>Ga0209181_10009868_pt1 | contig 12485 bp, 9 predicted proteins | sample MAT05_FD_187208 | JGI IMG/M metagenome (GOLD analysis project Ga0209181, IMG submission 187208) | Freshwater microbial communities from Lake Fryxell liftoff mats and glacier meltwater in Antarctica - MAT-05 (SPAdes) (version 2) | ecosystem: Environmental > Aquatic > Freshwater > Ice > Liftoff... | reverse complement strand
TGAATGACCCTAATGACGAAAAATGACGAATGACGAAAAATGAGATCAAGTAGGAAAAGTCAGTGTAAAACTACTCCCTTTGCCCAATTCACTTTGCACATCCACCAATCCTTTGTGCGCGGTCATAATTGCCTTGACATAACTAAGACCAAGCCCAAAGCCTTTCACGTCGTGCACATTACCCGTGTGTTCGCGGTAAAACTTATCAAAAATATGTTTTCGAACCTCCTTGCTGATGCCCATTCCTTTGTCGGTCACGGTAATTTCCACACCTATCGGCACCGTCCGTGTGCTGATCGTGATATCTGGTTTTTCGGGACTGTACTTATTGGCATTGTCCAAAAGATTTTGGATTACGCTGGCAATATGCGTTGAATCGCCCTCAATCACAGGATTTGTAGCTTGCAAATCTGTGTGCAAGGCTCCTTCGCGGCGCTCTATCTGTAGGCTAAAATTGTTGACGGCTTGTTCAATCACCTCATGTAGGTTCATATCTCCAAGGCTCAATTCGAAGTCTTTTTTGTCGATTAAAGCCATTTGTAACACCCGTTCCACCTGGCTATTCATGCGGCGGTTTTCCTGTCGAATAATGTCTACGAAGCGTTTGATCTTATCAGGATTTCCTAAAATCATAGGGCTACCAATGCTATCTGCAGCGAGTGATATGGTTGCAATAGGGGTTTTGAATTCATGCGTCATGTTGTTGATGAAATCTGTTTTCATCTCTGACAATTGTTTTTGGCGGTAAATCACCTGGATGGTATACCAAAAACAAAATAGCACAATGCCCGTAAACACAATGGAAAGAGAGAGCATCCCTAGCACAGAACCCAACACGATTCGAGTCCGGTTTGGAAAATAAAGGGATAAATCGCCTGGCGAATCAATGTCCTGGGTAAAAAGAGAGACTTTATATGGCGAGTTGAAAAGGGTAGGCGCGCCCCCTTGCGCAATTTGTGGGCCACTGTCTTCTACCACAAAATGGTCGTTTACAATAACATAACTGCCTCGGGCTTTAGAATAAACGCCATATTGGTAGGCCGAACGGATGCCACGGCTTTCGATTTCCTCCTGAATTGATTTTGCCAACAAATCCAAAGGCACACGCTCTGCCAAGGGTTTTGAGTAAACCAATTGGCTTACTTTCATATATTCCCAAAGCGTCACGTTGCTTTCAAAACCCTGTCCGCCATCACCAGGATTTGGCAGGGTGTCGGGTTGTTGCGCACCCAAACGCCGCTTTGAAAATCCGTTCTCCAAGTGTTGTGCGGCCCTTCGAATGTTTGGAGTGGCCTCGCTACCCTGATCACGCGAGGGGTTTAGAGCTTCCAACACCCGTACTTCTTCGTAGTATTGAAGTTTGCTCCCCACGCGGTTGAGTGCGGCATACACATTTTTATCAAACTGTTCTTCGTTCAGCCGAATGTTCCAGCCGATCCAATAAATCTGTAGACAGATGATGCCCGCCAGCGAAAGCGTCATCAGTCCGATAATCAGTTTAATGCGGCGTGGATTCATAATGGATGTAAATTTTGAACGGGAATAGCGCGTGTGAGAACTCACCTTAGCTTTGTGTAACGGGGAAAGGCTGCTATAAACGTGCACAAAAGTAGAAACCATTGAGCATTGCCCCGCTGATTAACTTGAGCTTAAACAACTTCGGTAAAATTCATTTCTACGCACCAAGCTAGTTTTAGGTTTTGATGGAGAAATAAATTTTGCCCTAGCTACCTTCGCAGCCATGAACTGGCCTTCCGCCATACAATCCTTTCGAGATTACCTCTTATTAGAACGTTCGATGAGCCACCATACCATCGAAGCCTATCTCAACGATGTGGGAAAATTCGTGCAATGGATTGAGTTGGAAGGCCGTGTGCTGCCACCATTGTCGGTTAAGGCAGCTGATTTGACGCAATTTATTCTATGGGCCAACCAATTAGGCTTGGAGGCCAGCACACAATCCCGGCTTATTTCGGGGTTGCGGGCTTTTTACAAGTACTTATTGGTAGAAGATATGCTCGACGACGACCCAACAGAGCTGCTTGAAAGCCCACGAATGCGACGCAAAATTCCGGAAGTACTAAGTGTTCATGAAGTGCAGTCCCTGTTGAATTCAGTCGACCTTTCGGACCCTCAAGGCCAGCGGAATCGAGCCATATTGGAGATGTTATACGCCTGTGGCCTACGGGTTAGCGAGTTGGTCAACCTCCGCTTAACGCAACTTTTTCTTGAAGCGAACTTTCTAAAAGTGGTAGGGAAAAATAACAAAGAACGCCTTGTGCCTATCGGTGCGGAAGCCATAAAACACTTGCGAATTTACCTCGAAAACATCCGAAATCTCCAAAAAAATATAAAAAAAGAAGCAGAAAACGTGGTGTTTCTTAATCGGAGAGGCGCAAAGATGAGCCGGGTAATGGTGTTCCTGCTGGTCAAGGAATTTGCAGCAAAAGCCGGAATCGTGAAAAATATCAGTCCGCACACCTTTCGACACACCTTCGCTACACATCTCGTGGAAGGCGGTGCCGACCTTAAAGCGGTGCAGGATATGCTTGGCCACGAAAGCATTACCACCACAGAGATTTACACCCACCTTGATACCGAGTACCTCAAAGAGACGATCTACCTTTACCATCCCCGATTGAAAATGGGAGGGCATCATCCATAAACCAATCACGAATCACCAATTACATGAACTATTGGCTAGTTAAATCTGAACCTGATGTTTATAGCTACGATCAACTGGTGGCTGAAGGCCGTGGTCGTTGGGATGGAGTGCGCAACTATCAGGCGCGCAACAACTTGCGTGCCATGAAAGTAGGCGATCTTTGTTTTTTCTATCATTCTAACATTGGTCTGGCGGTGGTGGCTGTCGCTCAGGTAGCAAAGGAATATTACCCCGATCCGACGGCTGAAAAGGGCGATTGGTCTTGCGTAGAATTGGAGCCTGTGAAGCCCTTTGTGCGCCCGGTCACACTCGCTGAAATCAAAGCTAATCCTGACTTGCAACAACTACTTTTGGTGAGAAACGCGCGTTTGTCGGTAATGCCCGTGTCTTCCGACGAATTTTCTACCATACTGGCCATGGGAGAGACCCAACTTTGAGCTATGATCTACAATTATTCTTTAGGTGGCCGCAATCTAAACCAGTTTCCTGGCGGCGGGCTAGGGTGCCTTATTTTTTCCGTCCTGATACTCGTAGGAGGCTATTACCTTTTACAAGGGCTCTATTATTTGTTGCTTTGGGCGGCGCCCGCGCTACTTGTACTTGCGCTTATCATCAACTGGCGTGTATTTCCTGACACCATAAAAAGTTGGGTCAAAAGCCTGGAAACCAACCCTTTAAGTGCATTACTCTACCTGGCAATTGCGGTGCTGGTATTTCCATTTTTTTCGCTGTATATGTTTTTAAAGGCAATTGGTTACCGCAAAATGGAGCAATTGCGCCAGCAGTTTGGCGAACCGGAAAAAGCAAGCAAGGAAGAAGAATTCGTAGAATTTGAAGAACTGGAAAGCACGCCCAAACGATCCTTCGAGCAGGAGACCGAAATCCCAGAGTTGCCGATCGAGCCGGAAAAGGAGCGGCCCAAAAAGGATCAAAATCCTTATGATTCGCTTTTTGGGAACGGGTAAATAATAACCCGTTCCTTAATTGATCAACTAAAAATTACTGCCCAAAGAGCTGTAACGCACTATTATTGTTGGAAACCAAGAAAGTACGCTTTCCTCCAGCACCTTTAAGCATGGCCAGGCCGCGGGCATCTTTCATGGCCCAAAAACCGCTTTGAAGGTTGTTGACCCAGGAGAAATTACCTTTCCCATCTCCTGCCAGGAATACACCATTGCCAGCATCGTAGCGGCCAGTTCCTACTTCCATGCCATATTTATTACCGGCCATGAGTAGGTCAAGGTTTCCATCACCATTGAGATCTTCTGCAATAATACCTTGTATGGCAGAACTTTGGACTTGAAAAGGTAGACGATGCTGCACAAATTTTCCGCCCTGATTCTCCCACCAGCAGGTTTCTAAAGTATATGCTTCGAGATGCAACGCATCATTTAGGTCATCGCCCCACATTTTTTCAATGCTTGTTTCAGCATAAACAGAAGCATAGAGATATTTCTTTTTAAGACTTGGCATTTGCTTCACCATAATCTCCTTTTGAACGAGCGGGAAGCTATTTTTCCCTTCATATAGCGTAACAATCGGGTCGAGCGTACCGTTGTTGTCAAAATCTTTTGCGTAGCAGCCAAATGGAGCCTCCGGGCTAGTCGTAAAGCGCGTGTTTAGTCCAAAATTGCCCGTCACAAGATCAAGATCACCATCTTTGTCGAGGTCGGCAAGTTGAAGGCTGAACCAAAGTCCATTGCTTTTGTCCAGGCCAAATTGTGCGGTTACATTGTTGAGCTTCCCGCCGGAAAGTTTAAAAATAGAGACTGGCATCCATTCACCCACGGCAATGAGTTCAGCTTGACCATCTTTGTCAAGGTCGGCCCAAGCGAGATCGCTAACCATCCCGCAACGCGCAAAATCACCGCCAACTTCGGCAGTTACATCGGTCAAACGGTTTCGGTCATTGCGCAATACCAGGCTGCGTGGTGTGAGCGGCCATTTATCCGGCACCAGTCGTCCTCCTATGAATAGGTCTTGATCTCCATCTCCATCGTAGTCGTGGGCAACTACTCGGAGACCGATGTCTGCGATGTTGGTAGGCAATGCAGTGCTCGCGCGAGAAAAATTGCCTTTCCCATCATTGAGGTAAAGCCGATTTTGCCACAACTTGTCGCGCCCTTGGGCAGGGGCATCAAAACCACCACTTACTACGAAGAGATCTTGGTCGTTGTCCCCGTCAAAATCAAAAAAGACAGCACCGTGGTCTTCATAAGCTTTTTCTGCCTCCCAGAGCGCAACATTGCTGGGCTTGAATTTGCCATCAGGGGTTTGTACAAAAAGTGCAGCAGCGGAATTGAAAGAATTACCTACAAAAAAATCATCCAGGCCATCACCATTTACATCAGCTTTGGCCGTAAGCGGGCCCAACTCGCTTTCCATCCAAGGCATGAGTGGGAAGTTTTCGAAGTCGTTGTATTTGTTTTCTTTATGTACAAAATTGACGCCTGACGTCGCAGTCTTTTCAGTCATCATGGTTGGCCCGTTGGTCGTACTTGGTACCAAGGATGCGACGTAACCCGTTGCATTTTTATAGTCCAGCTGAAGGCGTTGATTGATTGGGACGTTGGTAAAGGTTTGAGTTTTGCCATCGGGCCAGCGTACGCTTAATTTGTTTATTTGAGCAACCTGCCCCATACCAAAATGGATGAGGTGTTCGGAACAGGAGAAGATGCCCCGGTTGGGGCTAATTTCTTGATATTGTTTTTCACCGTTGCCGTATTCAATGAGTACAGATGCGCCAACAGCGAATGGGTTTTTAGGGCTGCCCTGAAGTTTGGCTTGGATATAATTGCCTTTGTTTTGTTCGCGGCTTTGGTTTTTGAAAATGAAGGCGGGATCTTCTAAGTTATTGACAACCAAATCCAAATCGCCATCGGCATCCAAATCTGCCCAGGCTGCACCACAAGACCAGGTGGCTTCCATCGTGGCCCAGTCGCCGCCTTTATCTTCAAACTTCCAGTCCCCCTGATTTTGATACAGGAAATCGCGGATTTTGAAAGAGGGAATTGTGTTGAGGTAGTCATCAATATTTTTATATTGTTCCAGGATTTGCTGGTTGCTCTTATTTTTCCTCAATTCTTTTACAAATTCAGCATGATCTAAATGGTGCGTTTCGCGACGGTATCCATTGCTCACATAAATGTCACGTTTGCCATCGTTGTCGTAATCAGCTACAAGGCCGCTCCAAGACCAGTCCGTTCTGTAAATGCCCAACTGACAAGCCACTTCGCTAAATGTTCCGTTTCCGTTGTTATGTTGCATAACATTATGCGTCACGGGTTCAAAAACACCGTTTTGCACCAAGGACAAATACAGGCTGTTCGAGTTTGCAGTTTTGAGTGATTTGTGGCGATAATTTGTGGCGGGCATCATGTCTACCGCAAAAATATCCAGCAAGCCATCGTTATCGAAATCTGAAATATCGGTGCCCATCGTGAATTGGGAATTATGCCGAAGGGTTTGATCCAGGCGATCTGTGAAAGTGCCCTTTCCGGAGTTGATGTAGAGGCGATCTGGCTGCAAGAAGTCATTGGCGACGTATACATCGGGTGCGCCATCTTGGTTAAGATCAGCAACCGATACACTCAGGCCAAAGCCTCGATTCCAGATTCCAGATTCTTGGGAGACATCGGTGAATTTTCCATTCCCGTCATTGCGATAATAACGGTCAGTATCCAGCGGGTCTTTAGGCGAAAAGTTGGCAATTTGCTTGCCATCTGGCCCAGCCCTCGATTCAATTCTATTGGCAAAACTGAAGTCTTTAGGGTAGTTTAGCACATATAAATCAAGATCACCATCGCCGTCTCCGTCAAAAAAGTTGGCTCCCGTGGTTGCGCTCATGTCATTGATACCGTATTCTTTAGCGCGTTCGGTGAAGGTAACCTCTCCGGAGGGGGATTTGCCATTGTTGATATAGAGCTTATTAATACGATCCTCATTTTCAAAAGGCCCAGCACGACCCACGTAAAAGTCCAAAAATCCATCGGCATTAATGTCTACTGCCGCTACAGCGGTTTCAAACCCTTCCTCGGAAGTCAGGCCAGCTGATTGGGTGATGTCCTTGAACTTAAAATTGCCTTGATTGAGATACAAGCGGTTTTGACCGTTTGTGCACACAAAGTAGATATCTGGCAGGTTGTCGTTGTTAACATCAGCAATGGCCACGCCGCCACCGTTGTAAATATTGATGTTCGTTATCAGGTTGTTAGCCTTTGTTTCAAGAATTACATTTTGAAAATCAATGCCGGTCTCTTCGGAATTCAGCAGTTGAAGCAAGGGGTTTTTGGCCGTCAGGGTTTCTTCGACCCCGCGTATGGAGCCGGGTTCGTAACTGGCAGCTTCACCTGGCCAAAACTTCCAAGCCGCAAAACCGCCGACCAAAACGGCGAGCAGAATCCAAATTAGGCGCTTGGGCAATGGCTTACGTGCAGCAGCTGCAGGTTTAATGGCTTGGGTTGGTTTATTTTGTTTCTTACTCATGGTGTGATAGCCAGATTTAGTGCGAAAGGTAGGGCAAGGGCTTGTTTTAAAGATACATTTCCTCGATCTGCTTGCTGCATTTCTGTACAATCACCCTGCGTTTCATTTTAAGTGTTGGGGTAAGTTCGGCATCAGATCCATCAGCCTTCACGGCTTCCCAGGACTCAGCGACGAGGGCGAATTTTTTTAGTTGGTCTACATGACTGAAATGCGGATTTACGCGCTCAAGGAGCATTTCATACCGATGGAGCACTTTCGGGTGTTCAATCATTTGCGCTAAGGACGTCCATTCCACATTGTGTTTTTTGCACCAATCGCGCAGACCTTCGGTGGAGGGTACGATGAGCACGGATACAAATTTCATGTTCTCGCCCACGACCATGGCTTGTTCCACAAGAGGGTGTTCTTTTAGCATAGATTCGATGGGCGTGGGTGCCACATATTTGCCTCCACTCGTTTTGAGCAATTCTTTTTTTCGGTCGGTTATTTTCAAGAATTTACGACCGCCGGAACCCAGCACAAAGGTTCCAACATCTCCCGTTGCGAGCCATCGCGCGCCGTTGATTTCTCGAATCATTTCAGCCGTTTGTGCGGGCTGTTTATAGTAGCCCAGCATGAGACCGGGAGATTTAGCCAATATCTCGCCTTCTCCAGGCCGAAAATCAGGCCCTTCCTCGATTACCAGTTCTACCCCTTCAATGGCCATGCCTACCGTACCAAGCATTGCTTCGCCTGGGTTGAATCCGTTTACACTTAAGCCTGGTGCTACCTCACTAAGTCCATAAACCTCCCGCACAGGGATACCCGCCGCATTGAAGGTGCGTAGTACCCTAATTGGGCAAGCGCTTGCGCCAGTAGTCATTCCTTTTATAAAGCCCCCAAGGCCTTCGCGCCATTTGGAAAAAATGAGTCGATCTGCTATTTTCCATTGAAAAGCTTTCCAGCCCGAATATTTTTTGTCAAACGCCCAATCTTCCGCAAGGCTTAAGGCCCAGAAGAAAAGCCAGCGTTTCAACCCAGACAATTCTAGCCCTTTGTTATAAATCCGGTCGTACACTTTTTCCAACAAACGTGGCACACAGGTAAAAAAATGAGGTTTAATGGCTTGAAAATCACCAGATTCGCCGCCTAAATTATCCGTACTTGTAAAAGAAACACTAGCTCCAGCAGCAGTGAAAAGATACACCGCAACACGCTCGTAAACATGGCTGACGGGCAGAAAACTCAGCACACGATCGCCGGGCCCAATAGGCGCAAGCTTACCAACAGCATCCACATTGAAAGCAATATTTCGATGTGAAAGCATAACCCCTTTCGGATTGCCAGTTGTGCCTGAAGTATAAATTATGGTCGCTAAATCATCAGGTTGGATGCCGCTTTTAATCGCCTCCACGGCTGTCAAATCTGCATTTTCCGCAGCGAGTAAATCTGTCCATCTACGTATCCCGGGTTGTTGATGAAATGAAAAAACTTCGACTAAACCAGGGGATTTTGTCTTGGCTGCCATGACTTTATCGAGCAAATCGCCTTCTCCTACAAAGCAGTATTTTGCTTCAGACTCGTTTAAAATATATTCATATTCCCGGGAACTGATACTGGGATACATGGGTACATTGATTACGCCAATTTGGAGCATGGCAAAGTCGAGTGCAACCCATTCCGGAGTGGTTTGGTACACCACGGTAGAGACCTTATCGCCAGGGCGGAGGCCAAGTTGAAGCAGTCCGAGGCTGGCACGATTGGCGAGCGAGACTACTTCCGCGGTGGACAAATAGCGCCATTCACCTGCCACTTTTTGGCCAAAGGCTTTGTCGAGCGGGTTATTTTGGAGCTGTTCCTGGAGATAATCGAATAGGCGTTTGTCAAACATGGCGGATATTGTTTCTCGTTTTAGTTTTAGTAACTTGCGTCAAGATATTACAAATAACGCGTTTTAAGCACATTAACATGGTGCAACTGATGCCCAATAATAATAAAAAAAAGTGCTCGTACGGATATTTTCCAATTGCTGGCGGTAACCAAAAACTTTGATTGTTCTTCCGAACATTGCCCTAAGAGTGCCAGGGTGTTTTCTCGCACGATTTTCCATTCTTTCATCAAGTCTTTAATGCTTCGCTCATCTACTTTGGCTTCCTCCATCCAAAAATCCTGATTGAATCCTGGTAAGGGTGCGCGATCCCCGCGAATCCCCCAAAAGGCACGAAATGCAAACACGCGTTCGGCATCAATAAGGTGTATGAGCACTTGTTTGATCGTCCATTTGCCAGGCTCATAGCAATGATCGCCCATTGCTTCAGGGAGGCTGCCAAGCAGTTGTTGCGCTTCTTTAAATATCTTTTTCAACAGGCTTTGTGCCGTTCCACGCGGGGGAACTGCATTTAGATAGCCTTCATAAAATTGAGCGAACTCTCCTTTTTTTGGCCGCTTCATAGTTCAAAATTTGGTCAATTTAAAAATGTTGGTAACTGGTTGTGCCGTTTGACTTTTACCACTAATTGCACTAATTTGCACAAATTAATACAAGTTTGTTATCCAAATTTGTGCAATTAGTGGCAAAAAATACTTGGAGGCGAAGTAGTTACAAACGTAGTCAATTTCAGGTCTTAGCCAACTTGGTCATAAACCAAACCTCGAATACTGTGAAAACCACATAGCAAAGCAAAAATATACCCACAAACCATTGATTTGAGGGTTCAGCCACTTGTCTATAGACAAATAGAGCAGATAATGCTACCACCATTTTTCCAAATACAGAGACTGTTATAAGGTTAATAAAAGCAAACTTGTTTTTGCTCTGAGCGGCACTCATCCCGGCATAAAAAAGGCCTATACAAACCAGAGAGAAAAGTATTATCGAGCCTATCGAGAACTTCCAATGTAGCTGTGCTTGGGGTGCAAAAAAATGCAACCCAGCGAGTGTCACAGCAGTGCCGAGCACAACGTAAGACAGGGTTGAAAAGAATGATTTTGGGCGCATAGATTTGAAAAAAACCGTCCTAGAGCTTAGCCCCAGGACGGTTCGGTTTTAATTATCGTTCAATAACTGCTTGTATACCAAATAAAGCGACGCAATCATAAAGAATACGGTGAGAAATACGGCCCACGTCGGTCGTTCTAATCCCATCCAATGATCCAGCCAACGGCCGAGGTATGCACCAAGCAAACAAGCCCCAAACAGTTGAATGGCCATGCCACTATATTTAGCAGTAGCTTTAATTGCGGACTTCCGCCGTTCCTGCGGCGACTGCTTTGGCTGCGGTACTTGTGGCATCTGTGGCGGATTTGATATCAAAATGTTTCACCGTACCATTCGTTGATGCACCCACCTCCATTTTGCAGGCTACATTGAACTTGGCACCACTTTGTACAATGAGTTTATTTGTCGTGATTTCTCCATCTACTTCGGCTGTTTCGCGCACATTGAGGAGTTCAGTGACGTATAGGTTGCCTTTGAACCGGCCTTCGATGACTGCATTTTGGCAGCGAATTTCACCCTCTACTGCACCAGTTGGCCCAATAATGACTTTGCTTTGGCAGCTAAGTTTGCCCTTAATCGTGCCGTCTACGCGTAAGTCGTTGTCGCAGCGAACTGTACCTTCTATGACTGTGCCTTTCACTAAAGCGTTAAGTGCGCCTGCGGGTGACGTGGTCACAGTTTTTTTGGAGTCTTCTGTTTCTTTTGAATTGCCAAACATAACGTAAGTGTCGGTTTTTAAAATGAATGGTAAAAAGATAATGGATTAAAGATCAACGTGTTTTTACCTAAACGTATTCAAGGATGGAAAATTGGGGATTGCAAAAATGAAAAAGATTCCCGGTGTGGCAAAGCCTCCGGGAATCTTTTTATCCACAGCACTAATGTGGAGCGATGTGGATGAGTGTGGAAAACGCACAAAAACGCAATAACCCCACCCCGAATATTCAAACGAATTTAGAAACTTGGGCAGTAAACGCCACGGCGTTCAGGGCCACAGATTTTGTAAATCAATGAGAATTCAAAAGCTCCATTACCATTGGTAGCAGTGAACAGGCTCGAAGTATTTACGTCGTAGCTGAAGCCAATGTTGAACTGTTCATAATCGAATCTTGTGCTCAAGATTATGGCGTCCATGTGTTTCTTGTCCGTCAATCTGTTAGAAATACGCGCCCATAGACCAAACTGGAAGGCTTGGTTGTAACGACGGCTATTGCCGAGCAGGAACTTGAACGAGTTACCCACGTTCACCTGCCAAGATGGACCTTGGAAGAAAGTCACAACACCTGGGTTGAGGCCAAACTTCTGTGCAGTCATAAATTCACCACCGGCGTGGAAGGTAAATTTGCTGTAAAGTGGAATGTTCTGGTTCTCGAACGACTGGTTCGCACGGTTCAAGTGACTGAAAGCACCACCAAAGTAGAAGTTGGTTTCTTTACTCAATACGCTGAACCACAATACGCCTGCCGAGATATCAGCGAACAGGAAGCTTGGGTCAGCGATGACATCGCCTGCTAAGTTGCCATCAAATCCACCATTGCCATCATGCTGACTTGGCCACTGAAGGTTGTAGCTTTTGATGCTGCGGTTGCTTAGGCCGAGGTCGGCACCAAACACAAGATAGTGCGCTTTTTTGCGGTAACCGCCCATTTTCTTGGCATAAGAGCCAGAAAGACGGGCTTGAATGGTGGCAAATTCAGAAGTGCCAGCCTTGTCGCCCCATAGCGTGCCGCCTACACCAAAGTAGTCATAACGACCTACAGGAAGCTTCTGATCGTAAGAAGCAGAGTAAGTATTATAAGCGCGATTTTTTAGAATTGACGCCCACTGGTTGCGGTAGTTGGCTACCAGACGGTGGTTACAGTTCATTACGCCAGTCAATGCCGGGTTAAGGTTGAGTGGACTTTGGTAGAACTGTGAGAAGTGGATGTCTTGGGCTTGTGCTACTGCCGCGAACATTACGAAGCACAGTGTAAGAAAGTGTAGAGTAGTTTTTTTCATAATCAAGACAGACCTGTAGTTTGGTTGAAAAACGACAATTGAAGGAAGTGGCAAAAGCCAATTTAATTTAGCTCGGGTGGGCGAAGGTAGGTTTTTCCCAAACTTTCTAGCGTTGAGGGAATAAATTTTAACAAGCCGCTCCGAGATTGTTTAAAAATTCAGATGATAAATTGCAAAAACGGTGTGCAGAATCCCAAAAATTCTGGACTGATCGGTGTTGTACACCACCAAACTTGAACGACATCCTGTTTCAGCGTATTTTTTGAATTATGTTAAGATACCCGATAAACAAGAGGTTTTAACTTTTGAAAACGCTGCTTATTAGAAAATAGTAAAAAGTAAAAAGTTTCAAGTTGAAAG
>Ga0209181_10009867_pt1 | contig 12486 bp, 12 predicted proteins | sample MAT05_FD_187208 | JGI IMG/M metagenome (GOLD analysis project Ga0209181, IMG submission 187208) | Freshwater microbial communities from Lake Fryxell liftoff mats and glacier meltwater in Antarctica - MAT-05 (SPAdes) (version 2) | ecosystem: Environmental > Aquatic > Freshwater > Ice > Liftoff... | reverse complement strand
GGGCAAGACGCCGGTTGCGCTAGCGCGCTACCGCGAAGTCATCGAGCTCAGGCCGCTTTCCTACCCCGCCCTGCTTGCTGCTGCTCGGCTGCGTGCCCTAGGCCAAACGGATCCTGCACCGATTGCCCTAGCTGAAGCGCAGGTGCGCTTGCCCCCGTTGGCCCTCGAGCTGCCCGACAAGGTGCGCCGCTTGCATCGCGTCGGTCTCGACGAGCTAGCCGAGGATGCTCTGCGCGCCGCAGAGCCCGCTCTGCGTTCGCTCTACGGAGTGCGCAGTGGAGAGGCTCTGTGCAAGCTCTACGGGCAACTGGAGGGCGCTCGGCGACGGTATCAAATCGCCCAAACAGCCGTGTCCTGGTCGGTGCTGCGCCGCGCCTCCACGGCCGAATCCGCCTGGCATCCCGAGTGCATTTACCCACGCCCTTACGGTGAGGTCGTCGCCGAAGAAGCCAAGACACGTCGCGTGTCCGCCTCGTTCCTCTATGGCGTCATGCGCCAAGAGAGCGCCTTCCGACCAAGCGTCGTGTCGCCCGCGAACGCCGTCGGGCTCATGCAGATCATTCCGACGACGGCCCAACGCATCGCCAAAGAACTCGACGCGCCTTACGAGCCGAGCTTGATGAACGCTCCCGCCGTGAACGTTCGCTTTGGTGCGTTCTACCTGCGCAAGCTGCTCGACATGTTTTCCGGCCGCTTGGAGCTAGCTGCTGCGGCTTACAACGCAGGACCGCAAGCCGTGTCGCGCTGGCTCGACAAAGGCGAAAAATTGCCAGTCGATCTGTTCGTCGCGCGCATTCCTTACGAAGAGACGCGCAACTACGTCTACCGCGTGCTCGGCAACACGGCACGCTACGCCTATCAAGAAGGCGGAGCCGCCGCCGTGCCGGTCGTCGAACTGATGCTTCCCGAAGGATTGCGGGCGCCTTTGGACGCCTACTGAGTCGAGCTGGATTCCGATTCGAGCCGTACGAGCGTGCGACCCTGCGACTTGCCAGCCAGCATGTGCTCGAAAACCTGGGGCAATTCGTCGAGCCCAATCTCACGGGTGCAGATGCGTTCGAGTTGGGCCGGCTTCCAATCAGCGGCCAGCTTTTGCCAGATTTCTTCGCGGCGCGACCGCGGACAGCCGGCCGAAGCCGCGCCCAGCAGCGAAACGCCGCGGATGATGAAAGGCATCACTGTCGTCGGAAGTTCGGCCGAGGCCACGAGTCCAGCGGAGACGACGCTCCCGTAGGGCGCAGTTTGAGCCAGCAAGCTCTGCAGCATCGTTCCGCCGACGGTGTCGAGGCCCCCGCCGAAACGTACGGGCTCGAGTGCCCGGGTCCCCGCCAAAACGCCACGACCCAGCACTTCTTTTGCGCCGAGCGCGCGTAGGTAGTCGTGCAGGTCTAGCTTTCCGCTGACGGCGTGCACTTCGAACCCTGCCCGAGTGAAGATGTCGACGGCCAGCGAGCCCACTCCGCCAGTCGCGCCCGTCACCACCAGTGGTCCCATCTCCGGCGTTTGGCGGTTGTCCAAGAGCCGAGAAAGAGCCAGCGCCGCGGTAAAGCCCGCCGTTCCCAAGATCATGCTCTCGCGCAACTCGAGGCCCGGCGGCAGCGCAATGACTGAACGCGCTTCGACACGTGCGAACTCCGAGTAGCCGCCGTCGAGCGTCTCGCTCAGACCACAGCCCGTGACCAGCACGGCGTCGCCCTCGCGAAATGCTGCGTCGCGGCTTTCGCTGACGTGGCCGGCCAGATCGATCCCGCCGACGAGCGGGAACGTGCGTAAAATCTTGCCCCGCCCCGTGCCTGCCAAGGCGTCCTTGTAATTCACGGAAGAGAAGGCGACGCGAACGACAACTTCGCCGGGACCCAGCTCTGCCAATTCCAGCGACTCGAGACCCCGCCCGTCTTCGTGAATGCGAAACGCGCGAAAGGTCATCTCTGGGTCTTTCCTTGGAGCCACCAGCTCTTCATTCACTCATCCTTGCCGTCCGGCTGCGACTTTTCCAGTACCCGCAAGGCGCAGCTTTTTGCACCTGGGCCGATCCCGATTGAGTCAGCGGCTGGGCGCGTTTCGGCTGGCCGAAGCGCCCGCCCGGCCGAGCCGCCGCGGACCAGCTGCGCGTGAGCCCGCTCTCGAGTTTCACTCCGCGACGCGCTGCGAGAACACGACATCGGCAGAAGGAGAGGCGACGTCGAGCGCTTTCTCGGCCGTAATACTCATATCGAAAGCGCTTTCGGGTACCGAGCCCAAGAATTTACCGTCGCGCGTCTCGGGATCGTACTCCAGTCCGCCCACGCGGGCCCAAAGGCCTTTGGAATCCTTGCGCTGCCAGAGCACGAAATGCGATGCGCCTTCGGCGATACGCCCGGGCGGAGCCAAAGCCCGGATCTGCACCTCGAGCAGCGTCGTGTTTTGCTCGGCTTGCACCCCGGCCGTCACATCTGCATCGGCGCCCGGCGCCTTGGGGCTCGAGGCCAACTTGTAGTGGAGCGGTCCGCCGCAGCCGAGCAAGAAAGCGAGCGGGAGAACGAACAGGGAGGTCTGAACGAAACGAGCCATGCCGCTTCCTAACGCGACCGGCTCAGGAGTGCGAGCCTTCGGGCAGCTCGTACTCGAACAGGTAAAAGTGCTGACCTTCGGTGATCTCGATGTCCATCTTGCCGCGCAGCCCGGTGACGACTTGCCTTCGAGGCTCGCGGTGACCTGCTCGAGCGCTTCGGGACCCGCAAACACGGCTATGGCACCTGATCCGGGCCTTCAATCCAAACGATCTGAGCGTGTTGCGTCGAGTTCGACTTTTGCGAGCGCCGCTCACGGGCCGCGATCGGCCGCGAAACGACCTCGGTAGGCGCCGCGCAGTACGTGCTGTGCGCGCTTGCCCCAAGGTGAAAAGCCCCAGTCCGGCTCCTGAGAGAGATCAGCCAGGTCGGCGTACATGCGCCACACGAACAGACCAGCGAACTCGGGCACTTCGACCATGGCGGCGAGCAACGCACCGTAAGCGTCCTCTTGCGCGGTTTGATCCATGACGACCTGGCCCAGCTCTTCGGGCCAAAGCCAAGGCTTGATGGCGGTGTTCTTGCGCGCGATGTAGCCGAATTCGGTGAAGATAACCGGCTTGTCGTAGCGGCGACCGAGCGCCCGCACCTGCTCGGCGACGCGCTCGCCGCCCGCGGCGAGCTGCTGGGTCGTGGCGTCGTCTTCCCAGTGCAGCTGGTAAAAGGCGTTGATGCCGACGACGTCGAGTTCGCCCCAAATCACCGTGTCATCCGCGTCGTCCCAGTTGGCGGCATAGGTGAGCGGTCCCTGGTAGACGCGGCGCACGTCGCGGACGATCGGCAAGAAACTCGGCGCACGCGTGGTCGTCACCCAACTGCGCAACTCGACGCCGACCGCGAACAGATCCACAGCCGAATCCTCGGCGATTTGCGCCCAATCGAGTAGGAAGCGACGATAGCTCGCCGCCCATTTCGCCCAGCCGGCGTCGCTGCCGGGATCGAGCTCGGCGCGCCATTTGCGACTCTCCACCCAGAGGTGCGGTACGAGCAACACGCGCAAGCCGCGCTGATGGGCCAGGCGGACGGAACGCCGGATGTTTTCTCGAGTCTCGGCGCAAGGCGCTTCGAACGAGGGTTCGACGCCGGTACTGTCCAAATCCCAGACTCGGCCAAAGACCGTTAGGCTGATCCAATTGCCGCCGAGGTGCTGCACCTCGCTCAGCGTTTGCTCGAAAGCCTTCGAGCCGTAGCCGCGGCCTGGCTGCATTTGGCTTTCGATCGGACCGAGGGTGATGCCGCGCAAGGCCCGATAGCGCGACGCGGGCGCGGAGTCAGGACCGAACGTGGCGAAGGCACTGGTGGCGAAGGTGCTGTCGGTGAAGGAGTCGGTGCGACCCGCGCTGGCGCTCGCGCTCGAAAGCAGCAAAAGCGACAAGGCCCCAAGCGCCCACGCTTTCACCCGTACAGCCTCGCGTACAGTGCGTCGAGCATCTCGGTCGTCACCTGCTCGAGCCTCTCGACGACCAGATCGGCCTGGGTCTCGTGCAACTCTGCTGCGCCGTAGCTGTGGGCCAGAGCAACTACGGGCAGGCCAATGGCCTTGGCCGCTGCAATGCCGGCGGGTGAGTCTTCGAACACCAGCGCTCGCGTCGCGGCCTCGCCGATGAGTCCGCGCAAGTAGTCGACGCCTTTTTGGTAGCCTTCGGGATCGGGCTTGGAGACCTGCGTATCCTCGGCGCTGACGATCAGCGGCACGAGCGCCCGCACGCCCAGCTGTTCGAGACCGAACTCGATCTCTTGCGTAAGCGCGCCCGACACGACAGCCACCGGGCCCGCTACGGCACGCGCGCGAATCAGCGCCGCTGCGCCCGCAAAGGTCTTCAGCTCAGCGCGCGCGCGCTGCATGTAGTGGGGACGTTTGGCCTCCACGAGACCCGCGACGATCGCCGAATCGACGGGCCGCCCGTGTGCACGCAAGATGGCGTCGAACGCGCCGCTGTCGTCGAAGCCCAGGTAGTCGTCCCAGTACTGTTGCTCGGTCAGCTCGATGCCGAGTGGACGCAGCGTGTCGCGAAAGGCCTCGAGATGGACGTGCTCGTCGTCCACGAGGACGCCGTTGAAGTCGAAGAGTGTGGCCGGAAACACGCCGCATCCTTACCAGGCCGAGCCCGATGAAAACAGGCGGCTACGCGGCCCTCGCAGCCGCTTGGACGCAGCAGGAGTCGGAGAATCGCGAGGATTTACGGGCGAGTTGCAGAGCCAGGCCCCCCGTGCCAGCTTGCGCAGCCCCGAGTTGGCCCCAACGGGCCACGGGTCCTCAGAAACGAGCATTGAACGAATGAGTAAAGGCGACTTGTTGGAGATGGAGGGCGTCATTCAGGATGCCCTCGGCGGTGGTCAGTACACCATCAAGGTCGACCAGGGTGGAGCCGTCGTGCGCGCCCAACTCTCCGGTCGCATGCGCCGCCATCACATCCGCGTTCTGCCGGGCGACCGCGTCCGCGTCGCCGTTTCTCCTTACGATCTTTCGCACGGCCTCATCGTCTACCGCGGCCGCTGACACGACGAGTGGGTGACTCGAGCCCAGCATGACGCGGAAGCCGAGCAGCGAGCGATCTCCTTCGGGAGTCGCTCGTTTCTGTTTTGGTGCCGCCCTCTGCTTGCTGGGCTGCAAACGCGATCCGGAGCCGGCGCCCCAACCGGCGCCGCTGCCGGTGCCGGTCGCGTCTGCACCACAGAAGCTCTACCTCCCCGACGACTACGACGCGCATTTCTCGAGCGGAAGCTCCCCCAGCACCAAGAAATCGCGGCGCTGTCCCGACGAGATGGTCTTGGTGCAAGACGGCTTCTGCATCGATCGCTTCGAAGTTTCGATGCTCGAGGCCTCGACTGCGCGCGAACTGTCGCCGCACTACCCACCGACCAGGCGCTACGTCACGACTTTGTTCGAGCGCTTCAAGAAGACTCCCGCTCGCCCGCAAGGACCACTCGCCTCGTTCTTACCGCTTCCGGCGCCCGCCGACTTCCAATTGAGTGGCAACTTCGAAGCCCGCGCCGCTTCGAAAAGGGACGTGCTGCCTGCCGGCTACCTGAGCAAGTACATGGCCGAAACGGCATGCCAGCGCGCCGACAAGCGCCTGTGCTCGCGCGACGAGTGGATCACCGCGTGTCGCGGTCAGCAGAGCCGGCCGTATCCGTATGGTGCAAGCTACGAAGAAGGCAGCTGCAACGTGAATCGTAAGAGTCACCCAGCGCGGCTCCTCCACGGCGACGCCTCCAAAAATCATCTCGATCCTCGCCTGGGCCTGACCCAGGACGTCGATGGCCCGCTGCTCCGCCGCACGGGCGCGACAAGGACATGCCAGAGCACTTGGGGTGACGACGCCATCTTCGACATGGTCGGCAACATCGACGAATGGATCGACGAGCCCGGCGGTAGCTTTTTGGGCGGCTTCTTTTCACGGGGCACCACCTCGGGCTGCGCCTCGAGCATCGATCTGCACGGTCCCGACTATCTCGACTACAGCCTCGGTACGCGCTGTTGCGTCAACGCCGCGCCCTAGACGCTTCGATGACCATTTCTATATGGTCGTTTTGTGGTGTTGTGTAACCAGATGTAGGTAAAGTTGGAGGATGAATCGCCGCCAAACCGTGCTGGGGCTGCTCCTCGTCTGCTCGTCCGCTTTGGGCGGCTGCTCGCATCCGGCCGAACGGGCCCTCGAGGGTCGCTGGTTCGGCGACGCAGTCGAGAACTTCTCGATCGAAGAAATGGCTGGCGCCACCGCGTGGGCGCGCGGTACCAGCTTCGAATTCGACGGACCGCGACTCACCGTCGCAGTGCCCGCCGAGGAGCCGCGCCAAGGCACCTATCGCTTGGCTGCGATCGAAGAGCGCACAGTGAAACTGACGGTCCTCGATTCATCGGGTGAACAGAGCGAGCTCGAATTGATCGTCGACGATCGCGAAAGCTTGCGTTGGGTCCTGGGCGACGGGCGCACGCTCGTGCTCAAGCGCGCACGCGATTGAAGGCGCCTCACCACGAACGCAAAAAAGCCCCGCTAGCGGGGCTTTTTCGTTCCCAAACCCGGGTAGGCTCAGAACAGATCTTTGAGCTGCGCGGCTTCGGACTTCTTGCTCTCGAGCAGAGCGTTGACGGCGCGGAGCACGCGCGTCTTGGCTGCACCCGGAACGGTCTTGCCCGCTTCGATCTTGCTGAGGAGCACCACAGTGACGGGACGACCCGAGCGACGCTTCGGTGCGTCGGCTGCCATGGGCTTGCCTCCGTCCTTCTTGCTCAGGCGCTTGGCCAGACGAAGAGCGCGGTCCGCAGGACGGAGCTTCTCGAGGTCGGTCGAGACGGCCATGATGCGGCGGGGGTCGAGCTTCTTGGATGCGAGGAATTCGGAAAACTTGCTGGCCATCTCGGGACTTCTCCTAAAAGGATTGGGGCCGGGTCTTAGCAGCATGCCCCGGCGTGTCTACCCTGCTCCCATGACCACCCCCGCGTTCGAAGCGCTCGAGGCCGCCGCCCAGTTCTTGCGCCCGCGCTTCCCCGCCCCCCAGCTCGGCCTCGTACTCGGATCGGGTCTCGGCCACCTCGCCGACCAGATCGAAATCGTCGCGCGCGTACCCTACGGGGACATCCCGCTCATGCCCGCCCCCAGCGTCCTGGGTCATGGCGGCGAGCTGCTGGTCGGGCGCCTTGCTGGCACCCTGGTGGCCTGCTTGAGCGGCCGGGTCCACCTCTACGAGGGCCACGCGCCCGAACGAGTGGTGTTCGGCGTGCGCCTCTTGGCACGGCTGGGCGTCGAGGCTGTCGTGCTGACCAACGCTGCAGGCGGCATCGCGCCGCAAGCGGGACCTGGAACGTTCCTGGTCATCGGCGATCATTTGAACCTCACTGGTCAGTCGCCGCTCGCGGGTCCCAACGACGAGCGCCTCGGACCTCGGTTTCCGGACATGACCGTGGCCTACGATGCCGAACTGCGCGAGCTACTGGTGACATTGGGCGCCGAGCTTGGCGTCCCGCTGCAGCGAGGGACCTATGCCGGTCTCCTGGGCCCCTCCTACGAAACACCAGCCGAAATCCGCATGCTGGAGGTGATGGGCGCGAGTGCCGTCGGCATGAGCACCGTCTTGGAAGTCGTGGCGCTCCGACACATGGGCGTGCGTGTTGCCGCCGTCAGTTGCATCACCAATTGGGCCGCCGGCAAGAGCGCGGCGCTGCTCAGTCACGCAGAGGTTGCCGAAGTCGCAACGCGAGTGAAAGAGCAATTCGGCCGCTGGATCGTCGAGTTTTGCCGGCGGAGCCCGGCGCTGCTCACCCCGTGACGCTTGGTGGCCCCCCCCCCAGAGCCGTGTCACCCTGAGCGGGCATGGCAGGGCCGCATCTGAACGCTCCGCGCATCGTCCTCGGGAATCCACCCGAGTTGATCGTGTACGACCGCGAACAGCCCTGCCCCTACCTGCGTGAGCGCACGTCGCGTATGCCATTGCGCCTGCCGTCCCGCCCGCTGTCACGCAGCGAGCTGAGCGAGCGCATCGAGCGCGGCGACCGCCGCCAAGGCTTCGTCCTCTACAAGCCGCAATGCCCAAGTTGCGTCGCCTGTGAGGCCATCCGCATCGACGTGCAGCGCTACGAGCTCAATTCATCGCAAAAGCGCATAGCGCGCCGCGGCAATCGGGAGCTCGAAGTGCGCATCGCGCCCCCCAGCGTCGATCTGCGGCGGGTCGAGATCTACAACGCTCACAAGGCGGGACGCGGCCTCCGCGACGGTCAGCCGCCCATCGACGCCGACGGCTATCGCGATTTTTTGGTCGCTTCTTGCTGCGACACCTTCGAGCTGTCGTATTGGCTCGGCTCGCAACTGGTCGGCATCGCCATCGTCGACCGGGCCGAAGACGCACTCAGCGCCGTCTATTGTTGCTACGACCCCGCCTCCAGCCGCTACGGCATTGGCACCTACTCGATCTTGAAGCAGCTGGACCTCTGCCGCGAGTGGGGTCTTCGCCACCTCTACCTCGGCCTCTACATCGCCGACTGTTCGAGCATGACCTACAAGGCAAGCTACTTGCCGCACGAGCGCTTGCTCGGCGGCGCCTGGCAGACGTTCACAGAGGCTGGGTGAAGAAGAAGCTGGGTCAGCGTGAGCTTGCAGACGAACTCTCCGCGATCCGTAGCATCTTTGCCAACCGCGCGGCCGCCCATGGATCGAGCCGGCCCTGTGACGCGGCTTTCGACAGGACGTTTCGCGCGGCGGCAGAGTCCTGCGAGTTTGGTGCGGCCAGACGCAAGAGTTCCCTAGCTACTGGCTGAAATAGCTGTGGGCTCCAGCGGTTCGCCTTATGCACGGTCGAAAGACTCCTTTCCAGTCATGGGCAATCATCCTTGGGGTTGTCGGGAGGCGTCCTACTCTCGCACCGCTCGAACTGCCGGGTTGAAGCCGGCGGCCGCCGCTTTCGCGGTCATCATTCCCTCGCCTGATCCTATTTGCTACCGCCACCCTTTTTCAAAGGCAGCGACTTGCTCGAGATCAGACCGGCTTCCATGGCTAGCTCAAGCCAGTGGGTCGCTTCCTCGGCTTCATACGCGTTGGTTCGAATCACGCGCCGTAGTTCGGGCAAGATGCGCGCACACCGCGTGGTGGACCACCGGCGGAGCACACCTTGCTTTGCAGCTTCAACGACGAAGAGATCCTCGTGGAGCGCCACGCCCTATGTCTAGCCAACGCCGTTCGGCTGCTGCGTTGCCACTTTCCCTGAAGGAGATCGCGAGATTTGGAATCGCGCCACTGTTGCCCAGGTGACTCGCGCGCAGGTACCACCTGCGGCTTTCATCTGGATCACGTGGGACTCCAATACCTACATCGAAGCAGTAGGCGAGATTTTTTGCAGCTGCGCCGTCGCCCTGCAACGCGGCCCTTTGAAATAGGCCAACCGCTTTTTTGGGTGATCGACGCAGGAGCCAACGACCGAAGCCCTTGTACCCATCGCGGGAATCCCGGCCGCTTTTGCTTGGCGAAAAAGCTTCTCAGCATTCATGGGCTACCTGCGGAGCGCGGCATCCCGCGCCTCTGGCATCGGACGGTCGGTAAAGTTCTTCGCCGTTCATGGACATGGATCGTCGTCGCGAGCAGGGGTTATGCCGATCGCGTTCGGACTACTCTCCCCTTGGACGAGTCGGCAGCTGGCCAAGGTTGAAATGCCATTGCTCCTGAAACACGAGTTCATTCTCGTCCCCGCCCAGGTTCATCTCGCCATTTCGACCTCTTCTCGAGCGACTTTTTCCTCTCTATGCCGAGCGCCCAACAACTTTGTGAGCAACACGGACGCGTCCCGGCCAAGTGCCGGACACGTTCATGAGTGTCATAAGAGCGTTTCTGCTGAGCGCCAGACGAGGCGATACTTCAAGCGTGTAGGCAAAGTTGCGCGGCTCGCCGTAGATCCGCCTTCATGAGCGGCCAGATCAGGCTCGGAGCGACTGGATTCACGAGAGCGAAGAGTCCACGCAAATTCATGTCGAGCACTAACGTGATCTGGGTGCGCGACGGGTCCGGAGTCGCGTCGAACTTGAGCTGAAGATCAATCGTTCCGCGACTTGAGGTGCCTCGCTCTGCCCAAGTCACCCCGCTCACGCACTCGGTGATCTCCATTTGAAAGTGCCCGAGACCTCGAGCGTGTTCGCGCCACTTCATGCCGACGCGCGGCTCTCCTTCCGATTCCATGTCCAATCGAACAATACTCGATTGCCAATTTTGGCGGTTTCGAGGATCTGCCAAGAACTCAAAAAGCGGCACTAGAGGTGCATCGAGCACGATTACGAACTTTCCCATGTCAGAGCGTGGCAGGTATTAGCCGATTGAGCAGGTCTCGGGTGCGAAGTGCCAGGGCCAGCGCATCCTAAACAGCATGAAAACCGCAGTTTAAACTAGCTACTGGCTGAAATAGCTGTGGGCTCCAGCGGTTCGCAAGCGCACGTTCGCCCAACTGGATGGTCGCTTCTTCATCGCTGGATGAGCTGCGCCCGGCGGTTGCGCGGGCGAAGGGTTGAGAATGGGGAAGGCGGGTTTGCGGCCGACGTCATGGTGACCCAGGTCGCACTACAGGCGCTTTCGGGTCAGCTGGCGGCGCCCCGCAGGCCGACAGCGTCTGGAGATCTCCTCTAAGTGAATCAGCGCGTGGTCTGTCTACGGATCGTAGTACCAGCTCTGTCTCTTCTCGGACGGTAGTACAAAAATCTCTACTGGTAGCACCATGGCTCGCAACTTCCCGCCAGGATCGCATGGCGGCCCGCGCATTCCCGTTCGGATCACCGCTGCCCACCAGCGCAACGACCTGTGCAGAAGCTGACCAAGCATAGTAATCGATCAGATCTCTAGCATCAGCGCTCGATGGATCTAACTGCAGTATCGCGTCACGCGTGCGCTGATGGCTTTCTTCGATATCCTCGGAAAATTCTAGAGCATTTCCGTATTGACCAGCCAGAACCAACTGCCTCCAGATCAGCAGTTGAAGAGCCCTGCGACTTGCATCCTCGTAAGGTTTCCAAAGCTCGAAAACCTTTGCTGTTGCGGTGTAGTCCCGCAAGGCTGAGTTGACGTCGATCAATAGTGTGACCTGATCGTCAACGCTCGGAGGTCGAATCCTGCGAACCACTTCCGCCTGAAAATTTTCCACCGCACGTCGCGCCGGAGGGTACTCCTCAGCAAGGCCCATCAAATTGGGAAGGTTCTCTTCGACACAAAACGTCAGCTCTCCGAGCGCTGGCTCATAGTTTCCTTCCTTCCAGAACTGATTTCCGCGATCGCGATGGCAGACACACTCACAAGCAACAGGTTCGACGGGGCATTGCACCCTTACTTCTGTTGGTTCCCTGGCTGGGGCACGCCCCGCGCACCCGCCCAACAGAAGAAGAGTGCAGCACCTTACCGATATTGATTTACCTGACTTCATAGGCTTGAAACATTGCAGATGTTTGTTGGTCGTCGCGGTTCTTCTTCCTTGCATCGTACCCTGCAGCGCGCGTGCGGGGACTCACCGGGATCACTCCCCGTAGCGCCCGGAGGCGTGCGAGCGGATGGTGAGCCAATTTCTTCGCGACAAGATTTTCCGGCCTCCTGGGTACCTCCCCGGCGTGCCACGCAATCGCGGTAATTATCCTTGCATTGCCCTACGCACTCTGAGTCGCCGGCATCCAATCCTGTCACGTCCATAAGATTGATTGGTGAACCACCTGAGTAGACGAAGGAATTAGGCTCCTTCGAGATGAGAAAGTGCCCGACGGGATCCCTTGAATTCCACCTGCCAGTGTCAGCCGAATAGTCCCGCGCACCGAACCGCACTAGCTGCGTATCCCCGTCGACGAGACCGCCCGCAAATCCAAAGGGTTGTAAGCCGGGGTAGGAATCAAACAGCAACCGACCAAATTCGTCGTATTCGAGGCGTTGAATGACTGCGCCTGATGCGACGTCGATAACTGCCACGACGGTGCCTACTTGATTTGTGACCAGTCGCAAGCTCCGCGCGACCGCGCCGTTTGAAGCGAGGAGCTCAATGACGTCAGGCACGTTCCGTCCCTTGAACGGCACCGCGGTGTCCTGATTCGCGCCCAGTCGGGTTGCGAGTTGTCTCACTCCCTCTTGTTCCGCGCCGTCGCCATCGGCGTAAACGTATCGCGTTATCACATTTCCCATTGCGTCCAACTCAGCGATGGGGCGCAACAAATCGCAATAAATCCAGCCGCGGAGTTCGAGCTCGTTGCCGGTCGAGTCAAAGACGTGCCGACCGACACGGCGGCCCGCGCCGTCCACGTCGTACTCGATGGTGCGGCCGTCGGGCAGCGCCACGCTCAATAGGTTGCCGAACAAGTCATATTCAAACCCAGTCGTCTCGCGCGTAGCGCTGTCGATCACCGACGCGAGCTGTCCAAAGTTGTTCCAGATGTAGCTCTTGGTGCCGTACCTCAGCAGCTTGTCGGCGGCGTCGTACTCCGTGTCCT
>Ga0209181_10009858_pt1 | contig 12494 bp, 11 predicted proteins | sample MAT05_FD_187208 | JGI IMG/M metagenome (GOLD analysis project Ga0209181, IMG submission 187208) | Freshwater microbial communities from Lake Fryxell liftoff mats and glacier meltwater in Antarctica - MAT-05 (SPAdes) (version 2) | ecosystem: Environmental > Aquatic > Freshwater > Ice > Liftoff... | reverse complement strand
TGACGACGCACCGTGCTCCGAGTGAGGTTCCGTCGCGGGGAGGTGGATGGGGCCTTGCCGGTCCTCGTGCCGGTGCGTCCGGGTGAGGCGTTGCCGCCCGAGGCTGGGGTGGCGGGTTTCGCGGGCATGGCCGAGAAGTTGCTCGATCTGCCGGGGGTGCCGCGCCGGCTGTGGCTGGGGTTGGGGCCGCAGCCGCGGCAATTGGCCTGGGAGCAGGCGGGGGTTTTCGCCGCGCTGCAACTCAAGGCGGTGCCGCATCTGGTGGTGGAGGCGCGGGCGCTCGCCGCGGTCGAGGCCGCCTGGCTGTGTGCGGGCTTGGCGCTCGGCGCCTGGCGGTTCGATCGGTATCGCGGCGAGGCGGTGCCCCGGATGGTGCGGGTGACGGTGCGGGTGGCCGATCCGCGCGCGGCGGAGGCCGCCTGGGCGCAGGTGGCACCGGGGGTGGAGGGCTGCCTCTGGGCGCGGGATCTGGTGAGCGAGCCCGCCAACCACCTCACCACGCGCCGCTTCGCGCAGGAGCTTGAGACGCTGGCCGAGCATGGCGTGCATGTCGATATCTGGGGTCGCAAGCGCCTCACTCGGGCGGGGTTCGGCGCGCTGCTGGCGGTGGGTGGCGGCAGTGCCACGCCGCCGCGCCTGGCCGTTCTGCGCTGGCGCGGCAGCATCGTCGCACCACCGGTGGTGTTCGTCGGCAAGGGGCTGGTGTTCGACACGGGCGGCATTTCCATCAAGCCGGCCAAAGGGATGGAATCGATGCGCGCCGACATGGCGGGTGCGGCGGCCTGCGCGGGGGCGATGCTGGCGCTGGCAAAGCGCCATTCGCCGGCGCCGGCCGTGGCTGTGCTCGCACTCGCCGAGAATGCGACTGGGGCCGGCAGCTATCGCCCGTCGGATGTGCTGCGCACCGCCTCGGGCCGCACGGTGGAGGTGGTGGATACCGATGCGGAGGGGCGGCTCGTGCTGTCGGATGCGCTGCACCACGCGACCACCGCCTTCGCCCCGCGCGCGGTGATCGATCTCGCCACGCTGACCGGTGCGGTGGTGAGTGCCCTTGGTTCGCATCGCGCCGGGCTGTTCGGCAACGACGCCGCCCTGATGGCCGAGCTCGCGGCGGTGGGTGAGGCGGTGGGCGAGCGCCTCTGGCCGCTGCCGATCGGCGCGCAACATCGTGCCGACCTCGACTCCGACATCGCCGATCTGCGGCAATGCGTCCCGAGCGGCAAGGGCGAGGGCTGGGCGGGCCGCTTCACCCCCGATGCCAGCCACGCCGCCGCCTTCCTGCGCGAATTCGTCGGCACCACGCCCTGGGCACATCTCGACATCGCCGGCGTGGACACGCAGGAAAGCGCGCATGCGCTTGGCCCCGCCGGCGCCACCGGTTTCGGCGTGCGGCTTTTGGACCGGCTGGTGGCGCAGCATTTCGAGGATGAGGCAGGCCACCCCTGATGGCCGAGATCGGCTTCTACCACCTCACACGCACGCCGCTGGAGCAGGCCCTGCCGAAGCTGCTCGGCCGCGTGCTGGCGGGCGGTGGGCGGGCGCTGGTGCAGGTGGTCAGCGCCGAGCGGCTGGCGGCGCTGGATGCAGCACTCTGGGTCTGCCAGGACCCCGACTGGCTGCCGCATGGCACGCCAGCGACCGGCCACGCCGAGTTGCAGCCGATCTGGCTGACGCCGGAGGACGCGTCGGCGCCAAACGCCGCGCGGTTCCTGTTCCTGGTCGATGGCGCCGAGAGCGCGCGGCTTGGCGATTACGATCGTGTGTTGGATTTGTTCGACGGCGGCGATGATGCGGCGCTCGCTGCGGCGCGGGCGCGCTGGAAGGCGGCCAAAGCTGCCGGGCACGAGCTCGCCTATTGGCAGCAGGGCGCGAGGGGCTGGGAGAAGAAAGCGTAAATCACGCCTTGCTGCGTTGCACACCCAAAAGTTGCAGAACCCCTTCGCGTTTCTATAAGGTGAGCATCAGAAGAAGATGCGGGGTTGCGGTCGTGAACACCGATCTGTCTGTCGTGCCGCCGGCCGAGGTCAAGTCGAGGCCCATCGAAGCCGATCCCCCCACCGGGCGCGCCCTGTGGCCAACCTTCATGCGCCGAACGCTGACGGAGGAGGCGCTGGAGGCCGCCGCCGCTAGGCCGCGTCCAACTGTTCGGTGAGGCTCAGCCACTCATCTTCCAGCGTCGCAATGCTGCGCGCGATGACGATGCGGCGCGTATTGGCCCAGGTGATGTCCTCGGCCTTGCGCTTGGCATAGGTCGCGGGGTCCGATAGGCGCTTTTCGATCAGCGCCGTCTCCAGGTTCAGCCGCTCGATCTGCTTCTCGATTTCCTTCACGCGGGCCTTCAGCGGCGCCAATTGCTGGCGGTTCAGCGCCTTCACGCGCCGCTCGGCGCCAGGCTTCGCGACGCCGGAGGGATCGTCGCCGCGCGCGGTGGCTCGGGCACGGTCCGTTAGCAGTTGCCGGTATTCATCCATGTCGCCCTCGAAGGGTTTCACGGTGCCATCCGCGACCAGCCAGAGCCGGTCCGCCACCAGCTCTATCAGATGGGGGTCGTGGGTGATCAGCAGCACCGCGCCCTCGAACTCCGCGAGCGCACGGACCAGCGCCTCACGCGCATCGATGTCGAGGTGGTTGGTCGGCTCGTCGAGGATCAGCAGGTGCGGCGCGTCGCGCGTGCACAGCGCGAGCAGAAGGCGTGCCTTCTCGCCGCCCGAACAGCGGCTGATCAGCGTCTCGGCGCGTTCCGCGGTCAGGCCGAAGCGCGCGATCTGGCTGCGGCACTGCGCCGGCGTGGCGTTGGGCAGCGCGTTCATCATGTGCGAAAGCGGCGTGCCGTTGGCGTCGAGATCCTCCGACTGATGCTGCGCGAAGAAGCCCACACGCAGCTTGGGCGATCGCTTCATCGTGCCGCGGGAGGCGGTGAGCCGCCCCGCGATCAGTTTCGCGAGGGTCGATTTGCCGTTGCCGTTGGCGCCGAGCAGCGCAATCCGGTCCTCCTGATCGAGGCGCAGGTCGAGGTTCGTCAGGATCGGCTCCCCGCCATAACCGACCGAGACATGTTCCAAGGCGAGGACAGGCGGCGCCAATTGCTCCGGCGGCGGGAAGGCGAAGGTGCTGGAGCTGTCCTCGATCACCGCATCGATCACTGGCAGCTTGGCCAGCGCCTTGATGCGGGATTGCGCCTGTTTCGCCTTGCTGGCCTTGGCCTTGAAGCGATCGACGAAGGCCTGCATGTGCGCCCGCTGCGCGCCGATCTTGATACGCTGCGATTCCTGCTGGGCGGCGCGTTCGGTGCGTACGCGTACGAAATTCTCGTAGTTCCCGGTGTAGAAGGTCAGCTTGCGCTGATCGAGATGCACGATGCCATCCACCGCGCGATCCAGCAGCCCGCGGTCATGGCTGACCACGATCGCCGCGCCGGGGAACTTCGCCAGCCAGCTCTCCAGCCAGATCGTCGCCTCAAGATCGAGGTGGTTGGTCGGCTCATCGAGCAGCAGCAGGTCGGGCTCGGCGAACAGCGCGCGGGCGAGGGCGACGCGCATGCGCCAGCCGCCCGACCAGGAACTCAGCGGCCGTGCCTGCGCCTCGGCATCGAAGCCGAGACCCGCCAGGATGATGGCGGCGCGGGCGGGGGCGGCATCGGCGCGGATGGCGATCAGGCGCTCGTGGATCTCGGCCGCGCGATGATCCTCGCCATGCGCTTCCAACTCCTTCAGCAGGGAGGCGCGTTCGAGGTCGGCTTCCAGCACGCTGTCGAGCAGGCTGGTCTCACCCCCCGGTGCCTCCTGTGCGACGATGCCGAGCTTGGCGCGCGCGGCGAGGCGCACCTCGCCGCCATCGGGCTGCAATTCGCCGGTGATGGTCTTGAGCAGGGTCGATTTGCCGGCGCCGTTGCGGCCCACCAGGCCGATCTTGCGGCCGGTGTCGAGGGTGAAGTCGGCATTCTCGATCAGCGCGCGGGCGCCGACGCGCAGCGTCATGTTGCGGATGGTGAGGACGGTCATGCGGGGCGTATAGCGCGCGCCAATGGTCCGTGGGAACGGTGAAGCGCGGCAGCGAGGGCTTGCGCGCCGGCCCTGTCCCGCCTATCGGGCGCGGCACCTTACGCGGTCGCACAACGGGAACAGACACATGGCCATCGAGCATACCTTCAGCATCATCAAGCCCGACGCCACGCGCCGGAACCTCACCGGCGCCATCAATGCGGTGTTCGAGCAGAACGGCCTGCGCATCGTCGCCCAGAAGCGCATCCACATGACCAGGGCGCAGGCCGAGAACTTCTATGGCGTGCACCGCGAGCGTGGCTTTTTCGGCGAGCTCGTCGCCTTCATGATCTCCGGCCCCGTGGTCGTGCAGGTGCTGGAAGGCGAGAACGCCGTTGCCAAGCATCGCGATTTGATGGGCGCCACCAACCCGGCCAATGCCGCCGAGGGTACGGTTCGGAAAATGTTCGCCGAGAGCATCGAGGCGAACTCCGTGCACGGTTCCGACAGCGCCGAGAACGCCGCCATCGAGATCGCCTATTTCTTCGCCGGCACCGAAATCGTCGGCTGAGCTTCAGACGTAAAAAAGGCCGCTTCCCGTGAGGGAGGCGGCCTTTTTTTATGTCTGGCCGGCGCTCAGACCAGGAAAATGACCATCAGCGCCAGGATGCCGATCACGGCGCCGATGGCCCATTTCGAGCCCTGCATGAAGGCGTCGTAGAAGCCCTCCCGTTCCGGCATGATGTCCTCGGACTTCACTTCAACCAGTTCGATCGGGCCCGTGGCATGTTCAGCCATGTCTGTCCTCAGTTCGGTCTACCTTGCTCGCCGCATTTAGGCAGGCCGGCGGGCAGCGGCAAGGCTTCTGCTGGCTTGCGGCCAGGCGCGCCAGCGCGGCCGGATAGATCCGATGCTCCTCGGCCAGCACGCGCGCGGCAAGGCTGACTTCGGTATCCCCGTCCAGCACCGGCACGACGGCCTGGGCCAGGATCGGCCCATCATCCACCCCGGGCGAGACCAGGTGCACCGTACAGCCATGCTCGGCCACGCCCGCCGCCAGCGCCCGAGCATGGGTGTCGAGCCCCTTGAAGGCGGGCAGGAGGGAGGGGTGGATGTTGATCATCCGGCCCTGCCAGCGCGCGACGAACCCCTCGGTCAGCACGCGCATGAAGCCGGCGAGCGCGATCAGGGCGATGCCTTGCGCCGCCAGCTTGGCCTGAATCGCTGCCTCAAAGCTCAGCCGGTCGCGCGCGCGGCTTTCCACGACAGCGGTGGCCACGCCGCACGCGGCAGCATGGGCAAGGCCGGCGGCATCGGCGCGGTTCGACAGCACCAGCACGATCTCGGCGGGGTAGGCAGGGTCCGCCGCGGCGTCGAGGAGTGCGGCCATGTTGCTGCCGCGCCCCGAGATCAGCACCGCGGTGCGGACCCGCGCCGTCATTGCGGCCAATGGTCGGAAAGGTGGTCCACCCGCACCGCGGCCCTGCCCTCGCCGGCCTCCAAGGTGCCGATCCGGTACACCGTTTCACCATCGGCGGTGAGGCGCGAGATCGCCTCCTCGGCGTGATCGGCGGCGACCACCAGCACCATGCCGAGCCCGCAATTGAACACGCGCAGCATCTCCGCCGTTGCGACTTTGCCGGTGCCGGCCAGCCAGGCAAAGACCGGCGGCACGGCCCAGGCGCGGGCGTCGAGCGCCGCCACGATGCCGGCGGGTAGTACGCGCGGCAGATTGCCGGGCAGACCGCCGCCGGTGATGTGCGCGGCCGCCTTGACCAGGCCCGCGCGGTGCAGCGCCAGCACCGGCTTCACATAGATGCGCGTCGGCGTCAGCAGCGCCTGCGCCACCGAATGGCCAGAGGCAAAGGGGGCAGGCGATTCGAGCGTCAGGTTGGTCCCGGCCAGCACGCGGCGCACCAGCGAGAAACCGTTGGAATGCACGCCTGAACTCGCGAGGCCCAACAGCACGTCGCCCGGGCCGGTAGCGGGCCGGGGCAGCAGCGCATCGCGCTCCGCCGCGCCGACGGTGAAGCCGGCCAGGTCGTAGTCGCCGCCCTTGTAGAGCCCCGGCATCTCCGCCGTCTCGCCGCCCACCAGGGCGCAACCGGCGATCCGGCAGCCCTCGGCGATGCCGGCGACCACCGCGGCCGCCTGCTCGACCTCCAGCTTGCCGGTGGCGAAATAGTCGAGGAAGAACAGCGGCTCGGCGCCCTGGACCACCAGATCGTTCACGCACATCGCGACCAGATCCTGGCCGACGAAGCCGTGGATGCCCGAATCGATGGCGAGCTTCAGCTTGGTGCCGACCCCATCGGTGGCCGAGACCAGGATCGGGTCCCGGAACCCCGCGGCCTTCAGGTCGAACAGGGCGCCGAAACCGCCGAGGCCGCCCATGGTGCCGCTGCGGTCCGTGGCGCGGGCGAGCGGCTTGATAAGCTCCACCAGCGCATCGCCGGCTGCGATATCCACACCGGCGTCGCGATAAGTCAGGCTGGTCATGCAGGGCCCCGATCGGCTATGCGGCTGGCAGGAAGTCGAGGTGGTCAGATGCCGGGCAGCACGCGGGGCGGAAAGAACCACGGGGGCGCGGCCGCCGCAATCGGCGCGCTGGCCTTCGCACTGCTCTGCGCCCAGCCGGTTGCCCTGCGCGGCCAGGCTTTGCCGCCGCTCCCGGCCGCCCCCGCCCAGGCCACTTCCCTGGCGAGCCCGGGCGAGACCCCGCTGGTGCAGCGCAACGTCCCCGCCGAGGCCACCGCCGAGAACGCCGTGGTGGCCCGCGACCGAGCCCTGATCGCCGGCCAGCGCCTGGCCTATGAGCGGCTCGCGAGCCAGATGAACCTCGCCACCGGCCTGAGCGACCAGCAGATCGAGGGCATGGTTCGCTCCATCGTGATCGAAAGCGAGCGGGTGACCAACAATCGCTATACCGGGCGGATCACGGTGAATTTCAACGCGTCGCGCGTGCCCGGTGGGGCAGCGGCCGCAGCTACGGCGGCGGTCGATGGCGCGCCCGCCTCTCCTGCCGACGCCGCGACCCGGCCGGGGGCCGCGGTCGCGACGGTCGATGCCGTGGCACGCTATGGCTCCTTCCGCGAATGGCTTGAACTGAACCGGCGTCTTCAAGCGTCGGCGCAGGTGGCGCGGGTTGAGATCGTGACCATCAGCGGCCAGATGGCGCGGCTGCGAGTCGGGCTGCGCAGCGATGCCGCATCCGCCGCCGCGGAGATGGCGGCCGGCGGACTTGCCCTCGGACCCGCGCCGATTGGCGCCCCGCCCGGCGAGGGATGGCGCCTCAGCCTTGCCGGAGGCCGCTGACCGAAATCCGGAGGTGGTTCCCGGCACGGCTCCCGATCCGGGCCGGGATTCCGGTCAGGATTCGGGCCACTTCACCCTGCCCAACGCGATCACCTTAGCCCGGCTCTGTGCCGTGCCGGGCGCAGTGTGGCTGATCGTGCAGGGCCGGCTCGACATGGCCTTTTGGGTATTCGTCGCGGCCGGTGCTTCGGATGGGTTGGATGGCTGGCTGGCGCGGGTGCGCAACACGCGCTCGCGTCTCGGCGCCATTCTCGACCCCGTGGCGGACAAGGCCCTGCTGGTCTCGACCTACGTCTCGCTCGCGGCGATCGGCGTGCTGCCGGATTGGCTCGCGATCCTGGTGGTGTTCCGTGACCTGCTGATCGTGGGGGGCGTGCTGCTGCTGTATGTGCTGGGCGAGCCGCCGCAGATCCGGCCGCTGATGGTCTCGAAGGTGAACACCGTGGCGCAGATCATCCTCGCCGCCGGGGCGCTGTTGCTGGCAGGCTATGGCTGGGGCGACGCCTGGGCGCTGGAAGCGATGGTCGTGGCGGTGACGGCGACCACCATCGCCTCCGGCGCCGCCTATGTGGTGCAGACCGCGAGGCGCCCGCGATGAACCCGCCTGCGCTCCCCCCCGCTGGTCCCCCGACCGCCATTGCCCCGCCCGCTGCGCCCGCGCCTTCCGTGCCCAACCCGCGGCGGCCGGAGGTCAATCCGGGCGCTCGTCATTCCACGCGCACCCAGCGCCTGGCGCTGGCGCTGGGGCTGCTCGGCGTGCTGCTGGCGGCGCTGTGGCTGTTCTCGGCGATTCTCACGCCCTTCGTGCTGGCCGGCTGCATCGCCTATTTCCTGGACCCGCCAACCTCGCGCCTCGCGCGGATCGGCATGCCGCGGGGGATCGCGGCCTTCCTGCTCATCCTGGCCATGACGGCGTTGGTGCTGCTGGCGATCCTGTTGCTTTACCCCCTGCTGATCGCGCAGATCGGCGTGCTGGTGCAGCGCCTGCCCGCCTATGTGGCCGGCATCGGGCAATTGACGCGCCGAGCCCTGGAAGCGGCGCAGGAGGCCTTCGGACCTGAAGTGGTGGATGCCCAGCTGCGCGACCTTGCCGTGCGGCAGGCCGGGCAGATCGTGAACTTCCTCGGCACCGCGGTCGGCCGGCTGATCGGCGGCGGCATGGCGCTGTTCAACGTCTTCACGCTGCTGATCGTGACGCCGGTGGTGGCCTTCTACCTGCTACGCGACTGGCCGCGCATCATCGGCCGGATCGAGAGCTGGCTGCCGCGCCGCTCGGCCCATGTGCTGCGGCAATTGGGCCGCGACACGGACCGGGTGCTGGCGGCCTGGCTGCGCGGGCAGCTGCTGTGCTGCGCGTTGCTCGGCGTGTTCTACGCCGTCGCGCTGTCCGCCATCGGGCTCGAGCTCGGCCTCACGGTGGGGCTGATGACGGGCGTGTTGAGCTTCATCCCCTATGTCGGCTCGCTGACCGGCTTCGTCGCCGCGGTGCTGCTGGCCGCCGCCCAGTTCGGGAGCTGGGAGGGCGTGCTGATGGTGGTCGGCATCTTCTTCGTGGGCCAGGCGGTGGAGGGCTATGTGATCTACCCGCGCCTGCTTGGCGACCGGGTGGAGCTGCATGCGGTGTGGGTGATCTTCGCGCTGTTCGCCGGCGGCGTGGCCTTTGGCTTCCTCGGCGTGCTGCTGGCCGTGCCGATGGCCGCCGCGATCGGTGTGATCGCGCGGTATTGGCTGCGGCGCTACCTGGAAAGTCCGCTCTACCTCGACCCGCCGCGGACCGGGAGCTGAGCAAAGCCGAGGCGTAAAGGCTCAGCCTACCGCCACATCTACCGTCGCGCTGAGGCCGAGCGAAGCCGCCAGCGCGTCCAGCCGGCGTTGCACGCTTTCGCCCGCGAAGACGCCGGTGCCCTCGACCAGGCGCAGCTGCACCTCGCCCCCGCGGCGGCGCAGCGCGGTGCCGCGCAGCAGCACCGGAGTGCCGCCGCTGAGCGTGAAGGCCAGCCGCAGCGCCGCGCCGAGTTGCTCCGCCCGGCGCACCGCCTGCACGTCCAGCAGGATCTTCGCCGTGGCGAGGTAGGGCGCGCTCGGCTCGGCCTCGTAGCGCAGGGCCACCACCAGGGCCAGAAACGCCCGCTGATGATGGTCGAGCCCGACGCCGGGCTGCCGCAGGACCCGGAAAAACGCCTGCTCGGCGCGGTAATCCGGGTGGTCGTGGCTGCCGATGTCCGCCACCCAGCAGCTTGCGGCGCGGAGTGCCGCCTGGTCGCGGGTTTCCTCCTCGAAGATCGCATCCGTCCAGGCCAGCAGCGCCGGCGGCAGGGAGGCATCGCGGCCCCAGCGCAGCGCCAGATCCTGCCCGGCGGCGCGCAGCGGGTCTTCCTCGCGCACCTCGGGCGGCAGCAGGCGGGCGTACCAGCCCTCGCGCAGCCCATTGGCCGAGAACACCACGCGCCGCGCCCCGGTGGCGCGCAACAGGCGGCGCAGCACCACCGCGGCATAGGACATGTCCGCCAGCCTTTTCGCCGGTGCGCCGGGCATGCGTTCCAGCGTGCGGCGCGGCGCCTGGGCGACGACGCCGGCAAGGTCCCGCGCCTCCTCCCGTCGCAGCACGTAGTGGTGCACGATCGAGAGCGGGTAGCCGGTCTGGGCGATGTGGATCCGTGCCAGCGCGCGCCAGGCGCCGCCGACCAGATACAGGTCCCGCCCCTCGCCACGCTTCAGCCAGGGCAGGGTGGTGAGCTCGGCCTCGGCGATGGCGCGGGCTTTGGGCATGTCGCCGCCGCTGCGATCGGCCAGGCGGATGGTGCCCAGCGGCAGGGAGGCCCCGGGTGCCGCCACGCCCTGGTTCAGCTCGACCAGTTCGAGCGAGCCGCCGCCAAGGTCGCCGAGAATGCCGTCCGCGCCCGGAAAGCCGAGCAGCACGCCCTCGGCCGAGAGCGCGCCCTCCTCCGGCCCGGTGATCACGCGGATGCCGATATCGGGCATGCGGTGCTGGATGGCAGCGATGAAGGCTGCGCCGTTCTCGGCATCGCGCGCCGCGGCGGTGGCGACGATCTCGATCGGGTCGGCGCCCATGGCGCGCGCCACCGCTGCGTAGCGGCCGAGCACGGTGAGCGCCGGGCCGATCGCCTCCTCATTCAGTCGCCCGGTGTTTTGCAGGCCGCGGCCAAGGCCGAGCACGGCCTTCTCGTTGAAGATGGTCAGCGGGTTGCGCGACAGCCCTTCGAAGACCACGAGGCGGACGGAGTTCGAGCCAAGATCCACCACGCCCACCCGCGGCTGGGCGAGCGGCTTCGGCGACAGGCCAACGCGATGTTCGAGCGTATCCAATCGTTCAATCCTGAAGCACGCGATCCTGCCGCGTGCGCCGCGGGGAGCGGACCGGGCGGCTGAGTGCGCTGCCGCGGCCCGAGAGTGAGGGGTTGGTCATGAAATACTCGTGCGCGGAAACAGGCTTAGCCCCGGCTTCCATGCGCCGATAGGCGGCATCCGGCCCGAGCTCCCAACTTTGCATCGTGTCCTGCAGGTTCACCACCATGATCTGGTCCAGGATCTGCGCGTGCACGGTGGCGTTCTCCACCGGCACCATCGTCTCGACGCGCCAGTCCAGGTTGCGCGCCATCATGTCGGCCGAGGAGATGAACACCCGCGCCCGGCGCGAGGGCAGTTTGTGGCCATTGCCGAAGGCGTAGATGCGGCTGTGTTCCAGGAAGCGGCCGATCAGCGATTTCACGCGGATATTCTCGGACAGCCCCGGCACGCCCGGGCGCAGGCAGCAGATGCCGCGCACCACGCACTCCACGCGCACCCCGGCCTGGGAGGCCTTGTAGAGCGCATCGATGATCTGCTCATCGACCAGCGAGTTCATCTTGAGCCAGATGGTGGCGGGCTTGCCTTCTCGGGCGAGGCCGGCCTCGCGCTCGATCAGGCCGAGCAGCGCGGGGCGGATGGTCAGCGGGGCGAAGGCAAGCCCATCCATCGTCTCGGGCCTAGCATAGCCGGTCATGTAGTTGAACAGCTTCGCCGCGTCGCGCGTCAGCCCCGGATCGGCGGTGAAGTAGCTGATGTCGGTGTAGATGCGCGCCGTGATCGGGTGGTAGTTGCCGGTGCCGAAATGCGCGTAGCTGCGCAGGGTATCGCGCTCCCGCCGCACGACCAGCGACATCTTGGCGTGGGTCTTCAGCTCGACGAAGCCATAAACAACCTGCACGCCCGCGGCTTCGAGCTCACGGGCGAGGGCGATGTTGCGCTCCTCATCGAAGCGCGCCTTGAGCTCGACCATGGCGGTGACGGATTTGCCGGCCTCCGCGGCCTCGATCAGGGCGCGCGCGATCGGGCTTTCGCGCGAGGTGCGGTACAGCGTCTGCTTGATCGCCACGACATTCGGGTCGCGCGCCGCCTGGCGCAGGAACTGCACCACCACGTCGAAGGATTCGTAAGGGTGGTGGACGACGATGTCCTTCGCCGCGATGGCCGCGAAGCAGTCGCCGCCGAAATCCAGGATGCGCTCCGGGAAGCGCGGCGCGTAGGGCGTGAACAGCAAATCCGGCCGATCATCGACGATCAGCTGCCTGAGGTCCGCCACGCCGAGGAAACCCTTCACCGTGAAGATGCCCGGCCGCGCGGCGTCGAGCTCATCGGCCACCAGCTCGATCATGTCCGGCGCCATGCGGGCATCGACGGAAAGCCGGATGGCGCGGCCGCGGCGGCGGCGCTTCAGCGCGGTTTCGTAGGAGCGCACCAGATCCTCGGCCTCCTCCTCGAACTCCACATCGGTGTCTCGGATCAGGCGGAACAGGCCGTGCTCGGCCGGGATGAAGCCGGGGAACAGCCGCTGGAGGAACAGCGTGATGACATCCTCCAGCACCACGAAGCGGATCGGCGGGCGGCCGCTGCCGGGCGTGGGCGTCGCGGGCAGGCGGATGAAGCGCTCGATCTGGGGTGGCACGGGCAGCAGGGCGCGCATCGTGCCGCCATCCTCCTCCCGCACCAGCTTCAGTACCATGCAAAGTGCGAGGTTGGCGATGAAGGGGAAGGGATGCGCCGGGTCCACCGCGAGCGGCGTGAGCACCGGAAAGACGCGCTCCATGAACCATTGGTCGAGCCAGGCGCGGTCCACCTCGGTCAGGTCGGTCGCGTCGCAGACGCTGAGCCCCGCCTCATGCAGCAGGGTGCGCAATTCATGCCAGGCGGATTGCTGGA
>Ga0209181_10009857_pt1 | contig 12494 bp, 12 predicted proteins | sample MAT05_FD_187208 | JGI IMG/M metagenome (GOLD analysis project Ga0209181, IMG submission 187208) | Freshwater microbial communities from Lake Fryxell liftoff mats and glacier meltwater in Antarctica - MAT-05 (SPAdes) (version 2) | ecosystem: Environmental > Aquatic > Freshwater > Ice > Liftoff... | reverse complement strand
CTCCTCGTTTGACGGCGGTGATCGCTTTTTGTCGAAGGTCGTCACTGTAGGGGGCTGGCATAGGGTTTCTATCAAGCTTCTTTGATGAGCCAATTATACGTCCTGATGCAGCTTCGTAGTGCTATAGATGCCTGAGAGGTGGGGGCTGATTGGGTTTCGCCCATCATTGAGGTGATGGTGCAATGGTCAACAGTACAGCCGCTGTCATTACAGCCGCCCAACGCGATCGCCGCCACACACAGCAAAAGTGGTAGTTTCAAGGGGTGAATCCTTGTGATTAGGGGTTTGCTTTTTTGGAGGGGCGATCGCGTTGCCGTCCAAAGTTTCGCGATCGCTCTCTCTTTTAACCGGGCAATTTTTCTAATGCCGACTGAATGGTTTCCATGCCTTTCAGCACTCGCTCTAAGCTGCCGCGCTGCATCGGCGAAAGTAATTCTTGGGTAAGCGGTCGTGCCAGCACATAACAAATCTCGGCACGGGCTTCAAATAAGGTTTCGGCAATCTCAAGGCGTGGATCGATGAGTGTGGGGGTTTGCATTGGTTTCTCCAGTAACTTGCAAGTGTTGCAAGTGGGACAGGTAGCCAGCTAGAAAGCCAACAATCAGCATTAGGATGGCGACTTCCCCAAGGTTTGCAATTGGGCTAAGGCTTCTTGTAGTGCGGTGGTTTCAGCCGTGACGCTTTTATCTAGGACGCTCGTTTGCAGTTGATAGAGGCGTGATTCCAACCGCAGTTCAGCCGCTTTAGCAGCGATCGTGTCTTTGGCTTTGCGGGTTTCGTTTAGGCGCTGCTCTCGCTGAGCAATGTCGCCTTTCATGGCGGTAGTGAGATTATTGGCAACTTCTAAAAACTGTTGGGCAACTGCCAGCGGGTCATCCATGGAAATGGCTTCAGAACTGCGTAGGGATTCAAGGCTGTAGGTTTGCGGCAACTGTGGGTGTGCTAGCACGATCTGATGATTGCCAATTTCTACAGTTGCAGTGACGGCGGCGGCGGGTTCCTCGGTCTGGGGGATGAGATCGAATTCATGCAGCAGGCGATCGGCATCACTAGAAGCAAGACCATCGGCTGTGGAAATATTCAATTCTTGGCAGCGGCGGTAGACGCTGGATTTGGGCAGGTCGTTGTCTTTGCAAAATTTGGTGAGTGAAATATTCATGGCACCTCTAAACAGTGTGGGCACTAGGTTGGAACGGTTGGAACGCGCATGAAACAGCTAGGAACACGATGCGATCGTTTCCCGGCGTTCTGGTGCTGTTTCTGGCTTGTTCCAAGTTCTGAAGTAACTTTAGCACATTAAATAATATTTTTAGTGTTTTAGATGTTATAAATTACTCAGTTGGGATCAGGATCAACATCGTGAATGAGGTGTAAAAATGTATCATGACCCAATGAAACTGCAAGAAATGGCAGACAATGAGCGGCTGTCAGTTTTGATACCTTCAGAGCTAAAACAAGAGTTTGAGGCGCTATCCAAGGTTGAGCGGCGATCAATGTCTGCCCAAGTCGTTCTGCTCATTGAGCAAGCGGTGAAGGAAGCTAAAGAACAAGGCAAAATACCTAATACGGCTGAGCCAAAGTAAGGGGGGCGATCGCAATGACCTATTTACTCGACAAACCAACCGAGCAACGTTTCATCCAAAGGGGTGTTAGCTGGGAAGATTTTAAATCTATCCAGCAAGGGTTTCAGCACAGTCCTGGTGTGCGGTTGTCTTACTACTTTGGAGAATTAGAGATTTTGTCTACCAGCCCTGAACACGAGATTGTTAAAGGCAATATCGGTTACCTGGTAGAAGACTTCATGCTGAGCCAAGGTCTGGATTTTATCGGGACTGGCTCATTCTCCCAAGAACGTGAAGGTGAGGCTTCTGTACAAGCTGATGAATCTTACTGCTTTGGTGAACGAACGTTAATTCCCGATTTGGCGATTGAAGTGGTCATTACTAGCGGTGGAATAGATAAGCTCAAACGCTATCAGGCGTTAGGAGTAAGGGAAGTTTGGTTTTGGCAAAACGGCAAGATCACTATCCATCAGATTGTGGCAGGCGGTTATCAGGAAAGCGCCACTAGCCTGTTTGTCAAAGGGCTAGACTTTGACCGACTGGCAAGCTGTGCGGCAATTGAGTCCAGAACGCAAGCTGTGCGGCAATTCAGATAAAGGAAAAGTAAGGAGACGATCTCGATGATTGCAGTCAGAGAACCACGGGTATTAACCTTTGACGAGTTTTTGAGTTGGTATCCAACAGACTCAGAAGTTCGTTACGAATTGCATGACGGGGAAATTGTAGAAATGCCAAAACCAATCGGCAAACATTCAAAAGTTGCTGGGTTTGTTGCTGGCAAGCTATTTCAAGAGTTAGATCGCGCTGAGTCTGTTGATTTTATTCCCAAAGAATGTGTCATCAAGCCGGTTGCTGATCTCGCTGGTTATCAACCTGATGTAATCGTTTTGAATGGCTTAACGATTGACAGTGATCCACGATGGGCAAAGGATTCAACGATTACAAAAGGGGAATCCGTGCAGGTTGTGATTGAAGTGGTAAGCACCAACTGGGAAGACGATTATGCTTTGAAGTTGGACGGTTACGAAGCGATGGGCATCCCTGAATATTGGATCGTTGATTATTTGGGGTTGGGCGGAACTCACTTTATCGGAAAACCTAAGCAACCTACGATTAGCATCTATCACCTAGAAGAGACTTATCAAGGGAGACAGTTTCGAGGCAGCGATCACATTGTTTCTCAGATTTTTCCAGAGTTGCAATTGACAGCAGAGCAAATCTTCAGAATGGGGCGCTAACCACCAAAAAACAGTACAGATCAACTTATAGATTTCCGATCTCTCGATAATTTTAAGAAATCCGAAGTAGAATTTACAAAATATCTATTGGGGGAAAATGCAATCGCACACAATGACGAAAACTAAAAAGCGACAATCCTAAGATCGTCGCTTTCAAGGTTTAATTTCTTTTTGCTTTTTGAGGGTGCAACCTCACAAGCGCTAGCCGTTAAGCCAAATCGAATAATTGTTCACCCCGGTTAATCGGTTAGAGCCGATAACAAACAGCCCTACAAGGAGGGTAGCTTTGCTATGACAATTGTACACAAAAAATCTAGTGTTAAACAATTAACACACCACGAATTTTCAAATCCTCCCAAAATTAGCCCAAAACCCTCTAGTAGTGAGCTTCTCCCCTTTGCCGAATTAATCAGGCGCGAGTTTATCGAAGGCAGTGCGATCCCCCCTGATCTATTCAAGGCAACCGTTGAATTTGTCAAAGATACAGGTTATTGGGAAACACACCAGGCGCTCGGCTTTGAAGTTCGTACACAGTGGCAAACTCGTAAACCTCACGATTTTGGGATTCTGACAGGGCTGAAAAACGAAGACGATTCTTTTTGGCAGTTCAAGCCAGAGAATCCACTAACCGACAGCAAAGGTAAAGCGCAAAAGTATCAGACAGCTACAGGCAATGGTTCACGGGCATTTTTACCCAGAGTTCCACTTGCAATTAGGCGCAAAATCGCTAAACGCTACGATATAAATGATCCTGGTTTTGCCCCAAATAGGCACCACAGAGGGCGGGGGATTAAAATGGGTTCTTTCTGGCACTGGCTGCAAAATCATCCAGAAATCCCAATCGTACTTACAGAGGGCGGCAAGAAAGCCCTTTGTCTGCTGTCATTGGGCTATGTTGCGATCGCGTTGTATGGTGCACGGGGCGGTGTGCTGGAGAACGATATTATCGGTGGTGAGAAGGTTCGCAAGCTTAAACCTGAATTAATCCCAGACCTGAAGCGCTTCGCCGTTCCCGGTCGCAAGATTACGATCGCACTCGATCAGGACGATAAGCCCAAAACTAGAGCAGATGTCAGTGCGGCTCTAGTTCGTTTGGGGTCTGTTCTCAGTGCGGCTGGATGCCAGGTGGCGATCGCACTGTGGAGCCAAACCCAAGGCAAGGGCGTAGATGATTTAATCGTCAATTGCGGTGTTGCGGCTTTTGAAAAGGCATACTCCGATGCGGTTTCCTTTGCCGGATGGAGCGTTGCAAGGCAATTAGCCCATGAGGTCAGACGGAAACCCGATCTAAATATTGGCGATCGCGAGTTTATCGAAGTCGCTATGAGCCTTCCAAAAACAGGCATCATCGCACTGTATGGCGGGAAGGGCACTTGTAAGTCAAAGGCGATCGGGCTAATGCTCCAATCGCTTCGGTGGCTATCCCTCACGCACCTAACCAGTGTTGCCCGTGACCAGGCGGCGGGATGGGGCGGTGTGTTCATCAATGATGGCGATCGCCACGGGTCTAGCCTGTTGAAGGATGGTAAGCCTGTCAATGGCGGATCGGTGTGTTTGCCGTCGCTTTTCAAGGTGGCAGCAGTCGAAGCGAAGGTGCTGATACTCGATGAAATCTCGGCGCTGCTAGAGTTTTTGTTGAGTTCAAAACTCTGCAACAAAGACGGCATCCGGTCTTTGCTTTTAGCTGAGTTCACTCGTCGCATCAAAGAAGCTGATTTGGTGCTGATTGCGGATGCTGATTTATCAGAAGAAGCGCTGGAGTACATCGAGGCGATTCGCGGCGAAAGGGCTTATCTGGTTCGGTCTGAGAGGAAGGCATTGACCTACGATGCCTTCATTATTGATGGAACCAAGAATGAAGCGATCGCGATGATGCTAGAGCGAGTAGAAGAAAAACTGCTTGAAGACAAAGTGTTTTACATCAATGCTGATTCAAAAGCGCTCACTGAAACGCTTGCAGAGATTTTAGGGCGGGATAAGTGCCTGATCGTTAATGGCGATACCATCGGTGGAGATGCACAAGCCAGTCTATTGAGCAGCAAAGGCAAGGATCTGCCCGGTCTGATTCTTCAAGGGATTCGCTATATCATCTCGTCTCCCTCAGTAGTCCAGGGGTTTAGCTTTGAGCATCACACCGACTTGATTGATAGCTTTTGGGGCTTCTATCAGGGCTGCTCAATCCCTGCCCACGCCATTGCCCAAGCCCCCGATCGCCCCAGGAGTAGTGATATTCCTCGCTTCTTTTGGGCTGCTAAAAAGGGAAGTGCTTACAGCAAATTGAGCAAGGCGCAGAGCGTTGCGGCATTCCTGAAAGAATTCAAAAGCCTGAATACCACAGCAGCGCGGCTGGTCAGAAATTCCCTGACTCCAGAGGCACAAGTCGATGTAGATTGCCTGGACTGGCAAAATCAAAACCTGAAAATGTTGGCAGCGATCGAGGTTCGTCGCAACCGGGGCATGGTGAACCTGAGGGAAACGCTAATCGCTTTACTGAAGAAGGAAGGGAAAAAGGTCAGCATCATCGCCCCACCCAAAAAGCTTCCCAACGTTTCGGAGATAGTTAAAGAAGCCAGTGAAGCGGTCAGCGCTCGGTATTGTTTGGCGGTAGAAAATGCTGAAACCATCACCAAAGAAGAAGCCGACAAGCTTGCAGATGAAGCAGAATCCCTAACCCCTGAACAAATCCTTAGCCTTGAAAAGTTCTATACGGGTGAGTTCTATCGACTGGAAAACGTAAAAGCGTTGGATGTGAAGTTCGATCGCCAGGGTCGCACCAAGGCTGAAATCAAAGCGCTTGAAGCGTTGCTAGTTCCGGGCTTAGCAGAAGAAGTCACCTCGAAAACCATTAACAAGAATGCGACTACCCCGCAAGATTGGAACCCGATCGCGGTTAAAGCGTGGCTCCTGGAGCAATCAGGAGCGGCGGCGGCAATTCGGCGCATTGCAGCAGGGGAAATCACCTCGATTGATTCCGATACCGTTGAAGCGATCGCCAGCTTCATTCGTGCCCACCAAAAAGAATTTAGAATCGCCTTCGGGTTTCGCTGCCTCGACAAAATGAGCGATCAACAAATTATCGGGGAAATCCTCTCGCGCCACGGCATCAAAACCAAGCGCTGCGGGAATAAGAACAACCTTAGATATGAGGTCGATAAGCCCCACTTAGAAGCGATGTTGGCAATCATCGAACGGCGCAAAACTGCGATCGCGCCCCTCGAAGAAGAAGGGTTAAATCAGAGGGGTGCGATCCCTGAAAACACTGACCCGGAACTGCAAAGATGGATGAATCCAGAGTCCTTCGCAGACATTAGGGCGATGTGGAAGGAAGCAAACACCCCTGAATTGGTGGAGGGGTTGAAAAGTTTCATCCCGATAGTGGTTTTGGAACTTGCGATCGCTAGTTGAACACCCCAACGATCTCCCAAATCAGCCAGCTTTGCGACTGCCTAACCGAAGGCGACAAGGTTCGTGTGCTGAGATTTGCAGAAGCGATCGTAGCCAGCCGCACTGCCAAACGCCGGAGCCAGCGCCATGAGCAACCGGAGCGGCATGACTGGCGAATTGGCGAATAAGCAGAAAGCGGTTCCTCAATGGGATAGCCTATATTTTTCCTTTTGCGGGCTGTCCTTTTCCTGTAAACCCCTTTTTAAAGAAGGGGTTTGCAGGGGGGCACGTTTTTGCCTTGAAGCCTTGCCCTATTCACTGCTGACATTTATTGCTTCGCCTGGGAATATCTACAATTTCACCACAGGATTCAGCCCCACAAAACTTATTCACAGCTATTTTTATTTCAATAGAAATTCGTATACCAAGAAACATCTACCAATGAACTTCTTTGTCATGGTATACCGTATTCAATCAATCGCTTTTACCCATCGCTGCTCGCTTTTTTGATTTTTGGGGTCAGTCTTGCTGAGGGCTGTTCTGTCGATTTTAGTTGAATCCTAGAACATTGAGGCTCGTTTCTCATTCGGTGTGTGTTGGTGTCAACATTTGACGGGGAAATATGGGCTACTCCTTTGATTTTTCGGTGATTCGGGACAACATCGGACTGTTTGTTGCCGGTGCCTTGCTAACGTTTAGGGTTTCAATCATTGCGATCGCATTCGGCTTAATTCTCGGTATTGCTGGCGCATTATTCAGAACGTCAGGCAACAAAATTCTCAACCGAATTACCCTGGTATACGTCGAGGTAATTCGTAATACGCCCTTTCTGATTCAACTCTTTTTCATTTTCTTTGGCTTACCCAAGTTAGGTATCCGCTTGAATGCTGAGGAATCCGCCATTCTCTCCCTAGCGTTCAATTTTGGAGCTTACGCCACTGAAATTATTCGATCGGGGGTAGAGAGTATTCATAAAGGGCAGATTGAAGCAGGCATGGCGCTTGGTTTTAAACCACTGCAAATTTTTCGGCACATTATTCTTACGCCAGCCCTAGCAAATATTTACACGGCTTTGATTGGGCAGGTAATTCTGGCTGTGCTGTTTACCAGTGTCATTTCCCAAATTGCGGCAGAAGATCTGACCTTCGCGGGTGATTTTCTCAACTCCCGCACCTTCCGCAGCTTTGAAATCTATTTCATGGTGTCCCTGTTCTACCTTGCCATTGTTTGGATGATTAAAGGCATGGGTTATTGGGTGGAACGGCGCTTTTTTGGATTTGCGAAATACTCTCGACGGTAGGTTTTAATCATAGGGATAACGATTATGGGTGACGACTTTACCTTAGGACGCATCGTCCTTAACCTCCTGATTGCCACAAAGTGGACGATTATTCTGTCCCTGATCGCATTTGTGGTAGGTGGCATTGTGGGCTTTCTGGTGATGATGATGCGAATATCACCGATCAAACCTGTGCAATTTCTTAGTTGGCTCTACGTGGAATTTTTTCAGGGCACACCGCTGCTGCTGCAACTATTTCTCGCTTTTTTTGGCACTTCGGTGGTATTCGGGATTAATTTATCACCCCTAGCCGCCGCTACTCTTGCTCTGACGGTGTTTACCAGTTCTTTCTTGGCAGATATTTGGCGCAGTGCGATCGAGGTATTACCCAAGGGACAGTGGGAAGCGGCTTCTGTGCTGGGGCTTAACTATTTTCAGCAGCTTCGATTTGTGATTTTGCCGCAGGCGGTCAAGCTGGCGATCGCGCCTACAGTTGGCTTTCTGGTGCAAGTGATTAAAGGCACCTCGTTGGCATCGGTGATTGGTTTTACGGAACTTTCCCGCGCGGCGGCACAGATCAATAATGTGACACTGCAACCGCTGTTAGTATTCTCCATTGCCGGTGTGATTTATTTCTTGCTGTGCTATCCCCTTTCTCTGTGGAGTCAACGAATTGAGCAACGTCTAACTTAGAACGCTGGATAGGTGAAAACTATGGTGCCAAATGATGTTGCGAAAGAGATTGCGAGAGACATTGCAACAGATGCTACCAAATAGGTGGGGAAAGATGTTGCAAAAGCTGGTGCGAAAGAAAGAGTTTAGAAGCGCGATCGCGCTGTTTTTTGCCAGTCTGTTTTTTACAGTCGGGGTGAGTGCCTGTTCGGGTCCCTCGGTGAAATCGACCAAGGTGGATGCCTCATCAGCGGCGGTGCAGCGTTCCAATGCAGTTGATCCGGCGATCACGTTGAAGGAGGTCATCCAGCGTGGGGAAGTCAAGATAGCGGTTCCAGATGACTTTCCACCTTTTGGCTCCATTGATGCCGAGATGAATGTGCGCGGATACGACATTGATGTGGCAGGACTCGTCGCTAAGGGAATCGGAGTCAAATTGCAATTGGTGCCCGTCATTGGCAACTACCGGATTCCTTTCCTGCAAACGAAGCGGGTGGATATGGTGATTTCCAGCCTGGGAAGAAACAAAGATCGCGAGAAAATCATTAGTTTTTCAATTCCCTATGCCCCGTTCTACTCTGGCATCTATGGTGGAGCAGATCTAAAAGCAGCGGATTATGCGGGCTTATCAGGACATACCGTGGGCGTGACGCAGGGGGCATTGGAGGATCTCGAACTGACGAAAAACTTGACGGAAGGGAAGATTGAGGGGGTCACTGTGAAGCGATTTGCCAACAATAGCTTGACGGCTTCGGCGCTGGTATCTCGGCAAGTGGAATTGATTGCTACCGGAAATGTCGTTGCCAATAAACTGATACGCAACAACCCCGACAACCGAATTCAGCAAAAGTTTGTGATGAAGAATTCACCCTGCCATGTGGGGCTGCGGCAGGGCGATGTTCAGTTGCTGGAGAAAGTGAACAGTATTCTCACCAACGCGCGTCAATCGGGTGAACTCGACAAGCTGTCAAAAAAATGGTTTGGGGAGCCGCTGGGCGATCTGCCTATGGCTTAAGGAGATTTCGCCCCCTAGCCCCCCAATCCTAGGGGGAACTAGAGTCAAAGTCCCCCAGGCTTAGGGGATTTAGGGGGCGTTCAGGGAGTTTCTTTACTGAAAATCTCTTAAGTCATTCTCATTCAACAATTAAGGAGCAGTCATGACTCAATTTGAGGTCAATGGAAACAGTGCTACAGCAAACACGGAACCCGCGATCGTGGCTCGCGATGTCGAAAAGTGGTATGACAACGGCTTTCATGTGTTGAAGGGCGTAAGCCTTACCGTCAACACCGGGGAAGTTGTGGTAATGATGGGTCCATCTGGTTCTGGTAAATCTACCTTCATCCGTACCTTCAATGCCCTAGAACCGTTTCAAAAAGGCAGCATTGAAATTGATGGCATTCCCCTGACTCCCAACATGAAAAATGTGGATACGATTCGCCGTGAAGTGGGCATGGTGTTCCAACAGTTCAATTTGTTTCCCCACCTGACGGTGCTGCAAAACGTCATGCTGGCACCGATCCAGGTGCGGAAATGGACGAAAGCGAAGGCACAGGAGACGGCAACTCAGTTATTAGATCGGGTGGGGATCTTGCATCAAGCAGACAAGTATCCCGCTCAGCTATCGGGTGGTCAGCAGCAGCGGGTGGCGATCGCCCGTGCCTTGGCGATGCAACCGAAAGTCATGTTATTTGATGAACCGACTTCCTCGCTTGATCCGGAAATGGTTCAGGAAGTCTTGCAGGTGATGCGAACCCTGGCAACATCAGGGATGACGATGGTCTGTGTGACCCACGAAGTGGGTTTTGCACGGGAAGTCGCCGACCGAATTGTATTTTTAGCGGATGGCTTGCTGGTGGAAGATACGACTCCTAACGAGTTTTTTAATAACCCTAAGAGCGATCGCACCAAGAAGTTCCTATCCCAAATTTTGCATTAAAGATAGAACGTTAAATACTTGCCGCAGGTTGGATTGCACCCTAAAAATCAATCTGCAAAACCAATCTGCAAAACGAAAGTCTTGCTGAATGCTTGACCTATTTTTTATTTTTTTGTTTTCAGTGTGAGGATTTGACTAGCCATGTTTACTCATTTAAATCGTGTTCTTCTGCTAACTTCAGCACTCTTAAGCATCAACAGCATCGCCGTTGCAAACACAGCCCAAGCTGAAACTCCCAAAGCTTCAAATCTCAGCAGTGTTACCTTGCTGCAGACTTTGCAACAGGTAGATCGCTATGAAGCTGAAGGAGAAACGGTAGATGCCATGAGTCAAGTCACCTCTGTATCTCAGCTAACCGATGTGAAGCCGACCGATTGGGCATTTCAAGCGCTGCAATCATTGGTAGAGCGCTACGGCTGTATTGTGGGCTATCCCGATAAAACCTATCGCGGCAACCGTGCCCTGACGCGCTATGAATTTGCGGCAGGTCTCAATGCGTGTTTAGATAAGATTCAAGAATTGATTGCCGCTGCCACCGCCGATTTTGTCAAAAAGGAAGATCTCGAAATCGTCAAAAGGCTGCAAGAAGATTTTGCGGCAGAGTTGTCCGCCTTGCGAGGGCGAGTGGATGGGCTGGAAATTCGGACTGCCACCCTAGAGAAGCAGCAGTTTTCCACCACTACCAAACTCAACGGTCAGGTGATTTTTGCCATCACCGATGCCTTTGGGGGTTCCAGCCGCAATGGTCAGGATGACAACTACAACACGACCTTCAGCGATCGCGTCCGGCTCAACTTCAACACCAGTTTTACTGGAAAAGATTTACTTACCACGCGGATTCAAGCAACCAACATCATTGATCCGCGTCCGGCAACTGACACCGCTCCCGGAAATGAAACTCGCCTTAGTTTTCAATCAGGCGGCGACACCAGCAATGCGGCATTTCTAGGCTTGATTCGATATCAGTTTCTGATTGGTAATACCGCTAAAATTGTGGTTGCCACGGGTAGCAATATCGGGTTTATTGATGTGTTAGACACCATCGTTAGTCCGCTAGCAAGTGACTCACAGGCAGCTATTTCGCGCTTTGGTCGATACAATCCGATTTACCGCTTGGGGTTTGATACGGGTGCCGCCGCCAATCTCAAACTAGGCAAAGCTTTCAAGCTAGAAGTTGCCTATTTAGCCAGTGAACCTAATATCCCTGCTGCCGGAAATGGATTGTTCAATGGGGACTATGCCGCCCTTGCCCAACTTGTCTACACGCCTAACTTCGGGACGATTGCCTTCACCTATGTCAATGCCTACAACGACAGCGGCTTGAATCATGGAACAGGCAGTATTTTATCTAACCTAAACGGACGGGCAGTCTCCTCTAACTCTTTTGGGATTCAGGCAAACTTCAAGCTCAGTCCAAAGTTCCAGTTAGGCGGTTGGGTGGGCTACATGGATGCAGAAGCCAGAACGGGTGCCGTGCGGGGCAATGTGGATGTGTGGAAATATGCGGTCACGTTGGCATTTCCTGATTTGCTGAAAAAAGGTAATTGGGGCGGAATTATTGTGGGTATGGAACCCAAGCTCACAGGCAGCGATCGACTGCTGAGTGGTCTGACTCGCCGTCAAGATGCCGATACCGGACTGCACATCGAAGCCTTTTACCGATATGCCATCAACGACAACCTCTCAATCACCCCTGGTGTCGTCTGGCTAACGGCTCCTAACCACAACAATGACAATAAAGACATTGTGCTAGGCGTAATCCGTACTACGTTCTCGTTCTAGGCTTCCTGCCAATTCATCCCACCTCCAGCCTCCTACCTATTTATCAATCAGTGAGAGGCTTTTTCATAAGGAGATTTTGACATATATTTGCACTACGAGCAAGATTTTGTTATATTAGATACAGAAATAAATCGTTCATCCTTCAAAAGTACGCAACTACATTAGCTTTGAGAGACGGAAGTAAGGAAAATCCTGAAGGAACGCGCCTCCTATTCACTTCAATGACCTAGAGGCAGGTATCATGAAATTTTTTAATCAAAACACAAACACTCAAATTCAACATATCAATCCTCAAACCGCTGCATTCATGCTGTCTTATGGATTTTCGAGCAAGGCAAATTCTTTTCGATGGGCAAGAACCAGCCAGACCTTAATCAAGCCATCTAGCATTAAGTTTGAGTAGTTTGACTAAATCTTGGCATCGCTGAATGCAAGTATAAAATTCCCTCATCCCCTACCCTCTCCCCAAGGAGAAGGTAGGGATGACTTTCTAGCAGGAGAAATATAAGCTAGAAGATAATCAGAACCTTCCCGCTCTTGCAGATTCATGGCTCGATGGATTGCTCAAAGCGGTAGATACCTTGAAACAGTTCCCAAATCGTTGCCAGATTGCACCAGAACATGACGAATTTTAGGAAGA
>Ga0209181_10009856_pt1 | contig 12495 bp, 13 predicted proteins | sample MAT05_FD_187208 | JGI IMG/M metagenome (GOLD analysis project Ga0209181, IMG submission 187208) | Freshwater microbial communities from Lake Fryxell liftoff mats and glacier meltwater in Antarctica - MAT-05 (SPAdes) (version 2) | ecosystem: Environmental > Aquatic > Freshwater > Ice > Liftoff... | reverse complement strand
GGCGATCACGCGCTGGCGTTGCAAGGCCTGATGGACGGCGCGCGAAGGCCCCTTCATCAGCCACGCCACCTTTGACAGATTTGCTTCGCTGGCGTCGGCACGGTTGGGCGATTGACACGTTTGCTTCGCAACCGGCTGCAGGCCGCGCCAACCCTTGCGATCTGAAACGCCGAGCAGGTGTCGAATCCCGGATTGACACATTTACCCTCGCGTTTGGGACACTTTTCCTGCGGTCTACGCCGGATCAGGCCTTCTTTTCCTTGAACACGGCCATCTGTCCAAAGCCCGTCGGCGAGGTCTTGGACGCGGTCTTGTCACACGTGCCCTTGGGTACGAGCGACCAGGCGTTGCCCTGGTAGTCGACCTTGGACGTGCCTGCGCAGGTGGTGCCGGGGCCGGCAGCGCAATCATTCTTGCCCTTCAGCGCCACGCCGAAGCACTTTTCCTTGTCGGCCATCTGGGCGGCGGCGGGCAAGACGGTGAAGGCGGCGCCGAGCGCAAGAGCCAGCGCAACTGCGGGAAGCTTGTGGGAGGCTTGGGTCATGTGGATCTCCTAAAGGGAACAGGTTTGGGAACGGGTGGGGCATGAGCCGCAGCGCGGCGAAAGAAACTCGAAAGCCGGGCAGAACTCGGCTCTCGTCCCGCTTAGACGGGTGGCAACGCCAAACCCTTACAGCGGGAAAACCCGCATCACGCTTGCAAGCGTCAAAGGCCGCGCGCAATCAGAGCTTGCGGGCGCGCGTTTGTAAGGAATGACTGCGCAGCGCGTCTACTGATGGGTGACGGCAACCCTGCCCGTCCGCCGTGACCGAAAGCTCTTGATGCGTGTGGACGAACGTTGGTGGTTCGTGGTGCTGCTGCTGACCCTGGTGGGCCTGTTCTTTGCCTTCGACCTCGGCCAGTACCTGAATCTCGCCACCATCAAGAGCCGCCAGGCCGAGCTGGAAGCCTGGCGCGCGGGGCAGCCCGTCGTGGCCGGCGTGCTGTTCTTCGCCGCTTACGTGGCGGTCTCGGTGCTGTCACTGCTGGGTGCTGCGGTCATGACGCTGGCGGCGGGCGCCATCTTCGGCCTGGGCTGCACGCTGGTCGACGTCGAGCGCGGCCTCATCCGTCCGCCCGGCGTGTTTGACGACCCGCGCATCCACGCGGCCGTGGTGTGTGCCTCCCTCGGCTGCCCGATGCTGCGCAACGAGGCGTTCGTCGCCGAGCGGCTCGACACCCAACTGGGCGACGCACTGCGGCGCTTCCTGTCCGACCTTACGCGCAACCGCTTTGACGCCGGCGCCGACGCACTGCAGGTGCCCAGGCTCTTCGACTGGTACCGCAAAGACTTCGAGCAGGGCCATCGCGGCTTCGATTCGCTGCAGACACTGTTTGCGCGTCACACCGAGGTGATGGCCGACACGCCGGCGGCGCAAGGCGAGATTCGCGCCGGCCGGGCCGGGATCGCCTTCCTCGACCACGACTGGTCGCTCAACGACGCCCGTTGACGTCCACAGTGCATTCCATCCTCACCATGACCAGCTCTTTCAACGGCATCACGCGCTTGTTGGAAGGCCAGCTGAGCCGCTACTTGAGCCAGACGTCGCAGAGCAGCAATGGCACGGCAGTGCCGACCGACCTGGTCAGGTTGATGGCCTGTCTGCAACCCGGTGACGTGCTGCTGGTGGAAGGCCAGACGCGGGTGAGCACGGCCATCAAATACCTGACGCAGTCGACCTGGTCTCATGCAGCGTTGTTCGTCGACACCGCGACCGGCCTGGTGGATGCCCAGGGTCGGCCCAGGGCGTTCGTGGAAGCGGATATCCGCGAAGGAGTCCGGGCGGTCAGCGTGGACGAGTTCGCGGGCTTGCACTGCCGCGTGTGCCGGCCCGTCGGTTTGAGCCCGTCCGAGATCGCCGCGATGATCTTCTACTCGCCACCGCAGTTCGGGCAGTGCGCCGTGTCGATCTCGAACACCCGCTTCAGCAGCTTGGCCCAGCTCAGCCGAACCGGACGGTGGTGCGCACAGGTCGCCTCGCACTCGGCCGGCGGTGCGGCCTGCGCGGGTGGTTCGGGCTTTTGCGGCACCACCTGCGGCACCACCTGCGCGCGCAGCTTGGCGTTGGGTGCGAGAACGCCGTGGAAGCGGATCAGGTGCAGCCTCGGTCTGGGCACCAGCGCAGCCAGCCGCTGCATGATCTCCAGCGGCGACATCACCAGGTGCGTGGTGCCGTCACGCCAAGGGGTCTTGAGCTTGAGCACCACTTACCCGGCGGCGTTGAATTGCACGCGCTCGTTGGCCAGTGCCGAGCGGGTGATGTAGCGGCACAGCTGCTCCAGCGCCTGGCGGTCGGCGGCGCCGCAGCGCACGGCAGCGTGCAAGCTCAAGCCGTCTAGGTCGGCGCACAGCGACTGCTTGAAGTCCGCGTCCCTGGGCATGGCACCCTGCAGCGTCAGCACCTTCTGCCCGGCGCGTGGGCCGAAGGCGATGCGGTAAGTACAGGCGGCTGCCTGCAGCGGCCTGAGTACTCGGGCCTCGTCCGAACCGCCGTCGTCGTCGGCCATGTAGGTCTGGCCCTGCTCTTCGACGAGGACCCCCTTGCAGGTGAGCAGCTTCATCAATCGGGTGATGATCTGGCGCAACACCGTCTGCAGCACCTCATCGGTCGGCGAGGGCACTTCTGCGAAGACAGGTTCGCCTTCGGTGTCACACCGGTACACGCCGTCCAGCACCAGGCAGTGAAGGTGGATGTTGAGATTGGCCGCCGAGCCAAAGCGTTGGATCAGCGCGACCGCGCCGCTGTCAGCCTCTTCATCCTTCGGACCTGCTTGCCCGAGCAAGTGGCGCGTGATGACGCGGTGCACCACTTGCAGCACGGGAGTTACCAGCTTGGGTTGCGCGGCCAACAACAGGCGCAGCGGGATGGGCAACGAGAGTACCCTCTCGCTCACCGGCACGCGCGGAATGACGTGGTCCACCAGGTGCGCCGCCGTCTGCGCCATGCGCCGGGCCCCGCATGCCGGGCAAAAGCCTCGGCGTTTGCAGCTGAACGCGACCAGCTTGTCGTGGCCGCAGTCAGTATCGCGACGGCGTCAAAGTGGCGTCACTCCGCGCGGGCACCTCGGTGGGAGAAATGGCCTACTTGGCCCCCAGCCCCGACCTGCGCTTTCACAGCGCCGATATCCTGGTCTCGCAGCCCGCCACCACGGTGGCGTTCACGCCCGATTTACTGCGCCAGTTGTCGCTGGCCACGCGCCATCTGTTCGACGCCGCCTTCATCCGCGTGCTGGTGCGCCGCCTGCACGCCGCGCACGAGGCGCTACACCACCCGCGCAGGATTCTTTAGCCGACGTCGGGCGAAAGAGGTTTTGCAATGCCGCACAAGCCAGAGGTGCCTCTGGCGCGGTATGCGCCAACGTGCCGACAGGCCGGAGCGCCGCTCAGGGCAGCGTCGGCGACTCCAGGTGACAGACGCTTTTTCGCAACAGTGTCGATTCTGTAACGGACCATGGCCGCGCCCAGGGTAGAAGGCAGTCAGCGACGACGCGCGTGCCCGCCGCAGACACCTCGCGACCACGCCCTGCCGGGCGCAGGCGCAATCCCCACAACCCTCTCCAGGTGCACCTCCCATGAGATTGAACGCTCCCCGTCTGGCTCTGTTGACCTCGGCTGTGCTGAGTGCATTTCCCGGCGCCCAGGCGCTGGCACAAGGCGCTCCCGCGCCGACCGCGGAAACCCGCAGCGAGCGAACGCAGCTCGACGTCATCACCATCACCGGCAGCCGCCGGATCGAGAACCTGAAGGACGTGCCGATGTCGGTGTCGGCCATCAAGTCCGACGCCCTGGACACTTACAACGCCAGCGGCCAGGATGTGCGCGCGCTCTCCGGGCGTGTGCCGAGCCTGAACATCGAGTCCGACTTTGGTCGCACCTTCCCGCGCTTTTACATCCGCGGCCTGGGCAACACCGACTTCGACCTCAACGCATCGCAGCCGGTGGGTCTGGTATATGACGATGTGGTCCAGGAGAGTCCGATGCTCAAGGGCTTCCCGGTGTTCGACATGGAGCAGGTCGAGGTGCTGCGCGGGCCTCAGGGCACGCTGTTCGGGCGCAATTCACCCGCCGGTGTATTGAAGTTCGACTCTGTCAAGCCGGGCAACAGCTTTGAAGGCAGCGCCGGCGTCGGCATCGGGCGCTGGCAAGCGGTGAACATCGACGCCATGGTCAACGTACCCCTGGGCACCGACTGGTCCTTGCGTGCCGCAGCCATCGTCCAGCGCGCCGCCGACCGTGTCAAGAACCCTTTGCCAGGTGCCACGAAGGACCTCGAGGGCTACGACGACAAGGCCGCCCGCGTGCAGCTCGCCTACAAGAACGGCGGGTTCTACGGCCTGTTCAAGGTCCAAGGGCGCGACTTCTCTGGTACGGCGACGACCTTCCGAGCCAACATCATCAAGCGCGGCACCAACGAGTTGGTGGACGGCTTTGACGCCGCGAACTACCCGACCGACGGCTTCAACAGCCAGACGCTCAGCTCGACCGGCGTCAGCGCGCGCCTGCGCTGGGATCTGAGTGGCATGACGCTGCATTCGATCACCGCCTACGACACCGCCAAGTTCTACAGCCGCGGTGACGTCGACGGCGGTTTCGGCAGCCGCTTTGGCGGCGTTCCCGACGGCCCCAGCTACCCGGGCCAGCCTTCGCTGATTCCCTTCGACGCGCAAACGGCCGATGGCCTGCCGAACCTGAAGCAGAGGACACAGGAGTTCCGCCTGCAGAGCAACACCAAGGACGCCTTGCAGTGGCTGGCGGGTCTGTACTATTTCAACGAGTCGCTGCAGGTCGACAGCTTCAATTTCGATTCCTTCGCGGCCGGCGACCCGCAGAACGGCTATGCCGTGCAGCGGCAGAAGTCGAAGTCGGTGGCGGTCTTCGGCAGCCTGAACTTCGCGCTCAGTGCCGACCTGAAACTGCGCGGCGGCGTGCGTTACACCGACGACAAAAAGGACTTCACGGGGTCGCGCACACAAACGCCTTTCGGCGGCGCAAACGTCGGGCCGCTGGTGGTCAAGCCCGAAGCCACCAACACGAGCTGGGACCTGGGAGCGAACTACACCCTGAACAAGGACACCTCGCTGTTCGCACGCATCGCCACCGGCTACCGGGCCCCCAGCATCCAGGGCCGCGTTCTCTTCGGCGACGCCATCTCGGTGGCCACCGCAGAGAAGGCAACGTCCATCGAAGCCGGCTTCAAGGCCGACCTGCTGGACAACACGGCGCGCATCAGCGCCACCGTGTTCCGCTTCCAGGTCAAGGACCTGCAACTCACCGCGGGCAGCGGCAGCGTGAACCAGAACCGCCTCGTCAACGCTGACAAGGCCGTCGGCCAGGGTATCGAGATCGACGCGCAAGCCATCCTTTCGAGTCAGTGGCGTACGACGCTGGGTCTGAGCTTCAACGATACCGAGATCCAGGACTCGAAGCTCTTCGTGGCGCCTTGTGGCAACGCCAATTTTCAGTTCCTGCAGGCCAACACCGGGTGCACGGTGCTAAACCGCGCGGGGCCGTTGCCGGGCACCGTGCTGATTGGTGGCAACCCGCTGCCGCGCGCGCCCAAGTGGGTGGCCAACTGGACGCTGAAGTACAACGTCGCGATCGGCGGTGGCGAGCTGAGCGTGCTCACCGACTGGGGCTACAAGGACACCTACAACATGTTCCTGTACGAGGCCAGGGAGTACAAGGCCAAGGCCGCTCTGGAAGGCGGCTTGCGCACCACCTACAGCTGGAGTAACGGAAGCTACGAGGCCAGCGCCTACGTGCGCAACCTGACGAACAACCAGCAGGTGGTCGCCGCCATCGACTTCAACAACCTGACCGGCATCATCAACGAACCGCGCAGCTTCGGCCTGCAGTTCAAGGCCTTCTTCTAGCCGACGACCCGGCACTGTTCGCGGCCGTGCTGCCGGTACGCGCGGTGCGGCGAGCCAGTCGGAGGGCTGGGCGCGGCGCGGTGAGCGCGACAGCTAAGCCTGGGTCGTCGCCGATCCAGCGGGCCGCGCGCACGCTGCAACCGCCACGCGCAGCACTGCGACCCCAGCTGCAAGTACTCTGGCGCCCGGCACCGGCACCGGCACCGGTCGGCGGCCGGTGGCTCTGACACGTTACTGATTGCCCCGGCGCGCCGCGGCTGGTGCAATCTTTCCGCGGCATGTCGCCTTTTTCACCGAGTCGAGGAGCCCTGAATGAAAAAGACCCTGATTGCTGTCTGCCTGTCGTCGCTCATCCTGTTGTGCGGCCAAGCCCTGGCTGCCAACGACACCTGCGAAGCCAGGGCCGTGGACAAGAACGGCAAGGCCCTGGCGGGCGCGGCCAGAACCAGTTTCTTTAAGAAGTGCGAGGGCGAGGCCGCGGCCGGCGAGAAGAAGTAAGGCGCAAGCCCGGCATCTCGACAAGGGGCGCACGGGCACCCTGTATCCGATCACGGGGCGCGCAGGCGCCCCGATTCATGTCGGTGCCGAAAGCGCCCAGTAGCGCGGGTCGCCGTGAGGATAGGAAATGTTTGTCCCTGCGGCAGCGATCACGCTCGCCGTTGCCCTGCCTGCCCAGGCGGCACTGACCAACAACCCGGCAGCCATCCTGGGCCCGATCGTGATGGTCGACTTCGAAGCCTTCGACGGTCTGGCCACTCTCGGCCCGGTGCTCGTGGCGCCCAACCTCACCTTCACTGGCGACCAGGGCTCGGTGCTTGGCGCCTTCATCGCCGACCTGGGCCAGAACGGCCTTTGGGGCGTAGGCAACAAGTTCGCCGCCAGCGACTTCATCGGTGAGTTGCGCTTCACCTTCGCCGAAGGCCTGGTGAGCAGCGGCGCCGGTGCTCTGGTCAACCACTTCGCACTGGCCCCGCTGATGTTCTCGATCGTGGTGTCGGCCTACGGCGCCAACAACCAGATCATCGAGACGCATACCGTCACCGTCGACACCGCGGAATCAAGCCTGAACGAAGGCCTGTTCCTGGGCATCGTGCGGCCGCAGGCGGACATTCGGTCGATCTCTTTCAAGGGCAATGCTGTCGTTGTGGACGAACTGATCTTCACGACGCCGGTGCCTGAGCCAGGCGCCTACGCTCTGTTGCTCGCCGGCCTCGGAGTCGTGGGTTTCGTGGCCCGCCGTCGCTTTGTTCGCTGAGCCGCTGACAAGGGCAAGCCATGTTCGTGCCCGACACAGGCCGCAGGTTCGGGTTCTGCATGGGCGCGCTGTGCGCGAGCCTGTGGCTCGCGGCCCTCTGGGCTGCTTCAGCCCAGGGGGCCACCGAATACCGCATCACACCCAGCGCCGACACCACCATTTACGCTGAGCAGTCCGGCGGCAGCGCCTACGACGCGATAAGCGACGGCAGCGGTCCCAATCTATGGACTGCGGTCATCGTGGCCGGCGTCACCCGACGCGCGTTACTGCGTTTTGATCTGTCGGCAATACCTCCGGGGTCGCGCGTGCTGAGCGCTAGGGTGGAACTCTTTGTCGTGCGCGCTCGCGACGAGCACGCCACCAGCCTTCATCGTGTGCTGGCGGCATGGGGCGAGGGCGGCTCCAACGGCGGTGACGCCGGCGTCGGCGCGCCGGCCCAGGCCGGCGACGCCACCTGGTCGCACCGGTTCTGGCCGCAGCAGCCGTGGGCGCAGCGAGGCGGCGACTTCATTTCGTCCTCCAGCGCCTCGCGATTGGTGGGCTTTGGTCCAGCCAGCTACGCCTGGGACAGCACGCCGCAGCTGGTCGCCGATGTGCAGGGATGGCTCACCCAGCCGGTAGCAAACCACGGCTGGATCCTGATCGGCGACGACCAGGGCCTACAGAACGCCAAGCGGCTGGTCAGCCGCATCAGTGCCACCGACGTCGGGCGGCCGCTGCTGATCGTCAGCGTCGAACCGCCGCCGCCGGCCAACGTGCGACGGATACCGCCGCCTGCCTGGGCCGCGGCCTTGCTAGGCGCGGGTATGGCGGCCGTCATCGTGCGTCGGCGCCGGCGCTGACCGGCCCAGCAGCTCGTTTGAGCGTGGGCTGCCGACCCGCCTCATACCGCGCCGGTCGGTGCGTCTGGACAGGCGCGTGAGCGTCTTGGCGCCAGACCCCTTGACGCGACCGGTGTTCGTCTGGCTCGCGATCCTCAAGGCGGGCTACGCGGCATTGCATTCGCTGTATTTCCTGATTCCTGACGCCGTGCTGCGCGACGTGTTCCACCATCACGCCATCGTGCAGCCGGCGGCACAAGTCATCGCCTGGTGGTGGCCCGAGGACGGGGTCGTCGGACGACAGGGCAGTTTGCAGTCGCCGCTGGCGACGCTTGAGATCGTTCGTGGCTGCGATGGCGCCGGTCTGCTGTTCCTGATGTGCGCCGCCGTGCTGGCCTGCCCGGCGCGACCGCGGCAGCTGTTGCTGGGCTTGGCTGGCGCCATCGTGCTGGCGGGGAGCATCAATCAAGGGCGCATCGTCGGCCTGTATTTTGTCGCGGCGCGACACCCTCAATGGTTCGACCCGCTGCACAACTACCTGCTGCCGCTGCTGACGATCCTGCTGTGCTTCTGGGCCTTCTTGGCCTGGTCTGGCTGGGCCGCCAGAGCACAGCCGCGTGCCAGCCGAGCGGCGCTGCACGGTGGCTCCGGCGCTGCCGAATGATGGCTCTGGCGCTTCGCAGTGTGGGCCTGGGCGCGACACAGCGCGTGGCGCTGCTGTGCACTGCCTGCATCGTATGTTCGCTGGGCGCATACGTCTTCGGGCGCCCGCTGCTGGCCTGGACGCTGCCGTGGCAGGCGCAGTGGATCGAGTGGCTACAACCCGGCTTCGTGATCGTGCTGTCGCTAGACCCAGGAGCAGGCGCCGCCGCAATCACGATGAAGCCCGTGACCCTGCAGCCGATCGCGCTGACTGGGGATTACGTCATCCCGGCCGAAGCCCGGCTGCCGGCGTCAAGCACCAACCTGGACCACAGCCTGCTGCCCATCGTGATCCTGCTAACAGCGCTGCTCGGCTGGCCGACGCGGCGCTGGCGCGAGTTCGCGTTTCGAGCCGCCTTGGCGCTGCCTTGCCTGCTTCTCATCCTGGCCTGCACCGCGCCACTGCTGCTGGCCGCCAAGCTGCAGATGCAGATGCTGCAGGTAATCGCGGCGCTGGGAGCTTCGTCGCCGCCGACCGCTCTGGTCACGACGATGCTGTTCATGGAGTCCGGTGGCCGCTGGCTGCTGCCGATCGTGTGCGCCACCGTGTGCATTGCGCTCGCCGCCAGGGCCACGCTGAGGCCGATCACGCCCAGCAACAACAAAGAGTTGCAGCGGCGCGCAGATGTCTGCAGCGCGACTGAAGAGGAGGATGCCCGATGGTGATGGATCGAGCCACGGGAGAAACTTGCCGACCCGCATGCCGCCGGTTCAGCCTCGGTTGTAGTCAGGTGCAGCCGTCGATGCCTGCCAGCGCAGTGATCTGACAAATCGCTGCGCCCATGCGCCTGACGAGGCGGCTCTGCAAAAGTTCTGTCATAGCCATGCCACGCAAAGCTCATAAGGTCGGTGCGGGCTGGAAAGATACCCGAAGCAAAGAGGCAAAACCTTGAACTCCGTCGACGAAGCCTTGATCCACCGCATCCATGCGGACCTGCTCGACGACTTCGACGAAGAGCTGGAGCTGGAGCTGGAAGATCGCCAGCAGGAACACCTGGCTGCCGATGCCGATGCGGCCCCTCTGGCCACAGACCTTGGCGCACGCCAGCGGTACTTTCGGGAACTGTTTCGCCTGCAGGCGGAACTGGTCAAGCTGCAGGACTGGGTGGTCGCCACTGGGCACCGGGTGGTGATCGTCTTCGAGGGCCGTGACGCTGCCGGCAAAGGCGGCGTCATCAAGCGCATCACCCAGCGTCTGAACCCGCGCGTGTGCCGCGTCGCCGCGCTGCCGGCGCCCAATGACCGCGAGCGCACGCAGTGGTACTTTCAGCGCTATGTCTCGCATTTGCCGGCTGGCGGCGAGATCGTGCTCTTCGACCGCAGTTGGTACAACCGCGCAGGTGTCGAGCGGGTCATGGGGTTTTGCAGCGATGACCAGTACGAAGAGTTCTTCCGCTCCGCACCCGAGTTCGAACGCATGTTGGTGCGATCAGGCATCCAGCTCATCAAATATTGGTTTTCCATTTCTGACGACGAGCAGCGCATGCGTTTTCTGGGGCGCATCCACGACCCACTGAAGCAGTGGAAGCTCAGCCCCATGGACCTGGAGTCGCGCCGCCGCTGGGAGGCCTACACACAGTCCAAGGAAGTCATGCTGGAGCGCACCCATATCGCCGAGGCGCCTTGGTGGGTGGTCAAGGCTGACGACAAGAAGACGGCGCGCCTGAACTGCATCCACCACCTGCTCGGCCAAGTGCCCTACCAGGATGTACCGCACCCGGCCATCGCGATGCCCGAGCGCGAACGCGCAGACGACTACCAGCGTGGCCCGGTGCCTGAGGAAATCCTGGTGCCCCAAGTTTATTGATGCGCACCGTGCCGGTGTTTGGGGTCAAGCCGTACCGGGCATCTGCGCCTTTTCGCGAGGCCAAGGTTCTGGCGTTGATTGCGCCAGCGATGAGAACGGCGCTTCTGGCTGCCGCAGTCCTGCTGGCCGGCTGCTCACCGCGCACGTTGCTGCTGCAGCAAGCGGCGCAGGGCCTGGCCGGGCAGGGCCTGGGTGAAGAAGACGATCTGGTGCTGGCCCGTGAAGCCGGTGCTTTCTACCTCAAGCTGTCAGAGTCGGTGCTGCGCGAGACGCCGGGCCATCTGCCCTTGGCCGAAACCGTGGCGGGCGGTTTTACGCAGTACGCGTACGCCTTTGTCGCCCAGCCGGCCGATGAGCTGGAGCCGCTCGACGCGCGCGCTGCGCAGCGCCTGCGCCAGCGGGCAGCGCGCCTGTACTGGCGCGCTCATGGGCATGCCATGGCTGCGCTGGAGGCGCGCCAGCCGGGCTTTGCGCGCGCCTTGGCCGTGCCGCCGTCCGGCAGCGCTCGCCAGGCCCTTCGTCTGGAATCTCAGGAAGTGGCCGTCGCCTACTGGGCTGCTGCTTCTTGGGGCGCCTACATCGCCTTGTCCACGGACAAGCCCGAGGTCGTGGCTGACCTGCCTTTGGCACAGCGGCTGGCGAGCCTGGCCTGGCAGCGTGAGCCCGACCATGGACAGGGTGCTTTGGCCACACTCATGGGCAACTTCGAAGCCGCCAGCCCGACGGGGGCCAAGGCCCAGGCCCTGGCTTACTTTGACCGCGCCGAGGCCGCAGCCGGCGGCCGCAGCGCAGCGGTTTACCTGGCCCGCGCAGAGGCCTTGGCCTTGCCCGCAGGCGACCGCGCGGCCTTTGAAACGCTGCTGCGCAAGGCCGTCGAAGCCGCTGGCGAGCGTCGCGACCTGAGCAATCAAGTCATGCGGGCGCGCGCGCAGTGGTTGCTGACCCGCCTCGATGACCTGTTCTGAAGCGGCTGGCCGTCCCACAGCCGCCGAACACCTTTGCGACCTGACACTCTGACGAAAACCCATGCTCGACCGCACCCGCTCCCACCCCATCAGCCGCCGCCGCATGGCCGCATCCCTGGGCTGCCTGGCTTTGCCGCTGCCGCTGCAAGGGCTGACGCAACCCGTGGTGCAACTGCGCTTCGGCACCGTCGTGCCAAAGAATTCGCTGTACCACCAACAACTGCTGGAAATGGGCGAGGCCTGGCGTGCAGCGCAAGGTGCGGGCGCACGATTCACCGTCTTTACCGACGGCAGCCAGGGCGGCGAAGCCGAGGTCGCGCGGCGCATGCGCATCGGCCAATTGCAAGGCGCGCTGATGTCCGTGGTCGGACTGCGTGAGATCGAACCGACGATTGCCGCGCTGCAGAACCTGCCGCTATTGTTTCGCAGTTGGGAGGAACTGGATTACGTGCGCGAGAAGATGCGCCCGGCCATGGAGAAGCGCTTTCTGGACCGCGGCTTCGTCGTGATTGGCTGGGGCGACGCCGGCTGGGTGCGCTTCTTCTCCAGGGAGCCAGCTTTCGCGCCTGATGATTTCAAACGCATGAAGTTCTTCGCGTGGGGCTCAGAGCCCGAGCAGCAGGCCATCATGAAGAGCCTGGGCTACACGCCGGTGCCGCTCGAAACGGCCGACATCCTGCCCTCGATGCAGACCGGCATGATCAATGTCGTGCCCTCCACCCCCTACTTCGCCCTGGCCAGCCAGGTTTACGGTACGGCCAAGCACATGCTAGAGATCAACTGGGCGCCAATCGTCGGCGCGGCGCTCGTCACACTGAAAGCCTGGGAGACCATGTCGCCCGCTGGCCAGCAAGCGCTGCGCACTGCAGGCGAGCGCGCTGGTGTGCAGATGCGCATCAAGGCCAGGCAAGAGGTCGACGAAGCCGTGGAGGCCATGAAGAAGCGCGGCCTGACCGTCAATCGCCCTTCGCCCGAGCAGATGCGCCAGTGGAACGAACTGGCCGAGAAGCTGTACCCGCGGATTCGCGGCGC
>Ga0209181_10009854_pt1 | contig 12498 bp, 7 predicted proteins | sample MAT05_FD_187208 | JGI IMG/M metagenome (GOLD analysis project Ga0209181, IMG submission 187208) | Freshwater microbial communities from Lake Fryxell liftoff mats and glacier meltwater in Antarctica - MAT-05 (SPAdes) (version 2) | ecosystem: Environmental > Aquatic > Freshwater > Ice > Liftoff... | reverse complement strand
GCCCGACCCACTCGACGGTGACCGCGGCCCGACCCACTCGACGGTGACCGCCGCGACGGACCCACTCAACGGTGACCGCCGCGCGGTCGATTCGAGAGTGATCGCCGCGCGAATTACTCGACAGTCACCGTCTTCGCGAGGTTGCGCGGCTGGTCGACGTCGGTGCCTTTGTGATCGGCGACGTAATACGAGTAGAGCTGCAGCGGCAGCACGGTGAGGAACGGCGTGAGCTCGTTGTCGACGGCCGGCACTTCGACGTGATCGTCGCAGAGCTTGGCGCCCTCTTCGTCGCCCTCGGTGAGCACGGCGATGATGCGGCCCTCGCGCGCCTTGACCTCTTGCAGGTTGCCGATCGTCTTCTCGTAGTTGCCGTCGTGCGGCGCGACGACGACGACCGGCACGGCCGCGTCGATGAGCGCGATCGGCCCGTGCTTCATCTCGCCGGCGGCGTAGCCCTCGGCGTGCACGTAGCTGATCTCTTTGAGCTTCAGCGCGCCCTCGAGCGCGATCGGGAACGACAGGCCGCGGCCGAGAAAGAGCACGTCGCGCGCATCGGCGTGGCGCCGCGCGATGTTGGCGACCAGCTGCTTTGTGCCGTGCACGACGTCGCGCATCTGGCTCGGCAGCTTGGCCATCGCCTCGACCAGCTCGCGCGCGCGCCCTGCGTCGAGCGTGCCGCGGCGTTTGCCGACGTAGATCGCCAGCATCAGCAGCGCGGCGAGCTGCGCGCTGAAGCACTTCGTCGAGGCGACGCCGATCTCCGGACCCGCGTGCGTATAGAACGCGCCGTCCGCCATGCGCGGGATGGCGCTGCCGATCACGTTGGCGATCGCCAATATCTTCGCGCCGCGCGCCTTCGCTTCTTTCACTGCCTGCAGCGTGTCGAGCGTCTCGCCCGATTGGCTCACCGCGACGACGAGATCGCGCGGCCCGATGATCGCATCGCGATTGCGGAACTCGCTCGCCAGCTCGACGTTGGTCGGGATGCGCGCGAGCTTCTCCAGCCAGTAGCGGCCGGCGAGCGCCGCGTGATGCGAGGTGCCGCACGCGAGCAAGTAGATGCGGTCGATCTGCGTCACGTCGATCTCGCCGAGGCCGATCTCGGTGCCGTCGATGTCGCCGCGCTCGCGATCGAGGCGGCCGCGCAGCGTGTCCTCGATGGCGCGCGGCTGCTCGTGGATCTCCTTGAGCATGAAGTGCTTGAAGCCGGCCTTCTCCGCCATCATCGGCGACCAGTCGATCTGCCGCTGGGCGCGCTCGAGCATGAGGCCGTCGACGTCGGTGATCAGCGCTCCGTCGGCGGTGAGCACCGCGACGTCGCCGTCCTCGAGGAAGATCATCGTGCGCGTATACGGCAGCAGCGCAGGCACGTCGGAGCCCGCGAACGTCTCGCCCTCGCCGAGGCCGAGGACCAGCGGTGATGCGTCCTTCGCGACGACGAGCTTGTGCGGCTCGTCCTTCGATACGACGGCGATGGCGTACGTGCCGGTGATGCGCTTGAGCGCGGCGCGCACCGAGTCTTCGAGCGACTTGCCCTCGCGCACACCGGCGTGCACGAGATGCGCGACGATCTCGGTGTCGGTGTCGCTCGCCATCTTCACGCCGCCGGCCTCGATCTCGCGGCGCAGCCCGACGTGGTTCTCGATGATGCCGTTGTGTACGACGGCGATCGGTCCAGCGACATGCGGGTGCGCGTTCACCTCGCTCGGCCGACCGTGCGTCGCCCAGCGCGTGTGCCCAATACCGAGCGAGCCCTCGAGCGGGTGCGCGACCAGCGCCTTGTCGAGGTTCGCGAGCTTGCCGACCGCGCGCACCAGGTGGAGCTGCTTGCCGTCGTGGACCGCGAGGCCGGCCGAGTCGTAGCCGCGATACTCGAGGCGACGAAGGCCGTCGAGCAAGATGTGCGCGCAATCTTTGCCGCCGACGTAGCCCACGATGCCGCACATAGACGAAGCTCCTGTGGCCGCCGATCTCTGCGAAAGGTGGCCGTATTTCGACGACCGCGGACGCTAGCATGCTCGTTGCGGCGCGGCAGACGGGCGTTCGCCGCTGAGCCGCGCTCAGCTGCGTTCAGCGGCGCTGAGGCGTCGGCAAACCGTACGCCGGCGGCGGCGACGGTATCTGGTCGAGCGGTATCTCGCCGAGCGGTGGCTCGTTCAGCGGCGGCTCGTTCAGCGGGGCCGGCGGCAGCGCAGGCGGCGGCGCGGCGAGCGGAGCTGGCGTCGCGCCGGGCGCGGGCACGGTCGCAGGCGGCGGCGGAACCTGCGGCAAAGGCGGCGCTGATTCGCCGGTGAGCGCGCGGGGCGGTCCTTGCGGGAAGCGCGCGTATTGGCGGAGCACGTCGAGCTCGGCGCGCCGCGCATATCCGCGCGACAGACCCGTCTCGACACCTGCGTTGATGCTGCCGGAGATCGCCCACGCCGGCACGGTGATCAACGCGAGCCACCCGTGCGTGAAGGCGGACGCACCCCCGGCCACCGTCCAGCCCGCGTAGGCACCGCCGTAGCTCGGATGCACGTACACGCGCACCCGATCGACGGTGTCACGCGGCACTGCGACCGCGCGTCCCTCTGCGGTCTCGATCCACAGCGAATATTCGTCCACGGCCAACAGCTCACCGCGCACGTGGTCCACGTCGGTCACGGCCACGACCTGGAAGCCATGCACCGGCACGTCCTGCACCGTCAGGCCGAAACTCGGCTGCCCGCGCAGCGTCGTGCGATTGAGCGTCGCGTGCGCGCACGAGACAGACGTGCTCGCCGTCAGCAGCGCCGCAAGAACTGCCCACCTCATGGCAACTCCCCAAAACGGCCGCGTGATTGCGGCGATTCACCGACACGGCTGCCTGAGAACTGCTCTTCGACGAACGGCGCGATGCGCGCGTAAGCTGGCGCAAGACGCCGCATCGCGTCGCGCGGATCGAAGAAAAAGCGCGCGATCTGCGCAGGGCTCTGCTCGGCGAGCCACTGCGTGCGAATCCACTCTACGTAATAGCCGCGCGATTCGAGAAACAGCTCGTAGTCCGCGTTTTCCGGCAGGTCGTAGACGAGCGTGTAGGCGTCGCCGGGGAACGTGAACAAGTGCCGCTCTGGGTCGCGCAGCCGCGCGAGCGCTTCCGCGTCGACGACACCGTGGTGCAGCACCGAGCTCGGCGCGATGCGCGTCGCGGCCGGAGCCGGCGCGAGCTGCACGAGTGCGAGCTCGTCGAGCTTCCAGAAGCCGCGCGTCGACGCGAGGCGCACCTCGAGCGACCCATCGGGGAGCGCTTCAGGCAGCGGGACAACCTGCAGATCGTGCGCGATCGGGCCGAGCTCGTCGTACGTCCCGGCGTGCATCCACTCACCGCCCGGCGCGCGCACCTCGACGTGAAGCCTTCCGAGCGTGCGGCCGAACGTCACTACTTCGCGCACCTGATCGCTCGCCGCCCCAGCACGCTCGAGACTGGCGAGCAGCGCGCCCGCGTCGTCGCCGAGCCACGCGAGCAGCTGATAGAAGACGAACGTCCCGACGAGGCTGTTGCGCCCAGAGATCAGCAGTCCGCGTCGCCCCGTCGAAGGCCCGAACGAGAGCGCGATGGTCTCGCTCGCCGCGAGATCCGCGGGGTCCGTCGGCGGCGCGTCTTCGACGCCATCGCTCTCGGCGACGGCGGCGGTGCAGTCGCGATCGGGGGCGGTGCACGTCAGTGGTGAGAGCGACGCGCCCGCCGCGAAGAACGCCTCGCCCGATCGCACGACGCGGCGCCCCGTCGGCCGCGGCACGATCAGGAGATTTACGCTGCGTACGACATGCGTCTCCGCCGCTTCGTCGCGCATCACGATTGCGACGTGGCCATCGACGCTGCGCGCCGTCCGCAGCGCGTCGACGTCGGTCTCTTCGAGGCCGCGCGCGAACGCGCCGGAGAAGCCCTCCGCCTGCAGCGCAAGGCCGTTGCCGTCATCCGCGTAGAACGTCGGGCACGACCCGTAACACATCTTCGGATTGGAGGCGCACGCGACGTTGACCGCGAGCGAGAGGCCTGTTGCGATGCCAAGCACCGCGGCGCCGGCGTGGACCACCGTGCGTGGCCGGTTGGTTTCGAGCAGCGCGACCTGGCCGAGAGGGATCAGCTGCTCGCCTGAGCCGAGCACGTGTCGCTCGACGTCGTAGTGCAGGCCGATGCCGGACACGGCGCTCGGCTGCGCGATGACGCGCCACTCGCTCAGCACGTAGAGCGCGCCATCCTCCATGTGCACTTTGAGAAACGGCGCTTCGGCGTCGAGCGGACGCGAATCATCGCGCGCATGCAGCTCGGCTTGCCACTCGGTGTGCGTACACGCGCAGAGCGCGCTCAGGGCCAACATCACGACACAATCCCGCAGCGCGCCCCGAATCCGCATCGACGCAGCATACACGGTACCCTGCGCAAATGAATCAACGCCGCCCTCGGCGCGCGCTGCGCATCACGCGCGCCAGACACGCGCGCTGCGCGACGCCGACGGCCGCCGTACTCGCGCTCTGCGCCGCTCTCTGCGCGTGCGGCAGCTCCCGCGCAGAGCGCAGCACCGTCGTGCGCGATGGCAACGTCGAGGTCGGCGAGGTGAAGGCGCTGTCGAAGTTCGGACTCTCGCGGGTGTGGGGCTACTCCGGCATGATCGCGCCCGCGCTCCCCGCGGGTGGCCGCACTCGCGCGCGCATCTTCTTCCTCGAGCGCTACGACCCCGCGCGGATCCCGGTGGTGTTCGTCTACGGGATGATGGGCACTCCGACGCAGTTCGAGGCGCTCGTCGCAGGGCTCGATCGGAGCAAGTTTCAGCCATGGATCTTCCACTACCGCACCGGCGATCGACTCGACGCGAGCGCTGAGGCGCTGTGGCGCGGACTGACGCTGGCGCGGCGTCGCTTTGGCGCGCGGCGCGTGATCCTCGTCGCGCACTCGATGGGCGGACTCGTGGCGCGACGCGCGCTGAATCTATGGATGAACGACGCGGCGGGATCACAGACCGAGCGCGTGCCGTGTTTCGTCACGATCGCCTCGCCGCTTGGCGGTCATCCAGCGGCGGCGCGCGGCGCTGCGGCACCTCGCGGCGTCCCGGCGTGGACCGATCTCGCGCCCGGGAGCGCCTTCTTGCGGTCCCTCTACACACAGCCCCTGCCTGACTCGGTGCGCTATTTTCTCGCGACCGCGACAGGGCAAGACGGTACGACCGACGGCGTAGTGCCCGTCGTGAATCAGTTGCCGCAAGGCGCGATCGCCGAAGCGGACCAACAGAGCGCCTATCCGAGCACACACGTCGCGGTGCTGAGCGATGCCGGCGTGCTGCGCGACGTACACGCGTTCCTCGGTCAGTGCGCAGTGCGCTGACGTCAAGGCCGCATCGCGGATGCGCGAACGTGCTCCCAGTCGGCGAGGTACGCGTCGAACACTGCGTCATTTTCGATGCGGAGCTGCGTCTCGTCGTTGATCCTGAGCGCCGGTCCGGTCCAGTTGTGTGAGCCGGTGAAGACCAGCCGGCGGTGCGCTGGCGATCCTGCATATACCGAATCGATGAGCAGATATTTCGAGTGTAGAGACCAGCCGCCGCCGCGATCCGGATAGCGCACGACGGTCACGCCAGCGGCCGCGAGCGTCGATGCCACCGTCGCGCCGAGCGGGATCTCCGCGTCTCCGGCGACGACCACGACGTTACAGCCCTCACGCGCGCGCGCCGCGAGCGCGTCAGCGACCTCACTGCGCGCGTTGGTGAAGAACGCCATCGCGACGCGGATCCGCGCGGTCCCATCGCACGTGACGTTGTCGAGAATGGACACGGATGTATCGCCGCCCGTCGCGCGTGGGAAGAAGTAGACGCGCGTGCCGAGGTCGCCGTCGTCGGTGCGGTAGTAGTCGGGGATCTCGACGTCCGCCGAGAGGTCGTCCCAGGTGCGCTCGTACGCCGCGAACAGCGCCGCATCGCCGCGGATGATCACCGCGTTGTTGTGCATGGTGAGCTGCGTCGTCGTGAGGTTGTGCGACGCCTGCACGACGACGTTGGTCGAGCCGTCGCTGAGCGCGGAGAACAAGAACGTCTTGTGATGCATGATCCCCGAGCCGATACACGCGCTGCCCGGCGCGTCGCAGACGTGCACCGCCGTCGCGCCGAGTCCGTCGGTGAGCGTGCCGAGCTCCGAGCCGATTCCACCGGCGTCGCCGTCGAGCACGACGCGTACGTCGACTCCGCGCATCGCTGCGCGCACCAGCGCGTCGGCGGGACCGGAGCGCGTGAACGTGTAGATGGCGACGCGGACGCGTGAGCCGGGAATGGCCGCGTCGATGAGCGCGATCAGCCGATCTTCGACGTTGTTGTCGCGACCGTTGGCGTCCGGGCGGCGTGAGAAGACCGCCTCGAACGTCGGCAGCATCGTCGTGCCGAGGTCGTCGCCGACGATGCCCGCATCGGTGGCGGTACCAGAGTCGTCGATCGTCGCCGCATCGTCGGCAGTCGTCGCTGCGTCGAGTTCGAGTGCGGCGTCCGACGCGACGGATGAGTCGACGCGCGCCGCGTCTTCGGCGATCGCCGCGTCGGGTGCGACCGCGTCGCCGGAGTCACCGCAGGCAGTGCACAGCACGAGCAGCAAGGGCAGCACGAGCAGCGCGAGGAGCGAGATCCGCAGCGAGATCCAGAGCGAGAGGTTGCGCATGACCCGGCCATCGTCGCACGGGCGGCGGCGAGCGTCAGTTCGCGCGCCCCCGGGACTGAAGTTCGTGCGGCGCTCGACCGATAGGAGGCTGGGCACATCACCGCAGCGTCGGCATCGACGCGAGGAAGCGCACATGGTCTTTGAAGATGTGTCGGGTCGCCGACGCAATTGGGCGCGGCTGATCTTCGCCATCGCAGCGCTACTGACCATCTCCGCGGTCGTCGCGTCGTTCGTGACTTCGCGGCCCGCGCGCCCACGCACGCACCTGCTCTCGCGCGGCCCTGCGACGTATGACCTCGCGCTGCCGACACCGCGCCGAGCAACACGGCTCGCTGCGCAGGCCGTCGCACAGGCCGCGCCGCTCTCGCCTGAATATGCGCAGCTGCTCGCGCAGCGCGACGCACGCTCCGCCGCGCTCGTGGCCGGGCTGCGCGGACCTGCGCTGCTGCTGCCCGAGGCGAGCACGCTCGTGTTCTCCGTCGATGCGCCTGACGCCGATGCGTCGCTCGTCGCACATCGGGACACGCTCCGCGCGGTCTCGCCCGACTGGCTGCGACTGCGCACCGCGAGCTGTCGCGTCGACGTCTTGGCCACGCCGGACGCGCGCGCAGCGCTGCCGCGCGACGCGCTCGTGCTGCCGCGCGTCGCCAACCTCGACGGCGATCGCTGGACGTCGACGGAGACCGCGGCGCTGCTCGCGGATGACGATGCGCGCGCGTGCGCGGCCCGCGCGATCGCCGCGCAGGTCATCGCGCTCGGCGCAGACGGCGTGAACGTCGACCTCGAGGCGCTCGCCCCTGAGGACGCCGCCGGGCTCGTGTCGTTCGTCGCCGAGCTGCGCGCGGCGCTTCATCCGCGCGGCAAGCGCGTCACGGTCGACGTCTCCGGCGCTGACCCGTCCTACGATCTCGCGCGCCTCGGCGCCGTCGCAGACGCGGTCGTGCTGATGGCCTACGACGAACATCACGGCAACGGCGAGCCCGGTCCGATCGCGTCACACGCGTTCGTCGACGCGCGCTTACGCGAGGCCCGTGTGCTCGTCCCCGCCGAGCGCCTGGTGCTCGCGATCGGCGCCTATTGCTCGAGCTGGTCGGCGCCGAACGCTGACGGCGATCGCGCCTCGTCGACCTTCGATGTGCCGCGTGCGCTCGCCCACGCTGCGGCGATCGGCGCGACGCCGCAATACGTCGAGGGCACCGCCAACCTCCGCTACGACTATCGCGACGCAGACGGAATCGCGCACGAGGTGTGGTGCGTCGACGCCGTCGCTGCGGCCGACGCGCTCGCCATCGCCGCATCGTACGGCGTCACGCGCACCGCGCTGTGGCGCGCCGGCAGCGAAGATCCGTCGCTCTGGGCCGTGCTCGCCGCGCGCGACGTGCCGGCACGCGCCGCAGCGCTGGCGCACATCGACGCGCCGACGACGCCGAGCGTTCAGGGTGACGGCGACGTGCTCACACCGCTGACGTCCGCGCGCGACGGTGTACGCCGCGTGTCGCTCGATCGCGCCGGATACGTGGTCGCCGCTCACTACGACGTCGTACCCGCAGCGGCGCGACTCGCGCGCCTCGGCGACAACACGGCGCCCGGCGTCGTGCTCACGTTCGACGACGGTCCCGATCCGCGCTGGACCCCGGCCGTGCTCGACGCGCTCGACGCGCTCGACGCGCCCGCGACCTTCTTCGTCGTCGGCTCCGCGGCGCAGGCGAATCCCGAAATCGTCGTCCGTGCGCGGCGCGAGGGCCACCTGGTCGCGAGCCACTCGTTCGATCATCCGCACATGGACGCGCTCCCCGACGCGGCAGTGCAGCGCGAGCTCGATCACACCGCGCACATCCTCGAGGCGCTCGTCGATCACGAGATCATCTTCTACCGCGCGCCGTATTCGGCGTTCGTCGCGTCGCCCGAAGAGCTCGCTGCGCAGCGCACGGCGTTCGATGCGGGCTACACGTACGTCGCCGCGTCCGTCGATCCCGCCGACTGGTCCGCGCACGATGCAGAGCACCTCGCCGCGCGCATCGTCGCCGAGGTCGACGCGGGCGGCCGGGTGATCGTGCTGCACGATGGCGGCGGCGATCGCGCGGTGACCGTCGCTGCGCTGCACCGCGCGATTCCACGCCTGCGCCGCGCCGGTCATCCGATCATCTCGCTCGCCGCATACATCAGCATCGAGCCTGCGCGCCTCACGCCGCCGCTGCCCGCGATCGAGCGCGTCGCAGCCGGCGCTGGCCTCGTCGCCGTGCGCGCGCGCTCGCTCGGCGGCTCCGCGCTCGCCGTGCTCTTCGCGGTGTGCACCGCGCTCGCCGCGCTCCGCGTGCTCGCCCTCGGCGGGCTCGTCGCGCGCGACGCGATCCGCGCGCGGAGCTCCACACCGGCGCCCGATTTCACCCCGCTCGTCACGGTGCTGGTGCCGGCGTACGACGAGGCCAAAGTGATCGCTGCGAGCGTGCGCGCGCTGCTCGACTGCGACTACGCCAACCTCGAGGTCATCGTCGTCGACGACGGCTCGAACGACGACACCGCCGACCTCGTCGATCGTCTCGCGACGTTCGAGCCGCGCGTCCGCTGCTTGCGCAAGGCCAATGGCGGCAAGGCGTCCGCCGCGAACCTCGGGATGCGTCACGCGCGCGGCGAGATCGTCGTCGCGGTCGACGCCGATACTGTCGTCGCGCCCGACGCGATCCGCCGAATGGTCGCGCACTTCGCCGATCGCCGCGTGACCGCGGTCTGCGGCAACGTCGAGGTCGGCAATGTGCGCTCGCTGCTCACCGCGTTTCAGGCGATCGAATACGTCACTAGTCAGAACTTCGATCGGCGCGCCTTTCAAGCGCTCAACTGCATCGGTGTGGTCCCAGGCGCGCTCGGCGCGTGGCGCCGCGACGCGGTGCTCGAGGTCGGCGGCTATGGCGACGACACGCTGGTCGAGGACGCGGATCTCACGCTGTGCATCCTGCGCGCGGGTGGCGTCATCGCGTACGAGCCGCGTGCGATCGGCCGCACCGAGGCACCTGAGACGCTCGGCGCCCTGTGGAAGCAGCGCTTCCGCTGGACCTACGGCACGTATCAGTGCCTCGCCAAACACCGACGCTCGTTGTTTCGCGGCACGCTCGGCTGGGTCGCGCTGCCGAACGCGCTGGTCTTCCAAGTGCTGTTTCCACTGGTGAGCCCGATTGGCGATCTCGCGCTCGTCGTCGCCATCGTCACCGGCCAATCGAGCGCCGTGCTCTCAGGCTATCTCGGCTTTCTCGCGATGGATCTCGTCGCCTCGGCGCTCGCGTTCACGCTCGATCGCAAGCCGTTCCGCTGGCTGCCGCTGCTGCTGATTCAGCGCTTCACCTATCGCCAGTTCCTCTATCTCGTCAGCCTCCGCGCGATGGTCGCGGTGCTCGCCGGCCGCGCGCACGGCTGGAGCAAGCTCGAGCGCACCGGCACGGTGACAGCGCCGCTCGCGACGATCACGCCCATCCCGCCGCCGCATCCCGCACACACCTCACCGAGCCTGCTGCCGCCGAGCACGTGACTTGCTCAGCGCTCGAGCGCGACGCGGAATCGCTTTCCCTTGATGCGCCCGTCGCTCAGGCTCTTCTGCGCGGCGTGACTCACGCTGCGCGCGACCGCGACATACGTGAAATTGTCGTGAATCTCGATCTTGCCGATATCGCTGCCTTGCAGCCCGCCCGCCTCGCCGGTCAGCGCGCCGAGGATGTCGCCCGGCCGGATCTTCTGCTTGCGGCCGCCGGAGACACGCAGCGTATCCATCCGCGCATCGTGCTCGGGCGCTGCCGAAACGCGCGTCTCCGTGGCCTCCACCCGCGCGCGCTTCACCCGCTCGAGCGGCGCGCCGATGACCTGCTCGATCGCGTCGAGCTTGTCCTTCTCGCGCGTGGTCACGAACGAGATCGCGACGCCCGTCTTCCCGGCGCGCCCGGTGCGTCCGACGCGATGGATGTAGATCTCGGGCTGCGTCGGCAGCTCGTAGTTGACGATCAGATCGAGCCCCGCGACGTCGATGCCGCGGGCCGCGACGTCGGTCGCGACGAGCACGCGCGTGCTGCCGTTGCGGAACTTCGCCATCACCCGATCGCGATCGAATTGCTCGAGATCGCCGTGCAGACAATCGACGCTCACGCCCGCGCTCGAAAGCGCGGTCTCGAGCTTGCTCACGCTCGCCTTGAAGTTGGCGAATACCAGCGCCGACTCGTGCGGATACGTGTCGAGGGCCCAGCGCAGCGCCTCGAGCTTCAGCTCCTGCTCGACCATCGTCGCGAGGTGGCGAATCTCGCCGCGCTGCGCTTCTTCGATCGCGACGGTGATGCGCGTCGGCGCGCTCTGATACTTGCGGCTCATCGCGTCGATCGAGTCGGGATACGTCGCCGAGAAAAACGCGAGCTGCCGGCGCTTCGGCACCGCCGCGAGGATCGCCTGCATGTCTTCTTCAAAGCCCATATCGAGCATGCGATCCGCCTCGTCGAGCACGACCGTACGCAGCGCAGAGAGGTCGAGCGAGCCGCGCTGTAGGTGATCGCGCAGCCGCCCAGGCGTCCCGACGATCACGTGCGCGCCCTCGGCGAGCGCGCTCTCTTGCAGTCGACGCGCCTCGCCGCCCGCGAGCACCAGCACGCGCAGCCCCTTGTGTCGCCGGCCGAGCTTGCGGATCTCGCGCGCCACCTGCGCGCTCAGCTCGCGCGTCGGACAGAGCACGAGCGCGTTCGGCTCGCGCGTCGCGAGGTGCAGCGTCTGCAAGATCGGCAGTGAGAACGCCGCCGTCTTGCCGCTCCCGGTGCGCGACTGCGCCACCAGATCTTTGCCGGCGAGCAGCAGCGGAATGCTGCGCGCTTGAATCTCCGTCATCGCCGTGAAGCCGAGCTCCGCGACGACCTCGAGCAAGTCGGACGAGAGCTCGAGCGATCGAAAGTCAGTGCGCATCGTCGCGCAGCATAGGCTGCCGATGCGCGCGACGCTGGCGGGTCGCGGCGACCGTTCGGCGGCGCTGGTAGGGCGGGGCGACTCTGTCTACGCTGCGCCGATGCGCGCTCGCCTCCTTCTTCTCCTGCTGCTCGCCATCACATCAGCCCACCTCGGCTGCGGCTCTTCCACCGGCCAGCTCGATGCCGGCGGCGTCGACGGCCTCACGCCGATCGATGCGCCCGCGGAGCCCGATGCCCGCGTCCTCGTCGACGCCGCGCCACCCACCGATTCCGGCGGTGACGCCGCCGCGCCAGCGACAATCGCAGTGGGCCACGCGCGCGAGCTGCGCGCGATCTGGGTCGCGACCGTCTCGCGCCTCGACTTCCCGTCGCGCACTGGGCTCACTCCCGCGCAGGCGCGCGCCGAGGTGGAGTCGATCGTGAACGTCGCCGCCGACGCCGGCTTCAACGCGATCTTCTTCCAAGTGCGCGCTGAGTCGGACGCGATGTACGCGTCGACGCTCGAGCCGTGGAGTCGCTTCCTCAGCGGCACGCAGGGCACCGACCCTGGCTACGATCCGCTCGCGCTCTTTCTCGAGATTGGCCACGCGCGCGGCGTCGAGATCCACGCGTGGATGAACCCGTTTCGTGCGAAGACTTCTCCAGCCACCACGGCCGCTCCGACGCACGTCACGCGGCGCTTTCCCGCCGCCGCGATCACCTACAACGGCAGCGTCGTGATGGACCCATCGAGCGCTGCTGTCCGCGATCACGTCGTCGCGGTCGTCGCCGACGTGACGCGCCGCTACGACATTGATGGCGTCGTGTTCGACGACTACTTCTATCCGTATCCAGACTCCGCAGGTACCGCCTATCCCGATGCGGCTGCGTATACGGCGTACACTGCGGGCGGCGGCGCGCTGAGCAAGAGTGA
>Ga0209181_10009852_pt1 | contig 12499 bp, 4 predicted proteins | sample MAT05_FD_187208 | JGI IMG/M metagenome (GOLD analysis project Ga0209181, IMG submission 187208) | Freshwater microbial communities from Lake Fryxell liftoff mats and glacier meltwater in Antarctica - MAT-05 (SPAdes) (version 2) | ecosystem: Environmental > Aquatic > Freshwater > Ice > Liftoff... | reverse complement strand
AACAGCCTGTTCTTTCATGATTCCGGCAGAGAGTTTCAAAGGTTAAAGAACTTTATTGCATCTTAACCCAGCCTGTCATTCAAATTCTTAACCCTTTGGTCTTTTGGCTTAAGGGTTTTTTTATGTCTTGCTTTATTCAAAAAAAAATACTCCCCGAAAACCCGGGGAGTATTTTTTTATTTAGATGATGGAAAATTTAATCCTTTATGAACTTGACCGTTTTTCTCTCTCCACCCTGAGTAACCCCGGTTAAATAGTAAACACCTGTTGAAAGTTTTGAAAAATCCAAGGGCAACTGGTTACTGCCCGAAAGCAGGTTAAACGTTTTACTTTGAATCTGTCTTCCGGCAACATCCGTTACAATGATATTTATTGTAGCAGCGCCAGCCGAAGCAACATTCAGTATTGCTTTCCCTATTACAGGGTTCGGCATCATGTTTACAATTTCAAATCCTTTTGCTTTATTTAATATGGCAATGGTATTACTGTAAGCAATTTTTCCATCTGCATCTATAGACTTCAGCCTGTAGTAGTTAGTGCCGGGGGCCGGTGTTATATCGGTAAAGTTGAAGGCTTCCAGGCAGCGAAGTGCCGTAGCAGTCATACTGTTGACAGGTATAAACTTCCTTGCATCCTGGCTACGCTCTATAACAATGGTAGCAGGGGCAGCACCTGTGCAATTTAATTTCCAATCAAGCAGGTTGCCGCTGGTTTGTTTGCTTCCTTTAAAGTATTCAAAGCTAATTGGTAAAGCAGCTCCAGAAACCGTAACCGTAAAGGGTCCTGCACCTGCAGTAAATCCGTATACCCTGAAGTAATAGGTTTGCCCGGCCACCAGGCCGTTCAACGTAACTGTTTCAGTTCCGCCAGCACCCGGACCATCTGCGCAACCAATATTTGTGAAGGCTCCGCAGGTACCTGAATAAACCTGTATCACCGCATCCAGCGCTATTCCCACATTGCTTACTGTAACAAGGGCAGCACCGCTGGTGGTAGCAGTAAATTGGTACCACACATCCACCGCTGAAGTTGCGGTAGAAGTGCCACAAATTTCCGGTGCAATAGATTGCGTTGCACTCAATGTGTTTCCATTCACAGGAATGCCACCCGTAAGCACTGTCGCTCCGGCACAATCATCATTAGATGGAACCGGTGGAAGATCCTGCAAGCAGAAATCAAAAGAAGCACTGTTGGCAGTGCCACCTGCAAATAAACGTAAAGTATATACCGTTCCTGCAGTGAGCCCTGTTATGACCGTACTTCCAGCTCCGGCAGTTCCAAAGGCGGTGCTGCAGGATGTAAGTTGTGTTCCCGGGCAAGCGCCGGTAAACACATGGTATCCTAATTGCGTTGCGGTTCCTATACCAGCAATCATGTTGCTAAAACTTAAAAGCTGCGAAGTACCGGTGGCAATAAAGCTATAGAAGATATCATCATTGTCTGAAGTAGTAGAACAGCTTGTTTCGGTTATAGTGCTGGCCGTTGCACCATTTGTGTTCGCATTGGTTGAACCTGTACAGGTGGTATTGTATGGCTGCGTACTTATTGTTATGGCTGTTGCACATTCGTCATTTGCAGGTGTGGCAGGCATGTCCTGCAGGCAAAAATCGAAAGATGCACTATTGGCAGTACCGCCGGCAAATAAACGTAAGGTATACGCTGTTCCTGCAGTAAGTCCTGTAATGGTTGTATTGCCTGAACCACCAGTTCCGAACCCTGTACTGCAGGAAGTAAGTTGTGTTCCCGGGCACGCACCTGTAAACACCTGGTAACCCAATGTGGTGGCAGTACCTAATCCAGCCACCATATTGCTAAACCTGAGAATCTGTGAAGAACTGTTAGCTATAAACGTATAAAAGATATCATCGTTATCGGATGTAGTGATACAACTTGTTTCTGTTATTACACTTGCAGTTGATCCGTTGGTAGTGGCATTTATAGATGCAGTGCAAGTTGCACTGAATGGCTGGGCAGTTATTGCTATCGCAGTTGCACATTCGTCGTTGGCTGGTTGCGGAGCCAGGTCCTGGATACAGAAATCGAATGTAGCGGCATTGTCTGTGCCACCGGTAAATAATCTCAGCACATAAGTATTGCCAGCAGTAAGCCCGGTTATGGTTGTACCCCCAGAACCGGCAGACCCAAACCCTGTGCTGCAGGATGTTAACTGAGTACCCCCACATGCGTCAAAAACCTGGTAACCCAAAGTGGTGGCTGTGTTGAACGTGGCCACCATATTGCTAAAGCGCAATAACTGGCTTGTGCCTGTAGCCGTAAACGTATAGAAGATGTCGTCATTATCACTGGTTGTAGTACAACTGGTTTCCGTAATAGCGGATGCTGTGGCTCCACCGGTAATGGCCGTTGTTGATGACACACAAGTGGGATTAAATGGTTGAGTTGCTACGCTTATAGCGCCAGCACAATCATCATTAGAAGGGGCAGGCAGGTAATCCTGAATACAGAAATCAAAAGTTGCAGAGTTTGCAGTGCCGCCTGTAAACAACCTCAGGTAATAGACTGTGCCAATCGTTAATCCTGTGATCATGGTAGAGCCAGCGCCCGCTGATCCAAATCCTGTACTGCAGGATGTAAGCTGTGTTAAACCTGCACAACTACCGCTGAATATATGGTAACCCAACGTGGTGGCCGTTCCTAAAGTAGCCAGCATATTGCTAAATCTTAAAACCTGGGTGGAAGATGTAGCGGTAAACGTATAAAATATATCGTCGTTATCATTGGTTGTAGAACAACTGGTTTCTGTGATAGCAGAAACTCCGGCACCTGTGCTGTTAGCAGATGTTGAAGTTACGCAAGCTGCATTGTAAGGCTGTGTAGCAACCACAATCGCTCCGTCACATTCATCGTTTACAGGAACAGGAGCCGGTGCTGTGATACAGAAATTAAAGGTTCCGGTATTGGGACTGCTACCTACAGATAAACGCAAAGTGTAAGTTGTTCCTGCAGCAAGAACGACTGTTCTGGATCCCGTGCCGCCGGTGCCAAATCCTGAACTACATGCACTTGCCACTTCTGTTAAAGTACCACAGGTTCCGGTATAAATATTCATCCCTACTGTAGATGCAGTACCTGAAGTAGCTGTTAATGCCGTGTAGCTAAAAGTATATGTACCGGCCAATGCTGAGGTAAAGCTGTACCAAACATCGTCATCAATACCGGTGGCCGAACAAGTATTGGCCTGGCCTGTAAGGGTAGATTCTGTAGCACCTGTTGTATTAACCGCAGTAAAACTACAGGCATTACCGTAGGTTGTCACGGGTATAGCAATGGATCCGCTGCACTCATCATTTAGTGGCGGTGTTGTGATGCATATATTAAAATTGGTAGTGGTGGAATAAACCGTGGAAGTTGTGTACACCCTCACGTAATAAGTAGCACCAACCGTAAGCCCGGTAGAAAATGCATTTGTAGTACCGCAATCCAGCAACGTTAGGGACCCACAGGCTCCGCTGTAAATTGATACCGCCGCAGCATTGCTTGTACCACTCAGCGCAACACTGTGTATTGTGGATACTGCAACAAAGGAATACCATACATCATCACCGGTAGCGGTATTGCTGCAGGTTGTAGCAGCCTCATTGGACTGGCTGGCACCTGTTGTTGTTCCTGCTGTGTTGGTACATGTAGCATTAGCCGATGCAACCAGTGATATGGCGTTACTGCACTCGTCATTTGATGGCGGTGCCACCACGGTAAAACTCCTTATTGTTGCACAACTTGCAGGTTGACCGAGGCTATTAAGCGGTAATACATACCAATAATAAACTCCGGGGGTTAGGGCTGTTGTAACCGCATAAGAGGTGCCTGAATTATTATAAGTTGTTGCATACAACGTTGAAGGTGGAGTATTGGCATCCAAATAGAGTTCATATGAAGAGGCATTCGTTGTTGCACTCCATGTAAAAGTGGGTGTCCCTCCTATCGTAAGTCCTGTTGAGGGTGCACTCATTGAAGAGCAGGTTGTTGGTGCAGCAGCCACCTCATTTACACAAATATTAAAATTAACCATACTGGTAGCAAGCGATGTATATACCCTGATATAATAGGTTTCCCCGGGTGTTAATCCTCCTACAATACCCGTAAGTCCAGTATTACACATTATGCTGATAAGTGCACCACAAGAGCCTGATAAAACCTGGTAATATAAGGTTGTGCTGGTTCCAATCACAGCCGTTACGCCAGACAAAACTATTTGTGCATCTGTACTTGTAGCCTCAAAAGAATACCAAACGTCATCATCAGAGGTTCCGGTACATGGTGTTGCAGCCGAAGACTCAGTGGCGCCAACAGTAGTGCCGGCAGTATTCGTACACGTAGCATTTTGAGTAATAGAAATTGCGTTTGCGCACTCGTCATTGGCAAGTGCGGCTGGTGCATCCTGCAAACAAAAATTAAAGGTAGCTGCGTTGGCTGCACCCGTGGTCCACAATCTCAATGAATACACATTGCCTATCGTTAGTCCTGGCAAATAGGCCGAACCTGTACCAACACTACCGACAGTGGTAACGCAGGATAGCTGAGTTGCCCCACACGCTCCATCGTATAAAGCATATGCTAATTGCGTTGCAGTGCCAATGGTTGCAACCATACCAGAATATCGCAGATACTGCGTGGTGCTGCTTGCTGTAAAAGTGTACCAGATATCATCATTATTGGCGGTAGATGTGCAACTGGGATCAGTCGCACTCTGCGTAGCTCCGGTAGTGCTTGCAACAATATTGCTTGTACAGGTTGCTCCATAAGGCTGAGGAACAATATTAGTAGCAACGGCGCATTCATCGTTTGGAGGAGTTGTACCGAAATTCGCCGCTGCCGTCCATGGACTTTTATCTGAAGGCCCACAATTGGATCTAACATATACATAATAATATGTTCCGGAACTAAGGCCGGATAAATTAGCCGATACTACACCTGCACCCGTACTACCGGAAGGAACTGTAGCACCCGTGGGCACAACGTTGGAAGTACTGTAATAATATTCATACCCATTTGCGGGCGCTGTAGCTGGAGCTGTCCACGCAATATCTGCAGTACTGGAAGTAGGATTTGATGCGGTGAGGCCTGTTGGCAGGCCACATGTTAACAACACATCAAATCCGATTAACGGCCTGCGATAGTTAGATGAGGTTAAAGTAGCGGGCATAATACCGGTGGTATTATTGGTATATTTTGAAGTATTATTATTGGTAGTACTAATACAAGGTGCAGTGTACTCGTATGACCAGGTAATTGTAGTACTAGCCGTGCTATTGGTATATTCCATGAATACCGCAAGGTTTTGCGTACCAGAATAATTAAAATTACTTAGGAGCGGAAAGTTCTTCCATCCTGCTGAACTTCCAACAATGGATACAGGATTTCCATCATAAACAAGGGTAGCAGTTGCAATTTCTGCCGCCCAATCCGGACTAGTTGCGCCCCAGTCCGCTGCTACTACTGTTTTAAAATACACTTTAAAATTAGGAGTACCTGCCATCGTTCCCGTGGCGGTAATCCTGTTAAAATAAAGATTGGTAATAGGCACCCCTGTAATACCACTTAGCTGGCTTGCGGGATATATTACCGCTATTCTGCTGGTAGCATTGGCCGTTGCTATTGAATTCATGGGGCCATAGACGTTGGTACCTAATGGGGCGGAGCAAGAAGCAACCTGAAAAGTCTGCGCCTGCAAGTTGGCCCAATAGCTAACAAACAGTAAGGTGAATAGTGTAAAAAACTTCTTCATGCATGTAGTTTTAATTGATTTTTATAAATAGAGAATCCAAAATAATATTTGTGTTTGAGCGGTTTTAAGAGTCACGCTAATAAATAGCCTTTATCAAGCTTAAGCTTTTTGTTCTTATTGGGTATAGCGGACCATTTTTACTAATCTGAGTTATTGTTACAAAAAACAGGCCTGGTTAAATTAAAGTTAAAAACGCTTTTTTCTACCACACATTTCTCGGGCAGCTATCGCCAAACTTATTACCAATGGTAAAGCCTATCACAATTTCATGCGTTCCCTTGGTATAATTATTTAACCGGCTTGTGGTGTAATCATAGGAGTAACCAATGTTAAAAGTATTAGACACATTTAAGCCTACCATTGCCGCTATGCCATCTTCGTGGCGATAACTGGCACCCACCCACATCAAATCAAGGTATTGCAGCTTTACATTGGCTTCTACCTGAACAGGTGTAGGCTGCACATATTTTACCATTACAGAAGGAAGCAGGTTAAAATTATCTCCCACTAAAAAACGATAACCTGCGGTGGCAAAAATATGTGGCACTGATTTCCCTTCCAGTTTCTTTACTATGTTATTGGAAAAATCAATTTTAGACGGAACGATCTGTTGTGCAGAAAGCCCCACAAAATAATCTGCAGAATAGAGGTACAATCCTGCATTCATATCAAATCTCAAATTGTTAGTCAACCCGCTGGCATATACTGCCGGATCTACTGTTTGATTAAACTGAAGTTTATCTGCATTTAGGCTGATATTGGAAATTCCGAGGCCAATTCCTGCTGCCAGGTTGGTTCTTGCAGATAATCCAACATGATATGCATAAGTACCCATGGCAGAAAAATTGTTCAATGGACCGGTGCGGTCATTTATTACCTGCACCCCCCAGCCATGGTGTGGTTTGGATGCTACATATTCCTGCCAGTAATTTTTGCCACGTGGATTTTCGCCGGGCACATTAAACGAAGTGGCCGTGGTTTTATAATCCGTTTTTCCTATGGGGCCATGCATAGTAAAATAAGTAGTTACAGGAGCATCCTGCAAGCCTACCCATTGCAGCCGGTGACTGGCTTTTATATCCACATAATTTTCTATCCCTGTTAAAGCTGGATTCACTATATATTGGTTTAAAATATACTGAGTATAGTGTGGTTTTTGTTGCGCTGTTACAGTACATACCATCGCCATTAATACCACATTAATAAAAATTTTCTTCATCAGGTGTTTTCTTTTCGGTCGCAATCGTATCATTAATTTTTCAGCACTTTAAATTCTGTACGGCGGTTTTGTTGTCTTCCTTCAGGATTATCGGTTCCATCTGCATTGGTATTTTCTGCTACAGGCATGGTTTCTCCATAACCTTTAGGCATCAATCTGCCTTTATCTATGCCTTTACTGATCAGGTAATCTACCACAGATTTTGCTCTTGCATCAGATAAAGCCTGGTTGTACTCATCCTCACCTTTGCTATCGGTATGAGCTGCCAGTTCTATCAGCATGTTTGGATTATCATTTAGCAATTGTACCAGCTTATCCAGCTCGGGAAAAGAAGCTTCCTGCAAAGTAGCTTTGTTAAAATCGTAATACACATTATCTACTTTAATAGCATCTTCAGGAATAATATTTAAGCATAACAAAGGGTTGGTAAAAAACTCTTCTTCTGCATCTGCCGGTCCGGTAATTTGTAAACTGTTGGCAAAATATCCTTTGTTGGTTGCAGTAGCTTTTAGTTGTTCAAATTCCGGAATGTTAAATGAATAATTACCAGCAGCATCCGTAGTTTTTGTTGCAATAGTTTTATTATTAGCATCAGCAATAACCACATTCACACCTCCCATTGGTTGTTTGGTATCGCATGCTATTACAGTGCCCGAAATTTGTTTAAGCGCTTTTGTTTTGCTTAAAGAAAACAATTCAAGGCAGCAGGCTGCATCCCTGTCGGAACTCATGATTACATTTTCCAGGATATTGGTTGCAGAACCTTTACTAATAAAATACAAATCATCTTTTACAGAGTTTACCGGGTAGCCGAAGTTTTTTGGCTCAGAAAAACTGCCGGCAGTTTCTTTGCTGTAAAAGAAATCGTAGCCTCCCATTCCCACATGGCCATTGCTGCTAAACACAAACGTGTTAGAGGCTGCATGGTAACTGGGGGCCTGTTCATCATATTTTGTGTTAATATTGTTGCCCATATTGGTAACATTACTCACACTGCCATTTTCATCCAGGTCGGCCATCCAGATATCAAAACCACCGATACCTGCAGCACGATCGCTGCTGAACAATAATTTTTTTCCATCAGGCATTACAAATGGCTGCTGGCTGTTGCTGCCGGCAGCATTTAAAGCTGATACCTGAACCGGTTCGCTCCAGCTTTCGCCGGTTTTTGTGCTGCTGTAAATGGCAGCAGAGGTTTTTTCTTTTGAAATTTCCCATCTTGATATAAACAGGGTGTTGCCTTTGGGGGTTACAGCAGCTACACCCTGTTGTATATCTTTTGTTTGTGGTATGATGGTTTTTACCACAGCTCCTGCTGCATTATTGCTGTAGGATGTTTGGTAAAGACGGTTGGTATTTGGTTTGTTTTTATCTGTAGGGTCGGGCCTGGTGGATGTAAACAATAGTGTTTCATCATTTAACCACACAGGAGCGTAAGTTCCTCCTTCTGAACCAAGGCCTGCTGCTTTTTGCACTTCATACCTTGCCAGGTCTTTTCGCACCAGTTGTTGCTGTATAAACTCCAGGCTTTTTATTTCTTTTTTTGCAGACTCAGCATAGATATCTTCCTGAGAATAGGTAGCTGAAAAGCTATTAAATGCTATAGCTGCTTCATCATATTTACCTAAAGACTTTAATGTAGTGGCATAATAATAACCTGCCAGCGGAAAAGCTGCTTTATCAAAGGAAGCTGCCTCCTGGTAATAAGGCAGGGCTTTTTCATGAAAATGTAATTTGCGGTAACTCTCTGCCAGGTTATAAATAATGGCCTGTTTGCCGGAGCTGGCTGCTATTGCTTTTTTATTGGCTGAAGCCGATACTGCATAAGGGCTAAACCCGGCAACATTGCTTTTACCCTTGCCCTGGGCAAGGTGTTTTTCGTAATACTGGGCTGCAGAATAATAATCACCTTTGGCGTAATATTTATCTGCTGCCTGCAGGTAATCATTTACAAATTGTGCATTTGCAAAAATAAAACAGCAAAAAGCGGCAATGGTTAAACTTAATTTTTTTATATGCATGATGCAAACTTTATAAGTAGAGTAATGGTTAATTATAATCTAGGGCAAACAAACTCCATCTCCGGAGTTTTTACCGAGCGTTTACCCACAAAGGATAATGAAATTTCAAAACTGTTGCTGCCTTTTACCAACTTGCCAAGGTCGGATGTATTTACATCGTAGCTCACACCCAGTACAACTTTCTTATGCGTAAATCCTACAAATGGTGTCAGGGCATCATCAAAACGGTAATTGGCTCCCAATAAAAAATCAGTTTCCATTCCCGCTTTTATTTGAGCATAAGCGCCCAGCATTTTTTCTTCTGCATTGCCCTGGCGCAGGTATAATGCGTTAGGCGTTATAGAAAGCATTTCAGATAATTTTAACCGAACCCCTGCATGAATGGTGTGGCGCATAGGTAATGTTGCATCGCCGGTGCCGCTAAAATCATCTGTAGGTTTGGTTAAATGCGATGCTGCATATCCTGCATAAAAATTGGCTTTTTTGCCGGGTGTTGCATCAAAGTATAAGAGTCCTGCACCTGCGTCAAAAGAAGAAGTTGTATTATTTTTTAAAAAATCGGCGGTGGGATTACTGGGGTTGTACCCGGTAATAGGATTCCACTGATCGCCAAAGCTCAGTTTACTTGCATCAAACCTTCTTTGGATAATACCTGCCTGCAAAGCCAGCACGATGCGGTGGTTTTCTGCGGGGCCAAAACGTACTCCGGTAAAAGCAAGGTTACCATAAGCAGTCGTATAACGGTAGCCACCATCACCTGCAGTTTGGTTAATAATACCCAAACCGTAGTTCATATTTTTTTGTGTGTTTATTTCGCCGGAAGCCCCTTGAGTTGTATAAGGCGTTCCTACACTTCCCCATTGGGTACGGTATATTCCAGACACCCTGTACTCGCCATCAAAAGCTCCGGTAAGGGCTGGATTGGTCCAGGTGGGATACACATAATACTGAGTAAAATGCGGATCTACCTGTGCCGATGTTTTGCCGGCCAGTGCCATGCAACACAAAGCAATGAACCCTGTTTTTAGATTTCTTTTCATCTTTTTCAATTTCGTATTATTAATACTTTTTTAAAAATCCTTTTACCTTATAATAGTAATAGACCCGTTCAAAGGTTTAAAACTATTTTTTAACTGAATAACATAATAATAAGTAGCCACCGGCAATGGTTTGCCCTTGGTAGTACCATCCCATGGGTTGGTATAACCTGTGCTGCTGAAAATAATTTGCCCGTAGCGGTTAAACACTTCTACGATGGCACCCGGATAATCAGATAAGTTGTCTATGATCCAGGTATCGTTGATACCATCTCCATTTGGCGAAAAAGCATTGGGTATTTTTACCGGCCTCAATATTTTAACGGTCATAAAATCTGTGGCAGTGCAATTGCCTTCACCAATGGCTGTAAGGGTATAGGTTTGATCTGCAGTAGCTGTAAGTCTCGGCCTTAATACTGTGGCAGATGATAATCCAAATGCGGGTGACCATAAGAAACTGGTAACAGAAGAATCATTGGCAGTTGCCTGCAATTGCAACACCGTACCCTGTGCCACTACAAAAGATGGTCCTGCATCTACTACCGGCTGCAAATACACTCTCACAAAACTGCTGAAGGTATCTGAGATGCAATTTTCATTGTTGATTACAACCAGTTTCACTTGATACCTGCCCGAATCGCTGAAACGTTTGGTAGGGTTGGTGGCTGTAGATGTCGTTCCATCTCCAAAAATCCATAACCTGCTTTTGATGGTACTGTTGGGAGCTGTGCTTCTATCCGTAAATATATTGTCTACGCCCTGGCAGAGTTCTTTGGCATTCACACCAAAATCTGCAACTGGCTTATCAAAGAAATTATTAAATACCTGCACACTGTCTCTAAAGCAACCATTGCCACCGGTAGCTCTTAGCGTTATTGTATAATTATTAATGGTAGCATACAAATGGATGGGGCTGGTAAGTGTAGAGCTGTTATTGGCTCCGCTTGCAGGATCTCCAAAATTCCATTGGTAACTTAATGTACTTCCATCAGCCACAGTAGATGTATTGGTAAAAGTAGCAGTGCCATTGGGCATACATACAAAAGCCGGCATTGTAAAACCGGATACCGGTATGGCATTTACAATAATCGTTTGCCTGGCAGTATCACTACTGCAACCATCGGCACTGGTAGTTACCAGTTTTATGATATAGGTGCCATAAGCTGTATACAAATAATTGAATGGCGCATTGTTGTTGTAAGTGGCTGTATTGCCATCACCAAAAATCCATTTCCAACTGCTGATGGTTCCTGTAGGCATTGTTGAATTGTCTATGATGGTTGCCTGTTGTCCCTGGCAAACGGCTGGGGTAATTGTAAATACCGAAACCGGTTTAGGATTTACAATAATGGTACTTGTAATTGTGCTCACACAATTGCCGGTAGAAGTAAAAGTATAGGTAATGATATGAGTGCCCGGGCCTGCAGCGGATGGATTGAAATTACCAGATGCATCTACACCAGTGCCGCTATAAACGCCTGTTCCTGTAACAGCATTGGTTACAGTTGCTGTTGCAACAGAAACCGTACCTGTTACGCTTTCGCAAACGGCGGTAAGTGCAGGATAAGCCAATGCAGGTGTAACACTAAAAGTAGCATTGATTACAGAATCATCCACACAACCATTGCTGTTGGTAACGGTTACACTTACATTATAATTTCCTGTATTGGTATAATTATGCGAAGGGTTTTGTGCCGTAGATGTATTGTTGGCTCCACTGGCCGGGTCACCAAAATTCCATAAATAAGATTGACCCGCAGTTACTGATCCATTGTAAATAAAGTTTGCCAGGCCGGTGGTTGGTAAACAGGTAGCAGCAGGAATGCTGAAGCTGGCGGCTGGTTTAGCATATACTACTATAGTTTGGGTAGTTGTTGCCACACAATTTCCTGTAGAAGTAAAAGTATAGGTAATGGTATGTGTGCCGGGGCCCGCAACTGTTGGGTTGAAAATTCCTGATGCATTTACACCGGGTCCGCTATAAACACCTGTTCCTGTTACAGCATTGGTTACCGTAGCAGTTGCTACACTTACCGGGCTAAGGTTTTCGCATATTGCTGCCAGGGCCGGATAATTTAATGCAGGTGTTACACTGAAAGTAATATTGATTACGCTATCATCCACACAACCATTGCTATTGGTTACCGCAACACTCACATTATAGTTCCCGGTATTGGTATAGGTGTGCGATGGGTTCAATGCGGTGGATGCGTTGTTGGCACCGCTTGCGGGGTCGCCAAAATTCCATACGTAGGTTTGGCCAGCGGCCACAGAACCATTAAAAGTAAAGTTTGCTATACCACTTGCAGGCAGGCAGGCTGCGGCAGGGTATGTGAAACTCGCATTAGGTTTGGCATTTACCAATATCGTCTGTGTTATAGAAGCCACACAATTTCCGGTGGAAGTAAAAGTATAGGTAATGGTATGTGTGCCGGGGCCCGCAACTGTTGGGTTGAAAATTCCTGCAGCATCTACA
>Ga0209181_10009851_pt1 | contig 12500 bp, 9 predicted proteins | sample MAT05_FD_187208 | JGI IMG/M metagenome (GOLD analysis project Ga0209181, IMG submission 187208) | Freshwater microbial communities from Lake Fryxell liftoff mats and glacier meltwater in Antarctica - MAT-05 (SPAdes) (version 2) | ecosystem: Environmental > Aquatic > Freshwater > Ice > Liftoff... | reverse complement strand
TGATGGCAACGATGAAACAGGTTTTGAAGAAGCAATTGCAGCAGCCAATCAATCAGATGTTATTGTTGTTTGCTTAGGCGAATTAAAAACATGGAGTGGCGAAAATGCATCCCGATCTACCATTGCATTGCCTGCTATTCAGGAAAAATTAGTAGCAGCATTACAAAAAACCGGTAAACGCATTGTGTTGATTTTATCCAATGGTCGTCCGCTAGAATTGTTAAGGCTTGAGCCATTGGTTGATGCCATTGTAGAAATCTGGCAACCAGGTATAGCTGGTGGTACTCCCCTGGCTGGCATACTGTCTGGTCGTGTTAATCCTTCAGCAAAATTGGCAATTACTTTTCCATTAACTACGGGGCAAATTCCTACTTACTATAATATGCGCAACCCGGCAAGACCGGCTAAGGAAGGTTTTTATCAGGATATTTCAACTGAGCCATTGTATTGGTTTGGGCATGGGTTGAGTTATGCAAACTATGAATATAGCAATGTGACTCTTTCAAAAACTCAATTTAAGAAAAATGAAAAAGTAATAGCTGAAGTAACAGTAAAAAATATGGGTATAGTATATGGAAAAGAAACGGTGTTATGGTATGTCTCCGACCCGGTAAGCTCTATTTCAAGACCAATGAAAGAATTGAAAAATTTTGAGAAGAAAGAAATTAAAGCAGGCGAAGCTGCGATCTATAAATTTGAAATAGACCCAATGCGAGATTTAAGTTATACCGATGCAGCAGGGAAAAAGATTTTAGAGGAAGGAGATTATTTTATTCAGGTTGGGAATCAAAGAGTAAAAATTGAATTAATAAAGTAGAAAGTAAAGAACTGTACATTGCCGGATAAAACTACAGACCATGAACAAACAAAAACAATAAGAAGACATGAACTTTTTACCTGGCAAAAAAAATTATTGCTTTTGTTATATATTCTGTGTTTCGTTACAGGATATTCACAAACAGCAACTTCAAAATTCATTGCATTCAATAACTCCAAAGTAAGCTACATGGGTAGGATTGGTATGAACGATTCCTGTGCCAATTTTTACTGGAGTGGTAGCTCTACAACCATTAAAGTAAAGGGAACACATACGCTGAAAGCTATACTGGCAGATAACTTGGGTAATAATTATTATTATGTTGTTGTAGATGATAAGGAGCATTTTAAATTGAAGCTGGATAAAGGAAAGAGAACTTATGAACTTGTCTCCAACTTAGATGATAAAATGCATACTATTCAATTGTTTAAAATAACCAACACCGATAATCGGATAACCCGCCTTTATGGCTTTGAAATAGATGCAAAAGGAGAAGTGGTGCGACCCAACAAATTACCCAAACGCAAAATTGAATTTTTTGGTAACTCTATCACAGCCGGCCATGGGGTAGATGTGCCTTTGGATAGTTCAGACTCTGGAGCGCCACAATTTTTTAATAATTACAAAACTTACGCAGCCACTACTGCCAGGTATTTTAAGGCACAATACCATTGCACTGCTAAAAGTGGTATCGGTATTATGGTAAGTTGGTTTAATGAAATAATGCCTGAAATATACGATAGATTAAATCCTAACGATAGTAACAGCAAATGGATTTTTAAATACCAGCCTGATATTGTGGTAGTAAATTTATTTCAGAATGATAGTTGGTTGGTTAATCAACCAGAGCAAACTGAATTTAAAGCCAGGTTTGGCACCGCAAAACCTACAGAAGATTTTATTATAAGTGCGTACGTCAATTTTATTAAATCACTCAGGAACAAATATCCTGCAGCAAATATTATATGCTGTTTAGGCAATATGGACGCTACAAAAGAAGGTTCAAAATGGCCCGGTTATATAGCTTCGGCTGCGTCTCTGTTAAAAGATAAAATGGTCTCAACACTCTTCTTCCCTTGTAAGAAAGCCAAAGGTCATCCTAAAGCTGAGGAGCAACAATTAATGGCTGATGATTTGATTGCTTTTATTAAAAAGCATTACTGGAAATAGCCCTTAAATAATTTATCCTTTAAATTTTGGCTACAATATTTTTTTCTCATAGTTTTACGTTAATTAATTACAATTCAATAATAATGAATTGAAAATTATCTTCTATTTCACCTTAAACGAATTGCTGTATGAAAAAGTCTCTCAACTTTGTTATTATTGGCGTTTTGGCTATGGCCTCCTTTTCTTGTAAGAAACAAACCTTTGATGATTCAGGTATTCCTATAATTGTAGCACCACCTACAGGTACTACCGGTATTATTTCTCCAAGGGTAGTTTATGTTTCTACTACCGGAGATGATAGCCGTTCCAAAGGTCAGGCTATAAATCCCGCAACGCCCTGGAAAACCATCCAGAAAGCAGCTAACAGCATTGCCCCTGGCGATACCGTTATGATATTTGGAGGAACTTATAATGAAAAAGTTACCCTGCCAATAAGCTGTAATGGCACATCCACCGCACAAACTGTTTTTCGCAATGTACCCGGCAGCCCTGTTATTTTAGACGGTGCTAATGGGGGCGAAGTTTATGAAGGCTTGGTAAACATGAATGGCGGTAACTTTATAACACTTAAAGGAATAAAAACACAGAATGTGCGTTGGTATGGATTTAATGTAGGGAATTCTAACAATATTACCATTGATAGTTGCCAAACCTTTAATACAGGGGCCTCTGGTATTTATTGTGTTAGAGGAACCAATATAAACATTACCAATAACAATGTACGTAGAGCTTGCCAACAGGCATTTAGAGAACCAAATGGAAATGGAACACAGGAGTGTATTAGCGTAGTAACTACCGGCAATTTTATTATTAGCAGAAACGAAGTGTGGGATTCTACAATACCTGGTGCTGCTGGAGGCGAGGGTATTGATGCTAAGAGTGCTTGTTTTAACGGGGAAATATCTAATAATTATGTGCATGATATTATGCCTTTAGGAATATACCTTGATGCTGGTTCCGGTATTGAAAAAAATATTCGTGTGTTTAACAATAGAGTTATAAACACTGCAGGTGTAAGTGTTGCCGGCGAACTTGGTGGTCATGCCATGGACTTATATTTCTACAACAATATTATTCGAGATAGTAAGTCAACCGGTTTTTCGTTTGGCAATACAGGCAATGGACGCTTTTCTAATATTTATGTTGTAAATAATACTTTTATTAATAATGCTACAACAGTTAATTTTTCGGGCGAAATCGCCAATTATAATACCAATCCGCTGCATACCAATTTGGTTATTAGAAATAATATAATTTACAACAAAGGCTCCAATTATAAGTTTAGCTTTTTCACCAATTTGCTGGCGCCGTTTGTAATTAGCAATAACCTGTATGTTGATTTTAAACCAGGATTATCGGGAGGTATAAACAATTTTACTACTGCCAACCTTACAGCTGCTGATGTACTAACAGACCCATTGTTTACCAATTTAATTATCGGGGATTTAACTTTACAAGCGGCTTCTCCTGCTATCAATAAAGGAGTTATCATCAATGCACCATCATCTACCACCCCATTATTTACAACCGACTATAATGGTAAAGTAAGAACTGGTGTATGGGATATGGGTGCTTTTGAATTTTAATATAAAATACTTCTATTTACATTTTATGAGTAAACTGAAAATCTCTGGCGCAGTAAGAATAACAATTGATAATAGAAAATATCTGCCGCCGACTGTTTCTTTTGATTAGGAAAATGGAAGTTCAAAAATAGAAAAAATGAAGCCTTATATCATTTGCGTTTTACTGCCAATTCTTTTTGTACAAACAAATTCGTTTGCACAAAAAATAGATACATCAGCCAATCGTGTCATCACTAATTTAAAGATTGATTTGCCATTGATAGGTTCTGTAAAATATAGAAGCACCAACGAAATAGAAAGCAGTAATTGGTTGATTGGCTGCGAAACTTTAGATCGTGATTTTGCAGATTATCATCAATACAAAGAATACATTGCTCCACTTGGTATAAAGCGTTTGCGGATGCAGGCTGGCTGGGCAAAAACAGAGAAAGTAAAAGGAGTGTATGATTGGGCCTGGTTAGATGAAATTATAAACGATGCTACCGGCCGTGGCTTGAAACCCTGGCTGCAAACTTCGTATGGCAATAGTTTATACAAAGGTGGCGGTGGCACTAATTTGGGTGCAGGTATGCCTTTGTCTGCTGAAGCATTGGAAGCCTATAACAAATGGGTGGCAGCAATGGTAATCCGTTATAAGAGCAAAGTATTTGACTGGGAAATTTGGAATGAACCAAATTTTGGAGATAATACAATTAATACTCCTGAGTTAATTGCAGACTTTAACATTCGTACAGCAGAAATTATAAAAAAAATTCAGCCCAATTCAAAAATATCGGGACTGGCATTAGGACATATTGGACTTGAATATGCAGAACGTTTTTTTAAGCGCATTGCCCAAAAAAAGAAAGGAAAGTTGTTTGACAATATCACGTATCATGATTACGATTATAATCCAGATGGTAATTATCTCGAAGTGTATCAATTAAACCAGTCATTGCAAAAATATTTGCCCGGGATGAAATTAAGACAAGGAGAAAACGGGGCACCATCTTCAGGCGGCAGCGGAAGGGGTGCTTTATGGGATTATGATTGGACGGAACTTACTCAGGCAAAATGGGATACAAGAAGAATGCTTGGCAATCTTGGCCACGATATTGAATGCAGTGTTTTTGGTTTAATTGAAATGGCTTACACCAACGGCCCCATAAACCGGTTAAATTACAAAGGCATTATCAAATCTGATTCCACCAAAAAAGTAATTCGGCCTAAAGTGGCGTATTATGCTATACAAAATGTTACATCTATTTTTGATAACAGTTTAGAAAGAATAAAAAATTTACAGTTCACACACAACATAGAGGGCTCAGCCGCTGGTGAAAATAAATATGCATACAGCACCGATAGAAGCCTTGCGGTGTATGGTTATCAGCATAAAATATCTAAGGGAAAAATCTATACACTTTGGATGGATGAAAATATTCCAACTGAAAGTAACCAAACCAAATTGCAAACATTTTCTGTTTCTAATGCAGAGTTCAGGAGCCCTGTATTGGTAGATATCATAACAGGAAATGTGTATGAAATCCCTGCACATAAAATCAGTAAAAAAGGCAACATCACAACATTAAAAGATATTCCGGTGTATGATGCGCCTATTGTAATTGCAGAAAAAAGCCTTGTAAAATTTGTAAAAAATGGATAGCAGTGGTTTAGAAATTTACAAGGCACCGGGCAGCGAAGCATTCGTTATTGATGCTACTGTAAGAAAGTAATGGTTGCTATGATTATGTTTTTATAATTTGTATTTCGTTTTAAATTGATTTGAATTTTGATTGCTTCTAACTAAAAAAAATGAATAAACTCCAGCAGCTCGATTACATTACTATCATCATTTACATGGTGATGATGGCGGGTATTGGTATTTTCCTGGGGAAGTACATTAAAAACATCAGCGATTATTTTAAAGGTGGCAGTGCGGTGTCGTGGATTGCAGGTGGTATCAGCAACTTCATGACTAAGTTCAGCACCTTTGTTTTTGTGGCCTATGCAGGTATTGCTTATTCAGATGGTTTGGTGGCCATCACTTTAATGTGGTCAACTATTTTACCCTCATTATTGGCTGTATTTATTTATGCAAAACTTTGGAAGAGGGCGGGTATCATCAGTCCGGTAGAGTTTTTAGAAACAAGGTTCAATGCACCCATCCGTCAAATATTTTCGTGGAGTGGCGTGTTATTAAAGTTGCTTGACGATATGATTAAATTATATTCGATCGGCATTTTTGTTACGGCAGCTTCGGGCATACCTTTTCAAACGGCTGTTTTGTTCTGTGGTTTGGTGGTAGCAGTATATACAGTGGTAGGTGGGTTTTTGGCAGTTATAGTTACCGATGTTGTACAATTTGTGATTCTTGTTTTAGCTACTTTTATTTTAGTGCCATTGGCTTACCAGGCGGCAGGTGGTTTATCCAACATGCAAAAAGTAATGCCAGATAACATGAGTTTCTTCAACGGGCATAGAGGTGAAATTTCTTTTATTGCAGTTTATTATCTTACCATAGTTATAAAATATTTGGGCAACTGGACTTTTATCCAGCGTTTCTATAGTGCTAAATCAGAATCGGATGGCAAGAAAATTGGTTGGTTGACGGCTGCACTTTTTTTTATTTTTCCTGTCATCTTTTTATTCCCTTCTGTAGCGGCTCGTGTTATCTTACCTGATTTGGCAAACCCCGAAATGGCTTATGTTTCGTTGTGTTTAAAATTATTACCGGCGGGTATTATGGGTTTAATGATTGCAGCCATGTTTGCAGCTACCATGAGTGTATTAAGTGCGGAGTTTAATGTAACGGCCAGTGTGCTGACCCGTGATATTTATCAACGCTTATTCCGCAAAAATGCAACACCCAAAGAAACGTTGTGGGTTGCAAGGTTAATGACGTTGGGTGTAGGATTGATTGTTTCAGTGGGCGCCTTGTATGTAAATAAATTGGGTGGCGCATTCCAGGTAAATCAGTATATGTCGGGGATATTTTCTATCCCGATGATTATTCCGGTTATAATGGGCGTACTTTTCTGGCGGCCACAACCCTGGGGTGCTATTGCTGCTATGATCGCTGGTATTGCGGTGGGTGCAATCCTGAATGCCACACCCGGTGTAAACTGGCAAACGGCTACATTTATTGAAGTGCTGGTTTGCGTGGCTGTTTTTTTAGGTTCAGGATTTTTCTTATCAAAAGATGTAGCGTACAATAGTAAGGTAAAAGCATTTTTTATAAAGCTGGCAACACCTGCACCAAAAGATGCTGCTACAGATTCTTCGGTGGTGAGTGGATTAATGTTACTATATGCATTATCCTTCGTAATTACCGGCGTATTATTTATTGCAATGAGTTTACCTTCCATTGCAACAGCAAGCGGGAAGCTGGCAATGGGTTCGGGTATTGCGTGTTTGTTGGGAGCATTGGTTTTTTATGTAAAAAGAAAAAAAACAAAAATTAATTTAATTTAAATGAAGTTGATTTTTTCTTTCATATCATTTTTATTGTTTGCTCAGGCAACTTATGCGCAGCCGGTTGTTGGCAAAAAGCGTTTTCATTTATACCTGTTGGCAGGCCAATCTAATATGGCCGGCAGGGGAGAAGTGGAAGCAGCAGATACAACCACAAATAGCAGGATTTGGGTATTAAACAAAAAAGGAGAGTGGCTTCTGGCAAAAGAACCTTTACAATTTGATAAGCCTGTTGTAGTTGGTGTTGGGCCAGGCTTTTCGTTTGCAAAAAAGATGGCAGAACTTGATGCAAATATTGTGATCGGCCTGATTCCCTGTGCAGTGGGTGGCTCACCAATAGAGATGTGGCAACAGGCTAAATACTTTGAACCAACAAAAACCTATCCATATGACGATGCTATCAACAGGACAAAACTGGCCATGCAAATTGGTACACTAAAAGGAATTTTGTGGCAACAGGGAGAATCAGATTGTGACTCGGTTCGCTCTATGCATTACAGCAGTAAGCTGGTTGCTTTGGCAAAAAATTTTAGAAAAGATTTAAAAATAAAGTCATTGCCTTTTCTCGCAGGAACCATTGCACCATTTTATGAAATCGGGCATCCCTTTGCAAAGCAAATAAACGAAGCAATTGAAGGTTTGCCGGCAACACTCAGAAGAACGGCGGTTGTAAATTCAGATGGCTTAATGGACAAAGGCGATGCAACACATTTTAACAGTGAATCTGCAAGGGAATTAGGAGTAAGGTATGCAACAGTTTTTACATCAACATTCAGCAGGAAGTAATGAAAAAATTTAACGATACCGACTTTCTTTTATTAAACGATTATGGTAAAAAATTATACCATGAGGCGGCTGCTGCCTTGCCCATAATTGACCCTCACAATCATATCGATACAGCATCGCTGGCAAATAATAAAAGCTTTGAAAACCTTTACCAGCTTTGGGTGCAACACGATCCTTACAAGCACAGGGCTATGCGTATTTACGGTATTGCTGAAGAATTAATTACAGGTGATAAACCGGATTACGAAAAGTTTTTAGCCTGGGCTGAGTGCTTTCCTCACACAGTTGGCAATCCATTGTTTCACTGGACTTGTATGGAATTGAAGATCTTGTTTGGTATAGAAGAAATTTTATCGCCAACAACAGCACAAAAAATTTGGGATACTGCTGATGATTTATTGCAAGAAGAAAAATTCACTACTTTAAATATTGTAAAAAGCTTTGGGGTAGAATTGCTTTGCACTTCTGATGATTTAAATGATTCATTGGAACATCATATTGAATTGAACAAGAAACAAAATGATATTGCCTGCCTCCCTTCTTTACGTGGCGATAGCATCATCAACATTAATCAGCCATCTTTTTTTGGTTGGTTAAATAACTTGCAAAGTCTTACCACAATCAGCATTAATGATCTTCATTCATACCAAATTGCTGTTGAAAAAAGATTAGATTTTTTTGATGCAGCCGGATGTTTATTAAGCGACCATTCTTTGGATAGTGGGTTCAGGTTTACATCATGCAATAATGAAAATGCATCAGCACTGTTTGCAAAACTGATAAACAAAGATGAGTTGGATAACGAAGAAATAATAAATCTGCAATCCTACTTATTATATTTTCTCGGAAAAGAATACGCCAAACGAAATTGGAAGATGCAATTGCATATCGGAGCCTATCGTTATACCAGTTCTGCGTTAAGAAATAAAGTTGGCCCGGCTGGTGGTTATGCCTGTATTGGTAATACGGTTCATGTACAATCGCTTTGTCTTTTCTTAGATGAATTAGATGTAGTAAATGCGTTGCCTAAAACTATTCTTTACACACTCAACCCGGCAGATAATGCAGTGTTTGCAAGCATTACAGGTTCTTACGCACAAGATGGCGTGCAAGGCAAAATTCAGTTCGGTCCGGCATGGTGGTACAACGACCACTATGAAGGCATACTGCAACAACTGCTTGCATTAAGTAGTTATGGTTTGTTAAGCACATCAATAGGAATGACAACCGATAGCCGCAGCATTGTTTCTTTTGTTCGCCATGATTACTATAGAAGGATTTTATGTAATCTTTTAGGGCAATGGGTTGAGGAAGGAAAGTTGCCAAACGATTGGGATTTTGTTTCAACCCTGGTTAAAAATATTTCTTATTACAACATAAAAAACTGGATTAAAAAATGAGCGACAATAAAGTAGCAATAGTTACCGGTGCAGGCGGCACACTTTGTTCTGTAATGGCCATCAACCTGGCGGCACAAGGTTATAAAGTGGCATTGCTTGGCAGAAGTTTAGAGAAACTAAAATTAGTTGAAGCTGAAATAAAATCTGCAGGTGGTACCGCTATATCTATAAGTACAGATGTAGCCAATGAAGCTTCTGTCATATCAGCCAAAGAATTTATTGAAAAAGAATTGGGAACTCCTTCTGTATTAATAAACGGTGCCGGAGGTAATCAAAATGAAGCACTCACCAACATTACTGAATTTGATGAAAAGGAATTATTGAACGATGGTTCAGTAAAAGGATTCTTCAATTTGAGTATGGATGTTTTTAGCAGTGTTATAAATGTAAATACAATGGGTACCGTAATTCCCTGTTTTGTTTTTGGTAAAATGATGGCTGCAAACAAAAAAGGTGTTATCATCAACATTGCATCTATGAATAGTTACCGGCCATTAACCAAAGTAGGCGCTTATGGTATTGCTAAAGCAGGTATCACCAACTTTACTCAATGGCTGGCGGGTTATCTGGCCCCGGCTAATATTAGAGTAAATGCCATAGCACCAGGTTTCTTTTTAAACGACAGAAGCCGCAAAATTATGTTTAATGAAGATGGCTCTCATACAGCAAGAGCAAACAGCGTATTATCACATACACCGTTAAAACGTTTTGGTGAAGCACCGGAATTAGTTGGTTGTATGAACTGGCTCATAAGTGAAGAAGCAGCTGGTTTTGTTACGGGTATTGTGGTGCCGGTAGATGGTGGATTTTTAGCAAGCTCAGGTGTGTAACTATTTAAAAAAAAGATAAAAGTATCGCATAAGCATTTAAAATTTTTAAAATTTCAAAATATGAACAATAAAGTAACTAGTAACGGGTCGGAGCAATACAGAAAAGAAGTAGGTATGATGAACCTTGAAAGACTTATTGCGGAAAGAGAATCAATCTCTACTGCATCATTTCCTATTGACGACAATGAATTGCTTGCAAGGTTTGAGGAATTATATACTGGTGCAGTTAACGATGTGCTCAGAGAATTTTGCCTGTTAAACCAGGCGCTACCAAACCGAATTATTCCCTTGAGGGAATATAAAACGGTTGCCGGTTTCGCTTTCACCGTAAAGAGTGCACCCAATGCCAAAGTAACCGGCGAAATGGAATTTCGTTCACAAATGCTGGATGAAATGATAGAAAATACTTTCGTTATCTGGGATACCAGTAAGGATGAAAACGCCACTTTGTGGGGAGGTGTAATGACGGCCACTGCAAAAGGAAAAAAGGTAAGAGCCGCATGTATAGATGGTGGCATCAGAGATACACATCAAATTCTCGAAGCAGATTTCCCCGTATTTTACAAATACAGAATTTCCAATGGTAGTTTAGGCAGGTGCCTCATTACGCATTATCAAACGGTGTTGCAGATTGACAATGTAACCATCAGACCCGGGGATATTGTTTTAGGAGATATTGATGGTGTATTAGTGGTGCCAAGGGATATTGCTTACGATGTATTGATAAGAGCGGAAGAAATTAAAGAAAACGAAAAGAAAATATTTGGCTGGGTAAAAGAAGGACAAAGTGTGCATGAAATAACAGAGAAAGGCGGATATTTTTAAACAGTTATAGAATGAAATTATCTTTTTTATTTTTTGGAAACAAGCCCGATGAAAAATGGCAACTCTGCAAACAAATGGGTATTGATGATGCTATTGCTAAATTGGCACCGGAGCTTACGGGCATGCCTTCTATTGATAATTATGATTCTTTTCTCCGCTCAAAAGAAATTTATAATACTCAGGGATTTGATTTGGTTGGTTTAGAAGGTGACCAAATAGACATGACAAGAATTAAACTTGGCATTAATGGCAAAGAAGAAGACATTGAAAAGTATTGCAGGATACTCGAAAATATGGGCAGGCTTGGTGTAAAATTGCTTTGTTACAATTTTATGTTTCCCGGATGGTACCGTACCCATAAATCTTTGCCTGAGAGAGGCGGTGCAACAGTAAGTGGCTTTAATTACGAAGCATCGCAACAAGAACCCATCAGTAAATATGCACCTGTTAGCGAATCGCAGTTATGGGAAAACTATCAGTATTTTATTGAGCAGGTAATGCCGGTTGCAGAAGCCAATGGGGTACAAATGGCATTGCATCCCGATGATCCACCCATTAGCCCAATTCATGGTATCAGCAGGATATTAACTTCCGCCGATGCAATCAGAAAAGCATTATCATTTTCCAATAGCCCATCGCATGGCCTTACTTTTTGCCAGGGCACTTACACTACTATGGGAGAAGATGTAGAAGCATTGATTTACGAATTTGCACAACGCATCAATTTTATACACATCAGAGATGTAACAGGCACACCAGAAAATTTCAGGGAAACTTTTCATGACAATGGGCCAACAGATATGTTCCGTATGATGAAGACATATAAAGCAATTGGCTTTGAAGGCCCATTACGCAGCGATCACGTACCTACCATGGCAGGTGAAAAAAATGAACATGTTGGTTATGAAATGAAAGGGAATTTATTTGGGATTGGGTATATCAAAGGGCTGATAGATGGATTGTGAGAAGAAACTGAACTGTAAGATTAAAAATTGAAATACTTTTTAATTAAATATTTTATCACTATTAAGATTTATTGAAACAAATATGTCAAAGAAGGTAGTAACACTGGGAGAAATTATGTTGCGTTTGTCAACACCCGATTTTAAAAGATTTGTACAGGCAGATAGTTTTGATGTAACCTACGGCGGCGGCGAAGCCAACGTAGCTGCGGCTTTGTGCAATTATGGATTGAATGGCACTTTCGTTAGTAAGGTACCCAACAACCCAATCGGACAATCAGCCATTAATCATTTGCGCCGCTTTGGAGTAGATACCCAGTTTGTGGCTAGAGGTGGTGAAAGGCTGGGAATTTATTTTTTAGAAACTGGTGCATCTATGAGGGCATCGCAGGTAGTGTATGACAGGGCAGGTGCATCTATTGCAGATGTTGATGCCAGCGAATTTGATTTTGATAAAATATTTGAAGGAGCAGATTGGTTTCATACCACAGGCATTACACCTGCATTGAGCGATAAGGCTGCTGCACTTACAGAAGCCGCTTTAAAAGCTGCCAAAGCAAAAGGGATCACAACAAGTATTGATTTGAATTATAGAAAAAAACTTTGGAGCAAAGAAAAAGCAAGGGAAATAATGAGCAGGCTTTGTCAATATGTAGATGTATGTATCGGCAACG
>Ga0209181_10009850_pt1 | contig 12501 bp, 16 predicted proteins | sample MAT05_FD_187208 | JGI IMG/M metagenome (GOLD analysis project Ga0209181, IMG submission 187208) | Freshwater microbial communities from Lake Fryxell liftoff mats and glacier meltwater in Antarctica - MAT-05 (SPAdes) (version 2) | ecosystem: Environmental > Aquatic > Freshwater > Ice > Liftoff... | reverse complement strand
ATCTAAAGCATTATTTAAGAGTAAGGACAATTCACGGATTACCACTACTTTTAAATAAATATTGGATTCCCTTTAAGGACGAATAGGACGAATTACAGCGCCTTGCGCTGCCATAAAAACCAGATAATTTTTTGAAAGTGCCGCGAAGCGGCACTTTCAAAAAATTATCTGGATCACTCAAACTCTCAATAGGCTGTACTATAATTTATCTGTTTCTGACTTTGATTTCTATTTGAGGTGGTGGTGCTTGGGTTGGAGTCGGTGTAGCTACTGGAGGAGGAGTTTGAACGTTAGGAGAAGGTATTCCTGTTGGTAAAGTTGGTGGAACTAATGGAGAAGTTAAGGGAGTCGTAGTTGGTTGGGCAACCGCCTTATCCTTCAGCCCAAGTTTTAATTGATAAGGAACTTCAGCAGTACCCGCAATTCCCCTTAGTTGAATCACATATGCACCATCTGCTGTAATCGGGACATCCGCGATCGCGACATTTGCCGCATCAGGTAAAGCTAGCCCTTGAGGATTCAGCACAGTTAGTGATAGTCCATTACCTGTTATCGCCGCACTAAGTAACTGTCCAGACTTAGCTTGCACAATATAAGTATGCACAGCATTACCAGACATTTTATTAGGAATTGTTAGTAACTCTTTATTTGCTTCTAGATTTACAATCTGATTAACTGTCTCACTAGAAGTTATTGTGGGACTAGGGCTAATTTCAGTTGAGATTGGCTTAGAGATAGGAATTGGTTGATTATTGACAATTACAGATGGTTGATTATTTCGCATCATTGCGGGTAGAGCAAAAGCAGCGACTACGGCAACTACTGCCAATAAACCACCAAACAGAAATAGAACGCCTGAACTCGAACTAGCTGAAGAAGAAATCGGTACTGATTTGCGATTTTCCGAGCTATTTGATTTGAATGATGCCGCAGAATTAGCAACTGTCAAACGTCCTGACTCAGTTAAAACTGTTGACCTGACGAGCTTGCTAGTAGTCGCTTGACGCTCAACTTCGGTCATTGTCGCAAACGTAGTAATGCCTTGGTTTACTTCGCGGACAGACTGATATCGCTGCGTATAGTGATAGCGAACCATCCGTGTCAATACCATTGCTAAGCCATTGCTGACATGAGCTTTATCACGCCAAACTAGTTCACCAGTAGCTGGATCGCTAGGTAAATCTGTAGGTGCGTACCCTGTGAGGGCTTTAATCGCGACCATTCCTAAAGCGTAGATATCGCTACTGTAGGCTGGTCTCCCTGCACATTGCTCACTTGGCATATAACCTGGAGTGCCAATGCTCACTGTAAATCGAGACTCTCCTTTTTCATTAGCAGTCAGTTGCGTATTGGTGTCTTGCATGGCTCGCACTGCGCCAAAGTCAATCAACACAATTTTTTGATCTTTCTTACGACGAATTAAGTTATCTGGCTTAATATCGCGGTGAATCACCCCTTCTGAATGCACAAATTCTAAAACTTCAAGGACATCTTTCAAAATTTTGAGTACTTCAACTTCAGCAAGTTGTTTATCTTTAAATGGTGTATCAATGTTTTGGAGTTCAGCAAGAAGGCGATCTTGAGACTTGTTATCTAGATCTGATACTTCAGGTAAAGGCGCTTTCAGTTCTTCATACAGCGATCGCCCTTCGATAAATTCTTGCACCAAAAAAAATTGTTTGTCTTCTTCAAAGTAGGCAAGCAACTGCGGAATTTGATCGTGTCTACCAAGTTTTTCGAGAGTTTCAGCCTCAGTATTAAATAGTCGCCTTGCCTCGCGAATAAAATTGGGATCGTCACTAGCGGGCTTAAGTTGTTTGACGACACAAGGTGGTGAACCAGGTCGGCGCATATCTCTCGCAATAAATGTATGCCCAAATCCTCCCGCCCCGATCTGTTTGATCAGCTTGTAGCGTCCATCTAGTACTTTGGCTGTCATGGCGATCGCCTCTTTAATAATTTACAGGAATAATTTACAGGCTTTATTCCCCAAAGATGCTTGCTGGCATCCTATGGTGCTGTGTCTAATTCTATAGCAATAAAACCTAGAAAGTAGAGGAGGTGCAAAGCGTCTTGTTTAGTTACTAGGTTTTATTTGAAACCCGCGATATTAAGTCGTATCATAAGTAACTAGACAAAAAATTCTCATGCTAGAAAGTGAATGAATCTGACCGCTGAAACTAACTTAGTTGCTCAACAACTCCAAGCTATTGATGATCTACTATCCAAGCGATCAATCGCTCTCGATCCAAGTGGTTACTTTATTATTTATATAGAGCGTCAACAAAATTTAATTTGTGCTAAATACTATAGCAATATCATCAATGACAAGGGATTAGCCGTCGATCCTGAAACAGGTAAACCAATTCCCGCTAGAGGAAAAGTTGATCGTCAAGCAGTCCAATTATTTACAGGCCGAACTGCTAAGGAACTTTGTGTAGAGATCCTTGAAAAAACACAGCCTTGCCCTGTTACACTACTTGACCATGCCGCATATCTAGGACGCGAAGCACAGCGAGCAGAGTTAGCGCTGTTGCAGCAACAAGAGTATATCCAAGACTGAATCTTATAATGTGCAGCACCTCGTAAGTCTAAAATATAATTCTAAAATATAATTTTTTATAAAATAGTCATAAGCGCCAGATGTTACCTTCGATTAGCTCCTCAAACAATAATTGGTGGGAAATTCAAGTTCTCGCCGATCAATCTTTAGAAGAGCAGATTTTTTGGCGATTACAAAATTTTGGCTGTCAAGGAATGGCAAGTCAAAATAAAGATGGACGAATTTGTATAAATAGTTATTTACCAGTCCAGAAAAGCCCTGTCTTAGATTTAGCTGCGCTTGCCCTCTTGCTAAAACAAGATGCGATCGCTATTAACTACGAAGCGCCGATTACCCAATGGACGGTAATTAATGACGAGGACTGGTCATCTAGCTGGAAACAACATTGGAGCCCTCAGGAAATCGGCGATCTTTTAGTGATTTACCCTGCTTGGATCGATCCGCCGACCGATGGCGATCGCAAAATATTACGTCTTGACCCTGGCAGTGCTTTTGGAACGGGCGCTCATGCTACCACACAGCTTTGTTTGGAAGCTTTGGAAATGCGTTTATGGGGCGTAAAACCCGAAGATAATATTGTAGTTGCGGATGTCGGCTGTGGCTCAGGTATCCTCAGCATCGGCGCTTTGCTAATTGGCGCAACTCAAACATATGCGATCGACAATGACATATTGGCAATCAAAGCCACAAATCACAATCGCCAACTTAATGATATTCCTGAACATAAAATCTGGGTGCAAGAAGGCAGCATTGAAGATTTAATTGCTAATATGCCCACACCAGCAAATGGATTTATGTGCAATATTCTTGCTGATATCATTGTCGATATGGTTCCTTACTTCGATAAGCTCGTCGGAGAGAATGGTTGGGGTATTTTAAGTGGGATTTTGGTTGAGCAAGTCTCGAAAGTTGCTGAGGCTCTTGATGCGCATAAATGGACGATCGCCACTTTTTGGAAGCGTCAAGAATGGGCTTGTTTAACGATTAGGCGCTCAGAATATTAAAACTCAAAAAGAAATTCAGCTCTTTGCACCACCTTTTTTTTTAGTTTTAAAATGCTATTCAAGTAGGAACGAGTTCTCCAGGACGCAATTTCATCCATTTTCCTAACTCTGGTGCAAAACTTTCACAGCCGACAACATCCCATTCCATTTGAATGTCTTGATTGTCGGTTCTAATATTGACATTAACCGTTGGAAAATTTGCCTCAAAATCTGGACTATCTGTTAAATGCGGTTGCAAATGCTGCGCTTCGACAGCGTGATAGGTCGTACAGCGATCAACATAGGTGCAGTTTATGCAAATACACATGACATTTATCCCCAATTCATGCAGTTATCCTAACAAATCACCCAGTAGAAGTGGCATGAAGGCAGCTTCTGCAGTCTGGTTTTTCTACGATACAATACCTACTATACGTTTCAATCCTTAATAATTTGTTGCATTAAAAACTATGGCACTTAAGAAAGGCACACTCGTTCGAGCAATTAGAGAAAAGCTAGAAAATAGCCCTGAAGCCACGGCAAACGATACACGATGGTCATCTTATATTTTTGAGACATGGGGCGAAGTGTTGGAGTTTCGCGGCGATTATGTCCAAATTAAATTTGGTAAAGTACCAACCCCTGCAATTTGGCTACACAAAGATCAATTAGAAGAACAAGCAGCCGCTTAAGCTTAAATTCATCCAATAGCTTTTTATAGCTATAGCCAATCAAGTCACCAAAAGAGAGTTGCGGCGCTTCGCGCCGCAACTCTCTTTTGGGTTTTGGTTTTGTCCTAAAAGAATTTTTATAAAAGCGATCGCATTTGCCTAGCAATAAGATCAGGATGTTCAGCTTTCATCAAGGCTCGGACTACAGCAACCCGTTTTGCACCTGCGGCGATCGCTTCACCTAAATTATTTTCATCAAGACCACCGATCGCGAACCACGGAATATTTAAATGCTCATTGGCATACTGTACATATTCATAACCAGAGGCGGATTTAGTAGGTTTGGTGGGTGTGGTATGGACGGGACCAACACCGACATAATCAACTTGATTATTAAGAGCAATATCTAATTCCTGAGGACTAGTGGTTGATTGCCCGATGATGTATTGCGACGCATCACCGCCATTCGCATTGAGAACTTGGCGGACTGCCGATACAGGTAGATCAGTTTGACCCACATGAACTCCATCGGCTCTGACGGCGATCGCAATATCTACGCGATCATTTACTAAAAATAAAGCATTGTACTGATGGCAAAGGTCACAAAGCTGCTGCGCGATCGCAAAGCATTCTCTATCTTCGCCATCTTTTTGACGATGCTGCACGATTTGCACGCCCCCTTGCAGAGCTGATTCCACAACCGAGACGATGTTATCGATTGGCATAGTGACGAGATATAGAGTCGCAGCTTGTAACTTTTGGTGGCGAATTTGTCCAATATTAGTCATGTCATGAGCTAATAATTGGCTTTCAAGGGTATAAACCTGATAGCGCATTGTTTTCATCGCTGCGCCCATGCTCGGATCGACGACTTTACTATATTCTTCTAAGACTCGGAGCGCTTCTTGCAAGCGTGCCATATTCGCTCTTAGGACTGCTTGCACATCAGCACGTCTAACTTCATTGGCATGACTCAACCCTGTGGCTGGATCATCAGGCGTATTACGGGCGCGGCGAAATTCTTCTTTGTGCCATTGAGCAAGTTCTTGGCGCATTTGCTTGCAGCGATCGCATAGTGCTAAATCTTCTAACCCAAAGCGACACCATTCTTCAATAGTTCGGATGGCTTCACGAGAGCGATCAAGGTTGGTATCAAGGATGCGGTAGATAATTTGTTGAGACATATCAATGAGACAAAGAGAAAAGTTAGTAAAAAGTGGCGTTTCGATACACTTCTTACAGTGCTTTGCGATGAAACCAAACCCAGATTTTTGTAAAAGCCTCCCCAAGAAGCGACAAGTGCAGGGCTATTACAAAAATATTGTGGTTCGTTTGTTCGCAATTTGCTGTATGTAATTTAAAAATCAAAATCAAAAGCAGGTTCGGCGCGTAACTTACCTAAGCCCAACTCTTTATCGTCAATCAAGTTAATTTCGTAATAGCCCAAAATATGATGTGGTGCAGGATTACCACGTGAAGCACCAGTGATGCCCATAGCAATGATCACGCAAATATTGCCCTTAGTGTTTTTGCTCCGCTGCTTCCAGCGTTTGTGATGTTCGCCATTCAGAGCTTTTTTGTCAAATTCGCCAAATAAATGCAAGTCATCATTGCCCATCACCATTAAGCCTAGTTGACAGGCATTACCGATGATATCTTCGGCAGGATTAAAGCACAGAGACTTAATGCCATCAAAACTATTGATTTCTTCAATCAATTCCAGCGCTTTTTGGCGGGAAGTCTGAATCATTAGCCCTGGCAAACCTTCACCTTTTTTAGCAGAAATCATCGCCGAGATTTGGTCAGATTGCTGACGATAAATTGTCGCTCTGCGAAGAAATTCTACCTGCGCCCAAGGTAAAGTCATCATATGGATCAGGGCATTCTCTGGCCAAAGATCTTCATTAATTAGTGGCGAATCATCATCGTCCTCTTCTTCTTCGACTAATTGATGTAACTCATCAGCCAAATCTGGCATGGTCTTGACGATAACCTTGATGGTTTCTTCGACATCACTATCTAAGCTGGGCGCATAAACCGTGTAAGTGCCTGAAAGATTGCCAAAATTCGATTTTAAGCGATTGCTATATTGCTTCCAAAATTTGTTTAAGGCTTCAAGCGCCACAGTCAAAGCGATCGCTTCTTCATCGTATAAATACGGTCTACCGCCTTCTAAGGGATGCAAAGCACCATAAATTGGCTTCATTGGGGCTGTTGTGGCCGCTAATGCGCGCAACTTACCGCGAAATGGAAGTGGGGGAAAGTCATCTTCCATTTCCAATTCAGGTGTTTCAAACAAATTAAACAAACAATCTTGATGCAAAAATGTCTCTTCGATTTCATCATCGGAACTGCCTGAGACGATCCGATGTCGAAATTTGACCAACGACTCTTCGGTACGATAAAAAATTACGCCTTGCTCTAAGCCCATTTTTCCCATGACGATCGCATAAAGAGTGTCGAGATCCCATCGATCAAGCTTTATCGAAATCACTTGATGATCCCAAAGTGAATCCCAAGGCGCATTTTGCCATAGCTGCTCAGATTGCTTTTGCAAAGCTCCTGCAAATTGCTCGGGCACGATCGGTGGATTAGTTGAAAAGCTTTCGAGAATATGCGAAAAAATCTCGTCAATTAGGGGTAAGCGCTCGATATATTCGACTGAAATCCCTAAATCTTGCAACACGCCGCGTAAATAAAACTGAAGTTCGCGATCGCATACTAAAATTTTTTGTGGTAAAGATGGCTGTGCAGGACTTTGAGGATGTTCGATCGCTTGCAACAAAGCGCGTACAAAAGCCTCTTGCCCTACTACCGAGTCAACTACATCCATTGAACGTACCATTCCCATCGAGCCATCCACCCATAAAATGCAGTGGGGCTTGGACTCTCCGTCATTGGCATGAAGCGGAATAATATTGGAAGAGTCTTTAGGTTGGCGTATCTTTGCAGGTAACGCACGGCGATCGCCTTCCCAAACTGCATTTGACTGCTTGAGTTTTTTGAGGCGACGAAGAGTAGATCGGTTTAGCGTGGTCATCGAAAATATTCTCTAGATTAGCCACTCTTAGAAAATTCATAAGAGTGCATTGATCGATTTAACTATGTTATGGCTAAAAATTGCCAGATAAGGACAGAAATTATAACAATTTTCCGTAGAAAATCAGCTAGGCTTACTTTGCATCTCTATCCACTTTTTGGATTTTAGCTATATATTTAAAGAAGAGGCAGCACAAAAAGCCGTCTTTTCTAATCCTCGAATAAAACTATATTCTGCATCTATGTACGAGCTAAAACCGATTCTCAATGAGTTCTTAGAGCAACCTGTTGCTTTTTTTGGTGGACTCGTTTCGGGCTTTCTCAAGCTCGATCTCCAACAAGATCCCTTAAAAGGTTGGCTAGAAAAGCAAGGAGCAACACCTACAACAACTGTGTCTTCGACTATCAATAATGATGGGCCACAATCAATTTCTATTGATTAAATAAATTTTAAGGCTTGCTTAGCAAGCCTTAAAATTTATTTAGTTTCATGCTTTAGTTTTATGCTTTTTAATATAGCTTATGTGGTTTCCCTATCTCTTGCTTGCGATCGCCTATCTTTTAGGCTCTTTTCCAACAGGCTATTTAGTCGGACGTATAGCTGGTATTGATATTCGTCAGCACGGATCAGGATCTACAGGGGCAACTAATGTATGGCGCAATGTCGGCAAAGTTGCAGGGATTAGCGTATTTGCAACAGACTTTGCGAAGGGCGCGATCGCCATTTATCTCATGCAGCAGGCAAACTGGTTGCAAAAAATTTTCGGTTTGACAGATTCTAGCCTTAGTCTTGAGCATCTATCACTATTTGTGATTGGAGCAGGTATGCTGGCTCTAATTGGTCATAGTTGTCCAGTTTGGTTAGGTTTTAAGGGCGGTAAGTCGGTCGCAACTGGTGTGGGGATTTTATTTATGTTGAACTGGATTGTGGCGATCGCTGCGCTTAGTATTTGGCTAGCAACGATGGCAATCTGGCGGACTGTTTCGATTAGTTCAATCGCTGCGGTCGCGATCACCCCAGTATTAATGTGGACATTGCAAGCTAACATAACCTATTCAATATTTGTAACAGTTGGCTGCATATTTGTAATTTGGCTGCATCGCTCCAATATCGAGCGTATCCTCAACGGCACTGAGCATAGCTTCAAATCAGGCTCAAAAGCCTAAATTAAAAAGATCTCGAAAATTGAATCTTCTGAAAAAATTTACCCCCATAAATTCAAAAGCGGCGCTAAGCGCCGCTTTTGAAATATTAAGCTTCTTCTTTTTCTTCGCCTTGTAGCTTTAGCAAGAAGTATCCGAAAGCGATACCGACTGGTATCAGTACCATCGACAAGACCATTGCATTAACTAGTTCTCCCATGATTTTCTCCAAATAAATAATATTGCTGTAGGAATTTTACAGCAAAAGATAGGTTGCGAGCAGAGCCTATCTTTTTAAACTATGATCTCGACATCAATCGCATCGGCATAATCTTCGCCTTCAGGCTGATTAGCACTTGTGTTATTAGCACTTGTGTTATTAGCACTTGTGTTATTAGCACTTTCCTTAGTTTGATAAGGCTCATTTATTTCCGTTTCATCTAGTAAAATTGGACGAATCTCGTAATGTACTCTCAAATTAGACGGGGTGCTGCGTTCAGCTTCACGGATAAACCGATTAGCTTCCCATTCGGCACGAAATGTATTTAATAATTTGAGCGTTTTCAGTCGTTGCCGTTCTAGATATGTCCATACTTCCCACGCATTATATTCTGGGATTAATTCAGGCTCTTCTAAAGGTACTTCGGAGTTATTGGTTTCATCTACAGATTCTGGAGGTGCTGTGTCTGCGACTTTTCTGGGTTCATGAAAATTCTCAGACTCTTTTTGAACTGATGATGGTGAAGTAGGAGTGACATCTTGCGATCGCGCTAGGCTTTTGATCTCTTTAGCGCGAATTTGTTTAATCTGAGATAAATCATTGGCGATCACTTTCACTTCTATTGCTGTCTGCGATTGATCGACCCATCCTTTAAAAACTACTTCCTCATCATTGATTAATAGGCGATCGCCTATCTCTAGTGCAAATCCTACTAGCGAATTAAATAATGGCTTGGCATTTGGCGATGCCCAAAAGCCCTTAGGATTATTATCCTCATGATTACAGATATCTTCGCTTGGGACAGATTCATTTTCATTTGCCTGACTAGCCTTCCCATTGTCAATCAGGCTCTGGACTCCCCCAGTTGTGTCCTCAGTTCGTTAATTTGAGAGTGTAGTGGAGCCAAACAATTCTCGACATACACTAAAAGCTCAGGATGCAAAGTGAAAGAAGTGGGTTCTGATATTTTTTCTGCTGTTGACTCTGAAGCAAATTCGCGACTTACCACTGTTAATATCCAATCCGCGATCGCCTGTTGTTGTGCATCAGCTTGAGATTTAATTTGGCTCAATAAGGGCAGAGGAAAACGAAGATTCACCTGTTTTGTCCTATGAGGAGTCGCCATTATTTGCACTTACTTATTTGCATTTACTTAAAGAAATTGAGATCCCAATTATAGCAATCGTCATCCAAAATCCTACGAAGAAAAGGCAATGTAAAGCATTCTGTCCTTTTGGAATAAGACCCAGATAGATTAAAACTCAGGAAATACAAGTAATATTTTTGCACTGCTTATCTTTTCCGAGTTTTAGTCTGAATACGATAACTGAAAATTACTTAATCTGTACAGCAGATTTACCTAAAGAAAGCGTAACCATTAAACACAAAACTAAACTGGAGCATGCAAAAGCAGAAACAACTCCTAAGATAAAGCTATTCCATACAATAATCATTTTGCTTTTCTCCTAAACGAAGTTTCGGCGTATCAGCGTATTATGTATTGTCTAACACTTAAAGATATTTATAGTGATTCTAGACAAAAATTAATAGAAATTGTCAGCCCATCAAAACACTGAAACTTTTAAGTGACTTTTAACCTTTGATAAGATGATTGCCTGTACTTTTCTCATCTAAAATCATGACCGATTGGCAAATTGCCGCCGAATTTGAAGACATTCTCTATCACAAAGCCGATGGCATGGCAAAAATCACGATCAATCGTCCTGAAGTTCGCAATGCTTTTCGCCCCAAAACGATTACAGAAATGATCGCCGCCTTTGCTGATGCTCGTGAAGATATCGAGATTGGCGTTGTCTTATTAACGGGTGCTGGACCTGCCCCTGATGGTAAATATGCTTTTTGTGCGGGGGGCGATCAGAAAGTGCGCGGCGATGGTGGCTATATCTCTGACTCTGGTGTACCGCGCTTAAATGTGCTTGACTTGCAACGCCTAATTCGCACTATGCCTCAGCCAGTGATTGCTTTGGTAGCAGGATATGCGATCGGTGGTGGTCATGTACTGCATGTTGTATGTGACTTAACGATCGCTGCAGATAATGCCATTTTTGGACAAACTGGCCCAATGGTAGGCAGTTTTGACGGTGGTTTCGGGGCTTCTTATCTAGCTCGATTAGTAGGACAAAAAAAAGCACGGGAAATTTGGTATCTTTGTCGTCAATACGATGCTCAAGAGGCTCTAGAAATGGGCTTAGTAAATAAAGTCGTACCTATTAAGCAATTAGAATCTGAGGGTATTCAATGGGCGCAAGAAATTTTAGATAAAAGTCCTCTAGCAATTCGTTGTCTCAAATCAGCGTTTAATGCCGACTGTGATGGGCAAGCAGGTATTCAAGAGCTGGCGGGTAATGCGACGATGCTGTTTTATATGACTGAAGAGGCCCAGGAAGGTAAGCAAGCATTTTTGGAAAAGCGCAAACCAAATTTTCGTCAATATCCCAAGCTGCCATAATTTTCTTTTACGATCGCCATTGACATGATGTTGAAATACAAATAAAAAAATAGATAGGAGGCGTGAAGCACTTTATATCTTTAAATCTAGTACAGCGCCTTGCGCTGCCATAAAACCCAGATAATTTTTTGAAAGTGCCGCTTCGCGGCACTTTCAAAAAATTATCTGGATCACTCAAACTATCAATAGGCTGTAAACTAGCGTAAATATTTTTAAGATAATTAACTAATTTAAGATGACTGCGCTACAATATTTGCGGATGAGTATTTCTTGATCGCATGTTTGTTTTCAATACTGACAGTTGTCTTCTGTTTCATCATGGCAGGCTTCTTTCCGAAATCTCTATCTCTACACATCACTGATTGTTGAAGCAAGTATTATGTCTATTTATGTTGGTAATCTCTCTTATGAGGTTACAGAAGATGATTTGAAAGCCGTTTTTGCTGATTACGGCAAGATTACGCGCGTCCATTTACCTATTGATCGTGAGTCAGGTCGTCCACGTGGTTTCGCTTTTGTGGAAATGACTGACGAAAAGGAAGAAGATGCAGCAATCGAAGCTCTCGACGAAGCTGAATGGATGGGTCGCGCACTTAAGGTAAATAAGGCTAAGCCTCGCGAAAGCTCTGATTCCTTTGGTGGCGGCGGTGGCGGCAGAGGTGGCGGTGGTGGTCGTCCATCTGGCGGCGGTGGCGGTCGTCGTTACTAATGCTAAAAAAAGAGGAGGCAAATTGCCTCCTCTTTTTTTTAACTTTACTGGGGGCGCGAAGCGCTCCCTTTAGTTTTGAGATTTTATACTGCGTCGAAGAGCACCGCCGTCGCCAATAATTCCTAGATTTTGAATTATTTGATATTTTCTCGCTTCTTCAAGTTTATTGAGATCGTTATAATTTACCCATGCAATGCAGTCTACAGGGCAGGTATCAATCGCTTCTTGTACCAATTCTTCTTGATCGCCATCTTGGGCAATTACTCTAGCGCGTCCATAGTCTTCTTCTAGAAAGAATGTACTACGGGCTGTATGAGCGCAATGTCCACACCCAATACATACTGTTTCGTCAACAAATACAGCGTTTTGTCGCAATTCACCGCCAAGCTCTGGTTCAAAGCCAGAGCGATCGCTCGTTTCTGACTCTGAACTTACTTGTGTCGCTATACCTAAAAGCGAATTATCCATTCCAACGCTGAAGAACTAGACGTACAGAGCCATCTTCACGCACTTGCTGCTCGGACAATGCAAAACCTTTAGAGCTAGATTCAGTCATAACTGTAGCGATCGCATAGCGTTGTGTCACTTTTTGCAAAAAACTTTCCACAGTCCAAGGCTGTTGCCAAAACTGCATATCTGAAACTAACGCATATTCAGATCCATTCCACTGAAAGCCAACGTCATAACCATTATCTTGTTCGAT
>Ga0209181_10009848_pt1 | contig 12503 bp, 11 predicted proteins | sample MAT05_FD_187208 | JGI IMG/M metagenome (GOLD analysis project Ga0209181, IMG submission 187208) | Freshwater microbial communities from Lake Fryxell liftoff mats and glacier meltwater in Antarctica - MAT-05 (SPAdes) (version 2) | ecosystem: Environmental > Aquatic > Freshwater > Ice > Liftoff... | reverse complement strand
TGAACAAGGTGCCGCGCCTGGCCAGCCGATGAAGACACGGAGACCCGCGATGATCAGGCTATTGCTTCTGTGCGCCACCCTGCTGGCCGTGAACGCCACCCCGGCGCAGCCCGTGCCCGAGGTGGCCACCGGCCGCATCGAGCGGCTGCCGCAGATCGTGTCGATTCATGTCGACGTGCGCGCCGTCGACGTCTGGCTGCCCGCCGACTACAGCGCCGCCAAGCGCTACGACGTGCTCTGCATGCAGGACGGCCAGATGCTGTTCGACGCCGCCAAGAGCTGGAACCAGCAGGCCTCGAACGTGCACCTCGCGGTAGACCGGCCGGTCAGTCAGGGCCGCATTGCAGACACCATCGTGGTGGGCATCTGGAACAACGGCGTCCATCGCTACAGTGAGTACTACCCGCAGAAGTTCCTGCCCTTCGCATCCGACGCCGTGCGCCGCGACTACGTGGAGCGCGCGCAGCTCGGCCGCTCGCGCGCCGACGATTACCTGCGCTTCATCGTCGAAGAACTGAAGCCGGCCATCGATCGCCGCTACGCCACGAACCCGGGCCGCGAGCACACCTTCGTGATGGGCTCTAGCATCGGCGGCCTGGTCTCGCCGTACGCGATCTGCGAATACCCGCAGGTCTTCGGTGCCGCCGCAGCCCTGTCGACGCACTGGGTGGGCCGACCGTCGGCTTGGGGGCCGCCGGCTCAACTGCAGAACGCCGATCTGCCGCTGGCCGCGTTCAGCTGTCTGCGCCGCCACCTGCCCGACCCGGCCACGCACCGGCTGTACATGGATCACGGCACGCAGGGGCTGGACGCCGTCTACGGCGTGCACCAGGCCTTCGTCGACGAGATCGTGCGCGAGCGTGGTTTTGGCCCCGGCAACGCGCTGTCCCGGGTGTTCGAAGGCACCGGCGACAACGAACGTGACTGGTCGGCGCGGCTCGACATCCCGCTGCTGTTCATGATGGGCTGCGCCAGCATCCCCGACCTGGGGCACTAGAATCGAGCACAGCGCGGGATTCGTATAATGGCAATACCCTAGCTTCCCAAGCTAGAGCCGCGGGTTCGATTCCCGCATCCCGCTCCAATTTCGCGCCACGGTCGACGTTTATCCTGCGGGCGCGCCCTGGCTCAGACTCGGTCGAGCGCGCACCGATCCCGACGTCCATGCGAGGCCTGCAACAGCCGCGGCACCCGCGTCGTTGCGGACGGGTCCGGCCCCGCGCTGAGGGCGCCTACAGGGCGATCCCGGCTGTCGGAACCACCCCTCAGCGGGCATCATGCAGGGCAAACCACGGCCACTCTGCCATGACCCCACCGATCCGCGTTCTATGTGTTGTCCCGTCGATGCCCGACCTCTGGGGCTCGCCTTTCGGCCCCTTCGTCACCGAAGCCTGCGCCTCGCTCGATGAGCTGGCGCACAAGCTGTGTGCGCAGCCGTGCGATGCCGTGCTGATCCACCTCACAGACGGGGCCGCGCTGGCAAACCTCACCGCCTGGCCGGCACTCTCGCACGCCGTGCTCGACGCCGCCGTGCTGCTGGTAACGCCCGAGCCCGACGCAGCTGTCTCGGTGCGGCTGTTGCAACTGGGGGTGCAGGACGTGCTGCCGGCCGCCCGTGGGCCCATCGACCCCGGGCCCACCGATCCCGCGACCCTCGGCCGCGCGCTGCGCCTGGCGGTTGAACGCAAGCGTCTCGAGCAGGCGGCGCGGCGGGCCTATGCGACCGACCTGTCGACCGGTCTGCCCAACCACGCCCAGCTGCTCGAACACATGTCGCACCTGGCGGCGCTGCGTGAGCGCGAACCGGCGCCGATGGCGCTGATCGTGCTGCGCATCGAAGGGCTGGTGGCGGTCGGTGCCACTCTCGGGCTGGAGGCCGCCAACGTGTTGCGCCGCAAGGTGGCGGTGCGCCTGCGCTCGGGGTTGCGGGCCAGCGATGTGGTGGCGTCGATCGGCGCCGACGTCTTCGCGGTGCTGCTGGCGTGGATCGATTCGCCGCAGGACGGCGAGCGCGTGGCGGCCAAGCTGGCGGCCTCATTGACGCGCCCCTTCGTGGTGGCCGGCCGCGACTTGACGGTGGCCGTCAACGTCGGCCTGGCCTCGTATCCTGAGCACGGCAAGGACGCCGATTCGCTGCTGCGCCGTGCCCTCGGCCAGGCTGCCAGCCTGGCCACCATGGGCCAGTCCACCGTGGCCAATGTGTTCGACCGCGGCCCGTCGGCGGCGGCGAACGACGATTGAGCCCGCGCGCCGCGCGGCGCCCGAAGTCGTTCACTTCAGGATGTCGCCCAGGCAGAGGTACTTCAGCTCGACGTAGTCCTCGATCCCCTGGCGCGCGCCTTCCCGGCCCAGGCCCGATTGCTTGACGCCGCCGAACGGCACCTCGGCGGTCGAAATGAGCCCGGTGTTGATGCCGACCATGCCGTACTCCAGCGCCTCGCCGACGCGGAAGATGCGGCCGATGTCGCGGCTGTAGAAGTAGCTGGCCAGTCCGAACTCGGTGGCGTTGGCCAGCGCGATGGCCTCTGCTTCGGTCTTGAAGCGGAACACCGGTGCCACCGGGCCGAAGGTCTCTTCCTTCGAGCACAGCATGTCGGGTGTGACGTCGGCCAGCACCGTGGGCGTGTAGAAACGCTCGCCGATCCGGCTGCCGCCCACCACCAGGCGCGCGCCCTTGGCCAGCGCGTCGGCCACATGGCTCTCCACCTTGGCCATCGCCTGCTCGTCGATCAGCGGGCCCTGTGTCACGCCGGGCTCGAAGCCGCCGCCGACCTGGATGGCGGCGGCCCGCGCCGCCAGCTTTTCGACGAAGGTCTCGTAGATGCCGTCCTGTGCGTAGAGCCGGTTCGCACAGACGCAGGTCTGGCCGGCATTGCGGTACTTGCTGACCATCGCGCCTTCCACGGCGCTGTCGATGTCGGCGTCGTCGAAGACGATGAAGGGCGCGTTGCCACCAAGTTCCAGACCGAGCTTCTTCAGCGTCGGCGCGCACTGGCGCGCCAGGATGCGGCCGACCTCGGTGGAGCCGGTGAAGGACAGGTGGCGCACGACGTCGCTGCTGCAAAGCACGTCGCCGATGGCCACCGAGTTTTCAGCGTCGGCGCACAGGATGCTCAGCACGCCGGCCGGCATGCCGGCGCGCTGCGCCAGTTCGGCCACGGCGAGTGCCGACAGCGGCGTCTGCTCGGCCGGCTTGATGATCACCGGGCAACCGGCGGCGAGTGCCGGCGCCACCTTGCGCGTGATCATCGCGATCGGGAAATTCCAGGGCGTGATCGCCGCGCAGACGCCGATCGGCTGCTTGATGACGATGTAGCGCTTGTTGTTGTCGGTGGTGGGTATGGTCTCGCCGTAGACGCGGCGCGCTTCCTCGGCGAACCATTCGATGAAGCTGGCGCCGTAGAGCACCTCACCGCGCGCCTCGGCCAGCGGCTTGCCCTGCTCGGCGGTCATGATGCGGGCCAGGTCGTCGGCATGCTGGTGCAGCAGGTGAAACCATTTCATCATGACCGCGCCACGTTCTTTCGCGGTCTTGGCGCGCCAGGCCGGCCAGGCCTTTTCAGCCGCCGAGATGGCGGCGGCGGCATCGACGGCGCCGAGATTGGCCACCATCGCCAGCGGCTGGCCGGTGGCCGGGTCGGTGACCGCAAAACGCGATCCGTTGGCCACCCATTCGCCATTGATCAGGCCATCGGTCTTCAGCAGGCTGGGATCCTTGAGCGTCGAGAGGGGGGATGTGCTGGTGTTCATGGGGGTGTCTCCATCGGCCTGGCCGGCGCAACCGCCGGCCCATGGCTTGAACTCTACTGCGTCGGGCCCATTGGCATGCTGGACGGGCCGCCGGGTGATCGGCTCAGGGTGCGCCCGCTAAAATGTGGGGTTACGCGCGGCCGACCGTGGCCCGGCGCTGTCCACCGAAAGCCTGGCATGCAAGCCTCCGAGATCCGCTCCACCTTCCTGAAGTTCTTCGAATCGAAGGGCCACACCGTCGTGCCGTCGAGCCCGGTGGTGCCGGGCGACGACCCCACGCTGCTGTTCACCAACGCCGGCATGAACCAGTTCAAGGACGTGTTCCTCGGTTTCGACAAGCGGCCCTACAGCCGCGCGGCCACCAGCCAGAAGTGCATCCGTGCCGGCGGCAAGCACAACGACCTGGAAAACGTCGGCTACACGGCGCGCCACCACACCTTCTTCGAGATGCTGGGCAACTTCAGCTTCGGCGACTACTTCAAGCGTGAAGCCATCCACTACGCGTGGGAGTTGCTGACAGTGCACTTCAAGCTGCCGGCCGACAAGCTGTGGGCCTCGGTGTACGCCGAGGACGATGAGGCGTACGACATCTGGCTGAAGGAAATCGGCCTGCCGGCCGAACGCATCGTGCGCATCGGCGACAACAAGGGCGCGCGCTACGCCTCCGACAACTTCTGGATGATGGGCGACACGGGGCCCTGCGGGCCGTGCAGCGAGATCTTCTTCGACCACGGCGAGGGCATCGAAGGCGGCCCGCCGGGCAGCCCGACCGAGGACGGCGACCGCTACATCGAGATCTGGAACAACGTCTTCATGCAGTTCAACCGCACCGAAGACGGCGTGATGCACAGGCTGCCCAAACCCAGCGTCGACACCGGCATGGGCCTGGAGCGGCTGGCCGCCGTGCTGCAGCATGTGCACAGCAACTACGAGATCGACATCTTCGTGGCGCTGCTCTCGGCTGCCAAGGAGGCGGTGGACGCGGCGGGCGCCGGCGACGCCGACAAGGACAGCCCGAGCCTGAAGGTGATCGCCGACCACATCCGCGCCTGCGCGTTCACGGTGGCCGACGGCGTGACGCCCGGCAACGAAGGCCGCGGCTACGTGCTGCGGCGCATTGCCCGGCGCGCCATCCGCCACGGCTACAAGCTCGGCGCGCGGCGGCCGTTTTTCCACACGCTCGTGGCGGCACTGGCCGATCAGATGGGCGACGCCTATCCCGAACTGCGGCGCGACCGGCTGCGCGTGACCGAGGTACTGAAGCAGGAGGAAGAACGCTTCTTCCAGACCATCTCGAACGGCATGGAAATCCTCGAGGCGGCCATCGCTGAGCTGTTCGCCGCCAAGGGGCAGGGCGCCGCCGTGTTCGATGGCGACCTGGCCTTCAAGCTGCACGACACCTTCGGCTTCCCGCTCGATCTGACTGCCGACGTCTGCCGTGAGCATGGCATTCTGGTCGATGGCGACGCCTTCAACGCCGCGATGAACCGCCAGCGCGAGCAGGCGCGCGCCTCGGCCAAGTTCAGGATGGCCGCCGGCCTGGTCTACGACGGCCCGGCCACGCAGTTCCATGGCTACGAGCACCTGGTCTGCGAACACAGCAAGGTGACGGCGATCTACATCGACGGCACGCCGGTGCAGCGCGCCCGTGCCGGTGACGACGTGGTCATCGTGCTCGACCACACGCCGTTCTATGCCGAGAGCGGCGGGCAGGCCGGTGACGCCGGCGAGCTGCGCAATCCGCGCGCCCGCGTGCTGGTCGACGACACCGTCAAAGTGCAGGCCAGCGTGCACGGCCATGTCGGCCGCATCACCGAAGGCGAGGTCGAGGTCGGTGATGGCTTCACCGCCAGGGTCGACGCCGAACGGCGCATCAGGACCATGCGCAACCACAGCGTGACGCACCTGATGCACAAGGCCTTGCGCGAGGTGCTGGGCGGCCATGTGCAGCAAAAGGGCTCGCTGGTGACGGCCGAGCGCACACGTTTCGACTTCATGCACAACGCGCCGATGAGCGATGCGCAGTTGGCGCAGGTGGAAGCGATCGTCAACGCGGAGACGCTGGCGAACGCCGCCACGCAGGGTCGCGTGATGGGCATCGACGACGCGCAGAAGACAGGCGCACTGATGCTGTTCGGCGAGAAGTACGGCGACGAGGTGCGCGTGCTCGACATCGGCAGCAGCCGCGAACTCTGCGGCGGCACGCACGTGCAGCGCACCGGCGACATCGGCCTCTTCAAGATCGTTTCCGAGGGCGGCGTGGCTGCGGGCATCCGGCGCGTCGAGGCCGTCACCGGTGGCAACGCGCTGGCCTACCTGCAGAGTTTGGAGAGCACGCTGGGCGGCGTGGCCGGCACGTTGAAGGCCACGCCGGCCGAGGTGCCGGCGCGCGTGCACGCGGTGCTGGACCACGTGCGTGCGCTGGAACGCGAGATCACCGCGTTGAAGGGCAAGCTCGCCTCCGCGCAAGGTGACGAGTTGCTGGCGCAGGCGGTCGACGTCGACGGCGTGAAGGTGCTGGCCGCCAACCTGGTGGGCGCCGACGCCAAGGCGCTGCGCGAGACGATGGACAAGCTGAAGGACAAACTGAAAAGCGCTGTCATCGTGCTGGCTGCGGTGGACGGTGGCAAGGTGCAGCTGGCCGCCGGTGTCACCGCCGACCTGCTGGCCCGGCCGGGAGCCAAGCTGAAAGCCGGCGAACTGGTCAACTTCGTCGCCCAGCAGGTGGGAGGCAAGGGTGGCGGCAAGCCCGACCTGGCGATGGCCGGCGGCACCGAAGCCGCGGCGCTGCCTCAGGCGCTGGCATCCGTGGCGGGCTGGGTGGGCGAGAGGGCCTGACCGGCCAGGCCGTGCCTGCGGCGCGGCCATTCTTCAACCGGTGCTGCGCCGCGCCGCGTGCGTGCGTGGCCGACCTGCTCACCGAGCTCGGTGTACAGCGTCTGCACGTCGTCAGCCAGACTGCAGCAAACACACTTAGCGACCTGGAGCTGCCTCACCTTCGGCATACGAACCCCGCTGGCCGCATGACCGAGGCCCCTGGCGCGAGGGTGAAGTTTCAGGCGTCGGTGCCAGGCAGCGCGCTGCCTGGCGTCTGCAGCAAACACCGCAATGCCGCGACGAGCGCGGCATCGTCGACATCGGCCGCTGCCGTGCTGTAGGTGCCCGAGGGCAGGCCCAGAGTGCGCGGCTCGACCTGCGCCCCGCGCAGCAGCAACAGCGGCTTGCGAAGCTTGACGGCCTGCGCCATCTCTTCGGCCAGCCAGGGGCTGGGGAAGTCGCTGCTGAGCAGGCCGACGACGGCATCGCTCTCGCGCAGCATCTGCGCGATGGCGCGCTGCCAGGGCAGGCCGGCTTCCAGCTGGCGCGGATCGAGCACCTGGGCGCCCAATGATTCGGCACACCGGCGCACCTCGGCGGCCCGTGCGCGGTCTTCGGTGCCATACGACAGGAACAGCTTGCGTGGGGGCGGCGCGGCGGCTGGCGGGGGTGCGCTGCTCTGCGCCGCGGGCGGCTGGGCGGGCGGCTTGGCGGGCGCCGGGTGTTTGGCGGCTTCCGGGTAGAACAGTTCGAGTTCGTGCTCCAGCTGCATGCTGCTGCCATTGCGCATCAGCACCCGGGCGCGCACCTCGAAGCTGCCCCAGCCGCCACCCGACAAGGCGAAACGTGTCGTGCGGTCGTCGACATCCACCACCGACGGCGAAAAACTCTCGTGCAGCAGCCAGGTGACCTTCGCCACCCGGTCGAGTTCGGCCTGCCGGCCGCGCAGGCGCAGCGTCCAGCGCCAGTAGTCTGGCCCGGCGTATTGAGCCTCCTGTTCGATGCGAAGCGTCATGGCGTTCTCTTGATGAGGTGCACGCGGCCGATCGGGTTCTGGAAGTCGGACTGCCAGATTGCCCCGTTCAGCATCATGCGCAGCCGCAGCTTGGACTGGTCGGGCACACCTTTCAGGAAGGCATACATCGCGCCCGGCTCGCGCCAGATGGTGGCGGGCAGCCAGTCGCCTTCCTTGAAGTCGGCGAACAACTGGTAGTCGCAGCGGTGGCCCTGGCCGGGGTCGAAGGGCAATTCGACGCCGCCCGCGGCGATCTCCACCTGCGTGGGCCGGCCCTGCTGGCGCTTCCACAGCGCCAGCGTGCGCATCAGCTTGATCAGCGTGTCCGCCGTGCTGGCCGGCGCGTAGGGAATATGCTCGTCGGCGGCGTACATGCCGCTGCCCGCCAGTTCGGCGTGCACGATGCGGATGGCCGGTTTGCCGCGCGCCTTGGCGTAAGCGAACTCGTCGCTGACAAAGGGCGGCGCCATCTTCACGCCGCCTGCCACGTTGTGCGGTGTCAGCAGCGCCACCAGCGAGTCGGCGGCTTCGATGCGCGCGCGGATCTCCGGTGTCAGGCCGCCGCCGCCGAGGTCTTCACCGGTCACCTCGCGCAGATCCATCGACTCGATCACCATGCCCACGCGCCTGCGCAGCGCTGCGGTGTCGGCCTCATGGTCGGGGTGCGGGTTGAAGGTGTAGGACAGAAAAACCTGCTGCATGGCTCGGATGCTATGCCGTGGCCTGCGCCGGCACAATCGGAAGCCGCATGTTCGCGCCGTGGCTGATTCACCCGCGGGCCTTGTGTTCTTCAGCCTCCGAACACCCCGGGGAGAAACCGATGCAGAACGCCCAGATCATCATCCGCCGCCAGACCCAGCAGGATGCCGCGGCGCTGGCGCGCATCCTGGGCGACATGGACGTGCTGCCCAACTTGATGCAGCTGCCCTACACCAGCGAGGAAGTGTGGAAGGCCCGGCTCGCCGAGCCCGCCAGACCGGGCAGCAACGACATCTCGCTGGTGGCCGAGCGTGGCGGCCAGGTGGTCGGCAGCGCCGGCCTGTTCTCCCCAGGCCTGCAGGTGCGCCGGCGCCATGTCTCGGCGCTCGGCATCTCGGTCGCGCGCGAGGCGCAGACGCAGGGCGTGGGCAGCGCGCTGATGCAGGCGCTGTGCGACTACGCCGACCGCTGGGCGCAGATCCTGCGCATCGAACTCACGGTCTTCGCCGACAACACGCAAGCCGTCGCGCTCTACCAGCGCTTCGGCTTCGAGCATGAAGGCCGGCACCGCGGCTATGCTTTGCGCGACGGCGTCTACACCGATGTGTTCAGCATGGCGCGGCTGCACCCGGCGCCGCCGCTGATCCGCTGAACATTCCACTGAAGAACGACACATGCCCAAAGTCCCACGCATCAGCAACCAGGCCGAGCTGCAGGCCTTCGACGACGTCTGCACCCGGCTCGGCGGCTTCGACCGCAAGGTGAGCGCGGAGTGGGCCGACGGCTACATGACCGCGCTGGCCGCCGGCCCGCGCGCGGTGGCGCCGGACGAGTGGTTGCCCGCGATGTGCGGCGACGCCTTCGACCGCGCCTTCGCCGACCCGGCCGATCGTGAACAGGCGCAGCGCGTGCTGCACGCTCGCCAGGCCGTGCTGACCGACCAGCTCGACCCCGAGTTCCTCTTCGACGCGCCCGACGAATTGCGCCTGACGCCGCTGATGGAGCACTGGGACGAAGCCGCGCGCGCCGAGGCGCTGGCCGAGGGCTGGGTGCAGGCCGAGGGCGCGGCCGAACTGACCACCGGCGCGGTGTGGGCCGAAGGTTTCTTCGACGCCGTCGAAGCTTTCCCAGGCGACTGGGATGTGCCGAAAGACGACGACGATGCGGCGCTGGTCGCTGACCTGCTGGCGCAACTGCACGCACTGAACCTGCCCGAGAAGAGCGAGGCGCTGCGCAAGCACATTTCCACAACCTACAAGGGCGAGGGCGCCGACCGTGACCGGCTGGTAGACGAAGCCTGCTTCGCCGTGCAGGACCTGCGCGCCTGGTGGGTCGACCATGCGCCCAGACCCGACACCCGGCGTGTCGAGAAGACGCCCGGCCGCAACGATCCCTGCAGCTGCGGCAGCGGCAAGAAGTTCAAGAAGTGCCACGGCGCCTGAGAGACTTTGGCGACGTTCTGGCGTCACTCAGCTTGCGAGCCTTGCCCCGGAACACGCCGTAGGCCAACAGCGTGCAGCCGACGATGGCCGGCACCGTGACCGCGCAACCGGTGGGAGCACCCTGCCGGCCGCACCGCGCTTGCCTGCTAGAGTGCGCGCCATGTCGCTAGCGCAAGACCTGCAAGGCAGGCACATCGTCCTCGGCCTGTCGGGTGGCATCGCCTGCTACAAGGCTGCCGACCTCGCCCGTGAACTCGTCAAAGCCGGCGCCACCGTGCAGGTGGTGATGACCGAGGCCGCGGCCATGTTCATCACGCCGGTGACGATGCAGGCGCTGACGAACCGGCCCGTCTACACCAGCCAGTGGGACGGCCGAGAGCCCAACAGCATGGCGCATATCAACCTCTCACGCGAGGCCGACGCCGTGCTGGTGGCGCCGGCCAGCGCCGACTTCATCGCCAAACTCGCACAAGGCCGTGCCGACGATCTGCTGAGCCTGCTCTGCCTGGCGCGGCCCGCTGAAACGTGCCCGCTGCTGCTGGCCCCGGCGATGAACCGCGAGATGTGGGCGCATCCGGCCACCCGGCGCAACGTGGCCGTGGCACGGGCCGATGGCGCCACCGTGTTCGGGCCGGCCGCAGGCGACCAGGCCTGCGGTGAAGTGGGTGACGGCCGCATGCTCGAAGCGGCCGAACTGCGCGACGAACTGATCGCCTTTTTCCAGCCCAAGCGGCTGGCCGGCCGGCGCATGCTGATCACCGCCGGGCCGACCTTCGAGGCCATCGACCCGGTGCGCGGCATCACCAACCATTCAAGCGGCAAGATGGGCTTCGCCATCGCGCGCGCCGCCGCCGAGGCTGGCGCCGAGGTCACGCTCATCGCCGGCCCGGTGCACCTGGCGACGCCGCGCCACGTGACGCGCATCGACGTCAGCAGCGCGCAGCAGATGTTCGACGCCGTGCTGCCGCTGGCGCCCGCGTTCGATGTCTTCGTTGCCACGGCGGCGGTGGCCGACTGGCGGCCCCTGTCGGCGGGCGACCACAAGATCAAGAAAGACGGCTCGGGCTGCGCGCCCGACCTGCAGCTGACCGAGAACCCCGACATCCTGGCCAGCGTGGCGCGTCTGCCGGCCGATCGTCGGCCCTGGTGCGTGGGTTTTGCGGCCGAGAGCCACGACCTGCTGCGCCACGCCCGCGAGAAGCGCCTGCGCAAGGGCGTGCCGCTGCTGGTAGGCAACCTCGGCCCCGCCACCTTCGGCCGTGACGACAACGCGCTGCTGCTGGTCGACGAACAAGGCGAGCTCGAGTTGCCGCGCGCCGACAAACTCAGCCTGGCGCGCGACCTGGTGCGCGAGATTGCTGCACGCCTGCCACAGAAAGCGCCATGACCGTCATCGACATCCGGGTGCTCGACGCCCGCCTTGCCGGCCAACTGCCCGCTTACGCCACGCCCGGCAGTGCCGGCCTCGACCTGCGCGCCTGCCTCGATGGGCCGCTGCGCCTGGAGCCAGGCCAGACCACGCTGATCCCCACCGGGCTGTCGATCCACATCGCCGACCCCGGCCTGGCCGCGATGATCCTGCCGCGCTCCGGCCTGGGCCACAAACACGGCATCGTGCTGGGCAATCTGGTCGGCCTGATCGACAGCGACTACCAGGGCCCGCTGATGGTGAGTTGCTGGAACCGTGGCGCCGTGGCCTACACGGTCGAGCCGCTGGAGCGCATCGCGCAACTGGTCATCGTGCCGGTGGTGCAGGCGAGCTTCCGGCGCGTCGAGAGCTTCGAGCAGTCGAACCGCGGCAGCGGCGGTTTCGGGTCGACCGGCGCGGCCTAGAGGCTGAATCCTCAGTGCAGTGGCCGGCCGGCCGCGGCGCTGCCGGGCAGCACCAGCGCGCTGTCGGTGCCCACGCTGCGCGCCTCGACCTCGTCCTCGCTGGCCTCGCGCACGTCGCGCACCTTGATGTGCAGGCGCAGCGCCATGCCGGCCAGCGGATGGTTGCCGTCGAGCACGACGTGCGAGGCATAGACCTCGGTGACGACGTAGATCGCGTCGGCCGGCATGTCGGGCGTGACGCTGCCGGCGGGCAGGCCTTCGAAGGTCATGCCCGGCTCCAGCGTCTCGGGGAACAGCGAGCGCGCCTCGAAGCACACCAGCGCCGACTTGTACTCGCCGAAGGCGTGTTCTGGCTCCAGCTGCAGGTGCAGCTCATCGCCAAAGGCGTGGCCGGCCAGGGCTTCGTCGACCTTGGCGAGCAAGTCGTTACCGCCGACGAAAAACTCCACCGGCTGGGCCAGTTCGTCGATCGGGCGGTTCTGCGCGTCGGACAGCGTCCAGGTCAGGCTGACGACGCAAGGCGATGAAATCAACATGCCAGGATGATCGCACAGGGGACAATCCGGGCATGGACATCGACGCTCCCATCAGGCTGCTCGGCGGCATTTCTCCGGCCGCCTTCATGCGCCGCCACTGGCAGAAGAAACCGTTGCTGGTGCGCCAGGCATTGCCCGGAGTGCAGCCGCCACTGGCTCGCGGCGCGCTGTTCGATCTGGCGGCCAGCGGGGACGTCGAGTCGCGGCTCGTCGTGCACCGCTCCGTGCCCGATCATCCGGGCCACGGCTGGAGCGTGCGCCACGGCCCGCTGCCGCGCCGAGCCTTGCCTCCACTGCGCCAGCCCGGCTGGACGCTGCTGGTGCAGGGCCTCGATCTCCACCTGGCGGCGGCCCACGAGATGCTGTCGCGCTTCCGCTTCGTGCCCGACGCCCGGCTCGACGACCTGATGA
>Ga0209181_10009845_pt1 | contig 12506 bp, 11 predicted proteins | sample MAT05_FD_187208 | JGI IMG/M metagenome (GOLD analysis project Ga0209181, IMG submission 187208) | Freshwater microbial communities from Lake Fryxell liftoff mats and glacier meltwater in Antarctica - MAT-05 (SPAdes) (version 2) | ecosystem: Environmental > Aquatic > Freshwater > Ice > Liftoff... | reverse complement strand
AAACCAAGTGAAAACATCTTTTTTCTTCCGAAAACCAAGTGAAAAACGCGGCCCCAACAACCCAACTGCCTAACTGCCACTTTTACCCGGCAAAAGCCACTTTTCGCCCCTTTTGCATTGACTTCGACCTCCTCGGCACCCCATCTTTGCACTATCATAAGAAACAAACGAGTATTGAGCCAACCAACCAAATGAATGTTGTAAAACGCACCATGAGAACATAACCGATGAAAGTCTACGCGAAAACAAATTAAGCAACCGACCGATGCAAGCAATCTTCACCCAACTGACCGAATGAGCGGGCCTTCTGAAAACCAAGTGAAAACATCTTTTTTCTTCCGAAAACCAAGTGAACAGCCGAACAGCCAAAAATCCAAATGAAGCACTTTTAAGCAACCGACCGATGCAAGCAATCTCCACCCAACCTACCGAATGAGCGGGCCTTCTGAAAACCAAGTGAAAACATCTTTTCTTCCGAAAACCAAGTGAAAAACGCGGCCCCAACAACCCAACTGCCTAACTGCCACTTTTACCCGGCAAAAGCCACTTTTCGCCCCTTTTGCATTGACTTCGATCTCCTCAACACCCCATCTTTGCACTATCACAAGAAACAAACGAGTATTGAGCCAACCAAATGAATGTTGTAAAACGCACCATGAGAGCATATCCGATGAAAGTTTACGCGAAAACAAATTAAGCAACCGACCGATGCAAGCAATCTCCACCCAACCGACCGAATGAGCGGGCCTTCTGAAAACCAAGTGAAAACATTTTTTCTTCCGAAAACCAAGTGAAAGACGCGGCCCCAACAACCCAACTGCTTAACTGCCACTTTTACCCGGCAAAAGCCACTTTTCGCCCCTTTTGCATTGACTTCGACCTCCTCAATACCCATCTTTGCACTGTCATAAGAAACAAACGAGTATTGAGCCAACCAAATGAATGGTGTAAAACGCACCATGAGAATATAACCGATGAAAGTTTACGCGAAAACAAAGTAAGCAACCGACCGATGCAAGCAATCTCCACCCAACTGACCGAATGAGCGGGCCTTCTGAAAACCAAGTGAAAACATCTTTTTTCTTCCGAAAACCAAGTGAAAAACGCGGCCCCAACAACCCAACTGCCTAACTGCCACTTTTACCCGGCAAAAGCCACTTTTCGCCCCTTTTGCATTGACTTCGATCTCCTCAACACCCCATCTTTGCACTATCATAAGAAACAAACGAGTATTGAGCCAGCCAACCAAATGAATGGTGTAAAACGCACCATGAGAATATAACCGATGAAAGTCTACGCGAAAACAAATTAAGCAACCGACCGATGCAAGCAATCTTCACCCAACTGACCGAATGAGCGGGCCTTCTGAAAACCAAGTGAAAACATCTTTTTTCTTCCGAAAACCAAGTGAAATACGCGGCCCCAACAACCTAACAGCCTAACAACCCAATTAATTCATTCCATTGCAACCCAATCTGGTCCGCTGCCCCTTCGGGCCAATTCTCCTATCTTTAAAGACCAATGTAAAACATTAAGTGCCCGCCACAGTAGCAATACTGGAGGCGGGTTTTTATTTGATGGTATAAGGAGTGTCTTGTAGCCGAAGGAATCCCGCTTGCTGTAGTAAGTAGGTAAATAGCAATAATCGTGGTTTTCAATTTCATTAATTACCTTATTATCAAAGGTTTGTGAGACTGTGGACTGCCGACTATTGACTGTGGACTACTTAAGGAACGGTGTCAGCATAAAGTATTAAACTTAGGTAGATTAGTTTTTGCTCAAATAACGATCTTTTTGTGCTAATAGTGGGGCTATTTAAACAAAAAGATGGGCAATTTGAGTGAAAAGGAATCAGATAAGATGGATACTTTATTTTGACACCGTTCCTAATTGTTGCAGTTGTTTTTTTATTTTTAAAAATTCGCTTGCCAAGTTGTACTTTTGTCCTTCATTCATCCCTTAATACCGCATCTTTGTTTTTCTCGTGCGATCTATTTTGTTTTTAGTCAGTATTTTATGGTGTTGGGCCGATGTACTCAATTCACAAACCCTCGCCTCCAGCCAGTTGCCCATTGTGGTGATTGAAACCAATGGTCAGGCAATCAGCGATGAGCCTAAAACAACAGCCACCATGCGTATCATCTCCGGTGCGCCGGGGCAGGTAAATCAAATCACTGATACCCCGACGGAATACAACGGAAAAATTGGTATAGAAGTACGCGGCAAATCCTCGTCGTGGTATCCACAGACACCTTATGGCCTCGAAACCCGCGATGAGGCGGGCAACAACCGCGATGTGGCTATTTTTGGTTGGCCGGAGGACAACGACTGGATTTTATTGTCCAACTACAATGACCGTTCTTTAGTGCGCAATATGCTGTCGTTCAATATGTTCCGTGCAATGGGCCGTTATGCACCGCGTTGCCGATTGGTAGAAGTCGTACTCAATGGCAATTATCGGGGGATTTACCTTTTTTGTGAAAAAATAAAACGCGGCAAAGGGCGGGTAGATATTGCCAAATTAGAACCCGGTGAAATTTCTGGTGATGACCTCACGGGTGGCTATCAATTCAAGGCAGATTATTGGTCAAATAACGATTTTTGGGTCAGTAACTACAGAGCACCTGACTACCCGACCAAACCCATTCATTTTATTTATACCTACCCTGACCCGGAGGATATTGTATCGGAACAGCGCAATTATTTGAAAAATTATGTCAATGATTTTGAAAAAGCCTTGTTTGGTACCCAATTTCGAGATACCCTGCAAGGTTATGGGCCTTTTATTGACGTAGGTTCTTTTGTGGATTACCTGATTGTGCAGGAAGTTTCGCGAAATATTGACGGATTTAAAAAAAGTAGTTTTTTTTACAAAGATAAAGCAAGCAATGGCGGCCGCATCCATGCCGGCCCGGTGTGGGATTTCGACTGGGCTTGGAAAAACATTGATGAATGTCCCATCTTTTCTGCTTCCAATGGCAGTGGATATGCCTACCGCATCAACCAATGCCAGGGCGATTTGCCCGCTCCCGGCTGGTTTACTCGTTTGCTGGCGGACACCGCCTTTTCCAATCGCCTGCATTGCCGATACATGACCTTGCGGCAAGGGCCTTTAGCCACTGCCACCTTGCACCAATGGATGGATAGCATTGCCAACAGCGTCAATACCGCACAAATACGCCATTTTCAGCGGTGGAATATCCTCGGTGTCAATACCTCAACACCGGAAGTTCCGCCTATTCCGACGAGCTATACCGGGGAAATCAATAAATTAAAAAACTGGATTACCCTCCGGTTGAATTGGTTGGATAAAAATATGCCCGGTAAATGTGGTAAGGACACCGATACAGAAGAACCTGAAACCGGTATCCCACAATTGAAGCCCAATCCCGCCCGCGATTTGGTGGAATTGCAATATCGAACACCGGAAATGTATAGTTTTCTTTTGTTTGATGTCCTCGGTCGGCAACTCGGCCCCGTACAGAGATTTGACGAAAAAAATCCTGCGATAGATATTTCCGGATGGCCCACCGGTATGTACTTCCTGCAACCTGTTCGGTCAAATGGCAAATACGTGGGAAAATCCTTTAAGTTACTAAAACACTAAAACACTAACCACCTTATCCGCTATTTTTTTCGCATATTCTGGCTGCCCTTCTATCGTTGGTGGGCGTTGCGTTACATCCGGCAAGAGCGCCAGTACCGCTATGCCGGTTTGAATATTTGTGTTCCAACGGGCGTATTTCATCCGGGTATTTTTTTTAGTACCCCGATTTTTTTACATTTTCTGAAACAGGTAGACTTCCACAACAAAACCGTGTTGGACGTAGGCACCGGGAGCGGTATTTTGGCTGTTTTTGCGGCAAAAAACGGGGGACAAGTCACAGCCATTGACCTCCATCTTCAAGCGCTGGCTACTGCTCAATTAAACGCTACCAATAATGGCCTGACCATTACCACAAAACAAAGCGACCTGTTTGCCCAATTAACGCCGCAGCTGTTTGATTTTATATTGGTCAATCCGCCATACTATCCGCGTATCCCAAAAAATGATGCTGAAAAAGCCTTTTTCGCGGGACACGAACTGGAATATTTCGACCATTTTTTTTCTAAACTTCCCGATTTCATACACCCTGAAACCAAAATATGGATGATCCTTTCTGAAGATTGCGACCTAAAGCGCATTGCCCAAAAAGCCTTGGGTAATAGTTTTAGCAGCGAATCAGTTTTTACGCAAAAAAAATGGGGAGAGATTTTCGAGGTTATCCGGTTTAAAAGTTTAAAAGCTACTGCTCCTTCCTAACAGGATTAGCGTTCATCAACAAAAAGCGCCCGTCTATTTTTCAACAGACGGGCGCAGTATTCTCCCTATCTAAATATAAGAAACCTGACTAAACGGATATACTGATATACCCACAGGCCAGATTCCATTTTTTAAACCTTGATAAAAACCCATTTTTTACTGCCCGCTATCTTCCTTGTGGCCGGGCATTTATCTCCTGCCATTTCCCAAGGTAATAGCAAATATCTACATAAAAAAAGTTTTATATCAAAATCTTGCGCAAAGGAAGTGCTAAAACGCTTCTAAGTCAAATATTTCAACCGGACAAAAACCGGACAAAATACAATTTAGACAAAAAAGTAACCTAAACGACACATTTAAATCATAGTTTTGCGGCTGCAATTATATATTATTCTGATTTATGTACTGTCGTTTACAATGGAGTATAGTGTATGCACTGGTGTCGCTGGTAGTAAGTATACTGATTTGCAGCAGTTGCTACGAAACAGCCTCCCCTTTGGCTTCGCCCGGTGATGACCCATTTTTCAAAGAAAAAAATGATCTTTACAACGGCGACTATATAGCCACTTATCCACTCAGCAATCCTGATTCCTGTATCCTCCGCCTGAAAGCCGAAGTACCCGAACACTTGCAGCCTTGGGGTTGCCTTGCACTCTGGTATCATTTGCCGCGCACATCGCCGAAAGTAAGTTTCCGATTGTTGGAACTCTATGATCAATACTATCCCCATGATACGGTTTTTGCATTTACCCAAATGATGCGTGGAGAATTTTTAGTGGAATTAAATCAGCACGATTCCGCCCGAATCCTCCTCTCCGATGCCCGCAATCAATACCTTCGCCTCCACCGCCTGCTGGATGCCAGCGATGCGGATTACCTGATGGCCAGGTGTTATCAACAAGAACACAATACAGCGAAAGCCTTAGAGCAGTATTTTCAAGTGATGGATTTACTCAATCGTAACGACACAACGTTCTCCCATCGCCACATCTGTCTTTATATGGATATCGCATCCGCCTATATGCAAACTAAGGACTATACAAAAGAATTATTGTGGCTAAAAAAGGCGTGGAATAGCGACTTTTCCAAATTGACCGAGCCTTGGAACTACCAGATAAGATTTGCTAAAAGGCTCTCCACTAACTACGCTAAGACCAATAACGCCGACTCCAGCCTGATAATGGCTCGGTTGGCGTTAAATATATTCCGTACGCATTCACAAAAACCATTGCCCGCAGAATTACTCTATAGAATAGGTTTTGCCTACTTAGAAAAAGAGACTTGCGACTCTGCCCTGACGTTTTTACTCCATGCTGCCCGATCCCCCATAAACTCGCCCAATAGTTTCATGAAAAATCAAATTGTACAAAGCATTGGAGAGAGTTACCTGTGCTTGGGCAAACTTGATTCCGCAACATTTTTTTTCCATAGAGCACTGGCCACACCCGACACTGGCAACCTCGCGGGAGCGCTCCGCAGTTTGGCCACCATCCATGCCCGGCAAAACCATTTCAAAGCAGCATACGAAGCAGAAAAAGAAAGCCATACCCTGTTCAGGCGTTTATTTGCCCTCGAAAAAGCCACTGCACTCTCCGAATTCGAAGCCCGCTACGAAAGCACTCAGAAAGAACGCCGTATTGCCGAGTTAAAAGCCGAGCAAAAAATAACCAGACAACAAAGCCTCCTTATCGGGTTATCCCTGTTGTTGTTGTCGGGTTCCTTGTTCGCATTGTTTTTGCAGCAACGTAACCGCCGCCGCAACCTCGAACAAGCAACGCAACTTTTAGAAAAAGATAAAACCCTGCTCGAACAGGAAAAACAACTCAGCAACGCCCGCGAGCAACTACAAATCCAAGCACTCCAACGTTCGCAGGCAGCATTAGAGCAAACCGAAAATGAACTCAGCAGCACAAACCGCCTGCTTACACTCAAAAATCAGCTGATTAAAGAATTGGAATTACGCAATACCCGCCAGCATATCACCCCTGTCAAAGCCGACCCCACACATTCAGACGCAAAGGATAAACTGCGCAACATGAAAATCCTGAATGATGAGGATTGGATGAGTTTCCTAAGACGGTTTGACGAACAATTGCCCGGTTTTTTGAAAAACCTAAAAACAAAGTACCCAACGCTGAGCAGCGCCGAAACTCGTTTGTTCCTGCTGATAAAATTAGATATTGAAACCCTCGACATTGCTAAAGCATTGGGTATCTCTAAAGAAAGTGTTTGGCGCAGCCGTCACCGGCTCTGTAAAAAACTCAACCTGCCGGAAACCTCGGATTTGGATTTGTTTGTGCACCAATTTTGAAATACCTGACGGCAAAGATACCTCAATCAGGTTAATTTCCCAGGCGATGGCCCCCCGAAGCCATCCACCGGCTAATCGTCATCGTGGCTAAACGCTATTGCTACCAGAATACATTTCTATTCACCTACGGTAAACCACCCGCAAAAGTTAGGATTTTGTTCTTTAATCCCCTATTTTATTACCTTTGCTCTATTTTATAATATACTCATTTAGTGACTGAAAAATTACGCGCCTACCTGTATTTGCATTTTTGCGTCCTTATATGGGGTTTCACGGCCATTCTTGGCAAGCTCATCACCCTCTCCACGCTGCCGTTGGTGTGGTGGCGCGTGTTTATTTGTTCACTTACCCTTTGGGTCATCATGCAGCGCACACAGGTCATCCACATGGAACGAGCACTGTTTTGGCGCTTATTTGGCATCGGCGCGTTGGTTGGTATCCATTGGATCTGTTTTTATGGTGCTATTAAACTTTCTAATGCCTCCGTAGCCGTAGCATCAATGGCTACTACGGCTTTTTTTACCGCTTTCACGGCTCCTTTTTTTTTAAAACGCGCCATTAAAGGCTATGAATTGGCCATTGGAATACTCATTTTACCGGGCATGGCGCTCTTGGTGGGGTACATAGATTGGTCTATGCGTATCGGATTTGCGGTAGGGGTGCTGGGGGCATTTTTGGCCGCCGTATTTAGTGCCATGAATAAAAAAATAATAGATCACCAGCCTCCGCCACCATTAGCCATGAGTTTTGTGGAACTCTCCGGCGCGTGTTTTGTCATAACCCTGATCCTGCCTTTTTTTAAGTGGTTGAATCCTGAAGTGGTATTGTTGCCCGTCGGATATGACTGGATATGGTTGTTTGTACTGGCTTGGATATGCACCCTCATACCCTACTACCTCACGCTGTTGTCTATGCGACACATCTCGGCTTTTGGCACCAATCTGACCATCAATTTGGAGCCGGTATATGGCGTATTATTGGCCGCATGGATATTTCAGGAAAACAAAGTTCTGCATGAAGGGTTTTACTCCGGCCTGTTAGTCATCCTGCTGGCCGTGTTCGCGCATCCTTTTTTGAAAAAATGGTTGGATAAAGACAGATAAGGAACGGTGTCAAAATAAAGTAAGTAGGTAAATAGCAATAATCGTAGTTTTGAATTTCATTAATTACCTTATTATCAAGGGTTTGTGAGACTGTGGACTGCCGACTGTGGACTGTGGACTACTTAGAAGCCCATTATAGTATGCCTGCTATTAGACTTGTTTAAATGGAGCTTACAGCGGGAGTTATGTGTTCAAAACAAACGAAAAGTAGCGGTAAAGGACCATTTTTGGGCCAAGCCGCCTCCCGCCGCAACAAATCTGTTATTTCTATTCAAGATTTTTTTATTGTAAATGCATTAAAGTAAGGGTAGAGTAATAGGATTTTTTTGCAAAAAAATCCTATTACTCTACCCTTACTTTAATGCATTCCCGTGCTACTGCCCCCTTGGCACAAAATGATCAATCAAATCCGTTTGTGTGGCTTCGTCGTCGTCGTGGAGGCGGGTAATATCCGCAAAGGCCGCGTAAGTAGCGCATTGCACGGCCGGAACAGTGTAAATAATACCTACAACCAACAGAATAAGCCCGGCCATGGCGATTAAGCCGAGTACAAATATGAACCCAAAGGTAGTACCCCATTGTTTTTTGACCAATTTACGGCTGGCTTCCATGGCGGGCCATGCTTCCATATTGTAAAACCACACCAGCATAGGGGCATACACGTAGGAAATACTCAGGTAAATAGCCGGGATAAAGGCCACCAAAAAGCCAAGCCAAAGCATAGGATTGGAAATGATCGCAGCTGCGCCGTCAAATTCGTTGAAGCTACTGATGCCGATGGAAATAATCAGAATAATGCCCGGTAAAGCTGCCGCAAAGGCAATCAAGCCAGATAAAAGATTGGTCAAAAACAGGTTGCCCAGCTTGTCAAAACCCTTAAAAAAATCGTTAAATTGCAAGGATTCGCCGATGTCGGTCTTGTGCGCGGCAATCATAATGCCAATAGATAAAGCCGGAGCAATGATCACGGTGGCTAAGGAACCCAAAATAGGAATAGCTGCCAACACCACCGTAATGAGGATATAAACCAAAAAATACCCGATAAATAACCCGGTATTTCGGTTCATGATGTCAAAGCCGCGGCTGATATAATCTCCAAAGCGAAATTCATAACCGTTTTCAATCGTTTGCTGAATTTTTGATGGTACGTAAGCCATAAAGTTGGTTTGTTTAAAAGAAGATAGTTTGATTTGTGAAAAATATGCCGCAAATATGGGGTAGAATTAAATAAATAAACAAATTTATTTTGTAATTTTGCAAAAAAATATTTCAGAACCAACCAAGTAAGTAGGTAAATAGCAATAATCGTGGTTTTGAATTTCATTAATTACCTTATTATCAAAGGTTTGTGAGACTGTGGACTGCCGACTATTGACTGTGGACTACTTAATAATCGTGGTTTTGAATTTCATTAATTACCTTATTATCAAAGGTTTGTGAGACTGTGGACTTCCAACTATTGACTGTGGACTACTTAATAATCGTGGTTTTGAATTTCATTAATTACCTTATTATCAAAGGTTTGTGAGACTGTGGACTGCCGACTATTGACTGTGGACTATTTAATAATCGTGGTTTTTAATTTCATTAATTACCTCATTATCAAAGGTTTGTGAGACTGTGGACTGCCGACTATTGACTGTGGACTATTTAAGGCGTAAGGAAGCATCAAAACTGCGATTATTTATTGTTTTCACGCATATACTTAATCAATGATTGTAAACCCATCAATCAATAACCCATAACGAACATCTACACGGTGAATCACGGTGAACTTTTTTCCAGACACGCCCGCACTGGCCTGGTTGATAAATTCCGATCCTGGCTCGATCGCCAGTTTTGGGAGCAAAAACTCAACAACCCTTTTGGCATGGTCGTGTTGCTCTTGGCGGCCTTGCCAGTGGCTTGGTTATTGGCTACCTTGGGCTTAAAAACCGGGATCATCCTGTACCTGGTGGTATTGGGTCTTCCATTGGTTGCTTTCTGCTTTTTTAATATTACTTTTTCCGTTGGTATGATGCTCGCAGTGGCAGTGATGGTAGTCTTTGGCGCGAAATATACGGGCGCTCCCATTGGCACCCTGCTGGATTTACTTATTTTAGTCAGTACAGTAGGTATTTTATTGCGGCAAATCAAAGAACGCAATTGGGCCTTTGCCAAACATCCCATGAGTACGATGGTATTAATATGGCTCTATTACAATATTTTGCAGGTACTCAATCCCTGGGCGGAATCCAAAATGGCTTGGTTGTTTACAGTACGCAGCGTAGCCGTATCGCTGTTTGTGTATTTTATTGGTGCCTATGCTTTTAAAAATAGCAAAAAAGACCTGTTTTTTATCCTGAAACTCATCATCGGTATTTGCTTTGTCGGGGCACTTTACGGCCTCAAACAACAGTATTTTGGATTTAGCGCGCAGGAGCAGGCGTGGATCATGTCCGATAAACTGCGTTTTGAGTTGTATTATCAGTGGGGAATGTTGCGCATTCCTTCCTTTTGTTATGATCCGACTACTTTTGGTATACTCATGGCTTGTTTTGCCATGTTTTGCATCGCCTTATTGGTGAGCGGGCAACTGCGAACCTCCCGGAAAATAGTTTTGGCATTGATGGCAGGCTGTGCTTTGTGGGCCATGGCATTTACCGGCACCCGCACGGCTTTTGCATTGGTACCCATTGGTGCAGTATGCTACGCAGGCATGATTTTGAATGGCCGTGTGCTCCTTATCAGCGGCATCCTGACGGTGCTGGGTGCCGGATTTGTCCTGAAATCTACTTCCAGCGGAGTCATCTATCGCATCCAATCGGCGTTCAATCCCTCCAAAGATGATTCTATGAACTTGCGATTGGGGAATCAGAAAAAAATCCAACCCTATATCCAAAGCCATCCTTTTGGCGGCGGGCTGGGCAGCTGCGGTGTGTGGGGCGAACGCTTTAACCCCGACAGCGAACTCTCCAAATTTCCCCATGATTCCAGCTTTGTGCGGATGGCCGTAGAATTAGGCTGGATAGGGCTTATTCTGTACACCCTGCTGCACTATGTCGTGTTGCGCACAGGACTATATTATTTCATTCGTTGCCGCGACCCCCTCATCAAGGCCATTTATGCCGGTATCACCACTTGGTGTTTTATGCTGGCCGTTGCCTGTTATGCACAGGAAGCCATTCTTCAATTGCCCATGAATACCATTTACAATGTATTTTTAGCGATGTTAGTGACGCTGAAAAATTTTGACCCGGCTTATAGTCAAAACAGTCCGCAGTCATAGGAACGGGTAAATAATAACTTGATAGTTTTGTGAGACTGTGGACTATTGACTGTGGACTACTTAATAATGGTGCTATTTAAACAAAAAGATGGGCAGTTTGGGCGGAAAGGAATTACATCTTATGGTTAAGTTATTGTTTATCCGTCCCATACAGTCTCCGGCATCTGATCAACATTATTTACCCGTTACTACTCTTCAAACCAAACCTTCGTCTGGTCATCCACCTCGCCGTTGTAATTGACCAAAATTTCCGACCCCGCATGTATATCCCCAACGCAATAAATATCAATGGTTTTGGCCTCAAAGTCCATACCGTATTCGGCATTTGGTGCGTAAGAATGGTTGTATAACGAACCGTAGCCAAGGCATACCGCATACCATTCTCCATCTTCTCCCCAGTCAAAATAGTAATCATCCAATATCGTTTGACGGATATTGGCCAATTGTGCTTTTGGGAAAAGTAATACCGGGCAAATTTCTATGATTTCTCCTGCGCTGATGTCGCGGGCAGCAAAAACACCCTGACCGTGGAGGTCGGAAGGCGCTACATAAATGGCGGATTGTTGCATGATAGGAGACACAAGACTTCAGACACAAGACTTTAGACTTCAGACACAAGACTTCAGACTTCAGACACAAGACTTTAGACTTCAGACACAAGACTTCAGACTTCATACACAAGACTTTAGACTTTAGACACAAGACTTTAGACACAAGACATCGGACACAAGACACAAGCACTGTACGTCGGGTCGTCCACGCCCGACGATATCGCGGAACACATCACGGAAGCCCCGTAGAGCAGATTTTTGAAACACAAAAGTAACAAAAGAACACAAAAGCCCGTAGAGCAGATTTTTTTGAAAAAAGTGACGTGCGTCGGGTCGTCCACGCCCGACAATATCGCGGAACACATCACGGAAGCCGCGTAGAGCGTTTTTTGAAACACAAAAGTGACAAAAGAACACAAAAGCCCGTAGAGCAGATTTTTTTGAAACACAAAAGTAACAAAAGAATATAAAAGCCCGTAGAGTGGTTTTTGAAACACAAAAGTGACAAAAGAATATAAAAGCCCGTAGAGCGTTTTTTGAAACACAAAAGTGACAAAAGAACACAAAAGCCAGTAGAGCAGATTTTTTTGAAAAAAGTGACGTGCGTCGGGTCGTCCACGCCCGACAATATCGCGGAACACCTCACAAGACACAAGACTACAGACACAAGACTTCAGACACAAGACTTCAGACACAAGACTTCAGACACAAGACTTCAGACACAAGACACAAAACTTCAGACACAAAACTTCAGACACAAGACTTCAGACAAGAGACTTCAGACAAGAGATTTCAGACAAGAGATTTCAGACACAAGACTTCAGACACAAGACATCAGACACGAGACATCAGACACAAGACATCAGACACGAGACATCAGACACGAGACATCAGACGCAAGACTTCAGACGCAAGACTTCAGACGCAAGACTTCAGACACGAGACTTCAGACACAAGACATCATAGACTA
>Ga0209181_10009844_pt1 | contig 12507 bp, 10 predicted proteins | sample MAT05_FD_187208 | JGI IMG/M metagenome (GOLD analysis project Ga0209181, IMG submission 187208) | Freshwater microbial communities from Lake Fryxell liftoff mats and glacier meltwater in Antarctica - MAT-05 (SPAdes) (version 2) | ecosystem: Environmental > Aquatic > Freshwater > Ice > Liftoff... | reverse complement strand
TGGTGGTGGTTCATGATTGAAGTTTATATAAGATGATCATATTAAAAATAAACACGATTACTATAAGCAAAGTGTCCCATGCAAGAAAAAAAGGTTTGTTTTTTGAGCGATAGGTAAGCCCAATAATAGCAATAGCCGTCATCGTAATTATGGAGAATACAGAAACGATGTGGCTTTCTGATGCATCCACTAAAATATGCCCTTTTCTGTAAAAAATATTGCCAATAGCTAAAATGAAAATATTGAACAAATTACTACCCAATAAATTACCCACAGCCATATCAATAGCTCCCATTCTAATTGCTGCTACCGAAACAGCCACTTCAGGAAGCGATGTAGATGCAGCTAACAAAACTGTACCAATAAATGATTTTTGAAGTCCGGTTTGATTGGAAATTTGTTCAGCAAAATAAGGAAGTAATAATGCAGCCCCTATAACCACTAATGCATTTAAAGCATACCAAAAAACAACTTTTTTGAGCGATGTTTTATTTTGTAGCTCTACTAGTTTGGATGGAACGCTTGGTGTTGGGTGGTTTTTATCATATTGATAAACCAACTTAATTGAAACCAAATAAATGCCAATAAAAACAATACTGCTTATCCCGATCCAATCAATTAGTTTGAAATCATAAGGCAAAAACAGACCAATACCTACAAAAGAGAACAAAACAATACCCAAAGCACCCGCAAGTACATGGCTTTGTGAAGCAACAGAGAACAAGGTTGTTTTTTTAGAAAATACATCTAAAAGAGACAGTATGGCTAAGTTAAACACACAACTGCCTAATACATCTCCTACCGCAAAGTCAGCAGATTCTATGATGCTTGCTGAGCTAATGCCAACAAACAATTCGGGCAAACTGGTTACCGAAGCCATCATGATTAAACCAAACCAAGCCTTACCCATTCCAGTTAATTCGGCCATTTGGTCTCCGTAATGAGCCAATTTAGTACCGCTGAAAAAAATCACAGCAGCACAAAGTGAAAATCCAAGTATTGTTAATAGCATAGCGACAGAGTATTATATTTGAAAGGCATAGTCATTAGAATTTTGCGAACACCTTGAGTAATCTATTGGGACGATGATGGGTTTCATCTGTATTTATTTTTTAATTGTGAGCAAAGGTATGCTTGCATGAAAAGCCATTTTATGGGTAACACTTTTTCCAAAGAACTTTTCAAAGAATGTGAGATCATGTGTAAATATTGTCAGTATATCGGCTTTAACAAAGGTAATAAATCCATCAATGTAATCTGTAATTTCTGCTTTTAACTTTTTTGCAATAGCTGCCGCATAATGGACTGCCGTTTTGGACAGCTTTGAGAAATCGGCAGGAACGAGAATTTTCATTTTATTTGTTTTTATGAATATTATTATTTTTAGAGCTACTCTTGTTATTTTCAGCAGAAGAAGTCTGCTTGCTTCCCATCATGAGCAGAACAACAAACCCAAGTGTTGCAGCTGTAACAGAAGCAATAATAATTCCTAATTTTGCTTGGAGAATTATTGCAGGATCGGTAAATGCAAGTTCTGAAATAAAAAGCGACATGGTAAAGCCAATACCTGCAAGCAACGCAACTCCGCAAATATGTCTCCAGTTTACTCCACTCGGCAATACTGCAATTTTTGTTTTTACAAGCAGAAATGAAAAACCGGCTACACCCACAAATTTACCCAATACCAAACCCAATGCCACCCCGATTGTAACCGGGTGTAGCAACGAAGAAAAAGTTTCGCCTGACAATTCTATTCCTGCATTGGCAAGTGCAAATAACGGAACCACTATAAAAGCAACAAGCGGATGCATGGCCTGCTCAAGTCGCTGAAGAGGTGTTTCGGCATGGATGCTGGCTGTCTTAATTTCCTGAATAATATGAAGTTGTTTGTTAGTTATCAGTGTGCTGTCGTTGGGGTCCACTTTCTCAAACCATTCAGTGTATCCTTTCAATTTCTTAATGAAACCGAGTTCATCAATTTTTGTCCTTGCGGGAATGGCAAATGCCGCCAGCACACCGGCAATGGTAGCATGCACACCTGACAGTAAAAATGCAAGCCACAATCCGCCAATTCCAACTATACCATAAAACAAAGTATTTCTAACTCCAAGATAATTAGCCGCAATCAGGGTTGCCATAAAACCACCGCCAATAGCTAAATTCATAAAAGAAATATCAGAAGTATAAAAAAATGCAATAACCAGTACCGCACCCAAATCATCGGTAATAGCAAGCGCTGTAAGAAATAATTTGGTAGAAACCGGAACCCGTTTGCCAAGTACAATCAGCACACCTAAAGCAAAAGCTATATCGGTAGCCATCGGAATCCCCCAACCCGAAGAAGCTGAGCCATGTGGGTTAAGTCCGATAAATATTAATGCGGGAACCACCATTCCGCCTATGGCAGCGCCAATCGGAAGTGCAGCTTTTTTAAAAGTTGAAAGTTCCCCGCCAATTATTTCGCGTTTCAATTCTAGACCCACCACAAAAAAGAAAATTGACATCAGCCCATCATTAATCCAGTAATGCAATGTTTTTGACACTTCAAAATTTCCAAAACGTATGGAGAAATGTGTTTCCCATAAATGATAATAGCTTTCTTTCAGAGGAGAATTCGCCCATATCATAGCGATAACGGCACACATAAAAAGTAATGCTCCGGCCACAATTTCATTTTTCAGAACACTATTTATGGGTTTTAGTAAAATATCTATTTTAGATTCTTTCATCGCTTAAAAATGTTAGCCAATTAATTGTCTGTTAACTTTTGTCATACTTATTTTTTATGTTGAAACTGAGAAATACCGTAACTTCTTGTTATTTGGAATTATCCTGCTAAATCTCATTGACTGGAATAGCCAATAGAGGAATTCGCGTGTGATATGCCAACTTCTTGGTTAAACTACTGTGAAAAAAGCGATCTATAAAACTTTTACGTTTAACAGTAGTCATCACAGTTAAATCAATTTTTTCTTTTTTAACTAAGCTCGAAATACACCATTGTGCATCAGTGCCTTGATGTAAACTGAACTCTTTGTTTCTTTTCTTCAATGAACTATTGATTGTTTTTTTGAAAGCTTCCATCAACTCGGCATCTTTCACAGAAGGTTTTCCTTTTGGGTTGATATGCAGGATATGAATAGCTGCATTTTTTGTTACTGAAAACTGAAAAAGAAATTTTAGTGCAATCAAATCATGCAAAGCATAATTAGTTGGCATCAGCATTTTTTGAATTGACTTGTATTTGAAATTTGAAGGAACAGCTAGAACTGGACACTCACTTTTAGCAATAATATCAACAGTAACACTTCCTATTATTATTTCTTTTAAGCCACTTGCACCGGTAGTTCCCATAATAATAAAATCAATTTTATTTTTCTTGCTGTACGAAATTATTTGTCGTGTTTCTGCTCCTTTGTCAATACAGATTTCTATCGCAACATCAGGAAATTTTCCATTCATTTTAAACTTTAATTTTTCAATTCTGATTTTTAATTCCTGTTCGACTTTAATAATTTCTTTCCTATTATATTCAGGTGTACCTGATAAAGCACTATTAAAAGGGATAAAGGAGTGGTAGAAAATAAATTTAGCATTACTACCTGATGCAAAATTAAAAGCGTACTCAATCGCATTGATTGAAGCTTTTGAAAAATCAGTTGGAAGAAGGATTTTTATCATGGTTGCTAATTTATGTTATTGTTAATTTTTTTTCGTATTTGTTTATATTTTTAATTACTTTTTATCAAAGTATCTGGATTAAATACTACGGCACTAATTTTATGATAGCCACTAAACTATTTTTCGGATTTATTTTTCAAGGGTAAAACCCCTGCCAATTCCCCAATTACATTTACTAATTCGCTACCAGATGGGATAACGATTTTTGCATTTGATTTTAATGAAATCTCAACGGTTTCCAGTTTTTTTAATAGTTGTGCGTTGCCAATAAAGTATTTATCGGCAGCTTCATTGACCAATCTGATAGCTTCAGCTTCTCCTTCTGCCGTTAATATTTTTGATTGCTTTATTCCTTCTGCTTCCTTTATTTTCCCTCTCTTTACACCATCGGCAACCGTTTCTGCTGCTGTTGCATAATCTATTGCGGCAATTTTTTCATTCTCAGCTTTTACCACTTTATTCATCGTTTCCTGCACATCTTTTGGAGGGTCAATTTGTTTTAGTTCCGTGCGAACTATTGTAATACCCCAACTTTTAGTTTCATCTGATAATGTTCTGTGAAATTCTGAATTGATTTTACCTCGTTCGCTATTCGCAGATTTAAGCGTAAGCGTTCCTATAATATTTCGGAGAGTGGTTCGGGCAAGATTGATAACCTGCGACTCATAATTATTTACGCTGTACTGAGAGTTTTTTACACTTTCTTCTTCTTCCAATACTTTAAAATAAACCACGGCATCTACGCTTGCATTCAAATTGTCATTCGTGATAATTTCTTGCGGCTCTGCATCAATCATGCGTTCGGTAATATTTACTAAAACCATTCTTTCGATAATCGGAATAACCCAATGAAACCCAGGTTTCGCAAACTTATCATAACGTCCTAAACGTTCAATTAAACCTCTTTGGGTAGGTCTCACAATTCTTATTCCACTAAAGAAGATAAAAATTAAAATGGCGATGATTACTAAAATTATTGTTGTCATTTTGTTGTTTTTAATTGTTTGAAATACTAAGTTGTAAGTTACTCTTTATTTTTATTTTCAGCTTTATTTATATTCTCAATTCCCTTGATTAAAGCATCTTGGTTAAATGAAATGCTGTCTATTCCCAATTCAACAAGAAACTTTGCAAATTCAGGATAATCACTTGGTGCTTGTCCGCATAGGCCTATCTTAATTTTACATTTTTTAGCTGTTTCAATCACACTTTGAAGCATCCATTTTACCGCTTCATTATTCTCGTCAAACAAATTGCTGATAATAGCAGAATCGCGGTCAATGCCCAGCGTGAGTTGCGTTAAATCGTTAGAACCGATAGAAAATCCATCAAACACTTTAGCGAATTTTTCGGCAAGAATTACATTGCTCGGTATTTCAATCATTACATAAATTTCCAACCCATTATCGCCCTGCTTCAATCCAAATTCTTCCATTAGTTTCACCACTTTTTCGCCTTCGGCAACCGTTCTGCAAAACGGTATCATGGCTTTTACATTGGTTAACCCTATATCATTGCGAACAATTTTTATTGCTTCACATTCCAGTCGGAATCCCTCACGATATAAATCGCTGTAATATCTTGATGCACCTCTAAAACCAAGCATCGGGTTTTCTTCATGCGGCTCAAACTGTTTTCCGCCAATCAAATTTGCGTATTCATTGGTTTTAAAATCACTCATCCTTACGATTACGTCTTTTGGATGAAATGCAGCTGCCACAAATGCAATGGCTTGCGAAAGTTTATCAATGAAATATTCCTTTTTATCGGGATGGTTTACCGTAAGAGTTTCTATCTCTTGTTTTGCTTTTTCATCTTTCAGTTCATCAAACTTAACCAAAGCCATGGGGTGAATTTGAATAGAATCATTGATAACAAATTCCATACGCATTAAACCAACTCCCTGATTAGGATAAAACGAAAGTTGCAATGCTTTATCAGGATTGGCCAAAATAAACATGGGTTTCGTTTTAGGAATTTTTGTGTTTACAAGGTTGATTTCTTTTTCTTCCCAGGTTAATTTTCCTTCAAATACTTGTCCTTCATCGCCTTCGGCACAAGAAACGGTTATTAATTGTCCGTCTTTTATTTTTTCGGTAGCATTGGTTGTTCCTACCACTGCAGCAACACCGAGTTCGCGTGCAACTATGGCTGCATGGCTTGTTCTACCGCCTTTATTTGTAATAATGACCGATGCTTTTTTCAGTACAATGTTCCAATCGGGATTGGTTATATCCGTAACCAATATTTCTCCTGCTTGCAATTTGTGTGCTTCGGCAGGAGAGGCTAAAACCCTAGCAACGCCTGACATTATTTTGCTACCTACTGCCTTGCCTGTGGTAATTAAACTTCCTTTTTCGGCTAAGCGATATTCTTTAAAAGAAACGTTTTGGTTTTTATTGTGAATGGTTTCTGGTCTTGCCTGCACAATAAAAAGTTCACTGGTAATGCCGTCCTTTGCCCACTCAATGTCCATTGGCATTTTGTAATGTTCTTCAATTTTCAAGCACCATTCGGCCAGAGTTTCAATTTCAGTATCCGACAGCACAAACAATAATTGTTTTTCAATGGGCGTGTCAATATTTTCAATGGTTTTGTTGCCTGCATTTTTACCTTGGGCATACACCATAGTTTTGGTTTTACTGCCTAATTTTTTGGTAACTAATGATTTTTTATGGTTTCGAATTGAAGGTTTAAACAAATAAAACTCGTCAGGATTTACAGCTCCTTGCACCACGTTTTCGCCCAATCCCCAACTACCAGTTAGGTAAATCATGTTTTCGAAACCGGTTTCGGGTTCAATTGTAAAACCTACTCCTGCAGAAGCTAAATCAGAACGAACCATGCGTTGTACACCAACAGACAAGGCAACATGCATGTGTTCAAATCCATTGTTTATTCTATATTTTATGGCACGGTCGTTAAACAATGATGCAAAACATTTTTGACAAGTAAGGAGCACGACTTCATCGCCTTTTATGTTTAAAAATGAATCGTGCTGCCCGGCAAAACTTGCAGTTGGTAAATCTTCGGCTGTGGCACTGCTTCTCACGGCTACTTCAATTTCAATTTTATGCTCAGCATATAAATTCCGGTAAGCCGCTTTTATTTCATTTGCAATTTGTTCAGGAATAACTGCATTAAGCACAAGCGAACGGGCTTCTGCACCGATTTCCTTTAGATTTGAAAATTCTTTCAAATCAATTTTATTCATTAAATCGGTTAATTTAACGCGAATATTATTTTCATCTAAAAACAACCAATATGCATCTGCTGTGGTTGCAAATCCGTCAGGTATTTTTATTCCTTTGGGCGAAAGTTGATTGAACATTTCGCCTAGTGAAGCGTTTTTACCACCAACCAACGCCACTTTATCGTTGGATAGTTCTGAGAATTGTTTAATGTATTTCATGTTTTTGAGTTAAATTGTTTTCTTATTTTTATTGTTCGTCTATGCTCAACAGCATATTTAGTGATAAAATAAATAATTATTGCTGTAAGCGAACTAACTATTGTAGCTCCTAAAAATAAAACATACGCTATTTGCGAAATATTTTGATACCAATTTTCAAATTCAAATTTTATGTTCGTTTTTACAAATAATGTTCCCATTTTATAGCTTATCATTAGCAGAAATGGGCTAGTTATGGGATTTGATATAAAAGCTGCGGCAAGTGCAACTATTAAATTAAAACGAAAGAGTTTGTATAGCAATAACGATAAAATTGTGCTTAAACCAAAGGTGGGAAATACGCCCCAAAATGCCCCAATAGCAGCTCCCAATGCAATTTCATGTGAACTTCCACGGGCATTATGTATTTTTAGCAGATTTAATTTTACTTTGCGAAAAATATTTACAATAAAAAATTTTAGTCTATTTAACATAATTTGTAAGATTGACTATGATGAATACAGACAAAACCACCAATAATAAATAAAACACAACCACTGGTATATTGTATTTTAAGATTGTATTTTCCGAAATATTATCTGGAATTACAGATTTAACCATTGCTATATTTTGCAAAGAAATGGCATTGCCTATCGCACTTCCTATATGTAGCAAAGCTGCAAATAATGGCTGTTGAGCCAATGCTACGGTACTTAAACTTCCAACAAAAAGAAGATTACTCATAGTGGCACTTCCTGTAATAAAACTACCGAAAATACCGATTATGGGTTGAGCCATAATTTGCCATGTTTGATTCATAGAAGTTGTTAATAAGCTTATATGCTCGGCAAATGATTTTGCAATTAGTTGTGTGAAAGAAATGAGTAATAATATTGTAATAGCTGGAATGCGAATTCTATAAAGTGCATCTTTTATCAATGTAAAAAGCTGTATGCCAAAATTTTTCTTGTTGAAGAAAAACAAAATAATTATTGAGGCAATAATAAAAACAATTCCGGGCTGATAAAACGAAACATCTTTAATGTCAGGATATAAAGAAAAGTGAACGTTTTGAGAAGCAAATTTCCATAACAGTAACAAAACTATAAAAAACAAATAAGGAGAAAATGTATTCCACCAAATTCGTCCAGCTATTTTTTCTTGAGTTGGTATAAATATAAAGACGAATAACAGCAGTCCAGCTATTCCTGCAACAACTGATGGAAATTCTATTGAGAACATTGCGGTGAGTGCAAAGGGAACATAAAAACAAAACCCAGCTCCTAAAAGCATTTTCCATTCTTTTTTCCAGCTAATTTTTAATCGCTCCGTTTTGGACAATAGATAAGTTAACATAAATGGTATTACCAATGCAGGCAAAGCATTTAAAATTGTTGTTATTGCTACTACTTTATCAGGTTCATTTATTCCTAATCCAATTCTTAACGGTGTTCCCAATGCTCCAAATAAAACAGCAGTTGTATTTGCTGCCAATGGCAAAACAACAGCGGTAACTGGCTTAAATCCTACAGTAAGCATAAGTGGGGCTATAAGTAATGCTGGTATTCCAAAACCCGCAATACCTTCCATAAAACTCCCCATAAAAAAACAGAGTATAATTGCCAGAGAAATGTGTGAAGAAATTATTGAAACGCTTTCTATAAAAGGAATAAAATGTTTATGAACAGAAAGGGTATTATAAAATAGGTAAGCTCCAAATATTAATAGAATGAGTTCTGTCCAAATAATGATAGCATTTGACAACTCATAATAAACTTCGTTGCTTTCTGATGAAAATAAAAGTTTAGAAACAAGAACTATCATAACCGCTCCCAAAGCTCCAAGCCATAGTTTACGGAAAATAAATACCCCAGTAAGTAAACATAAAAACGATAGTAGAAGTATTAGATTGTTCATAATAAATTACCCTTTGGTTTTTGCACAATTAAGTTGTAAAGAGTATTCATTATATTTTAAATTTTTAAGTCATTAATTTTTGTAAGTCATTGCTTAAAACTATTCCATGAAGTTAACTCGTTTTAATGTGGCAAGCGTTACATAATTTTTGAAACTTCTTATATAATTCACTATTATATTTACTTTGAATATATCAATACAGGCACATTGGTGGTATGGGTTAATTCTGCCGATTTACTTGGCAGGAACATACTTTCAAAAAACTCTTTTTCTCTCTTTGTAAACATAATTAATAGTTCAGGCTTTGATTTTTGTACATATTCTGCCACTCTATCTAAAAGAGAAAGTTCAAGATTGTTTTTTTGAATATTCAATTTAATATTCTCAAATTCTTTTGTGTTGAATAATTCTTTGTTTTTTTCAAACTTCTTCTTATCAAGCACAATTGATGAATAATGCAAAACTTCTACATGTAAATCAATTTCTGTTGAAAGTTTTGAAATTTTAATTACCTCATTTTTGAGGTTTTCAAAATCTGACAAATAAGTAGCCTTTGTTAGAGTTTTAGCTCTATAATGGCTTGGAATTACCATTACAGGAACTTTAGAATTATTCACTATATAAGAAGTATGTGTACCCATAATTTTTCTAAGCATACCAGCTCCTTGGGTTGCTATACATATAAAGTCTATTTTGTTATTTTCAGCATAGATAATTATATGTTTCTCGGTTGGAAAACAATTATCTACAACAAACTTCAGATGTTTGAATTTCCCTTCGTCCTTACCCATTGTAGCATAGACAAACTTTTTAAGCTCTGCCGTAAGACGCTCTATTTCTTCTTCTTTATACCTTTTAAAAAAGGCATCACTCCACCTTGATGGTTTCATAATATGAATGGCGTGATAGAAAATTACTTCAACATTTTCTGTTTGCCTTGAAAGGGTTTGGGCAAATCTAATTGCTCCTTTTGAATTTGGCGAAAAATCAGTGGTTACTAGTAGTTTCATTTCCAATTTTTTAAATATTTTAAATAATGTCATTAATTGATTTCCCTTCGCTCTGCCACTGGTCTAAGTTTTTCAATGTTGTGCTGACAATACCTTCTAGAGCTTCATTAGTTAAGAAAGCTTGATGTGCAGTTATTAAAACATTGCTAAATGTTGCAAGCAAAGCTAATGTGTCGTCTTGAAGAATTGAATGACTATGGTCATAAAAGAAAATACCTTTTTCATTTTCGTAAACATCCATACCAAACGAACCAATTTTGCCCGATTTTAAAGCATTTATTACTGATTGGGTGTTAACAATGCCTCCTCTTGCTGTATTGATTAACATAACACCATTTTTCATAATGGAAATTTGTTGCTCGTTTATCATATATTTCGTGTCTTTGTTTAATGGAAGGTTTAAACTAATAATATCAGATTGCTGGCAAAGATTATCAAGAGTGGTATAATGCAATCCATATTTTGATTGTAGTGCGCTTTCCTCAATTTTATCGTAAGCAAGCAGTTTACATCCAAAGCCATGTAATATTTTTGTTAACACCGAACCTATTTTACCAGTTCCAATTATTCCGACTGTTTTACCATTTAAGTCAAATCCAGTTAAACCACCAAGACTAAAATCGTGTCGCTTAACACGGTTGTCAGCAATTATTAATTTTCTATTTAGTGCTAAAATCATAGCTGCTGTATGTTCAGCAATGGCAAAAGGTGAGTATTCTGGCACATTTGCAACTTTTATTTTAAGTTCAGCCGCCTTTGATATATCCACATGATCGTAACCCACAGAGCGTAAAGCAATATATTTTACACCATAAGAATGCAATAATTTCAGTACATCTTCATTAACAGTATCAGAAGTAAAAATTGCAATAGCGTCAAAGTCTTTTGCCCAATGTGCCGTTTCTTTGGATAGTTGTTCTTTAAAATAAACAAGTTCGTGATTGCTGTTATTAATTTTATCAAAAAAAGGTCTGTCAAAACTGTATATGCTATAAATTGCTACTTTCATTTTTCATTTTTTATACTAAGGTTGTCGTCTAATTGTTAGGTTTTCTAGGCTTATGACTAACGTTTTTTATGTTGTTGAATATTAGTCTCTCGAAAAAGTATAAAAAGTTAGCTTTGGAAGTCAATTTTGTGGCGGAATAGGGTGGGTTGCTTATAACGTTTTGCATCTACAAGAAGTTGACGATTTTTACCAAAAATATTAATGCGGAGAACCAATCTTTGATTAACCACAAATGTGTCTGCGAAGCGCTGAGCCGCTCTCGTTTTAAACGAGATCAAACCGCTGTTACAAGCTGGTGTTCTCTCTGTAGTTGCTCGTCTGTCCATTGTTTACTGTTGTCTTGGTGCGTTGGCTTGGTGGCACATTTGGATTTTTTTGTTTGGCTTGTGGCGTTGGCTAAAAATGCAAATGTGCCAGCAAATGCGTTGGCTTAAATGTCGTTGTCAATTCCATTTTCTACAAAGTCCTCAAAGTTTTTATAAATTACTTTTTCTACGTTTGGTCGTGATAAAATAGGTTTTAAGTTTTCTTCAACAATGTCATAATTAGGGTCTGCAATTATTACTTTTTTAATTCGGTTTGCTTTTTGAAACAACTGGCGGTTAAAAGCTTCTTCATTTCCTTTCCACCCAATTACAACAAGTGTTTCCACACTATTGAAATAATCTGTCATATAGTGAAAATGTTGTGTTGGCATTGTAAACTCGTCTTTGTCACGGTATGGAAGTAGCAATGCAGGAAAAAAGTTATTCAAATCTTCGTCTCCGATTAATTGAAGTTGAGATTTGTCTATTGTGTATCGTCCTAAATGATGCTTGTTTAATGTTGTTTCATAACCCCAAGTGCTGCCGTCTATCGTATTTGTATGGTTGCCAAGCAATTCAAAATACAACTGAAAAAGGTTGATGTTGTTTTCAAATAACCAACTCGATGTATTGCCATTAAACTTTGAAGTGTCGGGAAAACGCCAACCCCAATTCCAAGAGCCGTGAGGTTTAAAAATATAACAAGGACTTTCGTTTACTCTGATGTAATCGTTTAAATTATTTAATGGAATATTAAACTGTTGAGAAATGAATGTTTCTAAAATTGTATCTTGATTGAAGGAAACAAAGGCAAAGTTTTTTGCAGTTGTTCTTCCGTAAGTTGTTTTTACACTTGCCGAATAAATCTTTTGAAGTTTGTTACCCAACTTTGCGTATAGATTTTTTGCATCGTATTCATTGATTACTCTATTACTTACTTCTTTCAAAAGTTCCTGTAAGTAATAAAAAATACTTGTGTGGCGTCTCAACACAACTTGGTTGTTTTCCTTATGAATATTTTTCCATTCACGTTCAAAAAGTTCTTCTACATCAGGGTTTTCGTCACTTTGTAAAAGCGTTAAAGATTGTCTAACTCCTTTGTATTTGTTGTAATATGTTTTAAAACGCTTTTCAAATAATGCTGGTCCTAACGGTGGACGTAAATCATCTTTTTGAAATTCAATATTGTCGTTG
>Ga0209181_10009842_pt1 | contig 12507 bp, 12 predicted proteins | sample MAT05_FD_187208 | JGI IMG/M metagenome (GOLD analysis project Ga0209181, IMG submission 187208) | Freshwater microbial communities from Lake Fryxell liftoff mats and glacier meltwater in Antarctica - MAT-05 (SPAdes) (version 2) | ecosystem: Environmental > Aquatic > Freshwater > Ice > Liftoff... | reverse complement strand
GCGGGCTGCATCACCAACATGAACGCCGTCGCTGAATCGCTGACGGGGTGGACGACCGCCGAGGCGATGGGGCAACTGCTCGACGCCGTGTTCCGCATCGTGAACGAGACGACCCGAAAGACCGTCGAGAACCCGGCGTTTCGGGCGTTGAAGGAAGGCGTCATCGTCGGACTGGCGAACCACACGGTCCTCATCACCAAAGACGGCACGGAGCGGCCCATTGACGACAGTGCGGCCCCGATCCGCACCAAGGAGGGCGAGATCGTCGGCTGTGTGTTGGTGTTCCGAGACATCACGGAACGAAAGCAGATCGAGCAACAACGGAGCGATGCGGTCGCCCGAACCGAGTCGGTGTGGAACAACGTCATCGACGGCATCATTACGATTGACGAGCGGGGTGTGGTGGAGTCATTTAATCCTTCTGCCGAGCGGCTGTTCGGCTACCAGACCGAAGAAGTCGTGGGCCAGAACATCAAGGTGTTGATGGGCGAACCGTATCACAGCGAACACGATGGCTACCACGCCAATTACATACGCACCGGCCAATCCAAGATCCTCGGCATTAGCATTGGCCGGGAGGTCGAGGGACGTCGCAAGGACGGTAGCACATTCCCAATGGACTTGGGCGTAAGCAAGTTCCTGCTGGGAGAACGCCGCTACTTCATCGGCGTTGTGCGGGACATCACCGAGCGGAAGCGGGCCGAAGAAAGGTTGCGGCAACTCGCCGCCGACTTGTCCAACGCCGACCGCCGCAAAGATGAGTTCTTGGCGACGCTGGCCCACGAACTCCGCAACCCGCTGGCCCCGATCCGCAACGGGTTGCATTTGATGAAGTGGGCCGGGAGCGACGCCGAAGCCGTCGAACGGTCCCGCTCCATGATGGAGCGACAGATCGAGCAGATGGTGCGGCTGGTCGATGACCTGATGGACATCAGCCGCATCAACCAGGGCAAGATCGAACTCCGCAAGGAGCATGTGTCGCTGGGGGCGGTGATCGCCAGTGCGGTCGAGACGAGCCGCCCGCTGATCGAGGAGATGGGCCACGAATTCACCGTCGTGATGCCGAAGCCGTCGATCATCGTGGACGCCGACTCGACCCGGCTGGCACAGGTGTTCATGAACCTGCTCAACAACTCGGCCAAGTACAGCGAGCGTGGGGGCCACATCTGGCTCACCGTCGAACGGCAGGGCAGCGACGTGGTCGTGTCCGTCAGGGACACCGGCATCGGCATCCCCGCCGACAAGCTGACCAGCATCTTCGACATGTTCAGTCAGGTGGATCGGAGCTTGGAGAAGTCGCAGGGCGGGCTGGGCATTGGCCTGTCGCTCGTGAAGCGGCTGGTGGAGATGCACGGCGGCAGGATCGAGGCCAAGAGCGACGGGCCGGGCCGGGGCAGTGAGTTCGTCGTCCGGCTCCCGGTCGATGTCGAGGCGTCGAGGCCGCAGGCGGCGGACAAGCAGGAGGAGCCAGCGGCCCCGAAGTCGTCGCTCCGCATCCTGATCGTGGACGACAACAAGGACGGGGCCGACAGCTTGGCGATGGTACTGAAGATGATGGGGAACGACACCCGCACCGCCTACGACGGGAAGGAGGGCGTCGAACTGGCCGGGGAGTTCCGGCCCGAAGTGGTGCTGTTCGACATCGGGATGCCGAAGCTCAACGGCTACGAGGCGTGCCGCCTCATCCGAAAGCAGCCGTGGGGTCGGAAGGTCATCGTGATCGCCGTCACCGGCTGGGGGCAGGAGGACGACCGCCAGCGGAGCCACGACGCCGGGTTCGATCACCACATGGTCAAGCCGGTGGACCCGCAAGTCCTGATGAAAATGCTCGCCGGGTTGCAAGTTGCGAAAGTTTGAGTGCGTTCTCGGCCTCGCGAATATTCGGCGAGCCTGTCATAACCGATCAGGAAGGATTATCCCTTGACCAAGACCGTCACGAAACAGAAAGCGTCTCCTCCGGCGAGCTTGCTTAAATGTCCGACCGGCATTCAAGGGCTGGACGAGATCACCTGCGGTGGTTTGCCGCATGGAAGGACCACGCTCGTTTGCGGCGGCGCTGGCTGCGGCAAAACTCTCCTGGGGATCGAGTTCCTTGTTCGGGGAGCCATGCTGCACAATGAGCCGGGCGTGTTCTTTGCCTTCGAGGAAACCGCCGAAGAACTGGCTCAAAACGTCCGGTCTCTCGGTTTCGATCTCGATGACCTCATTGAGAAAAAGAAACTGGCGGTAGACTACATTTACATCGAGCGGAGCGAGATCGAGGAAACGGGGGAGTACGACCTCGAAGGACTGTTCATTCGCCTCGGCTATGCCATCGACTCCATCGGGGCCAAGCGAGTCGTTCTCGACACCTTGGAGACGTTGTTCAGCGGACTGTCAAATGTCGCCATCGTGCGAGCCGAACTGCGCCGCCTCTTTCGCTGGCTCAAGCAAAAGGGGGTCACCACCATCGTCACCGCCGAGCGGGGTGATGGCACGCTGACCCGGCACGGTCTGGAGGAGTATGTCGCCGACTGCGTATTGTCCCTGGATCACCGGGTCGCAGGACAAATCTCAACTCGCCGCTTGCGGGTTGTCAAGTATCGAGGCTCGACCCACGCCACCAATGAGTTCCCGTTCTTGATTGACGAGGGTGGCATCTCCGTCCTGCCGATCACGTCGCTCCAGTTGCAGCACCAGGCATCCATCGAGCGAATTTCCAGCGGTGTCCCTGGCTTGGACGCCATGCTGGGCGGTCAGGGTTTTTTTCGAGGCAGCAGCGTCCTGTTGTCCGGCACGGCGGGTGTTGGCAAGACCAGCCTTTCTTGTCATGCCGCCAATGCTTGCTGTCGGCGAGATGAACGCTGTCTGTATTTCGCTTTTGAAGAATCGGAAGCCCAACTGCTTCGCAACATGCGGTCGATTGGCCTTGATCTGGAGCCGTGGGTGAAGAAGGGTCTGCTGCGTTTTCAAGTCGCCCGTCCGACGATGAACGGCTTGGAAATGCACTTGGCGAGCATTCACAAGCAAGTTGAAGCGTTCCAGCCGCATTTAGTGATCGTTGACCCAGTCACCAGCTTTCTTTCGTCAGGGACCGACACCGAAGCAACTTCCATGGTGATACGGTTGGTCGATTACTTGAAGTCACACCAGATCACGGCTCTCCTCACCAATTTGAACCACGCTGGAAGCGTCCTGGAGCAGACGGATGTGGCGATTTCCTCGCTGATCGACACTTGGATGCTCCTGCGGGACATCGAACTCAACGGCGAGCGCAATCGGGGATTGTACATTCTCAAGTCTCGTGGTATGGCCCACAGCAATCAGATTCGGGAATTCCTGCTGACCGAAAGAGGCATCCAGCTCACTGAGGTTTACTTGGGACCGGAAGGCGTTCTCACGGGTTCGGCCAGACTTTCCCAGGAAGCCAAGGAACAGGCGATGGCGGAGGATCGCAGGCTGGAGGCCGAAAGGAAGCGGGAAAACCTGGCACGACGGCAACAATCGCTGGAGGCTCAAATCGCCGTTCTCCAGTTGCAGTTTCAAACCGACAAGGAAGAAATGGAACGGGACATCGCCAGTGAGCAGGCGTATGTGGAAAAACTGGATCAGAGCCGTAACGAAATGGCTCGGAGTCGCAAGGCGGATTCCAAGGGACTTCCCGTCTCTCCGAAGAAAGGTCGCAAATGAAAACGCAGTCCGATCCGACCCCTCACGAGGTCCAGACCGAGAAGCCGAAGCTCTGGCAACTGCGCCTGTACGTCGCCGGACAATCACCCAAGTCCGTAGCTGCCTTCGCCAACCTCAAGCGGCTCTGCGAGGAACACCTTGCCGGTGAATTCGAGATCGAAGTGATTGACCTTATCGAGAACCCTCGGCTGGCAAAGGATGACCAGATCGTCGCCATACCGACACTGGTGAGAAAGTTGCCCGAGCCGATCCGCAAAATCATCGGCGACCTGTCCGATACAGAGCGAACGCTGGTCGGCCTGCAACTCCGTCCCTCCACGAAATGAGGACGAGAGCAATGGACGATAGCGAGCCACGCACAAAGCGGAAGACAACGACCGAGGCGTTCGAGGAGCGGGCGGCGAATCACTCTCAGGAAGGCTACGTCTTGTTTCTGTACGTCGCCGGTCTCACGCCACGTTCCACGCTGGCGGTCGAGCGCATCCGGGCCATCTGCGACCGCTACTTGCTGGGCCGTTATGAGCTGACGATCATTGACCTCTATTTGCAGCCGGAGATGGCCCGGCAGGCGCAGATTGTGGTCGCCCCCACTCTGGTAAAGCAAATCCCGTCACCCATGCGGTTGTTCATCGGGGACATGACTGACGAGAAAAGCATTCTTCACGGCTTGCAGATCGCTTCTTGAACCGTCCTCTGCCACTGGAAATCCTTGGTGTTACCCATGCCAAACACTAACGGCGAACTGCTTGAGGAAATTGAGCGGTTGCGCTTGCGACTCGAAGAAGCCGAGGCGGTCGTTGAGGCCATTAAGAATGGAATTGTCGATGCGGTCGTCGTCCACTCGGCTTCAGCGGAGACGGTTTACACTCTGGAAGGGGCTGACCGTCCGTACCGCTTGCTGGTCGAAGCGATGCAACAAGGTGTCGCAGTCCTGAATGCGGAGGGAGTGGTTCTCTACTGCAACCCGTTCTTGGCGGCGCTGTTCCAGATGTCCGTGCAAAACGTGACAGGATGCACAATAGACAGCTTTGCGGCAGAAACCGACCACGCAATGCTCACCGGCATGTTGAGAAATGTCGAGAATAAATCGGCCCACAAAGAGATTCTGCTGCGCCACCAGGACGGAACCACATTTCCCGCAGCACTCGCCACCAGTGTCCTGCCTTCGCAGAAATTCTGTCTCTTGATCTCCGACCTTACCCAGCAGCAGCAGTACGACGAAGTGATCGTGTCCAGGGCGGCGTTGGCGGATTCGGAGATTCGTTATCGGCGGCTGTTCGAGTCGGCCAAAGACGGCATCCTGATCCTCGACACAGCGAGCGGAAAGATCACCGACACCAACCCATTCATGAGTGAATTGCTGGGCTACTCGCAGGACCATTTCCTGGGCAAGGAACTGTGGGAGATCGGAATTTTCAGCGACAAAGCGGCCAACGAAGCCGCTGTGCGAACACTCCAAGACAAGGGATACATTCGTTACGAACACTTGCCGCTGGAAACCAGCGGCGGGCTGCTGGTTGAGGTCGAGGTCGTCGCCAATGCCTACCGGGAGGACCACCACAAAGTCATTCAGTGCAATATTCGGGACATTACCGACCGCAGCCGCTTGGAAAAAGAGACGCACGAACAGGCATCGGTGTTGGCAGACCTGGACCGCCGCAAGGACGAGTTCTTGGCGACGTTGGCCCACGAACTCCGCAACCCGCTGGCCCCGATCCGAAACGGCCTCCAGATCATGAAGTTGGCCGAGGGTGACGGAAAAGTGATCGAGCGGTCCCGGTCGATGATGGAGCGGCAGGTGGAGCAGATGACCCGCCTGATTGACGACCTGATGGACTTGAGCCGCATCAGTCAGGGCAAGATCGTTCTCCAGAAGGCCCGGTTGCGGCTGGCGATGGTGGTCCAACACGCCGTCGAGACGAGCCGCCCGTTGATCGAGCAGCAGGGCCACGAACTCGTCCTCGACGTGCCGGACGAACCGATCCATGTGGACGGCGACGAAACCCGGCTGTGTCAGGTGTTCGCCAACATCTTGAACAACGCCGCCAAGTACACCGACCGGGGCGGACGCATTCGGCTGGGCGTCGAGCAGCAGGGGTCCGAGGCCGTCGTCGTGGTCGAGGACAACGGGGTGGGCATCCCGGCCCCCATGCTGCCGAAGGTGTTCGAGATGTTCACGCAGGTGGACCGTTCGTTGGAGAAGTCGCACGGCGGGTTGGGGATCGGCCTGAACATCGTCGAGCGGCTGGTGGAGATGCACGGCGGGACCATCGGGGTCGAGAGCGACGGTCACGGGATGGGGAGCCGGTTCACCGTGCGTCTGCCGGTGGTGCAGGCCGTGACGGAGAACACGCCGGACGCTGCCACGGGCGAGAAGGCGACCCCCGCCGCCCGCCGCATCCTCGTCGTGGACGACAATCGGGACGGGGCGGATTCTCTGGCCGAAATGCTTTCCATCATGGGCAACGAGACGCAGACTGCCCACGACGGCGTTCAAGCGGTGGAAGGGGCGGTATCCTTTCGGCCCGACGTGATCCTGATGGACATCGGGATGCCTAAACTCAACGGCTACGAAGCCTGCCGCCGCATCCGAGAACAGGCGTGGGGCAAGAACATCGTAATCGTGGCCTGCACCGGCTGGGGCCAGGAAGACGACAAGCAGAAGTCACAGGAGGCCGGGTTCGACTTACACATGGTCAAGCCGGTGGACCCCGCCGCCCTTTTGAAACTGCTAGCCGACCCGCAGAGCGTCGGGGGCGGTGGCAGCCCTCAAACCGTTGCTGCTTCCTGAACCCGCTTCCGCCCGTTGTCCACACCGCCCTCGTCCGAGGTCGGCCCGGTGGAAACGTCGGCCCGTCTCCCGGCACACGACCGCCGCACCGCCCACCGCACGGGAGGCAAGATGGACCAAGTGCCCGTCGTCCGGGAGCCCGTCGTCCGAGGAATACTGGCAGATCGGCGAGACGGCGATGCGGTTCCGCAACACGACACCATTTAGCCGAAACTCGTTGAACAGGTCCGCAATTCCGCTGCCCCTGATGAAACCCCCGATCGACTTCGTTCCGGACTTCCAAGTTCAGAACCGGCGCATTCGGGAACGTGGTAATCGACCGAGATGGCAAGGCGGCGGTCGCCCGATCAGCGGTAAGGTATCGGCGGGCGATCAAGAGTCACGGACCGATAGGCGTCATTTGGCCCGATGCAGCTTCTTCACGACCGCCTCGCCCACCCCTCCAGCACTGGCGGGGTTCTGTCCGGTAATGAGCAACCCGTCGTCCACGACATGCGATGAGAACGCCATCCACGCTTTGCCGTAACTGGCTCCCCGCTTTTGCAGTTCTTCCTCAAGGTTGAGCGGGACCGCCACTTCCCGACCCGCCTTGACCTCCTCGTTCCACGAGAAGCCCGTCACCTTCTTCCCGGCGATCAGATAGTCGCCGTTACTCAGCTTCACTTCGAGCAGACCCGCAGGTCCGTGGCAGACCGCTGAAACGACTTTGCCCGCCTCGAACATGTTGGCCGTCAACTTCGCCAGCGGCACGCTCTTGGGGAAATCAAAGCAGACGCCATGCCCGCCCGTCATGTAAAGGGCGTCGTAAGAGGCAGGGTCGGCGTCCTCGACTTTCATCGTGTTCAGGAGGCGGTTCATGAAGGTGCGGTCTTCGTATCGCTTGTCCGTGCCGCCTTCCTTGACGACGCTGGCCGCAAGGCTCTCCGGGTCGATGGGGACGTAGCCTCCCGATGGGCTGGCGATGTCCATCTGGAAGCCAGCCTTCTCCGCCACGTCCCAAAAGTGGGTCATCTCGCCGAGCCACAAGCCCGTCCGGTATCCGACCTTCTCGTAGTCGCTGACGTTCGTGACGATGATGAGGATTCTGTTCGTTGGCATCGCTTGTCTCCTATTTGGCGTCCTGACGTGACCCTGCTTAGCGACCAGCACTTTCCATACCAACGTGGCGGCTGCTTACTCCGTGACCTCCCGGATCACCCGGCCCGGATTGTCGGCAGCGAACACGCCATTCGGGATGTCCGTCGTGACGACGCTTCACCCCAGATGGCGGTCTTCGAGCCGGTCTTCACGACGGGGCAGATGACCGCATCGCCGCCGCTTCTTATCTCGGAGCCGACCTCGACGGGCTTGCAAAAGCGCGACTACTTCAATTACATCGTCCTCAGCCGCAACGCATTGCCGACCACCGGCTCGACAGCGCCTTGGTGGCGACGTAGGCCGCATAGCCCGGCCATCAGCACCGTGGTGGACGACGAGAAGTTGACGATCCTGCCGCCCTCGGCCATCCGCCTCGCCGCCTCCCGGCAGCAGATGCAGAACCTCCACCACTTCTTCAAGAAGGCCTACGTCCGGGGGTACTGGAGGACCGTAGCGACCCGGTACGCCCGCAGTTTCCAGGCGCTCGCCGACGAACTCGTCAGGAATATGGAGGTCGAGTGAGTCTGCCTCGCTCCCGGATCAATCGGTCGAAACCGGGCATAACAGTACAAATAGGCGTGACGCCGTGGACAGCCGTTGGCCCCGCCGACCGATCACGTCGTCCGACACAAGGCCACACTCTCCCGGAGAATCGGATCATGGCGAAAACAGACGACAGCAGTGCGCCGCACCTGCTCGTGGTGATCGACCACCAGGAAGCACGGGTCTATCGCACCGAGGTTCACGGCTCCGTCCCGCAGCGGATCGCCCCCTACGACCCGCACGGGTACGGCAAACACCTGCACTCGGCCCACGAATGGACGGACGGGAAGCGGCAGCCGGAACGGAAGAGCTTCTACGAGGCCGTCGCCAAGACGCTGCTGGGGGCGGGCCAGGTGTTGCTGTTCGGTGGTGGCACGGGTCGGAGCAGTGCGATGGAGATGCTGCACGCCGACCTGAAGGCCCACCACCCGGACGTGGCCGCCACGGTCATCGGGGCGGTCGTGGTCGATGCCCACCATACGACCGAGGACCAACTGCTCGCCAAGGCCAGGGACTTCTACGCCGAGTTCAACCGGAAGTAGTCGGGTGACTGCCGCCGCCAGAGCGACATTCTCGATACGGACTCCCCCGATGCCCTGGACCGAATGGTACAACTCGCCAAGCCAAGCTGGACAGCGGCCCGGGCGACCATCGGGCTGATCTGGCAGATTCTCTACCCGTTCATCCTCGTGAGCTTCGGGTTCGCCTTCCTGCTCTGTGCTGTTTTTGCAGGAGTCGCAATGTTGTACGAATGGTTCGGCCTGGCCGCTCTCGCATCGGGCTTGGTTGCCGTTTGCCTCTTCATCGTCGGGCTTGGGTGGGCAGTGCGTGAAGTCACAAATGCGCTGACTCCGCTGGAAGAAGAAACCGCTTACCTGAAAGCCCTCACATCGCAGCATTCGTCGAAATCGCATGAGAGAACGAAGCTGAAGATTGCGAAATGAAGCAAGGCTCTGCCGTGCTGAAAAGTGTGTCTTGTCGCAGGAATCGACTCCCGTTGTCTCGACCACGTGATGGCAGGCAAGAGCCTCGACAGAAGATCCTGAATCCAAACCAAAACGTGCGATCCTTGCCTCCTGTTTTGTCGGAGCCAGCCTGTTAACCATTTTGCCGGGGGTCCAGTAATCCAAGGACAGTTGGCCCTGAGTCTCTTTATTACCGGCAGCGTATCCACGAATTTGAGTCCCTGCTAAATCCACTCATCCAACGGCTCGTCGTCCTCGCCCCCCCGGCTCGACCAGCACCCAGCCCTTCATCGGCCTGCCGGTGCTGCGACACGTCATTCACGACTCGGGCGACGAGAAGTCCGTCACCACCTGACGAGCAGGCTGGCTCCGAGGAAGGCTCCGGGGCTGACGTTTACTTGGTCTCGCAAGTTCGAGAATTGATTCTGCCCTTCGCCGTAGTACCGGTCGAAAGCGTAGCCAGCGTTCAGGTCCAGTGCGGCGTGCTTCCAAATGTCCCACCGGAAGCCGCCAATCAGTCGCTTCTCGAAGGCCAGAAATCGATCTTTTTGAACGGCTCGGTCTGCCAGAAAGTACGCTTCGTTAAGCCATTCAAATCCTCCGTATACCTCCAGTCCGTCTCGGAGGCGATAGGTTGCGCGAGCATTGATGTTCGTGACGGGAATGTAAGAAAAAGTCAGGGTCAGATCCTCGACCGGTTTCCATTTGACCGTGAACGGAAGTCCGATGCTCACTTGCAGATCATCCGATGGTTTCCACAAGTACGCAATGCCTGGAATCGGGAAGGTGAGATTGCCAACCGGCGAGTACACGAGCGAGAGCAGCCAAGAGTCCCGGTCATTTCTCGCAGGTATTTGGAGGAAGCCGAAAAGGCTCACGTTCATTTCGTCAATGCTGTGAAAGGGTTTGTCACTGGCCGATCCAAAAGTTGTACTCAGCCCGCCAGACCAGCCGTTATCGAACTTGCGGATGTACGTCAGCCCCATGCTGATATTCCACAACTCGCTCGGAAATGGTCGCTGAGTGTCGGGAAGGATGGCATCCGTGGAGAACAGCGTGTTGCGGACCCCGGCCATCAACAAAACCGTGTCGCTTCCTTCCCGCCAGATCGGAGCAGCCCCCGAAAGATTCTGCCGGACGAGTCCAAGGTCAGCCGCCGAATTGGAGACAGGCCGAGACGGATACCATGTGGCCTTATATCCCGGCATCCCCATCCCCGGTCCACCCATTCCCCCACCAGGCCCAGATCCGCCAAATGCACCGCTCGTAGCACGTTCATCCTTGGTCAAAGGCTGGGCCGGAATCTGGGCATCCACTTGTGCAGCTTCTACTTGAGGTGACTGGTCTTGCCCCCCAGCAACGCTGTTAGTGAGGAACGCCAAGACAACCATTCCCCAGACGAATTGCCTGAATTCTCGCATGAAAGAGTCCTTTCCTCGTGCGATAGCATGCTTTCTCGTCGCCTGCAATCTCAGGGGTACGGCCTGTTATCCTGTCGCTTGACCCGTGAGCACTGAAGAGACGTAACATCAGTAGTCAAGCGACAGCCGCGATCGCCATTCTCAAGAGATGGGACCGCACCGATTTTCTATGGCCGATGGTGAGTCGGTGATCTGTGAGCCTATCATCTTAATTGAGGGTCACGCGTTCATCGCCATGCCGCCATACAACTGAGAGCCCAGCACAATCTCGTGGATGGAATGGTACGGCAGTTTGGCGAAACCGTCGTAGACGCCCGCCCAGGCGACCATCGGGCTGATCTGGCAGATTCTCTACCCGGTCATCCTCGTCAGCTTTGGGTATGTTTTCGTGAAGGCGTTTCGTGGCCGACTTCCCCGGCTGGTCGCCCTTCCGTTCGCCGTCAACCTCTGGCGAACCTGCTGTTTATGCCGATCTTCGCCGGGTTACGGAATGTCTCGCTGGCGGCGGCGGACATTCTGATCGTGATGGCGACGATCCTCTGGTGCGTGGTCGCACTCTCGCTGGGTCGCTTCCGTCCAAGGGCCGTACTTCGTGTGGGTGTCGCTGGCGATGGTGATCCAGTCGTCGATTACGACAATGAATTGGGGACGATCATGATTCAGAAAATGCTCCCGTTGCCGCTGCTAATCCTGATGGGTTCATTCGTCATGGCTGAAGACAAGCCGAAAGTCCTGTTCGACTTCACCGGGCCCGACGCTGCGAAGGAGTGGCAGACGGTCAACGACGGCGTGATGGGCGGCGTGTCCGAGGGCAAGTTCAAGATCACCGACAAGAAGACGCTGGAGTACTTCGGCACGTTGTCGCTGGAAAACAACGGCGGCTTCGCCTCGGTGCGTACCAAAGCCAAGAAACTCGGCCTGGAGAAAGGCGATACGCTGGTCGCCAGGGTCCGGGGCGATGGCCGGGAGTATACCCTGAACCTCTACCTCAACAAGCCGCTGATCGCCTTCTCGTACCGGACGACGGTTCAGACGAAGAAGGACGAGTGGATCGAGGTCGAAGTCCCGCTCGACAAGTTCGAGGCGACTTCGTTCGGCAGGCCGGTGAAGGATGCGGGTGCAGTAAAACCCGAAGAGATCAACGCCCTCGGCTTCATGTTGGGCGACAAGAAGGCCGGGCCGTTCAAGATGGAAGTTGAGTGGATCAAGGTGGTGCGGGCCGGGAAATGAGCCACGCCGCCAGCCACGGCGATGCCACCATGAACAGCAGCCCCAACCCCATGAATCCGCCACGGGGCGCGTCGTACTCCTCGGCCAGTCGATCCCAAGCCAGATCGCGGACCAGCCGCCCGATCCCGATCTCGAAGAGGACCGTTAGGACGACCCACAGCAGGCCCACGGCTCACCGGCCAACTTAATGCCAACTTAATGCCCCGGCAGCCTGATCTCGATCCCGTACTTCGGTGCGACGGCGAGCAGCCTCTCGATCTCGTCCTTTGTGGGCGGCAGGGCGGTCGTGGCTCCTTCGGCCAGCGGTACGCCGACCTCGAAGAACATCTTCTCCAACCCAGCCGGAGCCACCGAAATCAGCATCTTCGCCGGGCGACACGACTTGTTCTTGAAGCAGTGTGGCGTCCCCACCGGCATATTGGCGAACATGCCCGCCGTCGCAACGATCTTGTCCTCACCGATCTGAAAGGTGATCTCGCCCGCCAGAATGTAGAAGCCTTCTTCCTCCCGGCTGTGGACGTGCGGGGGCGGACCGCCCGGAGGCACAATGGCTTCCCACAAGGCGTACTTGCCGTTCGTGTCTTCGTCGGTCGCCAGAAACCGGTACACATCGCCGACGACGGCGATGGTTCGACCTTCGGTGAGGTTTCGGATTGTTGGCGTCATTCGCTTCTCCTTCATTTGGCTGGCAGTTTCTCGACGAACTTCACGGCCCGTCGAATCCACTCATTCAACTGCTCGTCTTCCTCGA
>Ga0209181_10009840_pt1 | contig 12509 bp, 10 predicted proteins | sample MAT05_FD_187208 | JGI IMG/M metagenome (GOLD analysis project Ga0209181, IMG submission 187208) | Freshwater microbial communities from Lake Fryxell liftoff mats and glacier meltwater in Antarctica - MAT-05 (SPAdes) (version 2) | ecosystem: Environmental > Aquatic > Freshwater > Ice > Liftoff... | reverse complement strand
CCGCCGGGCCCGTGGTGCCCGGCACCGGCTGGGTCACTTGTCCCAAGGCGCGCGCTTGGCGAGCAAACGCGTCAGGCCCGCGTTCTCGGCAAGCGGCGCGTCCATCAAGGCCACGAAGGCTTTGTATCGTTTGGCGCTGGCGTTGAACAAGGTCTGGTCAAGCAATACCTGCTCGGCGTTCTCACGCGAAGCCGCGAGCATGAAATCGGTGCGGCTCTTGCGCTGCAAGCGCGGCGCACGGTCGATCAGCTCGCGTTGCGCGGGCGGCGTGCGCAGATTGATGACGGTGGAGGCGGTAGTGCTCATGCCATCATCTAGCCGATGTGTGGACATTGTCCATACAGTTCTGGCGCCCAGGGTGCCGCAGCTGCCGTGCCACGCAAGCTGACTTCATCAGTGCGCGCTGACGGCATTTGGTGCTGCCTTGCGCTGGTCGCTGCGAAAGCCTCGCTTCGGCAGCTTCGCGGTCAGTTCGCGCGAAAAACGTTCGAACGCTCCCGCTTTCTCCAGCATCTGGTCGTGCGCGTCGCAATGCCGCGCCTGGATGCGCGTGAGCCCATACGACTGCACGTGCCCGAGGACCTTGCACATCGCCGAAACCGAGGTCGAGGTAGCGTTTTCTGCAATGCAGCCAGCGCATCCGGGGCCGCGCATCCGGGAACCGCCGCGATTGGATGGGCGGGCGGTCGCCGCGGTCGACGTGTGGCCGTAGTGTCTGGATGCGGGAGTTCAGGCCGCGAGCGGGCGGACCGCCTTGCGCACGCGATCGCCGATCTTCGACTCGGTGAGCCCGAGGTCGTACTCAGACTGCAGGTTGATCCAGAATTGCGGCGTAGTGCCGAAGTAGCGCCCGAGACGCAACGCGAGCGCTGCGGTCACGGAGCGCTTGCCGGCAACGAGTTCGTAGATGACGGGTGGCCGCAGTCCGATGTCCGTGCCGACACGGTAGGCCGTCAAGCAGTGCTCCGCCATGAAGTGCTCCGCGAGCATCTGACCGGGATGCAGGAGCAGTTGCGCGCGTGGCTTCTTGCTCATGGGTTCTGGACTCTCAGGCAGATTCGGATGGGAGCGTGGAATCGTGGCTATTCGTAGTGCTTGCTGATCTGGACGTTCGTTGCAGCCCCATCCGCCCAGTCGAACACGCCGCGCGAGATCATGCCGACGGCGAACACCGCCGGCGCAGTGTCACGCGCGCCGGGTCAGAACCGCCCAGCGCGCAGATCCGCCAGCGCCTGCTGGATCTCCAGCTGCGTATTCATCACGAACGGGCCGTACTTTGCCACCGGCTCGCGCAGCGGGCGTCCGACCAGCAGCAGCACGCGGGCGGGCTCGGCATCGGCGGCGATCTGAATGCGTTCACCCTCGCCCAACACGACCAGCACGCCGCGTTCGACGCGCACCGCCGCGCTGGCCGCACCGATCCGCGCTGCACCTTCAAACACGTACGCGAACGCGTGGTAGTCGCGTGGCACAACGTGCGTGAACCGGCCATCGGGCTGCAGATGCAGATCCAGAAAGGTTGGATCGGTGGCCGCAGCGTCGATCGGCCCGCGCACGCCGGCGACCTCGCCGGCGATCACCTTGACGCGCACACCCGACGCTGCATCCACCAGCGGAATCCGCTCGGGCGCGTATTCCTGATAGCGCGGCGCGGTCATCTTGTCGCGCGCGGGCAGGTTGATCCACAGCTGGAAGCCGCGCATCAGGCCTTCGACCTGCTCGGGCATCTCCGAGTGCACCAAGCCGCGGCCGGCAGTCATCCACTGCACGCTGCCGGGCACCAGCACGCCCTCGTTGCCGTGGTTGTCGCGGTGACGCATGCGGCCATCGAGCATGTACGTGACGGTCTCGAAGCCGCGATGCGGATGATCGGGAAAACCCGCGATGTAGTCGCCGGGCTTGTCGGAGCCGAACTCGTCGAGCATCAGGAACGGGTCGAGATCGGGCAGCTGCGGCGTGCCCATCACACGCGTGAGGCGCACGCCCGCACCATCGGAGGTGGGCACGCCGCGCACCTGCCGCACGACGCGGCGATCGGCGGGCTCGGGCCGTGGGATGGCGTTCATGCGGACTCCTGCAGTTGGTCTGGACAACACAATGCCGGCGGCGGCGGTCAAAGCCAAGGCGGAACCGCGCAAGCTTCGCGTGCACTGGCGCAAGCTGCGGCGCGTCGCCTGCCGGTGCTGCGCGGAGTCAAACCACCGCCGAACGCGCCTGCAATCGTCGCGCGAAGGCGCTATGATTCGCGCCCGCTTTATCCATCCATCCGCATCGAAGGATACAACCCACGATGAGCAGCCACCTCTTCACCTCGGAATCGGTGTCCGAAGGTCATCCGGACAAGATCGCCGACCAGATCTCCGATGCCGTGCTCGACGCGATCCTCAGCCAGGACAAGCGCGCGCGCGTGGCCTGCGAGACGTTGGTGAAGACCGGTGCCGCGATCGTGGCCGGCGAGATCACCACCAGCGCGTGGGTCGATGTGGAGGCGCTCGCGCGCAAGGTCATCAACGACATCGGCTACAACAACTCGAACGTCGGCTTCGATGGCCACACCTGCGCGATCATCAACATGATCGGCAAGCAGTCGCCCGACATCAACCGGGGCGTCGACCGCAAGAAGCCGGAAGAACAGGGTGCGGGCGACCAGGGCCTGATGTTCGGCTATGCCTGCGACGAAGCACCGGAGTACATGCCCGCGCCGATCTACTACGCGCACCGACTGGTCGAGCAGCAGGCGAAAGTCCGCAAGCAGAAGAAGTCCAAGCTGCCGTGGCTGCGTCCGGACGCCAAGAGCCAGGTCACCCTGCGCTACGAAGACTCCACGATCATCGGCCTCGATGCGGTGGTGCTGTCGACGCAGCACGATCCGGAGGTCAAGCACAAGGATCTCGTAGACGGCGTCTACGAGACCATCCTCAAGCCCGTGCTGCCGAAGAAGTGGCTCGACAAGCTGTCGAAGCACAAGGTGCACATCAATCCGACCGGCAAGTTCGTGATCGGCGGGCCGGTCGGCGATGCGGGCCTTACCGGCCGCAAGATCATCGTCGATACCTACGGCGGCATGGCGCGCCACGGTGGCGGCGCGTTCTCCGGCAAGGACCCGTCCAAGGTCGACCGTTCCGCGGCCTATGCGGCGCGCTACGTGGCCAAGAACATCGTGGCCGCCGGCATCGCAAGCAAGTGCGAGGTGCAGGTCAGCTACGCGATCGGCGTGGCCCAACCGACCTCGATCTCGGTCACGACGTTTGGAACAGGCCGGATTGCCGACGAGAAAATCGAAAAGCTGATCCGCAAGCACTTCGACCTGCGCCCCTACGGCATCCTGCAGATGCTCGACCTGGTGCATCCGATCTATCTGCGCACCGCCGCCTACGGGCACTTCGGCCGCGCGCCAGAGCAGGTGACTTACCTCGATCAGGCCAGCGGCAAGAACGTCACCGCGACCGCGTTCTCGTGGGAGAGGACCGATCGCGCCGAGGCGCTGCGCAAGGATGCGGGCCTGAAGGGCTGACCCTGCAACGCGCGGCCTGACGGCCGCAACGCGATACCAACGGGCCGCCTTGTGCGGCCCGTTTGCTTTGTGGCTCGCGCGGGTCCGCTCAACGCACCTTGACAGTCCGTGCCCGGGCCGTGTGGGGATTCCCCCGGCAGCTACTGCTGGGAGCCCGCGCGCCGTGACCCGAATGGTCAGCGTTGGCGGTGCGAACGACAGCCACGATCGGACTGTCGCAACCCCGACCCCGTTGGAGACCAAACCATGAACGCCTGCAACGCCCTGCGCCATTCGGCGCTCGCAATCGCCCTCGCCCTGTGTGCCGCCGCGCCGCAGGCTTCGGCGAGTTCGGAGCGCGGCAAACCCGCGCCTGCATCGACCAAGCCGGATCCAACCCCGCAAGCACCTGCGTTCTATTTTCAGGGTCTGGAGGATCAGGACATCGATGTGACGATCGACGTGGGCAGCAATTCCCTGAGCGTGGCCAAGCCGCCTGCCAACGGCGTGCTGATCACCGACACGCTGCCGATGAAATACATCCCCGGCCCCAACTTCCACGGCACCGACGAGATCGACTTCCTGATGGTCACGCCGACCGGCAAGGAGTCGATGATGCGCGCACAGATCGTGGTGCTGCCGGTCAACGACGCACCGTCGTTCAACGCCGGCAGCGGGCGGGCGCACACGGTGCGCGAGGCTGGTGGATTCACCGTGAATGGCTGGGCGCAGTCGGTCAGCGCCGGCCCGCTGGATGAAGTGCGCACGCAGTCGGTCGCGTTCGAAGCCCGCGTGGTTGACGACCCGGCTGGCGTGGTTACCGGCGTAACTGTCGACAGCGATGGCATGCTCAACTACACGCTCAGCGGACGGCGCGGTGTGTCCGAGTGGGCGATTTCGTTGCACGATTCCGGCGGCAATACGGACGGCGGCCAGGACAGCTCCGTGCCGCAGACCGTGCGCATCGGCGTCGGCCAGTTCACCGACCTTGCAGTCAAAGTGCTGCGCCCGCTGAGCGATCAGCTCGGCGGGATGGAAAGCTATCAGATTCTGGTGCTCAACGTCGGCAAGATCGATGTCTCCGGCGCGCGCGTGGTTGACCTGTTCGGCGAAACCAGCGCCGACGGCTCGTGGCAGTGCGTGGGCATCGATGGCGGCGAATGCGGCGCTGCCAGTGGGGCAGGATTCATCGACTCGCGCGTCGACCTGCCGCAACACAGCGGGGTGCTGTTGACCGTCACCGCGCTGCGCGGGATCAATCCGCGCAATGTGGTGTTCGTGCAGCCGCCGGACCATGTGATCGATCGGGACCTGTCCAACAACGAGTCCGGCTTCTGATCCACCAGCCGCTGTTGTGAAACGCCGCGGGCCGCCTTGTGCGGCCCGCAGCGTTTCCGGCATCCGCGTCACTGGGGGTAACAACGCGCTACCGCGTCGTTGAGTTCAGCGCACCAGTGCATGGTGCGTCGCGCGGGCCGCCATGTGGGTGCGCACGCGGCCAACAGACCACGCATCCGGAGCGCACCATGTCCCGCCGCATCCTGCTGATCCTGCTGCTGCTTTCCTCGACCCTCGCCCACGCCGCCACGCTTGCCGAACGCTCGCCGATCCGACCCGGACTGTGGTGGAGTCCGGAGCGCTCTGGCAGCGGTTTCGAGATCTTCACCCGTCCCGGCGAAGTGGCAGCGATCTGGTACACCTACGATCGCGACGGCAAGCCGGTGTGGTATTCCGCGCAGGGGGCACTGGGTGCTGGCGGCAGCGGCGAGCTCGCGCTGATGCGCCATCGTTGGAGCGACGGACGCCACGCGGGCGCGAGCGCGGTCGGCACCCTGCGCCTGGACATCCAGGGCAACGAAGCGCTCAGCGCGGCATGGCGGGTCGACGGCAGCGAAGGTCGCTGGACGCTGAGCCCATTCGTTTTCGGCGGATCGCCACCGGAGATCGATCGCAGCGGCGTCTGGTTCGATCCTGCCAATTCCGGCTGGGGCATGACCTTCGCCGAACAGGGCGAGGTTCTCGGCGCGACGGTCTACAGCTACGACGCCACTGGTCAACCGCTGTGGTTCACCGGCAGCGGCACCCCGGCGAGCCTCGCGCTGACCTCGTTCAGCGGCAGCTGTCCGTCATGCGACTACCTCAGGCCCACCGCGCGTGGATCGGCAACCTTGCGCCTGCACGGCGACAGCGATACGCGCTGGACGGTGGCCGCTTTCGACACCGCTGTGCCGTTGGCGGTGGGCCAGAACATCGCGCGCGCGGTGCTGCAACCGTTGTCGACGCCGGCGTCGCTGCGTCGCGCCGATCGCCAGCTTGCATCGTTCGACGACGAGGCTGCACTACGGCGCTACCTGTTGCCGGCGCTGGAAACCGAATCGCCGTACTGGGGCGCGATCAACTTCTCGCCGCCACCACCGCATACCGTGTTCTCGGCGACCAACCTGCAAGAGGGCGCAGTGGACGAAGCCGATCGGGTCAAGACCGACGGTCGCCACGTCTACACCTTCGCCGAATCCGCAGCGACCGGCGCCATGCAACCGGACATTCGCGTATTGCCGGTTGCCGCCGATGGTGCGCCCGCAGGCGCGGCGCAATCGTTTCCGTTGACGAACCGCGAAACCGGCGCTCACCTCGACCAGGCGGGCCTGTATCTCGACGCCTCGCGACTGGTCGCGGTCACCGGCACGAGTGCTGGCTCGGTCGGCGGCAGTCCCTGGTCGGACATCGATGCGTGGAATGGTGGCAGCACCCGGGTCGAGATCTTCGATCGCAGCAATCCGCTGGCGCCGCAGAGCCGCTGGTTCGCCAGCTTCGATGGTCATCTGGTGAGCAGTCGACGGATTGGCACACGCCTGCTGCTGGTGGTGCGTCGATCGATCGAGCTGCCCGGCTTCATCCGCGCACCAGGCACCGCGGCCCAGCGTCAGGCAAACCAGCGCACACTGGAGCAGACCTCGATCGAAACGCTGCTGCCGCGCTACGCGATCGGCTACGGCAGCAGTGCACGCTTGCACGGGCCCGACAAAGTGTTCCTGCCGCCGCCCGGCGGCCAGCAGCAGCGCGCGCAGTACGTGTCGGTGATCGCCATCGCGCTCGACCTGCCGCGGGTCGAATCCGCGCTGTCGGTGATTGGCCCGGTCGAAGCGGTGTACGTCTCACCGGCCAATCTCTATCTCGTCTCGTCGCGCTTCAAGACTGCCGACATCGGACTGCCGAGCTTCGGTGAGCCGACGCTGGCGATCACCGACGTGCACCAGATCGCAATCGGCGGCGGCGCCATATCACTGGTCGGCTCGGGGACCGTGGAGGGTCATCTCGGACGCAGTCCGGACCTCGCACCGCTGCGCATGAGCGAATACCAGGGACGACTGCGCGTGGTCACCTCCAGTCGCGGCCAGTGGGGTGCTTCGCCGGTCAACCGCCTGACCATCCTCGAACCCTCGACACTGGTCGATGGACTGTTGCGCACGGTGGCCTATCTTCCCAATCGGCAGCGACCGGCCCCACTCGGCAAGCCCGGCGAGTTCGTCTACGGCACGCGCTTCGTCGATGACCGGCTCTACGCGGTGACCTTCCGCATGGTCGACCCGCTGTACGTGGTCGACTTGAGCGACCCACGCGATCCACGGATCGCCGGCGAGGTCGTGCTGCCCGGGTTCTCCGACTACCTGCATCCGCTGCCGGGTGGTCTGTTGCTCGGCGTGGGTCTGGATGCGCGCGAATCCGGCTGGGCCACCTGGTTCCAGGGCCTGCAGCTGAATCTGTTCGATATCTCCAATCCCGCAGCGCCGCGCGATCTGCAGCGCGTACTGGTCGGCCGTCGCGGCACCACCTCGGCGTTGCTGCGCCAGCCGCACGCCTACAGCGAACTGCAGCCGACCGGCGGCAACCTGCAATTCGCACTGCCCGCGCGCGTGCATGATGGCGGCACGCCGCAGTATGGCAGTGGCGATTCCGCGTACTACCCGTGGCAGTGGAGCGGACTGCTGCGCTACGAGTTGCAAGGCAGCGGCAGCGCGGCGCGCCTGGTAGCCCTGCCGGCGCTGGTGACCGAACGTGCACCGGGCATCACGCCGTTCATCGCGGAGAACCAGGCGATCGATGCCGCCGCGAAAAATGCGCGCTCGGTGCTGTTTGCCGAGGGTTCGCTGTATGTGGCCAGCGGCAGGTTCTGGTATCAGCGTGGTGATCAGTCCCCCATCGGTCCGCTGTAACGATCGCAAGCGTGGTTGACGTTCGGGACAGCCGAACGGGTTGACCGATCGCGCCGGAACGGCCGGCGCGATCGTGGCTGCGCACAGCGTGGCGCGATCAGTCTGGATCGAACGCGTCGACGAACAGCACGTCGGGGTGTTGCGCGACCAGGCCGTTGGGCATCTTTTCCGCGAGCGCCGCGGCAGTCGCATCGATCGTGAATCTTGCGGAGTGCTCAACGCGCGGATCGGCCACCGTGGCGCCGGGGTCGGCGCGGGCGATGCTGGGACCGGCGGTTTTGCACCGCATCGATCGCCAAGTGCTGAATCAATCGGCTTTTCCCGCGGGCCGAATAAATCAGTGTCCGGCGGCGTCGGCCGTGCCGAGCAACCCGCGTGTCCGGAGTTGCGGGCGAATCGTGTTCCGATGTAGAGCGAGCTGAAGAGCGACTCGAATCGGGATTGTCCGGTCCGGCCGTCGGCTGCGCGTGCCCGAGCTGCGACTTGCCTTGCATTGGAGATACTGCGTGATACGACTGTCCGGAATGGCGGGTTTTCTCCGCGCGACGATCTGCTTGGTATTCGTCGTGGTGCTGCTGCCGCAGATCGCTGCGGCGCAGAACGCCAACGACGGCTACGACCCGAGCGCCAACGACGCCGTCCGCGTGCTGGTGGTTCAAGCCGATGGCAAGACCCTGGTCGGCGGTGCGTTCAGCAGCATCGCCGGGCAGACCCGCAATCGCATTGCGCGGCTGAATGCCGACGGCAGCGTGGATGCACAGTTCGCTGCCACCGATCTGGATGGCGAGTTGCTCGCCATCGCCGTGCAAGCGGACGGGCGCATGGTGATCGGCGGCTTTTTTACCCAGGTCGGGGCCAGCGTGCGCAATCGCATTGCACGGCTGAACGCTGATGGCAGCCTGGACCCCGCGTTCAACCCGAACGCGAGTAGCACCGTCTTCTCGCTGGCCGTGCTCCCCGATGGCAAGCTGGCAGTGGCCGGCAGTTTCACCATGCTCGCCGGGCAGACCCGCAATCGCATCGCGCGGCTGAATGCCGATGGCAGTCTGGACCCCACGTTCAACCCGGATGCCAACGACTTCGTCTACACGCTGGCCGTCCAGCCCGATGGCAAGCTGCTGCTGGGCGGGCAATTCACCGCGCTCGGCGGGCAGACCCGCAATGGCATCGCGCGGCTGAACGCCGATGGCAGCATCGACGCGAGCTTCAACCCGAATGCCAGCGGCAGCGTCCGCGCGCTGGCCGTGCAGCCCGATGGCGAGCTGGTAGTGGGCGGGTTTTTCACCGTGATCGGCGGGCAGACCCGCAACTACATCGCACGGCTCAACACCGATGGCAGCCTTGACGCAACCTTTGATCCGAATGCCAATTCCTTCGTCTTCGCGCTGGCCGTGCAGCCCGATGGCAAGCTGTTGGTGGGCGGGCTTTTCACCACGCTCGGCGGGCAGACCCGCAATCGCATCGCGCGGCTGAACGCCAATAGCAGCCTGGATGCCACCTTCAACCCGAATGCCAACGACGCCGTTGCCGCACTAGCCGTGCAGCCTGATGGCAAGCTGCTGCTGGGCGGGTTTTTCACCGCACTCGCCGGGCAGGCCCGCAATCGCATCGCGCGGATAAATGCCGATGGCAGCAGGGACGCCACCTTCAACCCGGGTGCCGACAACGACGTCTTGGCGCTGGCCGTGCAGCCCGACGGCAAGCTGGTGCTTGGCGGGGATTTCACCTCACTTGCAGGGCAGACCCGCAATCGCATCGCGCGGCTGAACGCCGATGGCAGCTTGGACGCAACCTTCAACCCGAATGCCAGCGGCAGCGTCCGCGCGCTGGCCGTGCAGCCCGATGGCAAGCTGGTGGTGGGCGGCTCTTTCACCCTGCTCGCCGGGCAGACCCGCAATCGCATCGCGCGGCTGAACGCCGATGGCAGCCTGGATGCTACCTTCAACCCGAATTCCGACGGCAACGTCTTCGCGCTGGCCTTGCAGCCCGATGGCAAGCTGGTAGTGGGCGGTTTTTTCACCATGCTCGCCGGGCAGGCCCGCAATCGCGTCGCGCGGCTGAATGCAGATGGCAGCCTGGACTCCGGCTTCAATCCGAATGCCGGCAACAGTGTTCTCGCACTTGCCGTGCAGGCCGATGGCAAGCTGCTGCTGGGCGGGACTTTTACCATGATCGGCGGACAGCCCCGCAACCGCATCGCTCGGTTGAATGCCGATGGCAGCCTCGACGCCGCGTTCGACCCGAATGCGGACCAAACCGTACTCGCGCTGGCCGTGCAGCTCGATGGCAAGGTGCTGCTGGGCGGGGATTTCCTCATTCTCGCCGGGCAGAATCGCAATCGCATCGCACGGCTCAACGCCGACGGCAGCCTGGACGCCACGTTCAACCCGAATGCCAGCAGCGCCGTCCTCGCGCTGGCCGTGCAGCCCGATGGACAGCTGGTGGCGGGCGGATTTTTCAGCTTCCTCGCCGGTCCCCGCATTGGCATCGCGCGGCTCAACGCCGACGGCAGCCTGGACGCCAACTTCAACGCAAATGCCAACTCATTCGTCCAAGCGCTGGCCTTGCAGCCCGATGGCAAGCTGCTGTTAGGCGGGGATTTCACCATGCTCGCTGGTCAATTTCGCAATCGCATCGCACGGCTGAGCACGCCGCAGGCCGCATTGCAGTCACTCGACATCGGCGGCAGCACGGTCACCTGGACGCGCTCGGGCGCTGGACCTGAACTCGCGCTGCCACCCACCCTGCTGTTCTCGCTGCTCGGCGACGTCTACGCGCCGGTAGGCACCATGCAACGCGTCAGCGGTGGCTGGCGCCTCACCGGATTCACGGCGCCGGCGAACCAGACTTTTTATCTACGCGCGCGCGCGCAAGTCAGTTCCGGCAGCGGAAATGCATCCGGCGGCCTGATCGAAAGCACGCGCCAGTTCTTCATCGTTCCGCCGCCTGACGATGTTTTCGCCGATGGTTTCGAGTGAGAAACACACCGCGTGCAACGCGGGGGCAGGCACGGAGATTCGGCGGTAGTTTGGTGAGCGGCTGCTTTTTCACCGCATTGGTTGCCAACCGCGGATTCGGTCGGCTTTGCCCGCGTGCCGAATGGACGTTTTTCCCGATTTGTGGGCGTGTCCGGAGTGATGGGCGAGTGGGGTTCTAGCGTCGAGGGAGCGCGCCTGCCATCCGAAACGGGGCGTCTGGGCGCGTCGGATGCCCGTCCCCGAGTTGTTCCTCGCAGTACACAAGAGATAGAACATGGTTCGACAGTCCGGAATGGCGAGGTTTGCCTACGCGACGATGTTTCTTGTGTTGATCATGGCGCTGCTGCCGCAGATCGGTCTAGCGCAGAACGCCAACGCCGGCTATAACCCGAATGCGAACGGCACGGTTAACGTGCTCGCCGTTCAAGCCGATGGCAAGACTCTGGTCGGCGGCGCATTCAGCAGCATCAACGGGCAGACCCGCAATCGCATTGCCGGCTGAATGCCGACGGCAGCGTGGATGCACAATTCGCTGCCACCGATGTGGATGGCGAGTTGTTCGCCATCGCCGTGCAGGCGGACGGGCGCATTGTGATCGGCGGCTTTTTTGCCCAGGTCGGGGCCAGCCTGCGCAATCGCATTGCACGGCTGAATCCCGATGGCAGCGTGGATGCCAGCTTCAACCCGAATGCCGGCGGAGTGGTCAATGCGCTGGCCGTGCAGCAAGATGGCAAGCTGCTGCTGGGCGGGCAATTCACCACAGTTGCCGGGCTGACCCGCAACAACATCGCGCGGCTGAACGCTGTGCGCTTGTGCTCGATCTGTGAACGCACGGATTTGATATGGTTCGCAGCCGGACCCGAGTTGCCTCGGGCCCTGCGCGAACCCGGCACATGCGATGGACAACACCCTGCGCAACTGGATCTGGCGCTTCGGCGAGGTGGTGCTCGACGAGCGCTCGCTGGAACTGAGCGTGGACGGCGCACTGGTCTCGCTCGAGCCCAAGGCCCTGGAATTGCTGCGCGTGTTGGTTCGCCGTCCCGGCGAGGTGGTCACCAAAGACGAGTTGCTCGAGGCGGTCTGGCCGGGCCGCGTGGTCACCGAAGGTGTGCTCGGCAAGGCGGTGGCGAAACTACGCGCGGCGCTGGGCGATGCCGACGGCCAACTGGTGCGGACCGCCCATGGCTACGGCTACCGCCTGGTCGCGGAGGTCCGCGCCGAGCCGCTGGAGCGCGGCGCCGAACCCAGTCCGCTGGCGCTGGAGGCGGGGCAGTCGATGGGCGGCCGCCGCAACTGGCGGCTGCAGCGCCAGCTCGGTGCGGGCGGACACGGCGAGGTCTGGCTGGTAGAGCACGCCAAGACGCACGAGCGCCGCGTGTTCAAGTTCGCCCGCGACAGCGGCGGCTTGAGTGCACTCAAGCGCGAGGTGACCCTGTTCCGGCTATTTCAAGACGCCCTCGGCGAACGCCCCGACCTGGCATCTGTGCTCGACTGGAACTTCGAGGACGCGCCGTACTTCATCGAGTCGCCATTCGCACCGCAGGGCAGCCTGCTCGACTATGCCGACAGTCTCGGCGGCATCGGCCAGCTGCCGCTTTCCACACGGCTGGAGCTGGCAGCGCAGATCGCCGATGCACTTGCTGCCGCGCATTCGGTCGGCGTGCTGCACAAGGATCTGAAGCCCGGCAACGTGCTGATCCATGCAGACGTGGATGCCACCTCGCCGCGTGCGCAGCTGACCGATTTCGGCAGCGCGCGCCTGCTCGATCCAGGCCAGCTCGAAGCATTGGGCATTACCCGACTGGGCTACACCCGAACCCAGGA
>Ga0209181_10009835_pt1 | contig 12515 bp, 6 predicted proteins | sample MAT05_FD_187208 | JGI IMG/M metagenome (GOLD analysis project Ga0209181, IMG submission 187208) | Freshwater microbial communities from Lake Fryxell liftoff mats and glacier meltwater in Antarctica - MAT-05 (SPAdes) (version 2) | ecosystem: Environmental > Aquatic > Freshwater > Ice > Liftoff... | reverse complement strand
AGCCGTGGCGCAGGCCGGCGAGCTGCTGGGAGACCTCGCCTCAAAGGCCGGCGATCGCGAGCAACTGACGTACTTCAACTACGCGATCGACGCCAACCACGATCGCTTGATCACCTCCGACGAGTCGATGTTCCGCGCGCGGAACTCCTTCGCTGAGATCGTCTTGCCGGTCGGATAGCGACCACGATCGAGTCGGGCGCGGACGACGATTCCGCCGTGGTTGGTCGTGTTGCCCATCGGGTTGCTGACCGTCTCGTAGGTCCGCAGCGGCGACCACTCCAGTTGATCGAGATGAAGGAGAATAGGCGGGCTCGACCTTGTCCACTTGCTGGTGCCGGACGGGAAATACTGACGTGGATCGCGAGGCCGAGCTTGTCGGCGAGCCGTTCTTCAGCCGGTCGAGTAGCGTGTATCGCTCGGGCCGGCGGGCGCGTCGAAGTGAACATGCCGGAAGGTCACAGCATCCATCGCGCGGCGATCGATCAGCGTCGCGAGCTGGTCGGTGACTCGATCCGGACCAGCTCGCCGCAAGGCCGCTTCGAGGAGGTCGGCCTGCTCGATCGCCGCGTCCTCGTCGAGATCGACGCCTGGGGCAAGCACCTGTTTTACCGGTTCGCACCGCGCGGCCGCGCCCGCAAGGACACCTGGCTGCACGTCCACCTCGGCCTATATGGCGGCTTCACACGCCACGCGTCCTTGCCGCCGCCCCCGCCGCGCGGCGCGGTCCGCCTGCGCATGATCGGGGCGCGGGTCGCGATCGATCTGGCCGGCCCGACGGTGTGCGAGGTCCTCGACGACAAGGGCCGGGCTGCGGTGCTGGCCCGCCTCGGCCCTGATCCGCTGCGCAAGACCCGCGACGGCGGCGACGGACGCGAGGCCGCGCGCCGGCTCCACGCCTCGGGACGTCCGATCGGCGGGCTGCTCCTCGACCAGTCGCTGGTCGCGGGTATCGGCAACGTCTACCGCGCCGAGATCCTGTTCTTGGCCGGCATCGATCCCGCACGCGCTGGTAGCGAGCTGTCGGCCGGCGAGTTGGCCAACGTGTGGGGGCTGTCGAAGACGCTGCTGGCCGCCGGCGTGCGCGACGGCCGCATCGACACCGCCCAGTTCTTGCGAGGCGCCGACGACGTCGAGGCGATGCCGGGCCGACGCGGTCGCAGCAAGCGCACGCTGGTCTATCACCAGCACACCTGCCGTCGCTGCGGCGAGGCGATCCGAACCGGCACCATGGGCGCGCGCACGCTGTTCTGGTGCCCGCACTGCCAGCAATAGTCGGAGCGCGCGTCAGTCGCGGCCGACCCAGGCCGCGCTCTCGACCCGACCTGCCGGACCGCTGAACGCCACCGGATTACCGCCGTCGGCATCGGCCACCACGACCGATCGGGTCACGCCGTCGTCGCGCAGCCACAGCAGATGCGCGCCGCCGGGCGACCACAGCGGGCGCGTGTCGACCGCCGGGCCCCGACGTCACCGGCGTGGATGCGCCGCCGGTCGCCGCGACGATGCGGATGTCACCGCCGTCGCTGTACACGATCTGGGTGCTGTCGGGCGACCAGCTCGGAGCGCGGCCGGTGGCGACCGGCGTCAAGTCGATCCCGTCAGCCGCGATGGTCATGATCATCGTCGGCGTGCCTGGCTAGGACCGCTTCGTTCTCGAACGCGATCCGCGCGCCGTCGGGCGACCAGGTCGGCGCGCGCTGGTTGTCGCCGCCAAAGGTGAGCTGGCGCATCGCGCCGGTGCCGTCAGCGCGGTGCACGACCAGGTGGCGCGTGTCGTTCGTAGTGAGGTCGAGGTTCAGCGCGACCAGCTCGCGGTCGTCGGGGGACCACGCTGGCCACGACATGTCGACCGACGGGATGGCCACCAGATCGCTGCCGTCGCGGTTGGCGTCCACGAGCTGGCCGGACCTCACGAAGGCGAGCCGATTGCCGGCGCGCGAGAACGCCGGGTAACGCATCGTCAGCGAGGTTGGCGCGAGCCTCGTCACCATCGAGCCATCGGCGCGCGCGACGTAGATCTGGAAGGTGCCATCGCGCGACGACTGCAGCGCGACGAAGCCATCCACGCTGCCGACCGGCCCGAAGTCGATCGCGGGGCTGGGTGCGACCGCGATCCGGCCGCTGCCGTCGAGCCCAGCGATGAACACGTCCTGCGCGCTGCCGCCGCCACCGTCGAACACCACCCGCAGCGGCGCGCACGCGTTCGCGGCATCGACCTCTCCGACAGGATCGGGGCCTGGAAACAGCGTGCCGCAACCTGCCGCGCCCATGACTGCCGCCAGCGCCCACGACCAATGTCTCATCGGTCGAGCATATCCGCGGCGTCGTCGCTGCGGCGAGGCGATCCGCACCGGCGCCATCGGCGCGCGCACGCTGTTGTGGTGCCGGCGCTCGAACACTCACCGATATCGACGCGACAGCTCGCGCGAGGCGGCGTGGCGCGGCGTGGTGGCGCGGGTGAAGGGCGCACCGGCAGCTTCGAGGGCGTCGACGACGAGGCGGGTGGCGCGCATGACCGCGACCCCGTCGGTGGCGGCGACCGGCGGCGGCGTGCCGTCGCGTAGCGCGGTGTGGAAGGCGACGAACATGGCCTCGACGTCGCTGCCTCGGCGCACCGGCGGCTCGTCGCCATACGCCACCGTGCGGTCGACCCGGCGCCAGTGTACCGGCGCGGCGTCGAGGACCAGCGCGTCGGCGGTGCCGCCCAGCTCCCAGGCCAGCGTCACCGGGCCCAGCTCGACGCGCAGGCGCTCGAGGCGCGCCTCGCCGGTGAACGCGACCCGGGGCGCGACGAGGGAGTCAGCGGCGTGGGCGTGGGCCAGCACCAGCAGGTGGTACAGGCTCTCGTAGAGCGCGGGCCGGCTCCACAGCGCCGGCACCTCGGGCGCGTCGGCCGGGCTGCGCCGCGTGATGGTGAGCGGCCGTCCCTGGGCCGCCGCGAAGAAGCGCGCCAGCTCGGGCTGGAAGCGATCGTTGTGCGCGGGCACCAGCAGCACGCCGCGCGCCGCCGCCAGCTCGACCACGCGCGCCGCCTCGGCCTCGCTGGTAGCCAGCGGCTTCTCGACGAGGATCGCGACGCCGGCCGCGATGCAGCGCGCGGCCAGCTCGACGTGACTCGACGTCGCTGACGCGATCACGACCGCGTCGGGTCGGGTCCGCTCGAGGGCCTCGTCGAGCTCGGCGAAGGGCGAGCAGCCCTCGAAGGCGGTACGATCGGCCTCCGCGGCGTGGGGCGAGCACACGCCGGTGAACGCAAAGCCGCCGCTGGCCAGCGCGCCACGAGCGAGCTGACGCGCGCGCCGACCGCTGCCGATCATGAGCAGTCGCAGCGGACGTGACCGGCCCGCGAGTCGCGACGGCGCGCGCGCCTCCTGGTCTTGACCACGTCGGGCAGCATCCTCGTCGAGGCGACGCGGGCCCATCGCCTCGAGAGCGGGCGCGCGCAGCAGCGGCGGCACCTCGTCGAAGCGCGTGGGCTGGCCCCAGGGCGGACGGCGAGCGTGGACGAGGATCGCGGCGCGCTCGGCGTCGCCGAGGAGCGGGCCCGCGACCGGCACCAGCTCGTCAGTGCCAAAGCGCGCGATGTACGGCTTCCACAGGCCGGTACACCAGCGGGCGTAGCGGCAGGTCGCGCACTGCGGGCCCTGCTGCTTTTGGGGCGCGTCCTCGGCCCGGGCCTCGTGGGCGAGCTGCATGAGATCGGACCACGCCGCGAAGGGCCCGAGGAAGCACGGCGGCACGCCTTGGCGCGACCCGACGACGAAGGGCTGGCCCAGCCCGAGCGCGCGCCAGGCCGCGGCGTGCAGGTGCGGCATCACGTCGGACAACCGCGGCACCAACGCGAAGTTCTCGAGCGCCTTGTACTGCGGCGTGACGAACGCGAACGAGATCATGACCCGGCCGCCGTAGCGGGCGTGGACCTCCTCGACGAAGCGGGTGAGGAAGCGGTAGTTGCCGGCGTTGACGACGTGGTTGATGACGGTGACGACGCCGGCGCGCTCGAGGTGGCCGATGGCGGCGGCGGTCCGCGCGAAGTCGCCGACCTTGCGGGTGATCGCGCTCGACACCGCCTCGTCGTGGCCGTGCAGCGACACGAAGGCGTGGGTGAGCCCGGCGTCGACCAGCTCGGCGACGCGGGCCTCGCGATCGAGCAGCACGCCGTTGGTGACCAGCTCGATCTTGCGAAGGCCGGCGCGCCGCGCGACCGCGACGTAGGCCGGCAGCTCGCGCGCCAGCGTGGGCTCGCCGCCCGAGAACGAGACCCGGTCGAGGCCGCGCCGGGCCGCGCGCGCGATCTCGCGCATCATGCGCGCCGGGTCGGCCCACACGTTGGGCGTGCTCTCGTTGGCGCTGCAAAACGCGCAGTCCTGGTTGCAGTGTACCGTCGGGCGCAGCACCAGCAGGCTCACCTGGCGCGCGGCGGCGCGGGCGCCCTCGTCCCAGACCCGGCGCGGCGTGGTGCGCTGGGCGTAGAGCGCGGCGGGCTTGTCGTCGAGGGCGCGGACCTGGCGGGTGCCGTGGGCGCGCAGATACGACGTCGCGAGGCCGGCGCACTGCGGCGCGACCGCGCACGCCAGACAGGGCCCGACCTTGTGGCAGCCGCCCAGGCGGGTCGGCTTCTTGGGATCGAAGCGCAGCGCGGCGCGCGCGCGATCCTGAGCGGCGCAGATCGGGATCGCGGCGGTGACGTCGAGGGGCGCCGGCAGCCCGAGCCGGTCGGCGTGGATGAGCGCGGCGTCGAGCCGCCGGCCCAGCTCGTCGAGAGGCGGCGGGGCCAGCACCGCCGGCATGGCGTGGCGTGGCAGCATGAAGCGGACCGCCCGCAGCTCGGGCACCGCGCGCCGCGCCAGGTCCAGGAGCGCCGGCAGGTCCTGCAGACGCGCGGCCAAGATCGGCACCTCGAGCTCGACGGCGACGCCAGCGGCGGCCAGCGCGCGCATCGCGACCAGCGTGGCGACCAGCGAGCCCGGCACCCCGGCGGCGCGATCGTGGACCGCGGCGACGTGGCTGGCGATCGGCACCAGCACCGCGTCGACGCCGAGGCTGCGGGCGTCCTCGGCTGTCCGGATCTCGGACAGATGACCGGCCACGACGATCTCGGCCGCGCCCAGCGCGCGGGCCCGGGCGACCATCGGCGCGACCTCGACCGGGGCGTTGCGGAAGACGACTCGCGCGGCGCCGCCCCGCAGCGCGGCGTCGAGATCGTTGGCGGTCCCGGCCGGCGCACACAGCGCGCAGTCGGCACGACAGCCGTGGCCGAGGTCGAGCTCGACGGTGCGGCGCACCCGCACCAGGGTGCGGGCGGCGATCGGGGCCGGCGACGACCGCGGCGGCGACGCCGGCTGGGGCGGCCGCGCGAACCGGGCCAGCACCGTCGCCAGGCTCGGCGTCCCGGCGGCGAACCCGTCGAGCAGACACGCGAACAGCCGCAGCTCGTCGCGCCCACCGGTAGCATCGCTGGCCTCGGCCGCCAGCGCCGCGAACCTCGCGACCTCGTCGTCGCGGAACCGCCACGCGCGATCGGGGAAATAGCCGTAGCGCCCGGCCAGCGCGGTCGGCGCCGCGCCGTCGGCGAGCAGGCCATCGCGCTGGGCCAGGTAGTACAGCGCGGTGTCGGGATACAGCCGCACCCGCGCGTGCAGGAGCTTGCCGCGCAGCTGGTCGAGCCGGGTCCGCGCGATGCCGTCGTACGAGGCCCGCAGATCCGCCATCGTCGTCCACGGCGTGAACAAGATGTAGCCGAGCGAGGCTTGGGCCAGATCGAACGCGGGATGGACGTCCCAGGCCCGCAGCGCGGCGATCAACTCGACGTTGGTCGCGACGGTCACGCCCTTGTTGAAGCGATCGAGCTCGGGCTGCGCGAAGCTCTCGATCCCGACCAGGAACGGGCTCACCGTGATGCGCGCGCGGGCCGCGACCTCGAGCGCGAGGCCGAAACGCCGCGAGCCTTGCAGGAGCCAGTCGGCGCGAGTCTGCAACAGCAGCGTGAAGTCGCCCACGCCCTCGTCGGCGCACCGGGCCAGCAGCTCGCCGAGATAGCCGAAAGGATTCTGATCGCGCAGCACCAGCCGGTCGAGCTGGGGCGCCTCGCGTCTCACGTAGGCTAGCTGGTTGAAAACGGCAGTAATCGCGTCGGCCTGGCTGCGCTGCTGGTAGTGGTTGCCGGTGGTGCAGAACGCGCAGCCGCGCCCGACCCCGTCGGGGATCGCGATGCCGGCGTACAGCGGGTTGGCGCGGGCGTCGGCCTGATACGGACAGCCGGCGTTGCCGTCGATCGAGAACACCCGGTGCGCCGGCAACCCGTCGGCGTTGACCACGATCGGCGCCAGGTTGGGCCCGAAGCTGTCGTCGGGGCGGGCCCCCAGCGACGGCGGACGTCCGGCCAGCTGGTCGAGGAGCGCGTCGAGGCCGCGGGGCTCGCAGACGTGATGCCCGGGCGGATCGTCGAGGACGTGCTCGCCGCGCAGGTGGATCACCACCGCCTCGGGCAGCGCCGCGATCAACGCGGCCGGGATCGCGCGGCTCCAGGTCCGCTGGTAGACGATCACGTCGAAGCCGCGCAGCGCGGCGACCAGCGCGGCGAAGCGCGGCGTGTCGACGCCGTCGAGGGCCGCCAGCACCAGCTCGTTGGCGTGGCCGCGTCGGCGCAGGCGACCCGACAGATGGGCGAGGCCGTTGTCGTCGAGGAACGAGCGATCGCCGTGGCTGTGCAGGCTCAGGAACCCGGTCTTCATCAGGCGTACCGCGTCGACGGAAACCCGACCGGCTCGAGCCACGCCTCGGCCGCCGCGGGGTCGGCGTCGAAGTACGCGCGCGGCAACCCGGCGCAGCCCTCGGCCCGCGCCGGACACGCCGCACAGGCGCGGCCATGGACCGCCTCGCCCTCGAAGTTCATGATCGTCGTGGTGTTCGCGAGCACGTCGACCTGCTGCGTGACGACGTGGGTACACGCCGCGCGCGTGGTGTCCTGCGGGTAGAGGCACGCCGGCACATGGTGCAAGCTGGGCTCGTAGCCCAGCGACGAGGCCAGGCTCATCGCGGCCGCGACGGCGGGTCGCAGGTCGGCCAGGCGCGGATAGAGCTGCTGGTTGTCGAACAGGCGGCCGCGCATCGACGGCAGACCGAGCGTGAGATCGATCGGCCGGCCGGTGTGGTTGTGCGCGGCCAGCCAGCGCAGGTAGTCGGGCAGCGCGTCGATGGTGTCGGCGAGGATGATGCGAAAGACGTGGGTCTCGAGCTCGGGACGCGCGAGCAGCATCGCCGCGACCTCGGGATACGTGGCGTCGAGGCCGGACACCGCGGCCAGGCGGTTGGCGTGCTCGGCGCGGTGATCGTGAAACGACAGCCGCACGCCGGTGAGCCCGGCCGCGATCAGCGAATCGAGGTAGCCCGGGCGAGCCAGCCGCACGCCGTTGGTGCAGATCGAGACCCGCGCGAAGCCGTGGGCGCGCGCGGCGGCGATGAGGCGCGGCAGCTCGGGATGCATGGTCGGCTCGCCCCCGATGAGATCGACCGTCGGCGCGCCCCGCTGATCGGGTCCATGCAAGATGCGCGCGGCGGCATCGTCGAGGAGCTTCTCGACGTACCCGATGTCGAACAGCCGTTGATCGGTGCCACCGTGCACGTTGCAGTACACGCAGCGCACGTTGCACAGCGGCCCGGTGTTGAGGTGCACCATCGGGAACGCCCGGGTGTTCCAGTAACTGTGCGCAAATCGAATGCCGTCGCGCAGGGTCACCAGGTCGTAGCGGTACTCGTTGGCGTGGACCTCGACCTCGGGCTCGGGCAGCTCGACCGGCTCGCGGGCGGTGAGCTGCTGGGCCAGGGCGCGGCGAGCCTCGCGCGCGGTGGTCGACGCGAAGGCGACCACGACCTCGAAGCCACCGAGCGCGCGGGCGGCCGCGATGCCGGCCCGGGCCTGCTCGAACGACGCCGGGGCGCGGGTGTGGGCGTCGTGAGTCGCGGCGTCGTCGCCAAACAGCTTGACGATCGCGCGATCGAGGCCGGCCTTGGCCAGCCCCCGCACCAGCGCCGGATACCCCAGCAACCGGCCGTTGGTGACCAGCGCCACCGAGGCGGCGCCGCGCTCCTTGAGGGCGCGGATGTGGGCCGGCAGATCGCGCCGCAGGGTCACCTCGCGATGGCGGATCACGACGTGATGGCCCCGGACGTCGTCGGGCGGCGCCGGTAGCGGACGCGACACGCAGGGCTGGCAGCCGTTGTTGCACGCACCGTCGCCGTCGTCGTCGAGCCGCACCAAGAGCGGGTGGCGTCGAGTGCCGTCGGCGATCACCGGCAAGCCGACGCGACCGCGCGCCGGCGCGGTAGCAGAGCTTTCGCGACGAGCCACGGACCCAGGGTATCACCGCGCGGTGGTCAGCCGGCGGCGATGTCGGGCGGCAGCTCGCCGACCCACACCGGCACACCGCGAGCGGTCAGCGCGGCGCGCAGGGCCTCGGCGCGCTCGGCCTGCCAGGCGCCGGTGCGTGCCATCGCGAAGCGCGGATCGTCGAAGAGCCCGACCGCGCCCTCCTCGCCGCGCAGGACGTCGAGGCTGACCGAGTCGACGCTGGCGGCCAGCGCGTCGGCCAGCGCGTCGACGTCGCCGGGCAGCATCGGCTGGGCCACCGCGATGCAGCGCACGCCGGCCGCCCGCAACGCGCGCAACGTGGTGAGGCGCTCCCCGATCGACGCGGCGCGCGGCTCGAAGTGGGCGCGCACCGCATCGTCGACGGTGGGCACCGACATGCCGATCCATGCCCGAGGCAGGCGCGCGAGCACGTCGAGGTCACGCACCACCAGCGCCGAGCGGGTCAGCAGCAAGGTCGGCGGCGGGGTGGGCGCTGCCGCGATCACCTCGAGGCAGCGCCGGGTGAGCTGCCGGCGCGCCTCGATCGCGTGGTAGGGGTCGCTCACGATCGGGCAGAACTTGATCGGCCGCGGCGGCAGGCTGGCCAGCTCGCGCGCCAGCACGGCCGGCGCGTTGATGCGCACGTCGACCCACGAGCCCCACGGCGCTGGCGACAGCCCGGCGAAGCGTCGCAGCCCAGTGAGCCGCGACTGCGCATAGCAGAACCGGCAGCCGATGAGGCAGCCGACGTAGGGCGACAGCGTGTAGAAACCGGCGGCCGGCTCGAGGAGCCTGTCGACCTCGACCTCGCGGATGCGCGGCGCGTCGACCGGCTCGTCCGGCGCCGCGCCCTCGCGTGGCGCGATCGCGCGGGCCACCGCCTCGCACAGCGCCTTGCCCGCGGCCGGCTCGATCGCGGCGCCCGCGCGGTACCCAAGCAAGAAGCGCGCGCTGCGGGCGGCGTGGGCGCCGCCGTCCTCGATCGGCTGCAGCTCGACCTCGATGGTGCGGTCGGCGCCGTCGCTGAAGGTCAGCCGCAGGCCCAGCTCGGTCGACGCGGCGATCAAGCGCACCCCGGGCAACAGCTCCTCGCCGAGGCCGATCGGCAACAGGGACAGCAGGCGCGCACGCGGATCCATCGACGTCGATCATGCCGTGGGCGGCGGTCGCGCGGTACCGTCGCGCGCGGATGATCCTCGAGCTGGCGCATGACGGCGCGGTGGTGCGGCTGCGGCTCGAGGCCGATCCGCGAGGCGAGCAGCGCGCGCTGGTGCATGCCGGTGGATACGCGCTGTCGCATGCCGGCGCGCTCGCGCCGGGACCGCTGCGCGAGCTGGTCTTGGCGGCGGCGAAGCAGCTCGCGGCGCGAGCGGCCGAACCGGTGACCGTGACCGTGACCGAATCCGTAACCGTGACCGTAGCCGTAGCCGTAGCCGTAGCCGTGACCGAAGCCGTGACCGTAGCCGTGACCGAAGCCGTGACCGAAGCCGTGACCGAAGCCGAAGCCGTGACCGAAGCCGTGACCGTGACCGAATCCGTAACCGTGGTCGACGAGTCACGGCCTGCCGCGTCGATCATCGGCCAGCTGCGCCGCATCGTGGGCGCGCTCGCGCCAACCGCGCAGCTCACGCTCGTCCGCGCCGGCCAGCCCGCGCCGCCGCGTTGGCCCTCGAGCTTGCGGACCGGCGCCCCCGGGCCCGGCCAGCTGTGGCCCTTCGACGCCGAGCTGGCCGGCCTGCGCCTGGGCCTGCGCCGCATCGTCAAGCGCGAGGCCTTCGACGACGAGGCCGAGGCCGCCGATCGCGCCTGGCTGGCCGCCGCTGGCGTCGCGACCGCGCGCGTCGGGCCCGTCGATCCCGACGGCCGCCGCGTCCTCCTCGGCAGCCTCGCGCCGCTCGTGCCGAGCCTGGCCGCCGCCGAGCTCGCGCTGCGCGGCTCCGACGATGCCGACCCGGCCGGCGCGCTGGGCGACGCGCTCGGCTATCCGCCCTGCTGCATCGCGCGCTTCGTCGCCGGTGGCCGCGACGACCGCAGCATCCTCGTCGAGCGCGCGCCCGACGCTCTCGGCCCGGCCTCGCCGTTGTCGCTGTGGCTCAACCCACCGCTCGCGCTGATCTCTCACGTGCCGTGCAGCCTCCACTGCGCGCCGACCGTCGGGCTGGCCGCGGCGCTCCTCGACGAGCTCGACCGCGCCAGCCCCGGCTTCGCGGTGCGTTGGACCGAGCTGGCCGCGCGCCTCCACGTCATCGACGAGCGCGGACGCGGCCTCGCGCTGGCCGGCGACGGCAACCTCGCCACCGGCTTCCGCATCGCGCACGCGGTCGCCTTCGCCGTGCCGACCCGCGCAGATCTGACCGACCTCGTCGCCCCGCGGCCCGACGCGGTCGGTCGCACGCTCTACGCCGCCGACGTGATCGCCAGCGCCGACCACCGCGGCTGACCGGTATACTCGCGCGGTGTCGGGCCTCCGGATCGCGTTCGTCTTGCCCTACGGCGAGCGCTCCGACGGCTTCTTCCCCGACACCTTCATCGGCCAGCTCGCCGCCGACGCCCGCAGCGCCGGTCACGACGCCCGGCTGGTCCGGGTCTACTACGACGGCGACGGCGGGCCCCGCGATCGCGAGGTCGCCCAACGGCTCGAGGCCTGGCTCGACCGCGGCGCCTTCGACCTGGTCGTCCTCGAGCGCATCTTCGATCTCGCGCCGATCCAGCGCTTCGTCACCGGCGCGCCCGACCGCCGCTGCGTGCTGGTGGTGCGCGGCGACTCGATCGAGGCCGCGCCGGGGGTCGACCTCATCGTCGGCGCGGTGCGCGGCGCCCACCGCACCGGTCGCACCCGTCGCGCGGTCACGATCTGGCAGATCGCCGACGCCTTCGCCGCGATGTTGGCTCGCCTCGCCGCGGGCGCCGATCCCGCGACCGTCCCCGGCGTCGCCCGCGTCGTCGACGGACAGCCCGGCCCCGCGACGCCGCTCGTCGACGAGATCGGCCCGCGCCGCGCCCTCGCGCCCGCCCTCGATCACGACGTGATCGCGCTGGGCCAACCGCCGCCGATCGTGCGCCGCACGGTTTTTGGCAACGCCGGCTGCCCCTACGCCGCCGATCCCCGCGCCCTGCCGCTCTACCAAGACCTCGAGTTCCCCGACGACGTCGAGGTCGCGCGCCTGGGCTGCGGGTTCTGCAGCATGGGCGGTGACTACGAGAAGCGCGCCGACGGCGAGGTCATCGCCTCGCTGGTCGCCCAGGCCCAGCACCTCGCGACCCACGCGCCGGCCACCCGCGAGCTGGTCCTCGACGATCAATCGTCGCTGCGCTACCTCGCCGGGCTGCTGACCGCGGCGGCCAGCGCGGGCCTGCCACCGCGCCGCTGGCTCTTCGCGGCGCGCAGCGACACCTTCGTGCGCGAGCGCGGGCGGGTCGAGCTCGCCATCGCCGCCGCCCAGGCCACCGGCCACACCATCGAGCTGTATCTCACCGGCTTCGAGGCGTTCTGCGACGCCGAGCTGGCCCGCTACAACAAGGGCGTCACCGTCGACGATCAGCTCGCGGCGGTCGCCGCGATGCGGGCGCTGGCCGCGGCCCATCCGACCGCGTTCGGTTACGCCGACGCTCGCGGCCACAGCCTCATCCTGTGGAACCCGTGGACCACGCCCGAGGACGTCGAAGACACCATCGCGACCGTGCGCCGCCACGGCCTCGCCGAGCTGTTCGACGAGCTGGGCCGCAACCGCCTGCGGCTCTACCCCGACCTGCCGATCCACCACGCCGCCGACCGCGACGGCGCGCTGACCGACGACTGGGACGACGGCGACGGCGGCGCAGCGCGGCGCAAGGGCTACCACCGCGAGCGACCGTGGCGCTTCCTCGACCCGCGCACCGCCTTGGCCTGGCGACTGGCCGGGGCCCTGCGCGCGCGCCTCGGCACCGCCACCGAGCCCGCGCAGCTCCGCGCCATCGCGCGCCACGCCGGCCGCTGGCACGGCGCCGACGTCGGCGCCGAGACCACCCGGATCGTCGACGGCGTCGACCGGCTCATCGGGCAGCTGGCCTGGCGCGAGCGCGACCTCGGCGATCCGCCGCGCGGCCGCCAGCTCCGCGCCACCGTGGTGCGAACCACCGGCGCGTGCAACGACGGCTGCCCCAGCTGCCCCAACCGCGAGCGCTA
>Ga0209181_10009832_pt1 | contig 12518 bp, 12 predicted proteins | sample MAT05_FD_187208 | JGI IMG/M metagenome (GOLD analysis project Ga0209181, IMG submission 187208) | Freshwater microbial communities from Lake Fryxell liftoff mats and glacier meltwater in Antarctica - MAT-05 (SPAdes) (version 2) | ecosystem: Environmental > Aquatic > Freshwater > Ice > Liftoff... | reverse complement strand
GAAGCGGTCACTGGCACCAAGATCGATTTTGAAACTCGCGTTCCTGCCTACAGCGGTTTAGATGCTTATTCCAGCAGCCTTCTACCTGACGCATAGTCAAATTTCATCCAAGGCTGTGATACTTCAAGTAATCCTTGGTGTGATGGTCAATATTTCAGCAGTCTTTCTATAAAAACTTCTCTCACGATATTCAATTTTCCTTTTGGGTTACTCACAGACTCAAAAGGAATTTTTGTTAATCCTAAAGTTTTTCTACTTCTTCTTCAACACGACCAGTGTAATGTCGTCATAGATGGGATGCTGCCCAATATGCTCGTGAACATCGGCTATCACAGCTTCCCGAATTGCGATCGCCGTCTGCTGCCAGTGGGCTTCAATCACGCGGATCAACTGCTCCATCCCGTACAATTCGCGGCGATCATTTTCAGCCTCAGTGATGCCGTCGGTGTAAAGAACTACACTGTCGCCAGAGTTAAGCAGAATTTGCGTTTGAGAAATAAAGTCATCAACATTATCAATCATTCCAATCGGGAAGCCTAGATCAATCGTGTCTATCCGCTCTACACGACCGTTACGCACCACCAATACTTCTTCGTGCTGTCCAGTTATCTGCAACTGACCGTCTTGGCAGTCCAATAGCGCCAACGTCAAGCTTTTCCCTGGACTCATCCGCTGAGCATTTTGATAAATCACCTGGTTCACCGCACCGAGAAACTTAGCGGGGTTGCGCTCCTTGGCAGCGATTAAGGTTCGTACCGCCGTTTGCGCCATAATCATCAGTACGCCGCTTTCCAATCCGTGCCCGGTGACATCGCCAATGCCAATCGTCACCCGTCCGGGTTGCTCAATCACATCGTAGTAGTCGCCGCCCACTTCTGCCGCCACTTCCATGAAGCCATCAATATCCAGGTCGGGAATTTGGCTCAGTTCATCCGGTTTGGGTAGAATCATCTGCTGCAATTGACGAGCAACATCCAGTTCAGCCCCCATGCGTCGGTTTTCCTGATGGAGGCGAGGCGATCGTTGAGCAGATTAATTTCTTGGTTAGCCTGCGTCAGTTCGGTTGTGCGGGTTGCAACGCGATTCTCTAGGTCTCGGTTAACCGCCTCCAGCGCCGTAAAACTTTCGCGTAACTGCCCCGCCATCTGGTTAAAGGACTGCCCCACTGTATCGATTTCGGTGATTCCTTCTAGCTTAACCTGGCGAGTCAAATCGCCTAGGGCGATCGCGCGGCTCACATCTCCTAATTGGCGAATCGGACGAATGATCCAGCGCGAGATCAAAACTCCCGCAGCCGTTGCGATCGCCAAGGTCAGCAAGCACAGTAGAATCGTCGTCCGAGCATTGCTGTTGATTTGCTGCATGAAGTCCGATTCTGGAATCACCACAACCGTGAGCCAGTCAATCCCTAGAACATCTTTAATTGGAGCAACTTCGGTCAGCAAGCGTTCACCGTTGAGGGTTACGTCGAACTGTTGGGGGCGATCGAGGCGGCTGAGGTCGCCAAATTCAATCGCTAACTGCTTTGCAATAGCCTGAGTGATGATGTTGCTGCTTTGGTCGCCCTTAATTGGCTCTGGTGTGCCATCTGGCAATAACCGGAAGGGTGGATCGGGTGTGGAAGTGGCAATCAGTAGACCCGATCGCTCCAGAATAAAGCTCTGCCCCGTTTTGCCCACAGCAATGCCACTGAGAAATTGGCTAATAGTTCCCAACGACAAATCTGTGGCAAACACTGCGGTCAGCTTGTCGTTTTCCGCATACAGCGGATGAGTGGCGGTGATGCCCAGAGAAGGTGGGTTGAAAAAGGTGTAGATCGGCGACCAGATCGGCTTTTTGGCAATAGTGGTGGCGATGTACTAGGGGCGTTTGCGCGGATCGTATACGCGATCGGTCACGGCACTAATCAGGGTGGTGGGCTGACCGCGATCGCCCGGAGCATAGGTAGAGTAGAATCCGCCTGTACTGGCATTCACCCGATTCACAGCGATCGCATTATCTTTTCGGGTCGCCCCAACATAGTCTCCAGTTTCTTTACCAACGTAGATCAGGCTCATTAACTCAAATGCCTGAATCTGCTGCCAAAAGATGCTGCTGATCCGATTGACCTCTTGCAGATCCAGGGTGCCAAAGCGGGCGGCATCAGCATTAAGCCGATTAATGGACTTGGGAGTTTCTAAATAGGTGCGGAGGCGTTCTTGAATGCGAGAATTGATTTCATGTCGCAACTCCGAAGCCACTTTGTTCACACTCTGTTGCCCGTTGCGAAAAGAAATAAACCCGGTTAATCCCACTGCCGCAAAGATCAGCACCACGAATGGAACAATCAATAGGGCACGCAGCGAAAGCTTTCTGGGTTTTCGGATTGATGTCCATTGGATCATGAGGCTCATCTTTTGGGTGGATTGGCTGGGAGATCCAAGTATTACTTGCTGGTTTCAACCTGTCCAGTGATGTTGAGAGCGCTACTGGCTGGCAAAGAGCGGATTAGATCGAGTGGAATAGGCGTTTCTGTAATCGATCGCGCATAGGAAGCACTGAGGTAAGGGCGATAGGCAGATTGATTGGCAATGTAAACCTGAAGAAAGGCAAGAGCAAGAGCCTTGGTGTAGCGTTGGGCAACTTCTGGACTAGGACCAATCACTTCAGGTGGAAAAGCAACAGGCTCAGTGCCGCTGCCAATTTCGCCTTCGCCAATCACCGAAAAGTGAGTACCAGAAATTAGCTGAACCAAATATTTATCGTCCATCGTCAGCCAAGTAAACGGTTGGACTTGTTCAAACAGAGCCGGAGCAACCGTATCTGCGCTCCCTGTCAGAATCAGGGTAGGGATCGTAATTTTGCTGATGCTATCTTGCCCCAGGATAGCGCTGGTAATTGGGTTAAGCGCGATCGCGGCGGTAATCCGAGGATCACGAAAATCGGTTTTCAGCGATGGGTTTGCTTCAAGCTGTTGCGCCCGACATTGCAGCAGCAAGGAGACATTGAAGGTGTTTTCTAAATCGCGGCAGTCAAGATTGAGTTGTTTAAAATTAATCGGAGCGCCCGCCAATGCCAAGGCTGTGTAGCCTCCAAACGATTGCCCAATTACGCCAACCTGATTCAAGTTGAGGGCTTGATAGGCTGGATTCGTGCGCGCTTGCTGCTCTAAATAGTTCAACAAGTAGGTGATATCTAACGGGCGGTTAACAAACTCCGTGGGTTCAGCCACTTCACTAGTCACGCCAGCCAACAGAGATTCTATCTGACTGCGATTGCTTCCAGGATGCTCTGGCACCAACACCGCAAATCCATGAGAGGCAAGATGTTGAGCAAGGTAAGCAAAGCTGCTGCGATCGGAACCTAATCCATGGGAAATGACCACAACAGGCACCGAATTGGACGCTGTTGTTCGACTAGGTGCGGGTAGATAAAGATCAACTGAATAAATCCGTCCCTTCAATATATCGGCTCCCGATCGCGCAATTGGAGAAACTCCTGTAGGGCTTGTTTCACGAGTCGCAGGTTCACTGAGCGCACCGGGCGGCGAAATCACCGTCGTCCGATTTGGGTCATTCAGCGTGATCGTTTGTTTCTCAAATTTGTAAGCACCGGGCTGACGCAGATCAAGCAACCCTGAGGCGATCGGTGGATCAGAACCGCTTTCTGCTGAGGATTGTTGAGTAATTGCTTCAGTCGTTTTTTGGGATTGGCTAATCAATCGATTCAGTTCGCCCACTATCCGCAAACTGCTCTCGACATCAATCCGAATGCCGCGTGTTGGAAATTTCTGCAAAAAACTGAGCAGCGTCAACCCCTCTGGCTCCGCTGCTGCCAAAATCAATGCCGCTCGAATTGCCTTGGAGCCTGACAAGCGCGATTCTGGCTGAATCACCTGCCCTAGCCGCTTGAGTGCAGCATCCCCTTGAGGTGAGTAGAGAAACTGAGCAAGAGTCACCGAACTCAGATCGGCTTTGGCAACTAGGGCACTGCGAAGATCTTGCAGCACTTTGGGGTTGGCATACTGAGCATAAACAGCCAGATCCTCATCCATCACGCCTGTTTTTGCATAATCTTCCAGGGATTTGACAGAAATTGACCGCTCCAAGATGTTGTAAGCGACAAAAATGCGATCGGCGGCATGACCCGGACTGGCGATTCCTAGTGCGATCGCGCTGCCCACGCCGACTATCATTCCTTTCATCCATCTAGATAAACGAGAAGCTCTAACTAAATCGGTAGATGAACCCATGAAGGAGCAATATCCTGTAAGAGATAGCTATTGGATGTAGATCCCCGACTTTTTTAAAAGTCGAGGATCTGGTTAGCGGTTATGTCTATTTGCCGGTAGATTTCAGCATTTGCTCTACTTTCTTTTGCAAGTCTGGATTTTTTTGAATAGAATCCAAAATTTGCAAGAAGCGAGGAACTTCAAATCCTTCAGCTTGCACAGCGCTGCCCATTTTGGTTTGGGTTTCTTTCTGAATTTGGTTCAGTTGTACGATCGCCCGATCGAACTTTTGCTTTTCGTCGTCAGAGATTTTATTAGTCGTCTGAGCCTTTTGATCTTTTTGGGCTAGAAAAATCTCTTTGAACCGATCAATCGTCAACCCTTCTTTCTGCACCGCTTGAGTCACTTGGGTGTTTCTGTCTATAGAAATGGCTTCCAGTTTTTTTGCCGCTGTTACAAATTTTTTCAGGTCATCATCCGCGATCGCAGGCTTAGAAGTGGCAGGTGCGATCGCGGGCTTTGAAGGTGCAGGCGCAGAGGTTGTACTTTGGGCTAAGGCTGGCAAATTCCCCACTCCTAACATTGCCATCAGCGAACATGTTGCCAGTAAATACTTGATCATTAGAATTCCTTGAATGGAAAGAGTAAGCAGAACGATGTAGGGCGAAGATGCGATTTTCAGGTGAAACTTAACCGTTGTAATACTTCAGGACACACTAACCAATAAAACAGTGTTTTAATATGTCTGAAGGGAAATGCGCCCAGATGTGCCCCCACCAATAATTAGCCATCAGTTATCTCAATTTTAGACTTCTGATCATCGCTTGATGTTTCAAAGATCATAATAAATTCTTTGTGATTTATTAATTTAGGAGACTAATTGGGGTCTAAAAGCTTTTTCTCTCAAGCTCTCCGGGGTGGCTGAAACCAGTTCGCCCTGTTGCAAAGTCCAACATTGATCGGCAATATCAAGCAAATCTCCCACATCGTGAGACACCACCAACAATCCCCACTGAGTTTTCAATTTTGCCAATAGGCTCACCAGTTGCCGCCGCATCGACCAATCCAGCCCTGCCGTAGGTTCATCTAGCAGCAGTAGATGCGGCTGTCGAATTAGCTGCACTGCCAAGGCTAGCCGTCGCTGCTGTCCGCCGCTGAGGGCATGGGGTTTGGCGCTAAGGGACAACTGCTCCAAACCTACTTCGGTTAATGCCTGCTGAATGCGATCGCTGGTGATTTCTGGGTGACCTAACCGCAGTTCTTCCAAAATTGTGCTGCCACAAAAATGGCGCTCTGGAAACTGGAATACCAAACCACTCAACTGTTGTAAATGCAAAGACGTAAGCTCTTGGTCGCGCCAATGGATGGTGCCTTGCGTTTTTTCTGCCAGCCCCGATAAAATCTCCAACAGCGTACTTTTGCCAGAGCCGCTGGGACCTACAATCAACGTAAGTTGCTGCGACGCAACCTGCAAATTAATTTGCTTTAAAATCGGCACAGGGGTCGCAGGCGGATGATAGGAAATATTTCTAAGATTCAACATTCACAACAATCCATCAGGGCAACATAAACATAAATAGACTTAACCAGGAGACTCAACCAGGAACCTAGCTTTTGTGGAACCGTCTAGCAAAGCTAGCATAACGAATGCATTCTCATTATGCCCAACCCATTCATGGCGTTGCTAGAGAATGGCATCAAAGCTAGGATGAAAACCGATTATTGAAGCACCGATTATGACTGACCGCTTGACCGCACTCCAGCACCATTCAAAATTGTCCCTCAAAACCATTTCTCAGGTTGTGAGCACTACAATGCTTGCGATCGCCCTATTGACAAGTTCTGCCCTTGCCAAAGATCCTTTTCGCAGCACCAATCCTAGAGCGATTAGCGATAAAACCGAATCTGCGTTTGAGGCGTTCTTTAAGCAAGGAGACTACAAAACTGCTGCCACTTATTTGAGCCAAACGGAATCTACTGAACCGTTGGCACTGTCAATGAAAGCAACCCTAGCTTACAACGATGTTTTGGCAGGTCGAGATACAAAAGAGAAGCAAGCCGCTCTATTGGAGCAGTTTCGCAGCTACGGCACCCAAACCCGCACTGCCGCCGAGAAGTTATTGCCGACTGATCCTTTGCGCGGCAATATGTATCTGGCAGTGAGCCACTTTTTTGATGGCGTGTATGCCTTCACAAAAGATGGCACGATTAAAGGTACGCCCCAAGTTTTGAAGGAATTGCAGCAGGTGATCAAATATTTAGATGCGGCAGAAGCGATCGCGCCCAATGACCCCGAACTGAATATGCTGCGCGGCTACATGGATGTTTATACGGGAATATATTTGCCTTTTGCTAGCGCTGATAAAGGGGTGGAGCGGTTACGGAAATATGCAAATCCTCGCTATTTGGCAGAACGCGGTTTGGCAATGGGCTACCTAGAAATGAAGCAATATGACAAAGCGCTGACTTCCGTGGATCTCGCGATCGTCCTCACGCCCAACAATCCAGAAATCCAATACCTGAAAGCCAAAATTCTGGTGAAACAAGGGAAAGACCAAGACAGTCTCGCTTATTTTGATAAAGCTTTGAGCAAAAAAGATCAGTTGCCCCCTGGCTTAGTCCGTGAAATGGATCGGGCACAGCGTAAGGCAAGAGAGCGATTGGCAGGAGGAAAGTAGAAGCGAGAATAGAGAATAGGAATTTTGAATTGTGAGTTAGTTTTGAGTTTTCTTTCCTAATCCCTGTTGCCTGTTCCCTAATCCCTAACTCCTACTTCCCGTATGCTGGAAGCAGGAACGTTTGGGAGCGATCGCTATGCAGATACAGTTTCGTGAATTTAATCCATTCAGCGTGTGGATTTGGCTAGAGTTCAGCAATGTTCCATCGGAGATGGAGAAACAATATGTTGAGGAGGTTTTAAATTCCTGGTTTTTTATTGGCAAGCTGGGGGGGTTTAATGCTGAAAATATGCAGGTGCAGGAAGCTGGGCTAGAAATTGGCTACATGGATTATGACGAAGATGTTGCCGAAACTAGCCTACTAGCTTTGATGCACAATATGGGCGATGTGGAATATGAGAACGGTTGGGCGCGGTGCTGGTTTGATTTGGGCACCAGTGACGCGATCGCCTTGGATGTGTTGATTAATTCACTGCGCCAATTTAGTAAGGATTTTGTCACGATTGAGCAATTGATTGTGGGAGGCGAAAATGAAGATTGGCAAACGGGTGAAAGCCATCGATCGGATCTGATGTTCGAGAGTCAATATAACTAATGCAAGAGGCGAGAGGGATGGGAAATCCAGCGATTCGGGCGGTGGCGTTGGGGTTAATTTTTCAGGGCGATCGCGTGTTTGTGTATGAAGGCTACGATCCCTACAAAGAAAGGACGTTTCATCGAGCTTTGGGCGGCGGAATTGAGTTTGGCGAAACCAGTTTAGAAGCACTTCAGCGGGAGTTTCAAGAAGAAATTCAGGCAGAGCTGACCAATATTCAATATCTCGGCTGCACCGAAAATATTTTCACATATGGCGGCACTCCATTTCATGAATTGGTTCAGCTTTATTGCGCTGATTTTGTTGATCCGAGGTTTTACCAACTGGAAGAATTGGTATTTGCCGATGGTTCTGTTGAGAACATCACCGCCCGATGGTTTGAGCGCGATCGCTTTTTATCGGGCGAACTCTGGCTCGTACCTGAACCCTGCTTGAACTATTTGTAGGCAGGGGCTGGCAAAAAGAGTTATTGCACCGCCCATAGCTCCGTTCCATTGGTGGCATCGCTAGCGGCAAAAAACAGTTTGCCATTCACCACCGTTAGCCCCGTTGGGGTGGATGAAAAATTGCCACTCACCGCCACCGTTCCCGCAGAGGTGCCGTCGCTGCGGAAGACCTTGTTGTCGGTGCCGTCATTCGCGGTGAAGTAGAGCGACCCGTTGAAGTTGGTCAACGATGCCACCGTATCATTGCCAGCAGCATTAATATTCCTCACCACCGTTGCCGTTGAGACTCCATCGCTCGACCATAGTTGCAGATCGGGGCTTCCCGGTATCCCTGCATCTACGGTAAAGAACAGCTTGGAACCGATCGCCACCAGATTGCTAGGCAGTTGCCCAGCCGAAGGTAATGTTGATACTAAAGTCACCGTACCCGCAGCATTGCTTTGCCACAGTTTGAATGCCGCTGCATCTCTCGCAAAGAAGTACAGCGATCCATTTGCACTCACCAAATTACTAGGAGTTGAACTAGCAATGCCAGGGTTGAGATCTGCGGCTCGTGCGGTGTTAGCCTCCGTGCCATCACTCCGCCATAGTTCTGTGCCGCTGCTGTCAACGGCGGTAAAGAACAGTGTGTTCCCCATTTCCGTCACCCGTTGAATCTGGGCACCAGAGCCAAGATCTCTCACTAGCACAGTGTTTTCATTGGTTCCGTCTGTTTTCCAAAGCTGCGTTGCACTATTGGCTGTGAAGTATAGGGTATTTCCGACAACCGTCAAGTTTGCTGGAACGGTGTAGCTGGGCGACGCGACTAATTTCACCGGGTTGCCGCTGCTATCAATCTTGAAGATGGCGATACCCGTTCCGTCATTTGCTTGGAAAAACAGCGTGTTATTGAAATTGACCAAGCTACTAGGGTTTGACGTTGCTACTCCCAAGCGGAGATCATTGACTAGAGTTGCTGAAGTGCCTGCCAAATCGGTCTTCCACAATTCTTTACCTGTGCTGCTGTTGGTTGCTGTGAAGTAGACAGTGTTGCCAACTACTGTAAAGTTTCCGGGTGTGGAGGAAGATCCAGTGGGGTTTATATCAGCAACGCGAGTAGTGGCAGTGGAGGTTCCGTCACTCTTCCACAGTTCGCTGCCTGTGATGCTGTCATTCGCAGCGAAGAAAAGCTGGTTGCCGACTGCCGACAGGTTCGTAGGGCTGGAACTGGTTGCTCCAGGACTGATGTTTGCAACTAGGGCTGCACCGGGTGACACGTTAATTGAAACAGTGCCGCTGCCTGTTTGAGCGCCGCCTGTTCCGGTGAATCCACCATCATTGACAACCAGACCGATTTGAGCAGCACCAACGTAGGCGTTTGTAGGAGTGAATTTGAGATTGGTCAGTGCGGTGTTGATTGCCGCGATCGCCCCCGTGAAGGTCATCGTGGCATCGGCTGTAACCGTCGCCCGTGGTAAAGGTCAATCCAGAGAAACCGCCTAACGTCAGCGTACCGTTTGTGGCAGTCAATGTTGCAGTAATCGGATTTGCACCTGCATCTCCATCGCTAATACTCAAACCCGATGGAATCAGTAGGTCAGTATTGCGGAGCGCGAGTTGACTACCGGGCAGAACAATGACAGGAGCGGCATTTGCACCCCTTACTGTGATGACTACAGTTGCCGGAGTAGAAAGGTTAATTCCGTCAGTTGCGCGATAGGTGAACGTATCGGAGCCAACCGCATCAACCGTTGGAATATATCTAAAAGAGCCGTCTACATTTAAGACAACACTGCCCTTCGTGGGGGCAGTTGCCAACGTTGCCCGAATCACATCTCCATCGGCATCGGTGTCATTTGCCAACACACCCGCCGCCGTTACGTTTAAGGTGCCATTGGTAGAAACTAGGTAGCCAGAATCGTTTTGGACTGTGGGTGGAGCGCTGGTAGATTTAACGCTAATCGTGACGATCGCGGTTGAACTGTTGTTGCCGCTGGTGGCGCGATAGGTGAAAGTATCCGTTCCCGTTACGCCAGGATTGGGGGTATAGACAAAGGAGCCATCTGAGCTGAGGTTCACGGAACCTTGAGTTGGATTGCTGACCACAGCGACGGTAGAGTTAGGAGCGAGATCATTTGCCAACACACCTAAGGTTCGAGGCGCAATAATTAAGTTGTCGCGGTTCACACTGTAGTTGTCATTGACTGCGGTTAACGGAGAAACATTAATCGTGACGGTAACGGGAGCCGAATCGGAAAAGCCATCGGTTGCTTTGTAAGTAAAGAAGTCGGTTCCGGTGGTGAAGCCTACGTTGGGAACATAAACAAAGGCACCATTAGTACTAAAGCTGAGTAGAATGCCTTGGGTAGGCTGAGGGACTGGAGTGGCTGAGATTGGTTCTTCAGCATCGGTGTCGTTCGCCAGCACTCCAGGATTGGTAATGGTGAGGGTTTGTCCCGCGATCGCGATAAATGTATCGGGTAGCGCTGTGGGCGGCGTATTCAGCTTCACCGAAACGGATACCGTTGCCGTTGAACTGTCGAGTCCATCGAATGCCCGATAGGTAAAGCCATCGGTTCCTTGAAAGCCCGTATTGGATGTGTAGATGAAAGTGCCATTGGAGTTTAGCTGCCAAACAGTGGTTTCGCCAGTTTGATAGTTACGCCAAGATGATGTCAGTATCAATCAGGTTGTCCGCGGCCGATAGATTGAGGGTGTAATCGGCAGTAGGGGTGTTGATGCCGGGGGCGACTTGAATATAGTAAACGCCAGCATTTAGGGTTGTGTTGATGGATTCGGCAAATCTGCCTTGGTTATTGGAGAGTTGTCCCGCGCCGTTAACGCTGACTAAATTGCCTGCACTATCTAGCAAAGCAACATTCGCATCGGCATCGAGTCCCGTCAGCGACAGATTGAAACTACTCCGATTGGCTAGAGAAAAGCGATAGAAATCGTTAGCCGTGGGTGTGACAAGATCCGAGTAACTTTGAGCAGTGGAGAGGAGCTTCAGCGGCGTGGCTGTGGCTAAAGAATTCCCGGCGGTATCTGGCATAGCTAATAACCCCTTACTGGCATAGCTATCCTGCCCTAACTGTGTTTTTTTGATAACAAAGTTGCAGCAGATTTACATAAATTCGTTGATAAAGCTTTTACAGAAAGTCGGAAGATTGTATAAATTTTTAGTGAGTTAAAAATCTTAAAGCCTTTGTCTTAAGGGTTGTAGACGTTGCAGCGATCGCGGTTTCTGCGGAGTTCTACACCCGTTCTAGATATTGGCTATCTAATAAAAATGCACCTTTTGTAAAGCGGACGCTCCAATAATTGCCAGGGCGGCGATCGAGAATAATCCCTTCTTCGCCCACTGCGATCAGTTCAGCAGAGCGTAATGTCGGCATGGGATCAGCCGTTTTCACGTAAGGCGGCGAACCGATGAGGCGTACGCGATCGCCGACTGAAAAGTTGCCCACCGAAAATTCTTGAGACATGACCACTCACCTCTTCAGTAATCTGATTATTAAGCAATGGGTTTACTGGCATGGACTGAAGATCGGGCAGAAACACCAAAAATTGGCGTAGGATCTAAACCAGTAATTTGATAAAACTGGGCGGAGGTCACCGAGCAAGCGATCGCCTGTTCCTCACCCGTTTCGTTGAAGAGAATGCGCTGTTCCCACTCTTTTAACAGATTGCTTACCTCTGCCAAAAACTCTTGCCCTCGCAGCAAAGGCATTTTCAGCCAATGAGCAACCAATGTTTCAACTAAAGCTAATTCCACTAAAGGCATTGGATAGGTGGCGAGGAGAGTTTCCAGTGCTGATTGAAAAGACTCAGTCCCTCCATCCAAGTGATAGCTGCTCACAATATGCTGAACTCGTTGCCGCTTAATTTTTTCTTGAAGTTCCATCAAAAACCTCGTTAATTTTGCGATTCGTGAAACGTTAGAAAGCTTTCCGCAGGACTCCCTACGGGAATCGCGACGATTCTTGCCATCGTTAAGCGACGATTCAGTAATAGTGTGGCTTGAATCTCCTTTAGAATACGACATCTATCCCTCTGCACCTGCTTTCTTTCCGCCTGTTTTTTAATAACTCCGCGATTTGCGCCAACAAACCTGCTTGTTAAGCAGCATTCCCTAAACAGCGAGGAAGTTACTAGGATGGAAGAAAATTGTATTAGCCGCAACCCTTCCCCATTGCTCCATGCCTGACTCCCCCGATTTAAATCATTTTCCATCCCTAACGAAGCAAGAGTTGGATGAAGCCATCCACAGCTTTGATACCATTCAAGGTGAGCTTAACTATCGGCAAGCACAAACTGCCCTGCGAGATTTGGTGTCAGGGTTAGATTTGACGGCTCAAGAGCGGCAAGGACTAGAACCCGAAATTAGTGGGCTGGAATCGATGCTGGATAAGCTCGATCGCCAGATTGTCCACATTGCGGCTTTTGGCATGGTGGGGCGTGGCAAATCTTCTCTGTTAAATGCGCTGCTGGGCGAAACTGTCTTTGAAACGGGAGCGATTCATGGCGTAACCCAGATTCGGCAAACTGCCAACTGGACAGTGACGAATGAGGCGATCGCGGGCAGTGACCAATCCCTGACGCGGGTGACG
>Ga0209181_10009829_pt1 | contig 12519 bp, 8 predicted proteins | sample MAT05_FD_187208 | JGI IMG/M metagenome (GOLD analysis project Ga0209181, IMG submission 187208) | Freshwater microbial communities from Lake Fryxell liftoff mats and glacier meltwater in Antarctica - MAT-05 (SPAdes) (version 2) | ecosystem: Environmental > Aquatic > Freshwater > Ice > Liftoff... | reverse complement strand
CGCGGGCTATGGCTTCTTTGTGCAACTCGGCGACCTCCACTCGCGCAATCGGGCTGGCAAGGCCTGCCTGCGGGTGCCCGACGGTGGCGATGTGCTGATTCCTTCACCCGTCCCGGGTACGGATTTCCCGGGCAAGGCGCTGGTAGCAGCCGTAAGCTCCGAGGGTCGGCTGCTGGTCTTTCCCGCCGCTGACCTGCCAGAACTGCCCCGGGGCAAGGGCAACAAGATTTTCGGTATCTCATCCCGGAGGTTCAAGGCCGGGGAGGAGAAGCTGACGGCTGTGGGCGTCCTGGCGCCCGGACAGTCGCTGGTGCTGTTCAGCACTCAGCGCGCAATGACGCTGAAGCCCGGGGATCTGGCCGAGTATCGGGGTGCGCGCAGCCAGCGTGGCGGGCTCCTGCCGCGGGGCTGGCGGAAGATCGAGCGGGTTACCGTGGTAACCCCCTCTTAACGTGCCCTCTTGCGTCCCGACGCGCTCCGGATGTGGGTCTCGCTGATTTGTGTCGGCTCATCGGGATCATTTCCCAGCGCCTGACGGACCGCGGACCTGTCGAGAACCTGGCTTGCCGTCAGTTCTTCTTCGTAGTCCCGCTCCAGCAGGGTCAGCGCCTCCAGCAGGGTCTGCGCCTGTTCTTGATCCTTGGTGGCTGAAGCGGCAAGGGCGTGAATATCCACTGTTCCGGACTGGGACGTGGTGTCCGCGTCGGTCGGGTCGCCCACCAGAAAGTCGACTGCCCGAGCCGGTTCGATCACGACCGGCGCGTACTCGTCTTCCTCGTCTGTCCCCAGTGAGCGAGTCGCAACGGTCTTTTCCGCGTTCAGGCGCTTCTGGATGGTGGTGTCAGTGCTGTCGAACAGTTCTTCCAGTTCTGAGGTGACGTCATCGCCGGCAAACTCCGCGGCGAGGGTATCCTCGGCCGGCGGGCTGTAGGAAACAGTAAAGGCAGGCTCCAGCGCGCGCGTAACCAGGGGTGCCGGCGCCGTGGTCATTGCCGTAGCGAGGGCGGTCGTAGCGAAGGGCGGCTGGTCCTCACGGGTTGCCTTTGCCACCGGGCCCTTGCGGTCCGGCCGGCGGCCCCAGACCCAGAGGAAGGCGCTGATGAACAGGCCGAAGAGAATGCCGGCGCCTGCCGCCAGCACGGGATTGGGCGCGTCGACCTCGGTTGCGACGGCTACCGGTGCCGGCGCCGGAGGGCGACGCGTCACGGGTGACGGAGGTGGTACCGCCGGTCGTACTGTCTCGCTAACAGCAGCTACTGGTGCGGGGGCCGGTACGGGGGCTGCTGCGGGAACCGTTTCGGGGGTTGGGGCTGCGATAGCCCTTGCCGACGTGGGTTCTGCCGTGGGTTCCGGTGAGGCCGCTCCGGGCTGTACTGCAACCACTGGAACAGGTCCGGCGCCAACAGCGGGAATAAGAATCTCACTCCCCAGCTTGATGAGGTTCGCATCGCTGCGAATGAAGGCTTCCGGATTCGCCGCCTGAATAGCCGAGGCCAGCGCCCACAGGGAGACTGTCCGGCTGCGAACGCGGGCGGCGATCGAAGAGAGAGTATCCCCTGCTGCGACCCGATAGCGGACGCCTGGCTCAAGGGTTGCTCCGACAGGCCGGGAGCCGGAGCGGCGCTGGACGGGCGACGGGCTGGCAGCAACCCGTTCGGCGCTCTCAGCCACGGGTGCAGAAGCTGTCGTTGCGCCAGTCGTTACGGCGGCTGGCAGGTCGAGCATCAGCACGTATTGCCGGATCAACGCGAGTGCCCCGGGGCACTGCACCTTCAATTCAAGTTCGTACAGCGGCTCATACAGGGCGGCCGCGCTTGCGATCCGCAGCTCATACAGGCCTTCACGACTGGCTTCGGGCGTCGTAACTTCTGTGCCAGGAACCCTGCGGAGATCTGCTGACTGGTAGGTCGGTTGGACGCAACCACTGGCCAGCGCCTCGCCAGAGCCCAGGTTCACGGGAATAGTCGCCTCGAGGCGCTGCCCCAGCGTTGAGCGCACGCTGATGTCGCCGAGAGTCAGTGCCTGCCCGGATGGTGCCAGCACCATCAGCAGGGATCCCGTCAGCAGCGGGCGGGCGAACAACTGCCGGATCGCCAGGCGAAGCTGTGAAGTCGCGATTTGAGCTGGCTGGCGCAATCGGCGCATGGGTTGGCCCTGAAGTCCCTGAGTATCTGCCGCTAAGAAAACATCTGCGGGCCGGCGGGTAAACGACCCATGTCTCGTTCTGTTATGTCGCGGCACCTCGCGGGCCAGGACTGCCCCGGGAGTGTGACTGAACGCACGCAGGCCTCAGCCGGTAGCCCGCTGCTCGGGTTCCCCGGTGCCACCGAGCACCACACCGTGGGTCTGGGTGAAGTTACCCTGCACGAAGGAGATCCCGAGCTGCCAGAGCACGGCCATCGTGTTCGCGTTCTCGACCCTTTCTGCAATGGTCTTGATCTTCAGCTCCCGGGCCCGGGCGGCAATCTCCCCCACCTTTCTCTGGAGGTCCTTGTCCCTGTGCAGGCCCTGCATCAGGCTCCCGTCCACCTTGACGAACTGCATGGGCAGGTGGCCGAGCAGCTGGCTCGAGTCCCGGCCAGCGCCCAGGTGATCCACGGCGAAGAAAAAGCCGGCCTCCCGAAGTTTCTCAGCCAGTTCCTTGGCCTGCTTCAGCTGTTGCAGGGCGAGCTCCTCGCTGATCTGGAAGCAAACCTGAGAGGGCTTGAGGCGCATGCTGAGGGCCCGGGCCTTCAGCCATTCCAGCAGGGAATCGTCCAGCACTGAATCCCGGGACAGGCGGACGAAAACCAGGTTGGGCTGCTTGGCGACGCAGAAGGAAAATGACGCGCCTATCACCCATCGATCGATGTTTTTCATCATGTGGGCGCGTTCGGCGGCCGGGATGAAGTCAGCGGGCAGTACCGGCTCACCCTGTTCGTCGATGAGTCGCACGCGGGTATCCAGCACACCCTGGACTTCCTCATGCAGACCAACCACCGGCTGGTGCACCAGGCGCAGGCGATTCTGCATCAGAGCGGCGCGTATCCGGGCGACCCACAGGGTGTCTGTCTGGCGCAGTCGCTCCGTGATGCCGGTGGTGTCGCTCAATACCACACGATTGCCGCCCTGATCGCGACCCCTACGGCAGGCCTGCTCAGCCTCGGCTAGCAGTTCGCCGGGGTTCTGATCTGAGGCCCTAACCTCACACAAGCCGATGGTGCAGGACATGGAAGTCGACTGCGTATCGACTTCGAAGACCTGATTTGCCACTGCTTTGCGCAGCTGGTTGGCCCAGGCCTGAACGTCAGTCAGCGTGCCGCGCTCAACCATCACGGTGAACATGGTTCCACCGAAGCGGCCATAGAGATCCGCAGGTTGCATGAACTCGCGGAGTAACTGCGCCAGGCGCATGAGCAGCGGTTCTGTCCCGAGCAATCCCACGTCGGACTGGACCCGGGCAAAGTGATCCGGACGAATATAGGCAAGGGCCCGGATTCCTCCTGCCTGTTGACTGGCCAGCCGTTCCGTCAGGTGCTCGAGGAAGTACTGTCGCTGGTAGAAGCCGGTGGACGGATCCTTGGCGACCGCCTGCTCGAGCAGATCTTCGGGGGCGTCTTCAGGCTGCCGATCCGCGGGCACCACAATGCGCACGGCGGGATCACCATCCACGGTCACCCGCTTGAGGCGCAGTTCCAGAGGCAGTTCCGACTCGTCCCTCCGGTAGGCGACAACCGGTAGCACCCCGTCCTGCTGCCATTTGTCCTTGAGGCAGGCGACCAGCGCACCCTTCAGAGTGGCCTGGTCGGCCTCCCGGAACAGGTCCATGAAGGGCTGGCCGATCAGATCTTCCTCGGCCTCCACGCCCAGGAGGGCGGCCCAGGCCGGGTTTACCGCGACGATGATTCCATCGTGAACGTCTGCGATAGCCTCTGACGCCCCACTCATGAGGCTGCGGAGTTCCTGCTTGTACTGGCGAGCGGAACTCAAGACACCCTCGAGGGCCAGACGCAGCCTGTACGCGTGAAGCTCCCTGCCGACAACGGCTCGCAAGCGGTTGCGATGGGTGAGGGAGACGACGTCCCGCGCGCCATTCTCCATGGCAGCCGCTATACCAGGTTCATCAACCTGTGCCTGTACCATCAGAAGCGGCGGTGGCGGCGAACACTGGGAGACCGCAGCAGCCGCGGCGCTGAAGTCCAGATCGGTATCACCAGTGAAAAACAGCACCATCTCTGGCGGCTGCGAAGTCAAACGGTCAACCAGCGTCGGCAGATCGTTCACCCGCTGGCAGTGCACCGGATGACCGCTATCCCGAAGAACTGAATTGATCGTCGTCGCGTGATCGTCACTACGGCTAATGACGATCAGCGGAATGCCTACGGAGTTGCCCAACTCCACACCTAATGAGACCCTGTAACGGAACGGGATTCTGCGGGTCGGGGCGCGGGGATTATGTGACCGCAGTTCGATTATGTGGCGCGGCTGAAGTTATGTCGTGCCGAAAGATCCGAGCGGTGTTTTTGCGGATTTCCCTGCGGTCTCCCTGACGAGCCTCGGGACCAGATAGCCAGGAAGCTGCGCCATCACTTCCGTGATCAGTGCTACTGCCGTGCTATCAGGCACCGCGAAATGTGCGGTACCGGAAACGGGATCCAGCTGGTGCAGATAGTAGGGAAGCACCCCGACGCTAAACAGTGCGCGGGACAGCGCCACGAGCACCCGGGAAGAATCGTTGACACCCCGGAGGAGTACCGTTTGATTCAGGATCGGACCCGTAACGACAGCGAGCGCGCGGAGAGCCTGGCCCGCCTGAACGTCAATCTCCTGGGGATGATTGGCGTGGATGACGACGACCACCTGGGACCTGAGGCTGCCGAGGAGGGTCAGCAGTCGGCTATCCACGCGTTCCGGCAGCACGACGGGCACACGGGAATGCAGCCGGATCCGCTTTACGTGGGTCAGCCTGTCGATCGCCCGCAGGAGATCCTCAAAACGCTTCTCGCCCAGCACCAGCGGGTCACCACCACTCAGGATGACTTCCTCGAGCGAGGTATCGGCTGCGATGACCTTTAGCGACGACTCCAGGTGACGCCCAGCTGCGCTGTGCTCCGCGTAGGGGTACTCCCGGCGGAAGCAGTAGCGACAGTGGATGGCGCAGGCGCCGGTCGTGATCAGGAGAGCGCGACCCGCGTACTTCTGGAGCAAACCCGGGCCCCGGGCGCTGGCCAGATCACCCACGGGGTCAGCACCGAATCCGGTCGCTGACAGGCCTTCGGCCAGAGAGGGCAGGACCTGCAGGAGCAAGGGGTCCAGCGGGTCGCGGGGGCGCATGCGGGCGACGAAGCCCAGCGGGACGCGCAGCGGGAAAGCGGCGGTCCCGTCCTTGGCCATGGCGGCTTCTCCGAGGCCGCACTCGGCTGCCGTCAGGCCCAGAGCAGCAAGCAACTCAGCGGGATCCCGCAGGCCCCGCGCAAGCTCGGCCTGCCAGGAGTGGCGTTTAACGGGTCCGGGGGTGGTCTCGGGTCTGGCGGGGCGCATAGATCACGCTAGAATACCCGGCTCCGAAATAGAATGGGTTGCTATGTCCAACTACAGCGCGAGTGATCTCCGCAGTGGCAGCAAGGTCCTGATTGATGGTGATCCCTGCACTGTGGTCGACAATGAATTCGTCAAGCCCGGTAAGGGCCAGGCCTTTAATCGCGTGCGGATTCGCAACCTGCGCACTGGCCGGACGGTGGAGAAAACCTACCGAAACAGCGATTCAATTGAATCCGCAGACGTTGTCGACCGGCCAATGCAGTATCTCTACGTTGACGGGGACATGTGGTACTTCATGGACCCGCAGACCTTCGAGCAGATTCCAGCCTCAGGGACTGCTGTAGAAGAAGCCAGGCCATGGCTGCGCGAGCAGGACACCTGCACGGTAACGCTGTGGAACGGGGTGCCGCTGCTGGTCGTGCCGCCTATTTTCGTCGAACTCAAGATTATTGAGACAGATCCCGGTGTGCGGGGTGATACGGCGACCGGCGGCATGAAGCCGGCGAAGCTGGAGACCGGGGCTGTGGTCAAGGTGCCGCTGTTTATCAACGAGGGTGAAGTGATCAAGGTCGATACGCGCACCAGTGCGTACGCCTCACGGGTCAAGTAGGAAAGCTGAGCGCCTCCTGCAGCGTGCCCAGCCCGAGCAGGACCATCACCAACCGGTCGAAGCCGACAGCAACTCCCGCACAATCGGGGAGACCGCTCTCGAGTGCTGCCAGCAGGTGCTGGTCAGGTACCACGTCCCGCCGGCCCAGTCGTGCCCTGAATGCCCGGTCCTCACTGAAGCGCGTGTGCTGCTCGGCCGCGTCAGTCAGTTCACGATAGCCGTTGGCAACCTCGATCCCCCCGCAGAAGATTTCGAAGCGCTCAGCGATCCGCTGGTCATCCGGATTCAGCCTGGCGAGCGCCGCTTGAGCCGCGGGATAGCCCGTGACCACGGCGATGCCAGTCCCGGCCAGCCGCTTGCTCACCACATGGCTCATCATCAGGTCGAGCCACAGCGAGGCTTCATCGCCGAGGTCCCGGCAGAGTTCCGGACCTAGCTCAGAGCCCAGGACTTCGCGGGCGCAGGCCTGGATATCGGTGAGCCGCGCCGTGAGCGGATCAACGCCCACCGTCTCCCTGAAGAGGCCGGCATAGGTCCAGTGCATTGGCGGTTCCCGGGAGAATATTCGTGGGGCACCGGTCCCTTCGGCGACGGTGGCCAGCATTGCCAGCAACTCGCAGGTTTCTTCTGCCAGGCGGGCGAGACTAAAGTCGTGCCGATACCACTCCAGAAGCGTGAACTCCGGTTCGTGGTGTCGGCCTGCCTCGCCATCCCTGAAGACCTTGCCGAGCTGCCAGATATCCGGGACTCCCGCGGCCAGCAGGCGCTTCATGTGGAATTCCGGCGAGGTGTGCAGGAAGAGTTCATTGCTGCCGCTCATCCGGACCTGGATGTTCTCCAAGTGCGGATCCGTCACTGCATGTCGCACCAGAGCAGGCGTGTCCACTTCCAGCAAGCCCCGCCCGTTGAAGAACGCTCGCGTGGCACTGAGCAGCTGAGCTCTCTGGCGAAGTGTGGCCAGGGAGGCGGTCGGCTGCCACGGCATCAAACGGCTATCCGCTGGGCCGGGCCAGCCCGGCTCTGTCCCAGGCGGGCTCCCATGCGGATGGGCTGTCCGGGTTCCGTACTGTGGTCCCACGTGACCAGTCCGCGCTCGGCAACAACCACGACCGTGGAGCCCAAGTTGAACTGCCCAAGCAGGCCACCCGTCTGAATGTCCAGTTGCGGGTCCGTGTTCCCGTAGGTCGTCCGGACTATCCGGCCCGCTGAAGGCACTTCCCCGCTCCAGGCCAGCGAGATACTTGCCACGTTCAACGCACCAACCAGCACCACGGCGAAGCGGCCTGCCGGACTGGCGCACCACAGAATAACGCGCTCGTTGGCAGCAAAGAGCCCCGGTACGGTCCGCACCGTGCGCCGGTTGACGGCCCAGCGGCGCCCCGGGACATAGACCATTCCAGTGACACGGCCGTTGAGCGGCATGTGGACGCGGTGATAGTTGTGGGGCGCCAGGTAGATGGTCGTCGTGGCACCGCCGTTGAAGGGCTCCGCTTCTGCGGCAGTCAGCGCGAGAAAATCCGCCATCCGGTACCTGAAGCGCTTGGCCTGCAGCAGCTGGTCTGCATCGGCGTAGCCGAGCTCTTCCAGGATGCCGTCACTGGGACTCACGACCGCGCCAACACCGGGGTCGACGGGGCGGGACCCGGCGCGCAGCGGCCGCGTAAAGAAAGCATTCATGTGCTCCCAGGCTTCCGGCTCCGGGTGGTCGACCTCACCGAGGTCCACGTCGTAGACGCGGACGAAGGTCCTTATCAGCAGAACCTTGAGCCACGGAGTCCGATTGCGTGTGAGGGCGCGCACAGCCCTGCCCAGCTGGCGTTCCGGCAGCAGACGCTGAAAAAAGACGAAAAGTTGGTCCAGGAGGGCAGGCAGCATCAGCAACAGGTTCCCCGGGCGCGGCGGCGACGTATTCTATACGTCACACAGGGTTTCCAGCGCTGGGCAGATATGGCAACAGGATCCGACAGGGCGCGGCGGGCACCGCGTCCCAGGCACGCCCCGGGCACGGTGGGCGGGCTGATTGCCGCGTGCGCAACGCGCTTTAATCAGGCCGGCGTCTTTTTCGGTCACGGTACCGGGAACGCCCGGGACGAAGCCGCCGCCCTGGTCTTTCATGAGTTGGGTCTTGACCATGGCGATGCAGAGCAAGCCTATCGTCTGGCTGTCACCCCGGCGGCTCTGGCGCGGATCGAGACCCTGATCGCGCTGCGCATTGCCAGTCGTCGGCCATTGCCCTACCTCACGGGTGAAGCCTGGTTTGCCGGACTGCCGTTTTACGTGGATGAGCGCGTCCTGATTCCGCGCTCCCCCTTTGCTGAGCTGATCGAGGGCCGTTTCGAGCCCTGGCTCGACCCTGCAAAGGTCCAGCGCATCCTGGAGATCGGGACAGGCAGCGGCTGCATCGCCGTGGCCCTGGCTCTGGCCTTTCCCGAAGCCTGGGTCGTTGCCAGTGATATCTCCACCGATGCGCTGGCGGTGGCTGCCAGGAATGTGCGGCGGCACGCCCTCGAAGACCGCGTGCAGCTGTTGTGTGCCGACCTCTTTGCCGGGATTGAAGGCACCTTCGACCTCATCGTGAGCAATCCGCCCTATGTGCCCGAAGGGGATCTCGCCACGTTTCCGCCTGAGTATCGCCACGAACCCCGCCTTGCTCTGGTTTCCGGCGCAGACGGGATGGAAACCCCGGCGAGAATCCTGCACCATGCGGTGCCGTTTCTGACCGATGACGGCTGGCTGGCTCTTGAGGTTGGAGCCGGCTTTAGGATTCTTGAAGCCCGTTTTCCAGCGGTACCATTTCTCTGGCCAGAGCTCACGAATGGCGGGGATGGAATTGCCCTGGTCAGCGCGGGAGATCTCCGCGCTCACGTGCCCGTGAGCGACCAGGCTACTGGCGAAGCATTGCGAGCAGAGTACTGATGTCCGGGAATACCATCGGCCGAGCGTTTTCCGTCACGACCTTCGGCGAGAGTCACGGTCCCGCCCTGGGCTGCATCGTGGATGGGTGTCCGCCCGGTATGCCGCTGTCCGAGGCGGATATCCAGAAGGATCTGGAGCGGCGTCGGCCAGGTAAGTCCCGGCATACCACCCAGCGTCGCGAACCCGACGTCGTGCGCATTCTCTCCGGCGTGTTCGAGGGGCTCACAACCGGGACGCCTATTGGTCTCGTTATTGAGAACGTGGATCAGAAGTCCGGGGACTACCGGAAGATCAAGGATCGCTTCCGACCGGGGCACGCCGACTACACGTACCAGCAAAAGTACGGCATCAGGGACTATCGGGGCGGCGGCCGGTCATCCGCCCGGGAGACCGCCATGCGGGTAGCTGCCGGGGCGGTTGCCCGCAAATACCTGCAGCTAAGGCTGGGTGTGGAGATCCGTGGCTACCTGCGCCAACTGGGGCCGCTGGTCCTCGACGCTGTGGACCTCAGCACTGTCGATGACAATCCGTTCTTCTGTCCTGATCCTTCCCGCGTGCCCGAACTGGAGGCGTACATGGATGCGCTCCGCAAGGAGGGCAACTCCATCGGTGCCCGGATCAACGTTGTGGCCAGCGGCGTTCCGGCGGGGCTTGGTGAGCCGGTGTTTGACAAGCTCGAGGCCGACATTGCCCATGCGATGATGAGCATCAATGCCGTGCGGGCTGTAGAGCTGGGGGCTGGTTTTGCGGTGGTGGCCCAGAAAGGCACCGAACACCGCGATGAGATCACGCCGGTGGGGTTCCGGCGCAACGCCTCTGGCGGGGTCCTCGGGGGCATTTCCACGGGCCAGGACATCCTGGTCAGCATCGCGCTCAAGCCCACGTCCAGCATCCGGCTCCCGGGTGCCACGGTGGACGAGGAGGGGGAGGCGACTGAGGTGGTCACTACCGGCCGGCACGATCCCTGTGTAGGGCTGCGGGCCGCACCGATCGGTGAGGCCATGCTGGCCATCGTCCTCATGGATCACTATCTGCGGCACAGGGCCCAGAATGCCGACGTGCAGACCATCACCCCGGATGTGGAGGCTGGCCGGGCCAGGTTCTGAAGCCGAAGCAGAGTCGAAGTACTGTTCAGAAACTGCCGCCAGATCCCGGCATCTCTGCCTTACGCAGCGGGAACATATGGGCTATAGTTGGTTCCGCTTCTAGGCCACGGCTACTTGGGCTCCCCGACCAGGGGAGGTGCTGGCGGCTCAATCGGGGATTGGTCATGCCACGAGTTCGACTCGCTGCAGTCTTGCTGCTGGCGGGGCTCCTACCGTTGACCGCCGGCGCTCTGGGCCTCGGCGAAATCACGCTAAGGTCGGCGCTCAATCAGCCCCTCGTGGCCGAGATTCCGGTCGCGCTGGATGCGTCTGACAGCCTGGATGAACTCAGCGTGCAGCTGGCTTCCAGCGCCACTTTCGAGCGCTTTGGGCTCGACAAGCCCCGTTTTCTGGAAGACCTCCGATTCACTGTGCAGCGGGACGGTTCCCGGGCCGTCGTTCGCGTCACCTCCACCCAGCCCGTCAGCGAGCCCTTCATTTCCCTGCTCCTGGATGTCAGCTGGCCGCAGGGGCGGCTCCTCCGGGAATACACGGTTCTTCTGGATCCCCCCGCGGTCGCCAGCCCGGACGGGCAGGCCCCGAACGGTTCCAGCACGGCCACGCTGCCGGCAGCTGCCGGACCGGCCGCTGCGGCGCCGGCGATTCGCCGGGCTCCGGCGTCCGCGAATACAGCGCCGCCCCAAAGCCCCGCGGCCGGGAGTCTGACCACCCGACCCGACGGGGAGACCTACGGCCCGGTGCAGTCCAATGAGACCCTGTGGGCGATCTCGGAGCGCTTGCGGGTAAACAGCCCGGTGTCCCTGAACCAGATGATGGTCGCGCTCTACCAGACCAACCCGGAAGCCTTTGCGGGCAACATCAACCGGCTTCGTCGCGGCGCGATTTTGCGGGTCCCCGGCGCGGGTGAACTCGCCGGCGTTAACCAGAGGGCCGCTACCGCCGAGGTGCAACGCCAGGACGCCGAGTGGCGCGGTACCCCGGACGCCACTGCACCCGCCACTGCACCCGCCACTGCACCCGCCACTGCACCCGCCACTGGCGCTCCGGCTCGACTCCAGCTGGTGCCACCGACGGAAACAGCGTCCGGCACCGGCACCGCCAGCCGCCAGCCCGGAGGTCCAAGCGGCACCCCGGCTGCGGGTCGCCCGGCGCTGGAGCAGGAAATGGCCGAGCAGCAGAGGCTGCTCGCCCTCAAGGACAGCCAGCTCAAGGCCCTCCAGGACCGGGTAACGCAACTGGAGAGTGGCAAAACCCAGCCGCCAGTAATCGCACCACCCGTCGGTGCACCGCCCGTCGTTGCACCGCCCGTCGTTGCACCGGCAGGGGCGGAGGCCCCGGTCCCGGAGCAGCCCGTCTCTGAGGCACCCCCGGTTGAGCCGCGTAAACCGGCTCAGCGAGACGCCGATGGCGAGGAGGGCGGTGGCTTTCTGAGCTCGCTGGGTGCTCTGGTCTTCAACGTCTGGTTCCTGGTGTCAGCCGCAGTCGTCCTGCTGGCAGGCCTGTTCTTCGTCTTTGCCCGGCGACGCATGGCAACGGCGGACGAGGCCAGTAGCCGTTTCGGGGATGACCTTCGCGGCGACCTGCGAGGCGCGGCCAGCACCCAGCCGGTCCTGCGTCGCGATGGCTACAGCGTCGAGGAAGTTGCTGGGGATCGCGCCAGTGCCACGATGGCTCTTGGTCGGTCAGAGGGTCGGTCAGAGGGTCGGGATGCCGACGCCGAAACGCCGCTCGAGAGAACCATCAGCACTGAGGGCGCGGTAGAACTGGACCAGGCGGACGTCGTGGCCGAGGCCGACTTTCATATGGCCTACGGTCTTTACGATCAGGCGGCTGAACTGTTGACCCGGGCCCTGCGCGACAACCCGGATCGCCGTGATCTGCGGCTGAAACTGCTTGAGGTGTTCTTTATCTGGGAGAACAAGGCGTCCTTCCTGAAGGAAGCCCAGACCTTCCAGCGGCTTCTCCGGGGGGCCGCGGACCCCGGCTGGAGCAAGGTGGTCATTATGGGCAAGCAGATCTGCCCGGATGAACCGCTCTTTGCGGGCGCCGTGTCCACCACGGGGGACTCCGGTCTGGATTTGGCCCTCGCCGACGATGACGACCGGGGTGCCGTCGACATTTCCTTTGATGACGGGGACTCGGCAGGCATTGACCTCGATCTGACGGGTGCCCGTAAAGGTCCGTCTTCCGACCTGCTCGATTTTGACCTGAATGACCTGGACAACGCCTCGGGGGGTGACGGCTCCCTGGAGGACACGAGCCTGATGCGGACCGAGATCGCTCCGCGCGGTGGCGATGCCCGGACGACCGAAATTCCGACGATCGAGACCCGCTATGGAGGTGACCAGGCACCCACCATGGAGAATC
>Ga0209181_10009828_pt1 | contig 12519 bp, 8 predicted proteins | sample MAT05_FD_187208 | JGI IMG/M metagenome (GOLD analysis project Ga0209181, IMG submission 187208) | Freshwater microbial communities from Lake Fryxell liftoff mats and glacier meltwater in Antarctica - MAT-05 (SPAdes) (version 2) | ecosystem: Environmental > Aquatic > Freshwater > Ice > Liftoff... | reverse complement strand
GGCCTCGCTGGTACGCTTGTCGAAGACGCAGCTGTCGGCCACCGCGATCAAGGCTTCGGCTTGCTCTGAGGTGCTGAGCGCGCCGCCGTCTGCCAGGGCTTGCAAGGCATCGGTGTGCGCGCGCATTCGCTCGAATTCGCACGCCAGCCGTGCGCTGCTTGCCAGGCCCTGGTGAGCGCGCAGCGCCTGGGCCGGCGTAGCGCCGTCGTCGAGCGCGCGCTGCCATTGCGCCATCGCTTCAGTCAGCGCGTGCAGCCGCTGCGCACGCTCGGCTGCAGCAAGGCGGTGCGCCACCGCGCGCCTGGGCTCGCCGCTCAGTTCGTGGTGCCGCGCGACGGCCTCCGGCGCCGAGCCGGCCGCCTCGGCGCCGAGCGCCAGGCGGCGGTGCACCAGCCGGCGACGGTCCGCCGCCAAGGCGCCGTCCAGCGCCTGCTGCACGAGGTCGTGGGCAAAGGCATAGCCGCCGGCTTCATGCTCGCGCAACAAGCGCGCCTGCACGGCCTGCTCGATGGCCAGCACCGCCTCCAGCTCGGACATCGCGCAGGCCGGCGCCAGCAGCGCCGGGGCGAAGGGCTCGCTGGCCAGGGCCGCCGCTTCCAGCACACGCTCGGCGGCAGGGCCGAGCCGTGACACCCGCACCAGCACGGCGTCGCGCACGCTCGCGGGCACAGTCAACTCGCGGTAGTCATGCGTCACATCGTCGAACGGCGTCTGCCAGCGGCCGTCGGCGGCGGCCGTGAGTGCGCCCGTCTCGACCAGATGGCGCAACGTCTGCGCCAGGAAGAAAGGGTTGCCCTCGGTCACCTGCTGCAAGCGCGCGGCAAAACGCCTGGGCGACGCTGCGCCCGACAGCTGTTGCAGCAGCTCGCTCACGGCCTCGGCCGGCAAGGGCGCCAGCCGCAGGTGCAGCAGGCGGCCATCGTCGTGCGCAGCCAGGCCTCGCGGCCACGGTGGTGGCACCACGGGCCCAGGCGCTGGCGCGGCGGACTCTGCGGTTGGCCGCAACAGCACGACGACGCGCGGCATCAGTGCCGCGCCAGCCCCCGCGGTGCCTGCACGCGCCGCGCCGGCGGTGTCTGGGGCCTGCTGCAGCACGAAGGCCATGACAGCGCCGCTGGCAGCGTCGGCAAAGTGCCAGTCGTCCAGCAGCACGGCGTCGAAACTGTCGGCGGCCAGCGCCTGCCAACCGGCCGCACAGGCCGTGAAGAAACGGCTTCGCTCTTCGTCGGACCGGATCGGCGCGGCTTCGGTTGTCGCGGCCAGTTCGGGCAGCAGCCGGGCGAGCTCGTCGCACGCCCAGGGCGGCAGCGCAGCGAAGGCAGCACGGTCCAGCGCCGTGCCCGCCAGCGCCCGCAGCACCCGCGTCCACGCCGCGTAGGGCACGCTGGCATCGCCACTGCGACAGCGCGCGACCGCGTAAGGGCCGTGAGCGGCAGCGAAGTCCTGCGCCAGCCGCGTCTTGCCGACGCCACCTTCACCTTCGATGACGATGACCTGCTTGGCGTGCCAGGCCGCTTCCATCGCCGAGACCTCGGCGTCCCGGCCCACGAATGGCAAGGTGTCCGGCAGCATCTGCTCGTGCGTGCGAATGTCCTGCATCCTCGGGCTTGCCGTCGCCTGGAGGTCAGCCACGGCGCCGTTCGGCGCGCCCTTCTCGGCAGAAGCTGCGGCCAGCGCCTGCTTGGCCAGTGCATCGGTGTCGGCGCTCGGCGTCAAGCCCAGTTCTTCGCGCAGCAGCTGTACGCAGCGCCGGTGCTGGGCCAGCACTTCTTCCCGCCGGCCTTGCGCCAAGTAAAGGCGCATCACGGCCTGGTGGTGCTGCTCTTGCAGCGGGTCGTCAGCCAGCAGGCGATGCCAGTGGGCCAGGGCTCGGTCAGGCTCCAGGGTGGACAGCGCCTGCGCCTGGCTTTGCAGCGCGTGGCGCCACAGGCCATGCATCCGGCTGCGCTCGCCCGTCAGCCAGTGGTCCACCTCCGGCATGTCGTCGGTGGCCAGGCCATCGGCCAGCGGGCCGCGCCACAGCGCCAGGGCTTGCAAAAAATGTCCGCCTTGCACGGCGACCTCGAACAGCGCGACATCGCTCTGGGCCGAGGCCTGCAAGGCGAGCCAGTCGTCACTGGCCCGCAGCAAGTCACCGGCCTGCGCCTCGCGCAAGCGCGCCAGTTCACGGCGCAGGTTGCGGCGCGCCGTACTCTCGTCCAGCCCGGGCCACAGCCACGCGGCCAGGCGTGCGCGGGGTGTTTCGCCGCGGCATCCCAGCAGCACCAGCAGCACCCACGTTTTCTTGACGGTCAACCGCACGGGCACCCCCTGCCGCTGAAGTTGCGGCTGCCCGAGCAGTTGCAGACTGAACATGGGCGGGCGGGACAGTTGCCTGTCGCCTACATCGTCTCGTTGAACAGCTCGCGCCCGATCAGCATGCGGCGGATTTCGCTCGTGCCGGCGCCGATTTCGTAGAGCTTGGCGTCGCGCCACAAACGGCCCAGCGGGTAGTCGTTGATGTAGCCGTTGCCGCCGAAGATCTGGATGCCCTCGCCGGCCATCCAGGTGGCTTTTTCGGCGCACCACAGGATGACGCTGGCGCAGTCCTTGCGCACCTGGCGCACATGGTCGGCACCCAGCAGGTCCAGGTTCTTGCCGATCGTGTAGCAGAAGGCGCGGCCGGCCTGCAGCACCGTGTACATGTCGGCCAGCTTGCCCTGGATGAGCTGGAACTCGCCGATCGATTGCCCGAATTGCTTCCTGTCGTGCACGTAGGGCACCACGTTGTCCATCACCGCCTGCATGATGCCGATGGGGCCGGCGGCCAGCACGGCGCGTTCGTAGTCCAAACCGCTCATCAACACCTTGGCGCCGCCGTTCAGGCCGCCCAGGATGTTTTCAGCCGGCACTTCGACATCCTGGAACACCATTTCGCCGGTGTGGCTGCCGCGCATGCCCAGCTTGTCGAGCTTCTGCGCGGTGCTGAAGCCTTTCATTCCTTTTTCGACGATGAAGGCGGTGACGCCCCGCGCACCCAGCTCGGGTTCGGTCTTGGCGTAGACCACCATGGTGTCGGCGTCGGGGCCGTTGGTGATCCACATCTTGCTGCCGTTCAGCAGGTAGTGGCCGCCCTTGTCCAGCGCACGCAACTTCATCGAGATGACGTCGCTGCCGGCGCCGGGCTCGCTCATCGCCAGTGCGCCCACGTGTTCACCGCTGATCAGCTTGGGCAGGTACTTCTTCTTCTGCGCTGCGCTGCCGTTGCGCTTGAGCTGGTTCACGCACAGGTTGCTGTGCGCGCCGTAGCTCAGGCCGATGCTGGCGCTGGCGCGGCTGATCTCTTCCATCGCGATCATGTGCGCCAGGTAGCCCATGCCGGCGCCGCCGTCTTCTTCAGGCACGGTGATGCCCAGCACGCCCAGTTCACCCATCTTGCGCCACAGGTGCATGGGGAACTGGTCGCTGCGGTCGGCATCGGCAGCCAGCGGCGCGATCTCGGCCTGCGCGAAACTGTGGACCGCATCGCGCAGCGCATCGATGTCTTCACCGAGCTGGAAGTTCAGGCCGGGCAGGTTCATGAGGGGTGTCTCCGTGATCTTGAATGTTCGGCGCAAGGATAGCGAGCGGGGCGGGCAGCGCGGGGACCGTCATGGTTAGACTGGCCCAGCCCCCAGCGCAAGGCAAATCGCGAATATAGAACCATGGCCAACCCGCAAGAAGCCGCCCTGCACTACCGCTTCGGCGACACGCTGCCCGCACCGGGCCGCACGCTGGAAGTGGCACCGGGCGTGCGCTGGCTGCGCATGGGCTTGCCGTTTGCGCTGAACCACATCAACCTGTGGCTGCTGCGCGATGAACAAGGCGGCGTGCAGGGCTGGACTCTCGTCGACTGCGGCATCGACAACCCCGCCACGCGCGCGCTGTGGGAAGAGATCTTCAGCCACGAACTGCAGGGCCTGCCGGTGCTGCGCGTGGTGGTGACGCACATGCACCCCGACCACATCGGGCTGGCGCACTGGCTGTGCGAACGCTGGAGCACACCCGACCGTGAGTGCCGTTTGTGGATCAGCGCCACCGACTGGAACGTCGCACGCCTGGCCAGCCAGACCACCACCGGCTTCGGCGGCGAGAGCGCGGCGCGGTTCTTCGCGCACCACGGCCTGGTGGACGAGGCATCGCTGGCCAAGGTGCGGGCGCGCAGCAGCTACTACGCCAGCATGGTGCCGCGGGTGCCGGCGCGTTTTCGGCGCCTGATGGACGGCGGCGTGCTCACCATCGACGGCCGCGCCTGGCACTGCATCGCAGGCTACGGCCACGCACCCGAGCACATCGCGCTGCACTGCCCGGCTCTCGGGGTGCTGATCTCCGGCGACATGGTGCTGCCGCGCATTTCCACCAACGTCAGCGTCATCGACATCGAACCCGAGGCCAGCCCGCTGGCGCTGTATCTGCGCAGCATTGCCGAGATGCTGCGCCTGCCGGCAGACACGCTGGTGCTGCCGTCGCACGGCAAGCCCTTCACCGGCCTGCACGAGCGCATCGCGCAATTGCAGCAGCATCACGCAGAGCGCCTGGCCGAAGTGCTGCAGGCCTGCGCCGAGGCGCCGCACAGCGCGGCCGAATTATTGATGCTGATGTTCAAGCGCCCGCTCGACCTGCACCAGACCACCTTCGCGATGGGCGAGGCCATTGCGCACCTGCACCTGCTGGCCGACGAAGGCCGGCTGCTGCCGGTGGCTGGCGCTGACGGCGTGCTGCGCTACCGCACGAACAGCACGCATGTCGCACATGTCGCACATGTCGTACATGCCGCACATGCAGCGCATGCAGCGCACGACGCCAACAGCGCGAACAGCGAAGGCAGCGCTGCAGCAACAGCCTGAAACGACAACGGCAGGCCGGGTGTGAACCTGCCTGCCGCTGCGCCGGGCCTCCCAGCCCGGTTTCATCTTCGAACACTGCCTGGTGATGACAACTTGCGCGGCGAGTATCACGGGGCCGCCGACGTCAACGCATCCATCACACTGATGGTGACGCCCAGGCCATCAGTCGAAGACCGGCAGCACCTCGTGGCGCAGTGAACCGCGCGCCTGTTCGAAGTCGGGCACGGCCGAACGCACCACGTCCCAGAAGGCCGGGCTGTGGTTCATCTCGCGCAAGTGGGCCAGTTCGTGCGCGACCACGTAGTCCACCACCGGCAGGGCGAAGTGCACCAGGCGCCAGTTCAGGCGGATGCTGCCGTCGGCGCTGGCGCTGCCCCAGCGTGTGGTGGCCGAACTCAGGCTCAGGCGCTTCATGCGCACGCCCAGGCGCGGGCCCAGCAGCGCGCAGCGTTCCTCGAAGATGCGCCGCGCCTGGCGCTGCAGCCAGCTCTGCACGGTGTCGCGTATCTGCGCCGGCGCGGCGTTGTGCGGCAGGCCCAGGTGCAGCGTCAGGCGCGGCACGCCGGGCAGCGTGGCGGTGGCCTCCTGCAGCACCGCGCCCGTGCTGCGGGCGTCGAGCACGACGATGACGGTTTCGCCCAGGAAGGGCAGCGTCGTGCCGTCGCGCCAGTCCACACGCGCGGCGTCCAGGCGGCGCCCACGCTCGTGCTGCTCTTGCAGCTTGCGCAGGATCCAGGTCGTCTTCTCGCGCAGCGCGGCCTCGATCTCGCCCAGCCCCACCCAGCGCGGGGCGCTGACCGCAAGCCCCTCGGCACCGATGACGAAACCGATGCTGCGCCGGCGCGCCCGCCGCAGCGCATAGGCCACGCGGTGGCCGTCCAGCACGATGTCGCGCTGGGCTTGCGGGTGGCTGAAGGGCAAGGAGGGCACGGCGCTCGAGTGAGACGCGGCAGCCTGGGGATCGGGCACGGCGGTCGTCTTGGGTGCGGGTGGTGAGACCGGTGCCGACACGGGCACCGCCGCCGGGCTGACTGTCGGTGGCGCCTCATCGAACAGCGAGAGCTGCGTCGCGACGAAGGCCGGTATGTGGACAGCAGGCCGGTGCGGCATGGGCCGCGATTCTAGGCGGGGCCTTGCCGGGCTGCTGCGGCTGCGGGCGCCACGGTGTCGGCGTAGGCCTCGGGGTCGAGACGGCGCATCTCGGTCTCGATCCAGACCTCGACTTCCCGCATCAGTTCGTCGGGCTGGCGCCCATTGCTGCTGATGGCCGGGCCTATCGACACATCCACCACGCCGGGACGCAAAAGAAAACTCTTGCGCGGCCAGCATTTGGCGCTGCTGGCGGCAATGGGCACGATGGGCACGCCGCTGGTGATAGCCAGCCGCGCCGCGCCGTTCTTGTAAGTGCCCTGGCTGCCGCGCGGCGTGCGCGTGCCTTCAGGGAACATGATCACCCAGATGCCCTCTGCGGCCAGGCGCTTGCCCTGCGCCGCCACCTTGTTCCAGGCCTCGTTGCGTTTGCTGCGGTCGATGTGGATCATGTCCAGCCGTCCCATGGCCCAGCCGAAAAAGGGCACGTAGAGCAATTCGCGCTTGAACACATACGCCAGCGGGTGCGGCATGAGGGTCGGGAAGGCGAAAGTCTCCCAGGTGCTCTGGTGCTTGGCTGCCAGCACCACCGCGCTGCGCTCATCTGCGGCGCTGGGCAGGTGCTGCAGACCGTGCACGCGGTACTTCACACCGCAGATGACGCGCGCACCCCAGACCGTCATGCGCAGCCAGCGCATCGTGGGCCAGTACAAGCGCGTGCCGCGCACGAACATCGACAGCGCCACCATCATCAGCGCCCACGGCACCACGGTGATCGTCATCCACAGCACGAACAGCGCCGAACGCAGCGCCCACCAGAGCTTCATCGGGCCAGCCCCCCGGCTGAGCTGTCGACGATGTTCTCTCGCGCGAGCAAGAAGTCGGCGAAAGCGTCCAGGGTCGGGTGCACATGTGCGTGCGGTACCTGGGCCAATATGCCCTGCAGCACCTCAGGCGCCAGGTTGCGCGCGCGGCCGGTCAGCACCAGATGGGGCTCGCAGCCGGCCGCCTGGGCGGCCTGCAGATCACGCAAGGTGTCGCCCACCATCGGCACATTGAGCAGGTTGATGCCGTAGCGGCGGCCGATGTCCAACAGCAGGCCGGGCAGCGGCTTGCGGCAGTCGCAGCCGTCTTCCGGCGTGTGCGGGCAGAAGAAGACGGCGTCGATGCGCCCGCCCTGGGCCTGCAAGAGCTGGTGCATGCGTGCATGCACGGCGTTGACCGCGCTCATGTCGATCATGCCGCGGCCGATGCCGCTCTGGTTGGTGGCAACCACGGTGTGCCAGCCGGCGTGGTTGATGCGCGCCACGGCTTCCAGCGCGCCCGCCACCGGCACCCATTCCTCGGGCTCGGTGACGTGGCCTTCGCGGAACTCGTTGAGGATGCCGTCACGGCCGAGGATCACCAGCGGCACCGTGTGCATGGCAGACCTCACCATGAACCGGTCAGCGCAGGGCCGCCCCGCGCGGACCCGGGCCGCCACGATGGTCGGCGAAGGCGCGCAGCGATAAGCCGCAAGCTCGTCATGACGCGAGCCGCGAAAGATCGGCCACGCGGTTCATCGCACGGTGCAACCGGCCCAGCAGCGCCAGCCGGTTGCGGCGCAGCGCGGGTTCTTCGGCGTTGACCATCACGTCTTCGAAGAAACGGTCCACCGGCGCCTTCAGCGCGGCCAGCGCCTGCAGACTGGCGGTGTAGTCACCGCGGTCGAAGGCGGCATCGGCCAGCGGTGCGGTGCTGTGCAGTGCATGCGCCAGCGCAGCCTCGGCGCCCTCGGTCAGCAGCGCGCTGTCCACGGTCTCTGCCGGTGCGTCTTCGCTCTTCTTCAGGATGTTGCCCACCCGCTTGTTGGCGGCGGCCAGCGCCGGTGCCTCGGGCAGACTTGCGAAGGCCCGCACCGCCGCCAGCCGCCGCGGCACGTCGCCCAGGTGAGCCGGGTGCAGCGCCAGCACGGCATCGACCTCTTGCGCGCTGTAGCCCTGGTCGCGCAGGTTCACGGCCAGGCGGTCGGCAAAGAAGTCCAGCAGTGCGGCAGTGGGGTCGGTGATCAATTCGCCGAAAGCCGGCACCGCGCTGCGCACCAGCGCGGGCAGTTCCAGCGCCAGGTTCTTCTCGACCAGGGTACGAACCACGCCCAGCGCATGGCGGCGCAGCGCGAACGGGTCCTTGTCGCCCGTGGGCAGCTGGCCGATGCCGAACAGGCCCACCAGCGTTTCCAGCTTGTCGGCCAGCGCCAGCACGGTGCCGGTGTGGTTGCGCGGCAGCACGTCACCGGCAAAGCGCGGCTTGTAGTGGTCTTCGATGGCAATGGCCACGCCGTCGCGCAGGCCTTCATGGCGTGCGTAATAGCCGCCCATGACGCCCTGCAACTCGGGGAACTCGCCCACCATGTCGGTGAGCAAATCGGTCTTGGCCAGCAAGGCCGCTTGCTGCACCTTGCTGTCCAGCACGTCGAAGCTGTCCTTGGCGTCCACGGTGTAGGGCAGCGTGGCCAGACGCAGCTGGTTGACGATGGCATGCGCGATGGCGCGTACACGCTCGGCACGCTCACCCTGGCTGCCGAGCTTGCCGTGGTACACGACCTGGGCGAGCTGCGGCACGCGGCTTTCCAGCGTGCGTTTGCGGTCCTGATCGAAGAAGAACTTGGCGTCGGCCAGGCGCGGGCGCACGACACGTTCGTTGCCCTGCACCACGCGCGAGGCATCGGCCGGGCTGATGTTGCTGACCACCAGAAAGCGCTCCGTCAGGCGGCCATCGGCCCCCAGCAGCGGGAAGTACTTCTGGTTGGCCTTCATCGTCAGGATCAGGCATTCCTGCGGCACGGCCAGGAACTCGGGCTCGAAGCGGCACAGCAGCACGTTCGGCCGCTCGACCAGGCCCGTCACCTCGTCGAGCAGGGCCTCGTCTTCGATGGGGCGCAGACCTTCGCGCGCCGCCGCTTCCGAGAGCTGGCGCACGATCTCGGCGCGGCGGCCCTCGAAGCTGGCGAGGACGGCGCCTTCATCCAGCAGCTGGCTGGCGTAGCTGTCGGCGTCGCGCAGCACCACGGTGGGCTGCGGCGCCTCGAAACGGTGGCCGCGCGTGCTGCGGCCGGCCTGCAGGCCCAGTGCGGAGACCGGCACGACATCAGCGCCGTGCAGCGCCACCAGGCCGTGAGCCGGGCGCACGAAGTTCACGCTGGTCCAGCCGGGCTGGAAACTTTCGCCGCCTTCGCCATCCAGACCGTGCTCCAGCTGGTACTGCATGACCTTCGGAATCGGCAGCTTCGCCAGCGCTTCGCCCAGCGCTTTCTGCAGGCCTTCGGCCAGCGTGGCGCCGGGCACCACGCTGTCGAGAAACAGCGCCTCGGCCTTGCCGTCGGGCGCGCGCTTCAGCTGCGGCAGCACCTGGGCATCCAGGCCCAACGCGCCCAGCTTCTTCAGCAGTGCGGGCGTGGGCTGGCCGTCGGCACCGAGCGCCACGGCCACAGGCATCAGCTTGATCTGCTGCGCCTTGTCGGCGGCCTTGGCGGCGACATGGCTCACGTGGACGGCCAGGCGGCGCGGTGAGGCAAACGAGGCCACCAGCGCAGTCGCCGGCGCCAGACCCTGGGCCTTCAAGCCATCGGACAGCAATTGCGCAAAAGCCTCGCCGAGTTTCTTCAAGGCCTTGGGCGGCAGCTCTTCGACGAAGAGTTCGACGAGCAGGTTCTTTTCTTCTGGGTGCATGGTCAGGCGGCCTGCTTTGCGGCCTGCTTTGCGGTCTGCTTCGCCGCTTGTTCGGCCATCTTCACGAGCACCTCGTCGGCCCAGGCCTTGGGCGCCATCGGAAAGCCCAGCCGGGCGCGGCTGTCGAGGTAGCTGTGCGCCACGCTGCGCGCCAGGTTGCGGATGCGGCCGATGTAGGCCGCGCGCTCCGTCACGCTGATGGCGCCGCGTGCGTCCAGCAGGTTGAAGCTGTGCGCCGCCTTCAACACCTGTTCATAGGCGGGCAGGGCCAGGTTCTGCGTCATCAGGTACTGGGCCTGCTTCTCGTGCGCGTTGAAAGCCTGCAGCAGGAAGTCGACATCGCTGTGCTCGAAGTTGTAGGTGCTCTGCTCCACCTCGTTCTGGTGGTACACGTCGCCATACTTCAAGCTCTTGGTCCACTGCAGGTCGTAGACGTTGTCCACGCCCTGCAGGTACATCGCCAGGCGCTCCAGGCCGTAGGTGATCTCGCCCGTGATGGGCTTGCAGTCGATGCCGCCCACCTGCTGGAAGTAGGTGAACTGCGTGACTTCCATGCCGTTCAACCAGACCTCCCAGCCCAGGCCCCAGGCGCCCAGCGTGGGGTTCTCCCAGTCGTCTTCGACGAAACGCACGTCGTTGCTCTTGAGGTCGAAGCCCAGCGCTTCCAGGCTGCCGAGGTACAGCTCGAGAATGTTCGAAGGCGCCGGCTTCAGCACCACCTGGTACTGGTAGTAGTGCTGCAGGCGGTTGGGGTTGTGGCCATAGCGCCCGTCTTTCGGGCGGCGGCTGGGCTGCACGTAGGCGGCTTTCCAGGGCTCGGGCCCGAGGGCTCGCAGGAAGGTGGCGGTGTGGCTGGTGCCGGCGCCGACTTCCATGTCGTAGGGTTGCAGCAAGGCACAGCCCTGGGCGTCCCAGTAGCTCTGCAGCTTGAGGATGATCTGCTGGAAGGTCAGCATGGGGTCGTGGGCGCGCCGATGAGGGACGGTCGAGTTTACGGGCTGGGCTCAGGCGCGATCTCGGACACGAGCTCAGACGCGGGCTCAGACGCGGGCACGGGCTCGAGCTTGGCGGCGGGCGCGCAACGCAGCCCAGCCGACGATCACCAGCGCCGCGCCCACCAGCGGCCACAAGCCCGCCGCCGCCGCCCACACGGCATAGGGTGTGCGGCCCTCGCGGCCCTGCGCCGTGGCCTGCAAGACGCCGCGCGTGTGCGGCGCCAGTGCGGCCGTGACCACGCCGCGGTGGTCGATGACGGCCGTGGCCCCGGTGTTGGTGGCGCGCAGCATCGGCCGCTGAAGCTCCAGCGTGCGCAGCCGCGAGATGTTCAGGTGCTGCGGTATCGCAATGCTGTTGCCGAACCAGCCGATGTTGCTGATGTTGGCCAGCACCGTGGGCGCGCCAGCGGCGCTGGCAAAGCGCTTCGCGAGTTCTTCGCCGAAGAGGTCTTCGTAGCAGATGTTGGGCGCAACCCTCTGCCCGGCCACGCCGAACGAGGGCTGTGTCAGGCCACCGCGGTTGAAGTCGCCCAACGGGATGTTCATCAGTTGCGTGAACCATCGAAAGCCGGTGGGGATGAACTCGCCGAAAGGCACGAGATGGTGTTTGTCGTAGCGGTACTCCGGCGCCGCCGACAGCCCCGCCACGCTGTTGGTGTAGCCGCGCTCGTAGTCACCCAGCGGCACGCCCACCAGCGCCGCGCCACGCTCGCGGAAGCGCTCTTGCAGCAGCTGCCAGTAGCCGGGGGCGAACTCGGTCAGCTGATCGGGCAGCAGCGGCACGGCGGTCTCAGGCGCCACGACGAGATCGGCCTTGGCCGCGAGCAGTTCACGCGCCACCCAGGCAAGCGCCTCGGGCATGTGGTCGGCGGCGAACTTCTCGTCCTGCGCGACGTTGGTTTGCAGCAGCGCGACTTGCAGCATGCCAGCGGGCCGGGTGAAGTCGGCCGGCACCGCCACGGCCGCCAGCAGCACGGCCAATGGCGCGGCCAGCGCGAGTGCGGCGCCACGCACGCCGGCACCGCGCTGTGCTGCCTGCGCCGCCACCACGAGGCCAGCTGCCAGCGCAGCCATCAAGGCGCCGATGCCGTAGACGCCGAGCCAGGGCGCCAGCGCGGCCAGCGGTGCGTCCACCATCGCGTAACCCGATGCCACCCAGGGGAAGCCCGTGAAGAGCAGGCCGCGGGCCAGTTCGACCAGCAGCCACAGCGCTGCGAAAAGCGCCACATCGCCGCCGCCGCCGCGACGCCAGGCGGCATACGCTGCACTGGCCGCAGCCAGGTACAGCGACAGCGCTGCCGACAAGGCAAACACCGCCGCGCCCGCCAGCGGCGCCGGCAGGCCACCATAGCGGTGCAGGCTGATGAAGAGCCACCAGGTGCCGGCACACAACCAGGCCGTGCCGTAACACCAGCCCAGCAGGGCAGCGCGGCCTGGCCGGGCGGCACTCAGCCGCCACACCAGCAGCACCATCGTGACCAGCGGCAGCGGCCACAGCACGGTGTGCACGAAAGCCAGGGTCTGCAGCGCGCCCAGGGCCGCCACAGCTGGCAGTTCCAGCCGCCGCAGCCACGGCGCGTCGGCCTTCAATCGAGGTGGCCGTCGTCGGCCGGGGCCTCGGGCTGCGGCGCACGCGCCACGCGGAACCAGCGCACCGCGCCACCGCGCGTCAGCATCACCGTGAAGCGCAGCCCGCCCACTTCCACCATCTCGGTGCGGCGCGGCACCCGGCCGAGCTCTTGCGCCACCAGGCCGCCTATGGTGTCGAACTCGTCTTCGGGCAGGCTCGTTCCGAAGGCCTCGTTCACGGCACCGATGCCGACATCGCCGGCCACGCGGTGCGTGCCGTCGGCCAGGGTGTAG
>Ga0209181_10009826_pt1 | contig 12521 bp, 12 predicted proteins | sample MAT05_FD_187208 | JGI IMG/M metagenome (GOLD analysis project Ga0209181, IMG submission 187208) | Freshwater microbial communities from Lake Fryxell liftoff mats and glacier meltwater in Antarctica - MAT-05 (SPAdes) (version 2) | ecosystem: Environmental > Aquatic > Freshwater > Ice > Liftoff... | reverse complement strand
GGCTGCACAGCGACCGCCGAAGGTCGCGTGGTGACCGTGCCGATGTCGCCGAGTGGCTACGACTGGGCGGCGCTCACGTCCTGCGCGACGCGCATCAAGTCAGAGTTCGGCAGCGAGACTCAGGTCATCGTCGGCGCCGATCCGACGGTCGAGTACGAGCAGGTCATTCACGCGATGGACGCGCTGCGCAGCGACGGCTCGCGCAGCCTGTTTCCCGAGGTGTTGCTGTCTGCGGGAGTGCGCTAGCGAGCTCGGCTGCGTGAGCGCCACTGCGAGGTAGCGCGAGCTGGTGTGCGGGCGCGCTCTACGCGCTCAGCGCGTCGGCTTCGGGTTCGCCGACGGCTTCGTCGAGGGCGGCGCGCACGTCTTCGACGGCGAACTCGAGCTCCACCAACGTCTCCGACGCAGCCTTCGTGTCGCGAGCCTTGGCGTGGCCCTCGAGCGCGAGCGCGAGCGCGCCGGCGTCGGTCGCGCCCAAGCTGAGGCACGAGCCCTTCAGCGTGTGCGCGTGTCGCTCGATGCCGCGCCAGTCGCTCTCGCCGAGCGCGTTTGCCAGCGCCAGCAGCGCACTGCTGCTGCCCCGCGCGAAGCTGTCGCGGATGCGCGCGAGCAGCACGCGATCGTTGCCCAGCTGATCGAGGATGCGCAATCGCGGTGCGGCGTTCGTTGGCTTGGCGATCGGCTGGGCATCAACGACGTGCTCGGCCATCGCCGCGCGAAACGACTCCAGCGTGAGCGGCTTGGTCACGTAGCCGTCCATGCCGGCCGCCGCGGCGCGTGCGCGCTCCACGGGAAGTGCATGCGCGGTCACCGCGACGATCGGCGTGCGGGTTCGACCGGTCTCGAGTTCCCAGCGGCGGATGCGCCGCGTCGCCTCGTAGCCATCGAGCTCCGGCATCTGGCAGTCCATCAGGATGATGTCGAAGCGCGTCCCCGAGGTCGCGCGCGCGACCGCCTGGAGGCCGTCGGACACCGTCTCGCAGCTCACGCCGAGCTCCAGCAGAAAGCTCCCGGCCACGAGCTGGTTCGTCTCGTCATCCTCGGCGAGCAATACGTGCGCGCGGAGCGGCGCGGTCGGTGACGCGCTGATTTCTCGCTCGGGCGTGTCGGAAGTCGTCACCGCTTCGTCGAGCGCGATCGCGAAGCTGAACGTGCTGCCCACACCGGGCTCGCTGACGAGCGTGATCTCGCCGCCCATCTGCGCCACCAGCTGACTGATGATGGCGAGCCCGAGGCCGCTGCCGCCGTAGCGTCGTGTGGTGCTCGTGTCCGCCTGCGCGAAGGCCTCGAAGACCGCCGCGTGCTTGTCCGTGGCGATGCCAATCCCAGTGTCCCGCACCGACACGCGGAGGGAGCCGGCGTGCCACTCGAGCGTCAGAGTCACCGTGCCGACACTGGTGAACTTCACCGCGTTGCCGACGAGGTTCGAGATGATCTGCTCAAAGCGCAGGCGATCGCCCAGCAGCCGTCGTGGCACCTCGGCGCCGATGTCGACGACGAGCGCGACGCCCTTCTGCTGGCAGCTCGGCGCAAACAGCGCGGACACGGCATGCGCCGCTGCGCGTGCGTCGAACGGGGCGCGCTCGAGCTCGAAGCGGCCAGCCTCGACGCGCGACAGATCGAGCACGTCGTTGACCAGCGCGAGGAGCGTGCGGGCGGAGCGCCCGATGGTGCCGACCAGCGCCGACGTCTCGACGTCGAGTCGCCGTCGCGAGAGCACGTCGGCGAGCCCGAGTACGCCGTTGAGCGGCGTGCGGATCTCGTGGCTCATGTTGGCAAGGAAGCGCGATTTCACGGCGTTCGCGTGCTCGGCGGCAGCGCGCTCGCGGTCGTTCTCACGCATCAGCGCCGCGATCCGCCGGAACGAGCGCGCCACCGACAGCGCGATGGCGATGCCGAGCGCGACGATGGTCGCCGCGATGGCGCCGGCGATGCGTGACTGTCGGCGGCTCTGCGCGTCGATCCGATCCGCGCTCATCACCAGACGCAGAGTGCCCGCTGCGCCGCTCGGGAGGACGATCGGTGCCTCGGTGCGCAGGTGGTTCGCGCGCGGCGTCAGTGCGGTGGACGCGCCGAGGTGCGCGACGGTCGTGCCGTTCGGTGCGGTCGCGGAGATCCCCACGAAGTCGACGTCGCGCTGCGCGCCGCGGAACGCCTCGGCGACGCTCTGCTCGTCGCCGAAGTCCACTGCGGGCGCGATCGTGTAGGCGATCAATCGGGCTTGGTTCTCGGCCTTGTGCTCGAGCGCGGCGAGCGCACTGCTGTGCTCCGTGTACGGGAACCACAGCGCGACGAACCCCGCCACCGCGGCGAATGCAGCGGTGACGGCGAGCGGAGCCACGCTCGACGCACGGTCGGTCATCGGCGCGACAGCAGCCTGCGCAGCTGCACCACCAGCTGCGTCCCGAGATCGGCCTTGTGCACCGCGGTGTCGACGGTGCCCGCGGCGGCGAGCTGGTCGAGCTCGTCGCGTCCGGCACCGGAGACGAGGAGCAGCGGTACGAAGCGCAGCGCCTTGTTCTGTCGGAACAGGCGCGCGAGCGCGTCGCCGCGCATCGCCGGCATGTTCAGATCGCAGACGACGGCGTCGATCGAGTGCTCGCGCACTGCGCGGGTCGCACCGATCGGCGACGCGATCGTATGCGTCTTGAACCCGGCCTCGCGCAGGATCGCACCGATGACCATCAACGCGGTCTCGTCGTCGTCGATCACGAGAATGTGATCATTCATGGTGCTCATGGCGCGTCCTCCGAGCCTGCGTCGGGAGGCTCTGCACACTCGTCGGGGAAGCGCTCCGCTGCGCGATCGATCGTCGCGCAATCGAACGGTGGCGGATCAGGTGGACGCTCGAGACCGCAGCCAGCGACGAGCGTGAGCGTCGCTGTCACGAGACCCGCGGCGCGTACTGCACTGCTGCGGACGCGGCGACGCGGCTCAGAGCGGGAGGTCATATTGCAACCCCACGAATCCGAGGAACGAGCTCGGCGTCGGTGTGAGAACAGTGGTCGCATCGGGCGCGGACGGACTCGGCGCGTCGAGCAGATACGGGAGGAGCGGATTCACCGAGTAGGAGAACGCGACGCGGAGATGCAGGCCGCGAACGGCCGGGAGCGGCGAGGTGAAGCTCGCGCGCAGATCGAGCTGCTCGCTGGCTTTGTGTGTCGTCAGCGTCTCGAAGTCCGCGAAGGCGGTGCGCCGCCCGCTGAAGGCGCCGACCAGCGCGATCGTCGCGCCATCGGGGACGAACGTGTAAGCGATCCGCGCATTGCCGATCCACAGCGGTGTCAGCGGGATCGTCAGTCCGTCCCGGCGCGTATCCGCGAGCGTGACGCTGCCGCCGAACACCAATCCCTTGGCAGGACGAAGCGTAAAGGTGAGCGAGCCGCCGACCGATCGCAGCGCGCCGAGGTTGTCCCAGCGCACGGCGAATTCGGGCTCCGCCGTCGACGCGAGCTCACCGCTCGCCCGCGCCGACGCGTACTCGCTGGCGGTCGCGGGTCTCGTGTCGATGAAGCTGTCGTAGAACGAGACGAAGCTGCGCAGCGAGAACGACGCCCAGCCGGCGCGCTGTTGCCACTCGATCTCGGCGGTGCGCGCGACCTCCGGGCGGAGACCCGGCGCCCGCACGCGATACGTGAAATCGGACTCGCTCAGCTCGTAGGCGCTCGGCGCGCGAAACGCCTCGGCGTAGCTCAGCCGGATCGACGTGCCGTCCCTCGGGGCGAGGACGACGGCGAGGCGCGGCGAGACGCGCGCACCGAAGAGACTGTCGACGTCGAGGCGGGCGCCACCGTTGATGACGAGCCAGTCGAGCGGCTGCCATACCTGCTGTACGAACACCGCGCCGAGCGCGCTCACGGTGTGCGAGTAAGGGAGACGGGTGGCGCTCGGCGGCGCGCCCGTGAGCAGATCGGCGTCGTCGGAGGGGCGCGCGGTCGCGTCGCGGCCGCGGACGTCGTAGCCGACGGTGGTGACGAGCGCGCCGTCGAGGTCCCAGTCGACTGCGAGCTGTTGTTCGAGACCGACAGAGCGACCGCGACTGCGCGCGGTGAACGTGCAGCCGTCGATCTGGCCCGGCGCGCACCAGTAGGGGGAGATCCAAACCGAGCTCTCCGACCAATCGTTCAAGCCGCCATAGATGCGGGTCGTCAGCGAGACGTGCGGTCCGATCAGCGCCGAGTGCCGCAGATCGAAGCGTAGGTTGCGACGCTGCTCAAGCGCCGCCGGATCGTTGAACGTGCCGACGAGAGGCATTTCTCTCGTGTATTCGTTCGCTTGGACCTGCAACTTGAATTGACCCACCCGCAGCGCCGCGACGATGCTCGGCGCCTCGAGCGCGTGGTGCGCCGCACCGCCCCACGTGGTCTCGCCGGGCCGCCGCTCGAGAGCGCCGCTATCGAGTAGCGGCACGCGATACGAGTTGCTGAGCTCCTGCAGCCACTCGGCGCGGACGGTGATCTCCGCGTCCGAGCCGAGGAGCCGAAACGCGTGTGCGAAGCCGAGCCCGAGTCGATAGCGAAATCCAGCGCGATCGCCTGCGGCACTCGGTGTCGTCGGCTGTCCGTTCTCCGCCGTCGGCGGCATGAAGCCGAGCTCTGCCGTCACGTGCAGCCCAGGATCGTCCGACGCGCGTCGCGTGAAGATGTGCACGACGGCGAGCATCGCGTTCGAGCCGTACATCACCGAGCCCGCGCCGAGCACGACCTCGAGATGGTCGATCGCCTCGAGCGGCACGCCGAGGCCCTCGTGCACCGTGACGCCGCCGGTGTCCTGCGCGTTCATCACGTGGCCATCGAGGAGCACCAGCACGTGGCGCCCCGAGTCACGCAACATCAGCCCCTGCGCGCCGATATCGCCGCCGCCCGCAAAGTCGCGAATGCGCGAGGTCTGCACGCCGATGCCGAGAAACGCGAGCGCCTCGTCGATGGTGCGAATGGCGTAGATGCGCAGCTCGGCGGCGGTAATCGTGAAGATCGCCGCCGGTGCCGCGCTAGCGCGCTCCGCACCACGCGACGCGCTCGTCACCACGGACTCCTCGAGCAGCGACGACAGCCCATCGAGGCCCTCCTCGTCGAGCGCGTCAGCGTCACCGTCGGCGTCAGCGTCGGCGCCTACCAGCGGCCGCGCGTCGGCTGGAGTGATCGGCGTGCGGCTGCGGTGCGGCGGCTGCTGCGCGATCGCGGGCGACGCGATTCCGAGCAAGATGGCCACGATCGCGAGATAGCGGATCATTGGACAATCCTCGCTAGTCGAAGAAATTGCGCGTTGAAGCGCAGTCCGCTCGCGCGCGCGGCGGTGAGGTTGACCACGATCCGCGGCCGCGACGAGACGAGCTCGAAGCCGAGCACCATCCCGCGGTCGACATCGGCCGCGACCGCCGACACCGTGATCAGAGTCGTCCCAGATACCGCGGCGGCGATCAGCGGGATCTCGCCGTCGAGACGCGCGCCGAGATAGAGCACGTCGGCGTCGACGCGCCGCACCTCGCTGCGCAGCGCCGCAGCGTTCGTGTACGAGACTTGCGTCACGTCCATCGGCCGCCCGCCGAGGCGGCGACTCTGGCGCAGCCCCGCGAGCAGCTGCGCGGTCGTGCGGGCCGACTCCGCCGAGCCATTGCGACCGACCACTAGGACGTGTACCGGCGTGCTCGCTGACGCGAATCCGCGCTCGTAGCGCACGACCCGCTCGAGCAGCTCCAGCTGCAGACGGATCGGCACGGCGACCTCATCCGCCACCGCTGCCGACGTCGCGAGTAGGCCGACGACGGCGCACGCCAGCGCCAGCGCGCGACGCGCGCCGCTGGTCATCTCGGTCGGTCATCAGGCCGACCCGGTGGTGTCGAGCGCGATGGCATGGGGTGCAGCGACCCAAACGGCAGCGCCGCGGCGTTCTGAACGCGGTCGCTCGCTCGCACTCCGCCCAATGCCCTACGATCGACGCCACGATGCGCGTCCATCACCTCGACTGCTGCAGCATGTGTCCGCTCTCCGCTCGGCTGGTGAACGGTCACGGCCCGATGTTTGGCCGCGGGCGCATGGTCGCGCACTGCTTGCTGGTCGAGACGGACGCGCACGGGCTCGTGCTCGTCGACACCGGCATCGGGCTTGCCGACATCGCCGATCCCGGAAAGACGCTCGGCAAAGGCTTCGCGGTCGCGGCCGGAATCAGCAATCCGAGCGCGGCGATGTCGGCGTTCGAGCAGGTGAAGGCGCTCGGTCACGATCCGCGCGACGTGCGTCACATCCTGCCGACGCACCTCGATCTCGATCACGCGGGCGGACTCGCAGATTTCCCGTGGGCGAAGGTGCATATCCACACCGCGGAGCGCGCAGCGGCGCTCGCGCCACCGACCTTCGCCGAGAGCAATCGCTATCGCCCGGCGCACTTCGCGCACAACCCGGACTGGGCTCTCTATGCGCAGACCGGGGAGCCGTGGAATGGCTTTCCTGCGGTGCGCTCGTTGGTCGGCCTGCCGCCGGAGATCCTCGCGATTCCGCTGCCGGGGCACACGCGCGGACATGCGTGTATCGCCGTCGACACGGGCGCAGGCTGGCTGCTGCACGCGGGCGACGCGTATTTCAGCCGCGGCACGATCGACGGCAGCGGCGCGCCGATCGGCATGACGCTGTTCGAGAAGCTCGTCGCCATCGACGGCAAGCGCGTCCGCGAGAATCACGCGCGGCTCGGCGAGCTTCTGCGCACTCACGCGTCCGATCTGCGCGTCTTCTGCGCGCACGATCCCAACGAGTTCGACGCGCTGCGCAGCGATTCACGCGCGCACTGACTGCGCATCGTGCCGGTCGACTCGCGGCGGTGGTCAGCGTCTGCGACGAACGGTCGAGACAATCAGTCAGGTGAGCGCGTCGATGTTCAGGTAGCGTTCCTCCTTGCCAGAGGACTGCACCACCTGTGGCACCTGCTGCTTCTCGCACCTCGCGACGTACGTCTCCGTCACGGGTGACGACCACCAGCGGCTGGGCGACGACGCCGAGACATACGTCGAGTTCGACGGCAACCGAGCGTTCATGCGCATGGAGAGCGGTCACTGCGCCGCGCTGCGGATCGAAGGCGGGCGCTTTCTCTGCGCCGTGTACGCCGCGCGACCCGACACCTGCCGCGATCTCGCGCGTGACTCGGCCGAGTGCGCCGGCGAGATCTTCAGCAAGGGCGAGCGGCCGCTGGTCGCGTTGCGACTCAGCGCAGCCCGCGGCCGCTGAGGGCGTGCCCGAGGCGCTCGAGATGGTGCGCCTCTTGATGAAGGGACACGAGGCTGTCGCGAAAACCGCGCGCGAGGTGTGGAAGCCGGCGGAGAAGGCCAACGATCAGTCGACCGCTGATCTGCTGACGCAGCGCCTGCAGATCCACGAAAAGACTGCGTGGATGTTGCGCAGTCTGCTCAAGTGATCGAGACGAGCAGGTGATGCACGAAGCGCGTCGAGCTCAGGGCGCGACGAAGTCACCGACGAAATACGGCTGTGCGTCGACCGACCGCGTGCGCACGTAGGTGAGCGCGCCGCTGTCCGCGTCGACGTCGAAGACGGCGATGTTCTCGGAGTCGCGGTTGGCGACGTAGAGACGGCGCTCGTCGACCGACAGACCCATCGAGCGTGGGTGCTCGCCGTCGGTCGGCTCGTGCTCGACCAGCGTGAGCGAGTCCGCGGTCGTCGCGAACACTGCCACGCTGTCGTGGCCGCGATTCGACGAGTACACGTGACGACCGTCGCGGGTGATCAAGATCTCGGCGCCGGTGTTCCCGCCGGTGAAGCTCGCGGGCAGCGTCGGCACCGTCGACAAGCGGGTGAGTCTCCCAGTGCCGAGCACGTCGAAGACGTCGATCTCACTCGATAGCTCGTCAACCACGTACGCGCGCGAGCCGCTGGGCGAAAGCGCCATATGCCGCGGCCCATCGCCATTGCCAGCGCTCTCGCCGACGCGCGTCAGCTGGCCAGTGCGCGTATCGAGCGTGTAGCCGACCACGCGATCGATACCGAGACACGGCACGTAGACGTGCTCGGCGAGCGCATCGACGACGATCGCGTGCGCGTTGCGCCCGGCGACCTCGGTGAATACGCGTGCGCCGAGCGTTCCGTCGGCGGCGATCGGGTAGACGCCGATCTCGCCCGAGCCGTAGCTCGCGGTGAACACGAAGCGCGCCTCGTGATCGATCGACAGATGGGTCGGCCCTCCCGGCGCCGCCTGACGCGACACGACGCGCGTGGTGCCGTCGGTCGCGACGCTGAGCGCGATGACCTCGTTGTCGCTGCCCTGCACGGCATAGAGGTGCGCGCCGTCCGCGGTCGCCGTGACGAACTCGGGGAAGTTGCCAGTGTCGGTTCGCGACAGCTCCGCGAGCGTGCGGCCATCGAGCGTCAGCAAGTTGCCATTCGAGAGCCCGACATAGACGAAGGTGCGTCGCGGCGCGCCGGCATCGAGCGAACTACCAGCGTCGTCGCCTGCAGCATCGGGCTGTGCCGCATCGAGCGTCGCGCCATCGCGTGGCGCCGTCAGCGCGTCGTGGCTCGCGTCGGTCGGCACGGCGGCATCGGGTGGGTCGTCGCTCGTGCAACTGATGAGCGCGAGCGCGAGGAGGAGCGTGGCGGCTGCTGAGAAGCGCATACCGCAGAGTGCAACGAGCGACGGCGCGACACCATACCCGGCGCTCTGCACGAGACTGCGCATCGTCGTGCGACGCGGTGTTCGGTCAGGACATTTCGCGCAGCACGAAGATCGCGTCGTCGAGCACGTAGACCGGCGCGTCGGCGTCGCCGCGGCTCAGATACGGCGCACGCGCGAAGCGCTCGACCTCGAGGCCGAGCGGCGCGAACACGCGCGTTACGAGCGCGGTGAGCGCTGGCTCCCACGCCGCGCTGTGCGCGTCCGTCGGCAGCACTTCTTCGGCGTCGACGGTGCCACCGGCGACGTGGACGTGCGTCGATAGCGGCAGCGGCGTCGCGACGATCATCCGCCCGCCTGGCGCGATTAGCGCACGTGCGCGCTCGAGCAGAGTCAGCGGCCGCGCGGCTCGGTCGATGACGTGCAGCAGCGAGACGACGTCGAACGGTTCGCCAAGTGGCAGCGCGCTCTCGGCGAGGTCGACGCCGTGGCACACGTAGCCGCGCGCGCGCAGCTTGCGCGCCATGCCGCGTGAGGTCTCGGTCGTCGTCACAGCGCCAAATAGCGGCGCCAGCTCCGCGGTTACGTCGCCAGAGCCCGCGCCGATGTCGAGCAGCCGTCCCGTAGTGTGCTCGCCGAGCAGCGCGCGCCACTGTGCCGTCGACAGCAGGAACATCGGGTAAAAATCGAGCAGCGCGTTCGCGTCGTAGTCGCTGATGACGTGCCCGAGCAGCCCGCGCACCAGCGTCCCGAGCGTGCCGTGCGGCGGCCGTGAGAAAAACGCGCGTGTGCTCTCGTCTGCCGCGAGCGGCGTGAACGCGCGCGCGAGCGCTGACGTCAGCTGCTGCAGATCGCAGTCGTAGCGCAGGGAATCGAGCGCTGGAGTCGTCATCGTCGAGGCGCGCTACGGACGCACGCTCGTCACGTCGATGAAGCCCGACGAGTCGAACATCAGTCCGATGCCGAGCGCGAGCGCAAATGTCCCGGCGCCGAGAGCGAGCGGGCCGCGAGCCGCGGGGCAGCGATCGCCGAAGTCGAAACACGCGCCCTCGCCGGTCAACAGCGCCACCGAGAGCAGCGCGAGCCCCGCGACGCCGATTCCGACGCCGAGCCCGAGCTCGATCAGCGACGCCGGCCGACCCTCGACGAACACATCGCTGCTGCCGAGGCGCAGCTCCTCGTCGAGCGCGACCGCGCTCATCCAGATGCGGTATTCGCCAGGCGCGAGCGTGAGCGTGCACGGCGTCTCGCAGCGCCACTCGTGACGCCCGTCGCGCGGCGGATGAAGCCGCTCGACGCGCGCAGTGTCGTGCCGCGCCTCGCTGCGCACGAACAGCCGGTGCTCCCCCGCGTCGACGTCCATCAGCGCATCGGGACGCGCCGCGACGCCCGCCGCAGGAACGGCGAGGCCGGCGGCGGCCGACTCGGACTCCGACTCCGACTCCGACTCGGACGTAGACGCCGCTCCCGTCGCCGCCGCGGAATCCTCCGCCGGCCGCTGCGCTTGTGCCTGCGCCGCGTCGAGGCGCGCCAGCATCACGCCCATCACGCAGAGAGCCACCGCGAGGGAATATGCGCGCCGCACAGCGCTGTGTTTAGCAGCCTATCGGACCAGTCGCCCGCAGCGGTCAACGCGCTCGAGCGGCGGATCGGTCGCGCCGTCGCGAGCCGCGTGGTCGTCGGTGCGCGATTCTGTCAGAACTTCATCGTGCGTCTGGCGTCTCAGCGGAGGTCATCGTGAGAGAGGCCATCATGTCGGCACCGTCGAACCGCGGTCGATTCGTCCCCGCGACGCTCGTCGTGCTCTCGCTACTCGGCCTCGCACTACCGCTCGTCTTCGGGACCACGCGCGCCGATGATCGGCGCGACGCCGATGGCAACGCTGCGCCGCCCGCATCGGCCGCTTTGCCGGCGTCGATTCGCATCCTCGACCTACCACCGCGCATAGCACCGCCGTTCGCGCCCTCGGCGCCGGCGTCGCGCTCGGCCGCGCGCGTGCTCGAGACGCTCGGTCGCGTGCGCGCAGGCGTTCGTTCGACGCGCTATCAGCACAACACCGTCGTGCGCGAGCGCGACGGGCTGTTCGCGTGGGACTGCTCGGGCATGGCGGCGTGGGTGATGGCGCGCTCGGCGCCGCGCGCGCTCGCGACGATCGCCCGCGAGCGACCCGTGGCGCGCGACTTCTACCGCGCGATCACGCGTGCACCGACAGAGCGCGCTCGCGGCGGCTGGCAGCGCCTCGCGCACATCGCCGAGGCCCGCCCGGGCGACGTCTTCGCGTGGCTGCGTCCATCCGATTGGCCGCCACGCAACACCGGTCACGTCGGCTTCCTGCTCGCCGCGCCGACGCCGGTGCCGTGGCTCGAGGGCGCCTATGTCGTGCGCATCGCCGACGCGACCAGCGTGGCGCATCAAGACGACACGCGCGCAAACGACGCCGACGGCGGCTACGGCGAGGGCACGCTGATGTTCCTCACCGACGGCGCCGGCCGCGCGACTGCGTACGCGTGGCACGGCACGTTCTCGGGCGGCGCGGTGATGACCGACATCGTGTTCGGCCGCCTCGTGCGCTGACTCGCCAGGTGCGCCGACAGCGCGACGCCGTCTGCATCCATACGCCACCGTATGGTACGCGCTCGTCGACGATCGCCGCGCTCGCGCCAGGACGCGTGGCGCACTATCTGTTCGCTTCCGGGCCGCCATGCACGACACCCTTCGACGACTTCACCACGCTGCTCTCCGCGGACGCACGCTGGTCTTCTTGAGCGTCGCGCTCGCCGTCCTCGCACAGAGCGGCTGTGAGGGCTGCGGCAGCGTCGAGCGGCGCTCGCTGACCGATGCAGGGCCACCAGTGAACGTGTGGACGGCGCGCAGTGACGAGGCGCTAGCGATAGCGCTCGGTGAGGCGCAGCGGGACGCGACGCGTCAGCACCGACGCGTCCTGCTGGTGTTCGTCGGCTTCGCCGATGCCGACAGCGAAGCGGTCATCCGTGTGCTCGCGAGGGCGCCCGCCGCCGCCGTGCTCCGCGAGCGCTACGTGGCGGTGTACGTGAACGTCGGACGTGAGGGCGTCGATCACACGCGCCTCCGCCACGCGCACGACGTGCGCAAGCTCGCGACGTTGGTCGTGCTCGAGGCGAGCGGTCGACGCGTCGCGCGGCAGACGTTCGCGCCGGTGAGCGACGTGAGCCCGCTCTCGCCGGAGACGCTGGCGCAGTGGCTGACCACGCCGCGCGGACGCTGATCGCCGGGTGACCGCGCAGCAGCCCGCGCAGCAGTGCGCGCGGGTTTGCAGCGCCGCGCGATCGTTGCGAGGATGCGCGCCCATGCGACGCCCCACCGACTCTCTCGCTCCCTCGCGCTCGACGCGGCTCCCGCTCTCGAGCGCGCTCCTCTGTGCGCTCCTCTGCGCGCTGCTCGGCTGCGGCGGACCGTCCTCTACGGGCTCCGCCACGACGCCGACGCCGCCGCCCGATCCGGTCGCGGCGACCGACGCTCCGCCCGCCTCGGGAGAGCGCAGTCCGTGGGATGGGCTCGGTGCGCGCGAGCTCTCCGCGTTCGTCACCGAGCGCGCGATCGCGCGCCTGCGCGAGGTGCAGCCGGATCTCGATCCCGCGCGCCTCGACGCCTATCGCGCCGACCCGACGACGGCGCCCGCGCTCTCCGGCCGCGCGGTCGAGCGCTTGCTCGATCTCGCCGTCGCAGCGACCGTCTCGGGGCGCCTCGACGAGGCCAAGCAGACGATTCGCCTGGTGCGCGCGCGCGCGAAGAACCGCAACTCTGCGTTCGCCGCGACCACGCTGCTCTCCGAGATCGAGCGTCGCCAGGCGGGCGAAGACGCGATCGCGCAGGAGCGCGCCATCGGCACCGTGCTGCGCGAGCTGCCGCGCCCGCGCTTCGGCGCCGCG
>Ga0209181_10009825_pt1 | contig 12524 bp, 13 predicted proteins | sample MAT05_FD_187208 | JGI IMG/M metagenome (GOLD analysis project Ga0209181, IMG submission 187208) | Freshwater microbial communities from Lake Fryxell liftoff mats and glacier meltwater in Antarctica - MAT-05 (SPAdes) (version 2) | ecosystem: Environmental > Aquatic > Freshwater > Ice > Liftoff... | reverse complement strand
CAGCTGGCAGGGCAGGGCCAGGGGATCGGCATAGAGTACGTGGGGGGCGTTCCAGATGTGCGCCTCCAGCTGGTAGCGCACGGGTCTCAGCGCCAGCTCCGCCCGAGCGAACAGAACGCACTGGCGGCGATCGAGGATTAGCCGGTCGGTGCGCCAGCCGCCGAGCAGGCTGTCCTCGGTCAGTGGGCCCGGCGAGACGTCGCGGAGTCGGGTGGCTAGTTTGCGGATGGCGTGGATGATCACAGGCGCCGCGGCTTAGTCGTCCACCGAGTACTCGCCAGGTGCGTCTGCTACGCGTTTCAGCGGGGCAATAGCCGGTGCATCTGAGATCCGCGACTTGAAGTACGCCGCTGTTTCCGAATCCGTACAGTGCAGGTAGCACCCCTTGATACCGCGCGTCATGAGTGTCCGATAGGTATTCTTGATGATGGCGTCCGCCTTGGCCTGCGCCTGCACCCGGTCCTCCCGAAGAGCCTTCTTGAAGCCCTTTATGGACTGGTCATGACGTGAGCGTTTCTCGGGCCGGGTTACTACAAAGCCATCCCGGACGACAAGATCTGGCCCGATGACTACCCCAATGTAGTCCACCTCAAGACCCTGGCAGGTGTGGATACACCCGATCTGCTCAACGGAGTCGTCCGCGGTGATCCACAGCCCCCCATCACGGGTGAGGTTCCACTGCATTGAAAACCCGTGTTCAGGGATCACGATATCCGCTGCCGAAGGGTCAGTCTTGCTTTTCCAGTCCCAGCAGTAGCCCGCCACCATCCGTGCCCGATTGGAGACCGTATTCATTTGCTCGATTCTCTGACGCATGACGGTCGGTGAATCGAAGACCTGGACATCGAAATCCGCCGTATCCAGCAGATCATTGGCTGTCCTTCGAATACCCAAAGCATCGTCGAGCCACGCGAGATACCCGTCCGAGCCATTGCAGCGGAACTGCGACTCAAGTTTCAGATGCGTAATCGCGGCGCCGGCGCGCCGGGCCCAGGACTCGATCTCGTGCTTTCGGCCAATGTCCTTCCACGTGACCCGTTGATCCTCGTCAATGAAGAAGATCGCGCAGTTCGCGGCCCGGATGATCTCCTCGATCTGATTCTTGCCCAGGTTCGAAAAGATGCCCGACTTCTCGTTCAGCCGATGAGCTTCATCGACAATTAGCCCATCAAATGTGCCAGGTGGCGTGTCAATAAACTCGCCGGAACCCGCAAAGAGACTCGATATTCTCGACCGCCTGTATGAACCCGAAAGGGTCTTCTCGAATACTTCCCGGGGTGCTCTGTTCTTTGTGACGTACTTGGTCAATCGATCCTTGCCGGTCAAGGCAACCATGAGGTTGATTGCGACGACCGACTTGCCTGTACCTGGCCCGCCATCAATGATTACTACCTGCTTCTTGTCCGGGGCCGCCCCCAAGGCAAGGGCCAAGGACGTCTCGTAGACGACCTTTTGCTCATCAATGAGCACGAACTCCCGTTTGCCGGCCAACATGCCGGTCAAGGCATCCACCAACCGCTTGGAGGGCCTGATGCGCCCATTCTCGATGCGGACAATCAGGCGACCTTGGTCACCGCGGCGGACATGCATCGCTATGAATGCCCGCAAGCGGTCCCGCTCTTCATCACCAGCCAGAAATAGGGGCGCCTCGCGAACGTAGTCGGCGTAGAAAGGGTCGTTAAGATCGTCCCCGCTGACGCAGTTATGAAGGTAGACGCAAGGACGCAGGGGCACACTCTCCGTGTCGACTGCTTCGTTGAAGTTCCGCAGCAACTCGGCGTACGACCAAGCTTGGTATGAAGGATGGCTTGTATCTGCCTCACCGCCGGCAAATCGTGTGCGGACAATGCCGTCCTTGTTGGTCTTTGCCGCGGCTTCCCATTGTTTGAGCTCGACGATCAGCAGATTGTCACGGTCGTCACCGTCGTTGCCGGTCAGTAGTAGGTCAATCCGCTTTGAAGTCTGTGGAATCCAGTACTCGATCGCCACGCCACAGTCCGAGGGTATGGAATCGTGGTTAAGGACTTTCGCCATCGCCAGAAGTGATTCTTTCCACGAGCGAACCTCAGAGTGGGATACGCCCCGACCTACGCGCCGACGATAAGCGTCTAGGATGACCTTCTCGATGTCTCTCTTGAACGTGTTGTCGAGAAACTCGGCCTTGGTGGACTGATAGACGATCACAGGGATCCTTTGCGGGACGAACTAGAGTTCCGTGTACTTCTTGCTGGAACCCCTCGCCTTTTCGACGGGGTACTTGGCGGAGTTACGGACGATCTTGTCAGTGGCTGCTGCGGCGAGGTCAATATCCAGCTTGTCAGCCAAGCGAACGAGGTACAGGAGAACATCAGCCATTTCGTCGCGAACGGCTTCTGACTGCTCCGCGGTCAGCTGCCGGCTTTGCTCCTCTGTCAGCCACTGGAAGGGCTCAAGGAGTTCGGCAGCCTCAACCGCCAGGGCAGAAGCCAGATTTTTGGGGGAGTGGAACTGGTCCCAATCGCGGTCGGCGGCAAAGCGTCTGAGCTCGTCACGGAGGGCGACGAGAACGTCCGCGGGAGGGTTGAGATCTCTTTTGTCCATTCCTAGCCCTCAAACGCTTTCTGCTATGGGTAAATGATGCCAGAAGAGATGTCTTGCTCGCCCCTTACAGGGGTGATCCTCGACTCTTGGCGAGTCGCTGCTCCAGGTCCTCTGGGGCTCGAAAGGTCATGGTCTTGGCACCCAGCCTTCTCTCGATAACCAACTTCGCCCTGCTGAGTGCCAAGAGGTCGGAACGTGCAGTGGCATAGGCCACGTTGTGGCTTCGCTGATGAGACTTGATCGTGTACTCGGTGCCAGGATGGCGCAGAGCGTGGCCCAGGAGTGCAAGTTGGCGATGGTTGAAGCTCGCCACGTTCTTGAGCCGGGTTTCTACTTCCCGGACCTGGGCAATCTTGCGCTGCAGATACTGGTCTAGGCTCTTAATTGCCCGGAGCATGACTTCGAGCTGATAGATCAGAAAGTACGTCGCGTCGTTCTCGTCTGATTCTGAGTACCGATATGACCTTCCGTACTGTGCAAAGGCATTCTTCAGAATTGAGGAGATGGAGACGTACTCGAACAGCCAGTAGTTGCCGTGAAGCATCGCCCAATAGAACAGGGCGCGGGCGGTCCGGCCATTGCCGTCCTCGAACGGGTGGTCGTAGGCAAGCCAGAAGTGCAGCATCACGGCCCGAACCACTGGATGCAGAAACTGGTTCGCCGGCAGCTCGCCATTGGCGAAACGACACATCTTCTCCAGTCGGGCAGGGAGCTGGTCAGCGGGCGGCGGATTGAACAACACCGCCCCGGTGCCGCGATCAACGACCGCTACGCGCTCGTCAGCTGGCGCCTGGAGCCTGCCGGCCGCATCCGGATTTTCCAGGGTATCCGCTGTCGTGATCCTGTGTATTTCCAGGACATCATCGGGGGTCAGGGGGCGGTCCTTGATGGACCGGACGAACTGAATCGCCTCGAAGTTGTTCAGGATCATCCGCTCACTGGTGTCTGCGGGCGGACGTCCCCTGCGCAACATATCGGCAGCCACCTGCCGGGTGGTGGAGGCCCCCTCCATCTGACTGGAGGTGATCGCCTCTTCGATCAGCGAACTCACGATGTAGCGATCCCGGGTTTCCGGGTTGGTCAGGACGTCGGGAAAGGCGATGCGACCGGCGGCTCGCTGGTCAATATGGTGAAGCCTCTCCTGGACGCTATCTACCGGCGCGTACCGGAACGGCCGGCCGGAAGCGTCTTCGAGGGGCAGATTCCGGAGTGCCGGAAAGCGCGACAGCTTGACGCCGAGCCACCATTCCTCCCAACTGAATCCCTCCGGCGGATTACGGCGCCGAAGCTGGTCCCAGTGCAGGTAGCGGCCACCGGCCACGTGTAGGGCCAACCGCGCATCGAGGATGGCACTTATGCGGTCGGGCCGACCGCGACGCAGCATCTGATCTAGGGTAGGCGCCTGTTCTATGGGCTTCACGACCTGAATCTATCAGTTTTCGGGGAGTTGATAGATGGTACGACGGCCCATTTTATTTATCAAATTGATAGATTTTGATAAATAACTGATAGATCCTCTTCAGGTGTCCCAAAGCTGACGGGTCGACGCGATCGACATATGGGGCGGCATAGATTGACGTTTTGGCTATTCATCGGCTTCTCCCGCGCGGCCAGCCTGGGCCAAGGCTTGTTCAGCTTTCCCGCTTGTTCACGTTCCGTGAACACCGCCAATTCCTGAGCAGGGCCAGGGGCGGAATCGAACCACCGGCACGCGGCTTTTCAGTGGCCGGAGAGCCTTCTGCGCGTCGCCCCGGATCAGTGCGCTTGCCGGCGGAGAAACTCCCGCGCCACCTCGCCGGGGCTACGCCCGTCCTGGTCCACGGCCAGGTTCATACGGCGCATCGCGTCGTCGTCGATGCGCCCGCCCAGGGCGCGCAACGCGTCGATCACTTCCGGCCGCAGCGACTGCAGCCGGGCACTGGCGAGAATGATGGCGTCATAAGGCGGGATGGTGCCGTGGTCATCCTCGAGCAGCACCAGGTCGAGCGCGGCGATCCGCCCGTCGGTGGAAAACGCGCTGATCACGTCTACGGTGCCCTGGCTGACGGCCTGGTACATCAGGGACGGGTCCATGCTGCGCCGGGTCCGGAATTCGAGACCGTAGCTCTCGCGGATCGACTGCCACTCGACCCGGTCGAAGAACTCGTAGTCCCCGCCAATCGCCAGTCGCGGTGCGACACTCGCCAGGTGACTGATCCGCTGCACGCCGAGCTCGGCGGCGCGGTCGCGGCGCATGGCCAATGCGTAGGCATTCTCGAAGCCCAGCGCACAGACTACGGCGATGCCATGCCGGTCCCTTAGGAAGGCGACCACGGCGGCCGCAACCTCCGCCCGGTCCGGCGGCTTGCCGGCCCGCTTCATCAGCGTGGCCCAGACCGTGCCGGAATACTCCACGTACAGGTCGATCTCGCCCGAGCGCAGGGCGTCGAAGGCCACGGTGGAGCCGAGTGACTGCACGACTCTGACGTCACGGCCGGTTGCCTGCCGGATCTGGCCGGCGAGGATCTCGGCGAGGATGTACTGCTCGGTAAAGGTCTTGGCGCCGATGGTGATCGCGGCGGGCCGGGCGCCCAACAGCTCTTGGGCCAGCGTGCCGCCTGCGTAGGCGTAGAGGAGTCCGAGCACGCCCAAGCCCAGGCCGAGGAGGCCGCGGCGGCGGCGCGTCCAGCCCACATCAACCAGCCGCACGAGCGCATCCAGCAGCAGGGCCAGCAGCGCGCAGGCGACGCAGCCCACCAGCACGGCGGTGTAATTGCGGGTCTGCAGGCCACTGAAGATGTAGTTGCCGAGACTCGTGGCACCAACGGGTGTGGACAGCGTCGCGGTGCCGACGGTCCAGACCGTTGCGGTCCGGATACCCGCGATGATCACCGGCATGGCCAGCGGCAGTTCAACCCGCAACAACTGCTGGCGGGGCGTCATGCCCACACCACGCGCGGCCTCGATGCAGGCCTGGTCTACCGTCGCAAGTCCCGTCACCGTGTTGCGCAGAATGGGCAGCAGGCTGTAGAGGAGCAGGCCGATGAAGGCCGGCAGGAAGCCGATGCTGGGCAGGCCGGCCAGGCTCAGCAGCGGCACCATCACCGCGAGCAGCGCGAGACCCGGCACGGTCTGCACCATGCCGACGATGCCGAGGACCGGCTGCTCCAGCCAGCCGCGCCGGGACACCAGGACGCCGAGCGGCACGCTGATCAGAACACCGAGCAGCAGGGCCGACAGAGCCAGCTGCAGATGGGCGGTGAGGTAGCCCGGCAGCAGCGCCAGCTGTTCGGTCATGGGGTGCGCCCGGCGGGCTGCCCGGCCAAGAGGTCGTCCAGCGCCCGCGCCTGGCGCCGCGGGGTCATCAGCAGCCGCTCGACATAGGGGTCGGCCGGCGATTGCAGCAGCTCCGCAGGCGTACCCACCTGCAGCAGAACGCCGTCGTGAAGTACCGCGATGCGATCCGCGATCAGCAGTGCTTCGACCATGTCGTGAGTTACTAATACTGCGGTCAGGCCGAGCCGGCGCCGCACCTCCATGAAGGACTGCTGCAGGCGATCACGGGTCAGGGGATCGAGAGCCCCGAACGGTTCGTCGAGCAGCATCACGCGCGGCTCGGCAGCGAGCGCCCGGGCGACGCCGACGCGCTGCTGCTCGCCCCCCGAGAGCTCGGCCGGGTAGCGGCTGGCGAACGAGGCCGGGAGCTCCATCAGCTCAAGTACGCGGGCCACGCGCTGCCGGATCCGTTCGTCATCCCCGGGCGGAGCCTGGTCGGACAGCCGGAGCGGCGCGGCGATGTTCGCTGCCACCGTCATGTGGGGGAACAGGCCGACCTTCTGGAACACGTAGCCGATCCGGCGGCGCAGGATGTGGCCCTCTATGGCCGCGACGTTCACGCCGTCGATCAGCACCGTGCCAGAGTCGGGCTCGATGAGCCGGTTGATCATCTTCAGGGTGGTGGTCTTGCCACTGCCGGAACCGCCCACCAGCACCAGCAGCTCGCCCGCGGCGACACGGAACGACACGCCCCGCACGGCTACCGCGCCGCCAAAGGTCTTGGTCAGCTTGTCGACTTCGATCATGCTCGGGCGCAGTGTAGAGGACGGCTGCCGGAGTGGCGGTCGGGAGGGACGAACTGATGTGGGAATTCCAGGGCCAGAAGCGGCCCGACTTTGCGCAGCCGCCCGGCGCCGGCCAGGAGTCCGTGTGGGACTACCCTCGCCCGCCGCGCCTCGAGCCCACCTCCTGCCGTGTGCAGGTCTGGGACGCTCCCCCCTCCCTTAGCCCCGGCCCCGGTCGCAGGCTGCTGGCCGACTCGACGCAGGGCTGCCGCGTCCTGGAAACCGCCAGCCCGCCCACGTTCTACCTGCCCACGGACGATGTGCGCAGGGACCTGCTGGTCGCGGCACCGGGCCGCTCGCACTGTGAGTGGAAGGGCGAGGCCAGTTACTTCGGGCTCGCCATGGGCGGCGCGAACCGTCAGCCGGTTGCCTGGACCTATGCGCGGCCAACCGCTGCCTTCGCCACGCTGGCCGGCTGGGTAGCGTTCTACCCGGGGCGCGTCCACTGCGAAGTCGACGGCGAAGTGGTGCGGCCCCAGCCGGGCGGCTTTTACGCCGGCTGGGTCACCAACAACATCGTCGGTCCCTTCAAGGGCGAACCCGGCACCGGGCACTGGTAGCAGCAAGCGGTGCTTACGCGGGCTTCAGCAGGTACACCGAGAAGAGCTCGCGATCGTCGAACCAGGCGCGGCTGACCTGCCACCCGGAGCGTTCCGCCAGCTCGCGAAACCCGGCGACGGAGTACTTGTAGGAGTTTTCCGTGTGAATGCTCTCTCCGGCCGCGAAGCGGATTTCGCGCCCGGCCACCCGCACTGACTGAGCGCGCAGGCTCTTCAGGTGCATCTCGACCCGACCGCGCCGTGGGACGTAGGCCGCGTGATGGGCGAAGCCGCCGAGATCAAAATTCGCGCCGAGTTCGCGGTTGATCCGCTCCAGCAGGTTGAGGTTGAAAGCCGCAGTGACGCCCGCCGCATCGTTGTAGGCAGCGTCCAGTATGGCCGGGTCCTTCTTCAGGTCGACGCCGATCAGAAAGGCGTCGGCCGATAGCCCGCGACACGTCCGGCCAAGAAACTCCCCCGCCTCGCGCGGATGAAAATTACCGAGCGTCGAGCCCGGAAAGAACAACAGCCGGGGCACGCCTCGGGCTCCGGGCGGCAGGTGAAAAGGCGCCGTGAAATCCGCAATCACCGGCCGGACGTCGAGCCCGGGGAACTCGACTGCCAGTGTCGCGGCGGCCGCCTGCAGGTAGGCCGCGGAAATATCCACGGGGAGGTAACGCGCTGGTCGCTGCAGGGCGCGCAGGACGATGCGGGTTTTCAGGCTGGCGCCGCTGCCCAGCTCCACCAGTTCGGCGCCGGCTCCAGTCAGCCTCGCGATATCGCTGGAACAACGTTCGAGAATCCCGGTTTCGACGCTCGTCGGGTAATACTCCGGCTGCCGGCAGATCTCGTCGAACAGCGCCGAGCCGCGCTCGTCGTAAAAGTACTTGCACTCAAGAGACTTGTGCGCGGCGCTGAGCCCGCGAAGCACCGACTGGCGGAACTCGGGCTGTGGTCCCAGGTCACACAGCGGCTGTGCGCGGATCGTGGGCTCCGCCATCAGGAATCCTCCGCCAGGCGCAGCCCGCTGAACTGCCAGCGCTTCTCCGGCTGGAAGAAATTCCGGTAAGTCGCGCGGCTGTGGCCGTCCGGCGTCAGGCACGACCCTCCGCGGAGGACGCGCTGGCCGTTCATAAACTTGCCGTTGTACTCGCCGAGCGCGCCGGCCGGTTCTTTGAAGCCGGGGTAAGGTCCATAGGCGCTGACTGTCCACTGCCAGGCCTCGCCGTACAGGTCGGCGAACTCCCGGTCGGTCGCGGGCTCTGTAGCCGCGTGCTCCCACTCGAACTCGGTGGGCAGACGCTTGCCCGACCAGCGGGCGTAGGCGTCCGCCTCGAAGAAGGAGATGTGGCGTACTGGCGCGCCCGGATCCAGGGGCTGGGGACCGTGCAGCGTCATCTGCTCCCAGCCCTGCGGCCCGGAGTGCCAGTACAGCGGGCAGGCCCAGCGCTCCTGCCGTACCCGCTCCCAGCCGTCGGCCAGCCACAAGGACGGCTGCTGGTAGGCACCGTCCTGGATGAAGACTTGCCACTCACCATTGAGGACCAGCCGCGCGGCTAGTCGGAAGGGCCGCAGTAACACCGGGTGCCGCGGGCGCTCGCAGTCGAAGGCAAAGCCCTCCGGGCCGGCACCGACGTTGACCACGCCGCCGGGCACCTGAATCCACCGGAGGGCGGCCGGCGTTGATGGTGGCAGTAATACTGGCGGTGCCGGCCGCCACGCTGGCAGTAACGGGTTCTGCGCGAAGAGGTGCAGGATGTCGGTGAGTAGCAACTCTTGGTGCTGCTGCTCGTGATGGATGCCGAGTTCGACGCGCTCACTCAGGGCCGGATCGGCCGTCGATTCCAGCAGCCTCAAAACCGCTGCGTCCACGTAGTCGCGGTAGTCGAGAACCCTCTGCAACGCGGGCCGGGTCAGCAGACCGCGTTGTGGCCGCGGGTGCCGCTCGCCAACGGCGTCGTAGTAGGAATTGAACAGGAAACCGAAGTGGTCGTCGAAAACCCGGTAGCCGCGGGCGAACGGTAGCAGCACGAAGGTCTCGAAGAACCAGGTGGTGTGCGCCAGGTGCCACTTGGCCGGGCTGGCATCGTCCATCGACTGTACCGTCGTATCCGCATCCGACAGCCCGTCGACCAGTGAAAGGGTCGCCGCGCGGGCGCGCCGGTACGATGCCGCGGCCAACGGCGGCGTCCCACTCGATTCCGGATGCGCTACAGGGCTCATTCCCCTGCGCTGCTTCTGCACGTCCATCACCACCTGCCGCAGCCCTCCTCTTGTTGTTGTTCCCTATCGTACGCGGATGGCTGATGAGGACCAACCCGGCGCTATTCGTCAACGCACTCGCGTACGTTCGTCACCGCACGGATCTTCCCGCGCGATCCGGGTATGGTCATCCGAATCGTGGCGTGACGGCCAGTAACTCTCTCCGTCATCAATCGCAACTTCAACGAGGACAACATCATGGAAAATACACGAAGCGGAAACTCTACCCTTACCCCCGGCTTCCCGGGAAACAGTGATGGTGCGCTGCACAGTGCATCCTCCAGCGCTCACGCGGCCGTCAGTTCAGTTGCCGGGGCCGCGGAAGATGCGGTGCGCAAGGCCAAGCCGGCGATCGATCGCGTGGCCGCGATGGCTCACCAGGCAGTGGACACGGCCGCCGGCGCGGCTGCCCCCACGGCTGATTGGCTCGCGGGGAAGGGTGACGACCTGAAGGCCGCCCAGAAGCAGCTGATGGACGATACCTGCAGCTACGTCGCAGCGAATCCTCTCAAATCAGTGGGTATGGCGGTGGTTGCCGGCTTTGTCCTGAGCCGCATTATCCTGCGCTGAATTCCTGCGAGATGATTACCGAGGCAGACGCCCGCCAAGGGTCGACCGGCACGGCCGACCCGCCGTTACCGGGTGTTCTCGCTGAACTGTCCGGTGTGGTCGCTTCTGCCCGCGCAGGACTCGCCGGGTTCCTCGACCTGGTTACGCTGGAGGCCCGCCGGGCAGGGCTTTCGCTGACATGGATGGTCGCCTGCGGGCTGGCCGCCGCCATCTGCCTCGTTGGGTCCTGGTTCGGCGTGCTGGTGGCGGTGGCGATATGGGCCATCTCGCTGGGTTTACCGGCCATAACGACTGTGATCTCGCTGGCGGTAGTCAACGCGGTTGCGGGCGTCGTGCTGCTTCGACTCTGCATCGGCAGGAGCGAAGACCTGCGTTTCTCCGCGACCCGACGGCAACTGGCGGGTATGCCGCCGCCAACCCGGGCACCTTCGCCATGAGCCGCGCGCCAGGTCTCGCCGCAATCCGTGCGGCCGAAGCCCTGATCGCTCAATCCAACCGCGATGCCCGCGACGGCCTCGCGCGGGCGAAGACCGCGTTCCGGACGAACCTCTCACAACCGTCCACCCTGGCTATGGCGGCGATGGCGGGAGGCCTGCTGGCAGTCTGGCTGGCGCGTCGGCGGGGCTCCTACTCCGGTTCCGGCCGGCCTGACGCGGTCAGGACGGTTTCCACCCTCGGCCTCGCGGCGGCGGCGATGCTCCGCTACGGGACGCAGTACCTGCCACTTCTGGTGAGGCTCGTACGGCCGCCGGTGGACGGCGCGATGCCGTCGAACGATGGGATAGGTATCTCAAAGACCCCGTGAGCTGAGGCTGCCGGCCCAGAATCCGGGCCGCGACGGAGTCGGGCCCGCCGGCGTGAAGGCTTCCTGCCGCGGCCCCGGCCGGCCTGCGCTCGGACCCCCCTGAGCACAGATCGGCTCGTCGCCGTATAACCGACCGAACCAAGGTAACGAAATGAATCTGACGGCTTTGATCCTGCTGCTGGCCATGAGCCAGCAGCCCGCTCCTCCTCCGACCCAAGCGGCGGCGACCCCGGCGAAAGACGCGCTCGAGATACAGGTTGCGCTCGATCGCGCCGGCTTTTCGCCGGGAGTGCTGGATGGACGGTCTGGCAGTAACACGAAGAAGGCAATCGATGCCTATCGCAAAGTGCATGGCGGCGAGCCGGCCGCCATTCAGGCCACGGCGACGTATCAGATCACCGAGGCCGACGCGGCCGCACCATTGGAACCGCAGATCCCCTCAGACCTCATGGAACAATCGAAGCTGAAGACGCTGGGCTACCGGACTCTGCTCGAAGCGCTGTCCGAACGCTTTCACGCCACCCCGGCCCTGATGCAGCGTCTGAATCCCGGCGCCACATTCGCCGCCGGCGCAGAAATCACCGTGCCCAATGTCGAGCCGATGCAATTACCGATAAATCCGCCGAAGACCGACGACCAACCGTCGGCCACCGAGAAAGAGGCCGAAGCGCAGGCCGCCCTGCAGGCAGTCAAAGAGAAGCCGGCGGTTACGGTCACGGTGACCGAGAGCACCTCGGCACTCACCGTCACCGACGCCGGCGGCAACATCATCATGTACGCACCCGTCACCACCGGCAGTGAGCACGACCCGCTTCCGATCGGCGAGTGGAAGGTGAATGGGGTGGGGCTGAACCCGACCTTCCGTTACAACCCCGACCTGTTCTGGGATGCCAACCCAACGCACCAAAAGGCGGTGATCCCGGCTGGCCCGAACAATCCGGTGGGCCTGGTATGGATCGACCTGTCCAAGGATCACTATGGCATCCACGGCGCCCCGGAGCCCGCGAACATTGGTCGCGGCCAGTCCCATGGCTGCGTGCGGCTCACCAACTGGGATGCCCTGCGACTGGCTGCGCTGGTCAAGCCCGGCACGCGGGTCGTTTTCCAGCGGTAGGAAGCCTTGCTGAAATCGGAACGAACGCGGAGCGCGCGACGGGTTCTGTTCGGAGTCCTGTGGGGTTCCTCGCGCATGCCGGTAGTGGAGGATCGGACGATGGTCGATGTGCGACGTGACGCCGAATTCATGCCGCTGTCGAAGGCGCAGTTCCGCGAGCGCTTCATGGCGCGCCTCTACGACCCGGCCTTCGAATCCGTGGGGCCGGCGCTCGAGCAGGTCTTCGAGAAGGCGTGGGGCGGCTACCACGACTACCGCAAGTCGCCGCGGACGAGGCCGAGGGGGCGCGCGAGACGTAGCCGTGCGCTCCAGGCAGCGGCGTCACCGCGTGGCCGAAAATCGTTAAGAGGCCCGCTCATCCTGCGCGCCTGTCAGCCTATTTCTGATACAACGCGTCTTTGCGATCTGGCGTAGTCTGCTGGTGCGTATGACAGTACGGCAGCGCTTCGGGGCCGGCATTGCCCTTCTGTTGATCGGCCTTGTGTTGTCAGCAGATTACCTTTGCGACGAGCCACTCCGCCGCTGGCTCGTGAAGGAAGGCAACCGCCGTCTAA
>Ga0209181_10009821_pt1 | contig 12527 bp, 13 predicted proteins | sample MAT05_FD_187208 | JGI IMG/M metagenome (GOLD analysis project Ga0209181, IMG submission 187208) | Freshwater microbial communities from Lake Fryxell liftoff mats and glacier meltwater in Antarctica - MAT-05 (SPAdes) (version 2) | ecosystem: Environmental > Aquatic > Freshwater > Ice > Liftoff... | reverse complement strand
TCCAAATAAATCTCCCTGTGTGGTTGCCACCGGCAAATTTTGAAATTGAAAACCTTGCACAACCTGGTATTTCATTTCACCCACAGGCCGGCGCAGCAGCAGCATGGCATCGGCAATAAAGCGGCCCGTAAAATGAAGGTTACTGAATTCAAGCCAGCCTTTTTCATACTGCCAGGGCTTTAGCTTTCGGGCTATGGTAAGATAGGGCTCCATGATAAAATGCGGCTTATTATCATCATTCAGTTTCATGATACGCTGGGCTTGTGTGCGAATGTTTTTTACCAGCGCCTGCACGGGTACCTTACTGGTAACATTGATATAAATAGTATGAGAAGGAAAACTCCCGTAATCTTTCAATTCTACCTTTATCGGCGGCAATCCCATAGCGATTATCCGCAACCTGTTTACCAACCGCTCCTCCAGCATTTGGTACTGCACAAAATTTGCCAGGGTAATATGTGGCTTGCCATAAAGAGCAGCATCATTTTTACAGGTATCGTAAAAATATTGTTTTACCTGCTTTATTTTATCCCTTAAAGCTTCATGCGGATTAAGCACCAGCAGGTATTCATATATCTTATACCCAGGTGTAGTTTTACTCAAATCCCGCTCCTTTATTTTAAAAGAAGTAGCTGTTATTGACCGTGATTGCTTTTCCATAGAAATTTGCGTTAATGTGTATTTTAAAATTTGGAATTGCCAATTATTTTAGCATAAATTTACTAAATTATTTGGCAATTAAAATTTATTTATATGGAAGTGGAAAACTTTTTTGGCAGCAGTTATGGGGGTAGCAAGCGTTTTACCCAGCAAGATGTGCCTACCGCAAATGCTACAGGTTTTGGGGCTGCCGCCGATGACTATATGGAACGGGGCATTGACCTGAATGAACAATTAATACGCAACAAACCGGCTACCTTTTTTATGAAAGTGAGTGGCAACAGCATGATAAATGCCGGCATTTTTGATGCTGATATTGTTATTGTGGACCGGAGTATAAAACCGGTGAATGGAAAAATTGTAATTGCCATTATAGATGGTGAAATGTTGATACGGCGCTACGAAAAAACCTTTAACCGGCTGCGGCTTGTGCCGGAAACAGCTAAACTTTCGGCCATTGAAGTGAATGAGTTTAGTGATTTTAAAATTTGGGGGGTAGTGATTTGTGTAATTAGAAATGTATGAAAGCCATTATAGATTGTAACAGTTTTTACTGCAGTTGCGAAAGGTTGTTTCTTCCGCACTTAGATAACAAACCCGTTGTTGTGCTCAGCAATAATGATGGCTGTATTGTATCCCGAACCGATGAAGCAAAAAAACTGGGCGTGGAGATGGCAGGGCCTTATTTTAAAGCAAAACCACTGATAGTGAAACATGGTGTTTCAGTATTTTCCAGCAACTATAATTTGTATGGCGACCTTAGCTGGCGGGTGATGGAAACCCTGCGGATACTGCTGGGAAAAGATAATGTAGAAGTATATTCTGTAGATGAAGCATTTTTAGATCTGGACGAATTTGCTCAAAAAGATTTGCAGCAGGTAGCCATGAATATCAGGGAAACGGTGGAACTATGGACCGGCATCAAAGTATCCGTCGGCGTGGCACCAACAAAAGTATTATCAAAAGTGGCCAATCATCTTGCCAAAAAAAATAAAATTGCCACCCAATGTGTGGTGGTGCTGGATACAAAAGAAAAAATTGCCAAAGCGCTGCAGGATACACCTGTTGGAGAAGTGTGGGGCGTGGGCAGGCAGTATGCACAAAAACTCATAGAAATGAATGCGGTGTATACGGCCTTTGATTTAACCAAAAAAACAGAAGAGTGGGCACATAAAAACTTAGGAGGTGTGGTGGGTGTTCGATTGGTAAAAGAATTAAAAGGAGAAACAGCCAGCGTGATGAAAGAAGAACTAAAAGTAAAAAAAATGATTGCCACTACAAGAATGTTTGGCACACCGGTAAAAACAATTACCGAGATAAAAGAAGCGGTGGCAACTTATATTGCAAGGGCAGCAGAAAAACTACGCAGGCAACAAAGTGCCGCCAGCATTATTAATGTTTTTGTAGTGCCTAAGGAAGAACCCACCAATAATACCTATTTCCGGCATGGGCCGAGTGTAAGCAGTTATGTAATATTACCTGTGGCCACTTCTGCCACCAACGAATTAATAAAACCTGCCGTGTTGCTGGTAGATCAATTATTTGAACCCGGAAGAATTTATAAAAAGGCAGGTGTGATGTTGAGCGGTATTGTGCCCGAGGAATCTATACAGGGAAATTTATTTATACCACAGGCTAAGCATACCGAACGAAAGCTGATGGATATGCTGGACAATATCAATTTTAGCCAGCGGGATGATATACTGAAGTTTGCCCGCTCCGGCACAAAAAGAAACTGGAAAATGCGCCAGGAATTAAGAAGCCCCCGCTACACAACAAGGTGGGATGAAATGTATAAAGTAAAATAATGTACAATCCACTTGCACTGATATCGGTACCGCTAATAGAGACCATTATAAATAGCCCCAAAATATTTGTACGGGAATATTATAAAAGAGGAAAACCCGCCGATACTGTAACGAATGTTTTACCATTGCTCTTAACCTGTTATGATAAAGAAAATGATGTAGAACACAGCAGGGCATATTTTCATTTAAAACAATTGGGCAAAGAATCGTATGCCCGCTTATACGACAGCGAGATAAAAGAAGACAGGGAAAAATTATTGATAGCCGCATTACAACCCAAAGGCTACAAAATTTTTATAAATACGTTGCCTTGCAAATGGATTGCACCGGCATTTTTAAGAAATAAAATTCATGAATACATGCAAACCAATTTACCCTGGTGGAACTATAACAAAACAAATCAATTGCATATTCATTTAAAGGACCGGTACGGAAAACTTTATTTACAATTAAGTTGGAAGGCCAATAAAGCTGAAGTAATTTTGGAAGAGATAGAAAATTTTAAGGTATGTGCTACGACATGAGTTATTTTTCAACTATTAAATTAATTACCGATTATTTAAAGCTGAATGAAATACCTCAACTCGATTTCCCTCCCACCTACCACCAGGTAGCACAAACTTATTGTAAATGGCCGGTGGCCATCAATACTGATAGCATAAAAATACATTTATTTGAATGGGGACTCATTGCTGATTACATGAATACTCCTGAAAAAGTAAAACAGTACAGGAGCAGTATGGCCAATGCCAGGAGCGAAAAAATGCTGTTTGATAAAACTTCGGTTTGGCACCGGCTGCGGCACCAAAGATGCCTGGTGTTTACTACCGGATTTTTTGAACACCGGGATATTGGAACAAAAAAGAAAGTCCCCTACTTTATCTCCATTAAAGACCAACCCATTTTTTGCTTTGCAGGCCTGTATAATTATTCGCCCATACCCGATAAAGAAACCGGCGAAATGGTTGGCACATTTTCCATCATAACAAGACCAGCCAACAGCCTGATGAAAAAAATACATAACTCAGGAGAAAATGGCAACCGGATGCCATTGATACTTACCAAAGAACTGGGAGAAAAATGGCTGAGGAAAGATTTGACAGAAATTGAAATGAAAGAAATTGCAGCATATGAAATCTCCTCAGAAAAATTAAATGCATGGCCTGTTAATACCATCAGGAAAAGAAAAGAAGATATTGAAAGTGTAATTGATAAATTGACAGACCAGGGAATTCCGGCTTTATAGTGTTATTCAGATATCGATCTCATCATCAACACATTTATCTTACTTATATTTATGCAAAAAGTATTTATGCAAAAAGCACAATTTGGAATGATAGGTTTGGGAACAATGGGTAGAAACCTGGTATTAAATATGGCCGACCATGGATTTAGTGTAGCAGGATACGATCGCAATGCCGACCAGTTGAAGAGGCTGCTGGAAGAAGGGAAAGACAAACAGGTGCAGGCTTTGGATACTATGGCAGCATTTGTAAATAGCCTGGAAATACCCCGCCGTATAATGATGTTGGTGCCGGCAGGAAAAATTGTAGATGCTGTGATAGATGAGATTAGCCCTTTTTTGCAAAAAGGCGATATATTAATTGATGGTGGCAACTCGCATTTCAGGGATACAGATGCAAGGATAGCCAGGCTGGTACCAACAGGTATTCATTTTACAGGAATGGGCATTAGCGGCGGCGAAGACGGAGCACGCCTTGGACCCAGCATGATGCCGGGCGGAAATAAAGATGGCTATGCAGAACTTAAAAATATTTTTGAAAAAATAGCAGCACAAAGTGATGTAGGAGCCTGTGTTACATTTATTGGAAATGGATCTGCAGGACATTATACCAAGATGGTACATAACGGTATTGAGTACGCCATTATGCAATTGTTAAGCGAAGCTTATGCTATACTTAAAAATGTAGTGGGCTGTGATAATGATGAGCTTAATAAAATTTTTACAAAATGGAATGAAGGCCCTTTGCAATCATTTTTAATGGAGATAACTGCAGCCATTTTTATACAAAAAGATGATATAGATTCCAACAAAAGATTGGTAGATATTATATTGGATAAAGCTGCGCAAAAGGGAACCGGCATGTGGACCAGTGCAAGTGCAATGGAGCTTCATATTCCTGTTCCTACCATAGATGAAGCAGTAGCTGCAAGAGATATCTCTATTTTTAAAAGTGAAAGAGAAATGATTGACGCCTTTACTGATAAGGCTTTGACAGAAAATATAGAAGAAAAAGAATTATTTATTAAAACCCTGCACGATGCTTTGTATTTTGGCTTTGCAGCAAGTTATATACAGGGATTACATTTATTACAGGAAGCATCACTTGCTTATAAATATGAAATAAGCATAGCGGAGGTAGTAAGAATCTGGAAAGGTGGTTGTATCATCCGTTCACTAATGCTGAATGACATTCGTAAAGCATATTTGAAAAATGACCTGTTGAAAAATTTGTTAATGGATAAAGATTTTTATTTACCCTTGTTACAACACCGCACAGCAACAACATCTATATTAAAAACAGCAATGGATTATAGCATAGGAATGCCTGCACTTAGCAGCGCCCTTAATTATGTAGATATGTTTGGCACTGGCAGATCGTCTTCCAACCTGATACAGGCTCAGAGAGATTATTTTGGCGCACATACGTATGAGCGACTGGATAAACCAGGCAGTTTTCATACCAATTGGATTTAATTTTTTTATCAAAGTCACCAAGCAATGCATACCAATTCAGAACAGCATCCTACCTCTATTGTAATTTTTGGAGGCACCGGCGACCTTACAAACAGGAAACTCATTCCTGCATTTTACAACCTCTACATAACGGACAATATGCCGGATAGTTTCAGGATTGTGCTCATTGGGCGGGGTGAAGTAAATCAAAATGAATTTAAGAAAGGGCTGCTAATGGGACTCAATGAATTCTCCCGCACCGGCAAAGCCAATGCTAAAAAATGGAAATCCTTTGCGGCCCGCATTTTTTACCTGCAGGGAGATTTGGTAATCCCTGATTTATACACAGATTTAAAAAATATGCTGGATAATTTTGAAAAGGAGGATAATGAACACAGCCTGCGCATCTTCTACCTGGCCATTCCGCCTAAGTATATAGAAAATGTGGCAGAAGGATTATTTACAAACAAACTTTGCAATAAAGCAAAATCAGACAGGATTATTATTGAAAAACCTTTTGGCACAGACCTGGCATCTGCGATAAAACTGAATAATTTTTTACAACACCGTTTTAAAGAAGAACAAATTTTTAGAATTGACCATTACCTTGGAAAAGAAACAGTACAAAATATAATGGCTTTTCGTTTTGCCAATTCTGTATTTGAACCTTTATGGAATAATAAACATATAGATCATGTGCAGATAAGCCTTGCAGAGCATGTGAGCATTGAACAGCGTGGAGCTTACTATGATACAAATGGTGCCTTAAAAGATATGATACAAAATCACCTGCTGCAATTATTGTGTGTGGTAGCCATGGATTGCCCTGGCAAGGATGATCCCGAACATATACGCAATAGTAAAGTTGCAATGCTAAAAAACATTCGTACTTACACTTCAGCGCAGGTTTATAAAAATATTGTGAAGGGACAATATACATCGGGTAAATTAAAAGGAGCTCCACAGGTGGCTTATCAACTGGAAGATTCTGTGGCCAAAAATTCCTCCACAGAAACTTATGTGGCTGCTAAGTTTTTAATAGATAATGAAAGATGGAAAGGCGTTCCTTTCTTTTTACGTACAGGAAAATGTTTACCGAAACAAAGCGCTGTGATTGTAATACAATTTAAACAAACGCCTCATAAGATTTTTGCAAATGACATTGTTCCCAACAGGCTCATCATTAGCATTCAACCAGAGCAAAAAATAAGTTTACTTTTTGAAAGTAAAGTACCGGGTGTGAAAATGAAATTAAAACCGGTAGAAATGGATTTTACTTACAAAGAATCTTATTCAGAACCAACCCCCGAAGCATATGAAGCTTTATTGCTGGATTCAATAGAAGGTGACGCCAGTTTATTTTTGCGCAGCGACCAGGTAGAAACTGCCTGGAAAGTAGTAATGCCTATCCTGAATACATGGAAAAAAGACCCCAAAAAATTATTGCATAAATACAAAGCAGGCAGTTGGGGCCCTACTGCCGCCAATGAATTATTAAAACCTTTCGCAAAAGAATGGATTTTATCACCAGAAATAAAAAAATAAAATGGCTGAAAAAGCTACTACGATAAAAACGATTTGGCCCGATGCTTTACAGCTTGCTCATGCAGTGGCGCACTTAATTGTTATCGAAAGCAATAAGGCTGTTTTACAAAAAGAATATTTTACTATTGCCTTATCCGGAGGCAGTACCCCAAAACTATTATTTCAATTACTGGCAGCGGCTCCTTACAAAAACAATATTCCCTGGAGGAAGGTAATTATAGCATTTGGGGACGAACGTTTTGTAGCACACACCAATAAAGAAAGTAACTATAAAATGGCGATGGATACGTTGCTTAGCCATGTACCGGTTCCTAAAAAAAATATACTTGCAGTACCTTTTCTAAAACTTACTCCGGTACAATCTGCAAAGTTGTACGAAGCACAAATAAGGAAATATGTAAGTGCGAAAAATCCTTTTGACCTTATATTGCTGGGCATTGGAGAAGATGGCCATACCGCTTCTATATTTCCTAAGAGTGAGTTGTTGACTGAAAACAAGCGTTGGGTAAAAGAAGTGTGGGTAGCAGAAAAAAACATGCATCGCATCAGCTTTACTTTCCCCCTGATAAACCGTGCAAAAAATATTGCTTTTTTGGTAAGCGGCAGTTCTAAGGCGGCTGTTGTTAAAAAAATATTTTCGGGGCGTGGCGCTGATTTACCAGCGGCAAGAGTGAAGGGATCCAGAAATTTGTTTTGGTTTTTAGATGAAGCTGCTAACGAATCTTCTTAGTATTTAGCCCTGAGCTTTTCGTAGATAGCCACATTCATTAAAAATAGCAGCATTCCATAAAAAGTATCTTCAAAAGGAATAGTATAAATACGAAAGCCAAGATTTTCTGCATCATTGTATAACACCACCGGTATAGCGGTAAGAAACCCATTTACCAATAAGAAGGGAATTAAAATGACCACATAGGAAATTAAGAAGTAAGCTGTTTTAAACCCGGTAAAATATTTTTTGAACAAATAAAATAATATTACAAATAAGGCAAACAGCATAAAAGTATAAGCCGTATAGTATTGCTGATAAAAGATAACACCTGTTATTAAAAGAATGGCTGCGAGTACTTTTAAAACTGCATCTGCAAGGGTTGTATTTTTTATGGAAGGAAAATAACAAAGCATACATTCATAAATAAATACACAGCAATAAGGCACTACAAAAAAGAAAAGCACTTCCTCTACCGGCAGGTTTATTATTTTAATACCGGTAATGTAATCGGGATTAAAACTCCACACACCCAACGAGGTAAACCAGGCATCCCACACAATATAAAAAATGGCAGGAGGTATCATTGCCGGAAAAAGATATTTCCACTTTTTATAGAATGCTACTTTTTTATCGAAGCTTAATGCAAGCGGCCCGGCAAGGGATACCGCCAGGATAATAAAATATGTGTAATGATTATTCAAAAGAACGAAGGCGCTAATTTAATGGGTTGAATAAAGATATACCGTAAAAGTGAGTGACACAACAATGTTTAATAGATAGATAAAAGCCGGGTACAAAAAAATTATTTTGCATTCCTCCTTTTATCGGCTTTTACTTTTTCCCAATATTTTTTGGCTACATACAACATTCCAAAACTTTCACCCTCTTCTTTATACAAATGCTTATGATGCATTTTGTGTGCCCAGCGGATGGTTCTCACATAAGTATTATTGCTGCGTGTAAACCATTTAAAGCGTTGATGAATGATTACATCGTGTACCAGGAAATAAGCAAGGCCATACATAGCAATACCAAAACCAATAGCGGCTAACCAGTACCGTTGTTGTTGCAGTCCAAACATAATGCACAACCAGCTTGGGATAGCGAAAATGAGAAAAAAAGCATCGTTTTTTTCAAACATGCCCGGAGAAGGTTGATGATGATCTTCGTGCAGGAACCACAAAAAGCCATGCATCACAAAACGGTGCGTAAGCCAGGTGATGCCTTCCATCAGCAAAAAAGTGCTGAGCATTATTGGTATAAAGATGAGCCAGTTCATAAAAAAGTTCGGAGCAATAAAAAAAACATTGCCTGGATGAGTAACAAATTTACAGCAAATTTGTTTTGCTTGTCTAATGGCAACCGGTGAAAAACAAATAATAACAACATGCTTATTACAAACCAGCAAATATAATTGTACAAGGGTATTTCCCCATCTCCCAGCCACTGCCAGTAACCCAGCTTAACGGCTACCGGCTCCATAATCCAGTCGAAAAAAACAGCCAATGTTGCCCCGTCTACTACTACCGATAACGCCTTGATTGTTTTAGAAGGTTTACCCGTTTGTTCGCTTAGTTTAGCGGTGAGCCTTGTGAGTAACATATACATACTTACCCCACAACAGTAAATTATAATGAACCAGTTAATGCCAATGATATAAGGGACATTTTTTATTGCCGGGCCCAATGCGTTTCCATAACTGTAATTGCCAAAGAGCCAGCCTGTAGACGTTCCTATTATTTCAACCGCTATTCCTGTAACAAAACATATGGCTATAAAAATAATAAGGGAAGTATTTATTTTCTTTTGGGTATAAATAATCAACCCAGCCATGAGTAATAAATTAAGGGGGGTGGTTTTTATAAAAGTATCTGACTTAAAAAATAATATACCAATGAACCCTATACAATGAAAGAGGATGGCAATTGCGGTGGCGATTTGATATTTAGAAAAATTTTTCAATGAGAATGAGCAGCCTGTTTTTTAAAATCTTTTTCTATAATGGAAGCCGTGATACTGGCACTTTTTAAGCATAATGGAATTCCGCCTCCGGGATGTACACTGCCACCACAGCAATACAGATTTTTTATATACCCGGTAAAATTAGGCGCCCGAAAAAAAGCTGCCATCCTGCTGTTAGAACTGGTGCCATACAAGGATCCCATATAACTTCCTGTTCGCTCTTCAATGAGTACGGGATCTAAAATAGTTTCTGATGCTATCAGCGGCTCAATGTCTGTATTTAGTAAACGGTTTAATTTTTGGATGATATTTTGCCTTACCTGGGGTATTAATTGCTCCCAGTTTTGTCCGCTGTTGGCAGGTACATTAACCATTACAAACCAGTTTTCTTTTCCTGCCGGTGCATGATCCGGATCTTCTTTGCTGGTTATATTAATGTAAACAGTAGGATCATCAAAGAGTTTTTTCTTATTAAAAATATGGTTAAACTCTTCTTTATAATTATTGCTAAAGAAAATATTATGCAGTCCTAATTGAGCAAATGACTGGTTGATGCCCCAATAAAAGATGAGGGCGCTGCTGCTGCGCTCCTGTTTTAAAACCTTGTTTGCTTTTTGGGTATGGTTCAATAAATTTTTATACGTAAAATAAATATCGGCATTACTTACTACTACATCCGCATACACATTTTCAGCATTTACTACCACCCCATGGGCCCTGTTTTCTGTGTGAATAATTCTTTGCACCGGAGCATTAAAAAAAAACTGTACTCCTTTTTTTAATGCAAGCTGATGTAGTGCATTGGTAATGCTGATCATACCACCGAGAGGATAATACGTTCCCTGATTTAATTCTAAATGTGGAATAAGACTGAGCATGGCCGGGGCTTTATAAGGATTACTACCATTATAAGTAGCATACCTGTTAAAGATTTGTCCCGCTTCTGCCGTTTTAAATTTTTGGGCGTTGTATTGATGCAGATTTTGAAAAAGGTATGAATATTTTACTGATTTAAATGCTGTAAAAATTCTTTTATGCAACCATGTACTGCGCTTGTGAAGAGAATGATTTAAAAATACCGTACCTACATTTTCGTACAGCTTTTTTGAATTTTTTAAATAATCCAATACCGAATTTTCAGGTTCTCCTGTTTGTTCATTTAGTTCTTTAGAAAATGCTTCGGCATTTGTAAAAGCGTGAATGGTTTTGCCTGATTCGAAAAAATATTTGCAGGCTACATCTACCGGTTTAAAATTAAAATAATCCTCTATTGGTTCGCCTGCCGCTTCAAATAATTCCTGGATGTTTTGTGGCTGGGTAAATAATGAGGGGCCGGCATCAAAACGATAACCGTCTTTTTCAAACATAGATAATTTGCCGCCGGGATAAGCATTTTTTTCAAATACTTTTACTTCAAATCCCTGCATTGCAAGTCTTGTAGCAGCAGCCAGGCCGGCTATACCACTCCCAATTATAATCGCTGATTTTTTATTATTCATTTTAAAATTACTTTCCTGCAGATGCAAGGTAAGTTTCCAGTTTTGGAAAAGCAATTTTAAACCATGAGGTGTACAAATGAGGTGCTGCATCAATGGACAACCTGATGGTATCCATTGTATGAAAAGCATAGCTATTTACTTCTGCAGGATCGGGATTTATAGCTCCATCGTAATTACCGGTAAAAACATGGTCTACCTCATGTTCTGTAAGTCCGTTATCAAATGCTGTTTTATAAATAAAACTGAAAGTTTCAAGCAGTGCTGTTTTAAAGCCCATTTCCTCCATCAGCCTGCGGTTAGCTGCTTCATCGGTTTCTTCGCCGGGTAGTGGATGGCTGCAACAGGCATTGGTCCAAAGGCCGGCACTGTGGTATTTATCCATTGCCCTTTGCTGCAACAGCATTTCTCCTTTAGTATTAAAAATAAAAATGCTAAATGCACGATGCAATAAACCTTTTTCGTGGGCTTCCATTTTATCCATTATACCGGTAGGATAATCCTGATCGTTTACTAAAATTACCTGTGACAAATGAAACTTTTTTATAAAATATTAAACTGGCTTCTTAATCCTGCACGCATCACAATAAAAGCTTTGGAATAATTGGGGATGCGTATCCTGTTTTCGAATAAAAGAGATGGTTGTGATTTTTTAATTTTTTTGAATAAGGATAAATAATATTTATATGCAACATATACCCCAAATCGTGCTTTTACGGGCAACATCACAATGCCATCGTATGCCTTTTGAAAATCTGCAGCTATATCATCTTCTATCTGCTGCTTCATTGTGGGTGTAAAATTTCTGAAGTCTATACCTGGAAAATAAGTACGGTTTAATTGCTCGTAGTCTGCTTTTAAATCTCTTAAAAAATTCACTTTTTGAAAAGCAGCGCCCAGCGCCTGTGCAGATGGTTTTAATTTTTCATACATCTTTTTATCTCCTTCACAAAAAACGTGCAGGCACATCAGCCCTACCACTTCTGCACTTCCGTAAATATATTGCTGGTAACCATAAAGATCGTATTTGGTCTTATTCAAATCCAGCTCCATCGAATTAAAAAATGCCTCTATCAGATCTTTATCTATATCAAATTGATTTACGGTTAACTGAAAACTATGAAGAATTGGATTGAGGCTTATCTTTTGATCAATTGCCAGGTAGGCTTGTTTTTTAAAGTCAGCCAATAGTTGCTCTTTTTCATGATCGTGAAAAGTATCTACAATTTCATCTGCAAAACGCACCAATCCATAAATATTATAAATGGAGGTGCGCAGAGAAGGGTGCAACAATTTGATAGCACTGCTAAAAGAAGTGCTGTATTTTTCCGTAGTGAGTTTGCTGCACTCCTGGCTTACTGTATGAAAGAGATGCATCATGTTTAATAATTTTTAAGACTTAAATTCTTTTACTATTTCCCTGGCTACTACCTCACCGCTTATAAGCGAGGGCGGCACCCCCGGCCCGGGAACGGTTAACTGGCCTGTATAAAACAAGTTACTTATTTTTTTGCTTTTTATGGAAGGTTTTAATATGGCTGTTTGCATCAGTGTATTGGCAAGACCATAAGCATTACCCTTAAAGGCATTATAATCATTTACGAAATCTGATACAGAATAGGATTTTTTGTAAATGATTGATCCTG
>Ga0209181_10009818_pt1 | contig 12531 bp, 5 predicted proteins | sample MAT05_FD_187208 | JGI IMG/M metagenome (GOLD analysis project Ga0209181, IMG submission 187208) | Freshwater microbial communities from Lake Fryxell liftoff mats and glacier meltwater in Antarctica - MAT-05 (SPAdes) (version 2) | ecosystem: Environmental > Aquatic > Freshwater > Ice > Liftoff... | reverse complement strand
GAAGATTACTAAAAAAGATCCTGAATATTTATTGCTTACAGAAAGTGAGTTTAAAAAAGTTTCTTTGAGAAATCAAACACTGTCATGGAAAAATGTAAAAATAGAGTTAACGGATATAAATGGGGATAAAAAAAATTATCCCTACGAATTAAGTCCTGATATTGTATTTGAAAATAGTTTACCCACAGAAGAGACAAAACATAAATTCTTTTTCGGAACAATAATTAAAGATACAAGAATAAAAAAGGGATTATCACAACAAGATTTGGCTACTTTAAGCGGGACTAGTAAAACTTATATTTCTAGAATTGAAAATAATCTAATTGAACCAGAATTTTCTACGTTATACAAAATTGTGGAATTAGGATTAGGGAAAAAGATAAAAGTTGAAATTGCGTAACCAATAACGGCGGTCAACAAACAAACATTAAGAATAATCGCCGAAAGTATCCTAAAAAAAGCACCGCATTAGAAACTATTTGCGGGGACTTTTAGTTATTGTTTGTTGACCGACACCGTTAGAACGCTAAGGAGGTAAAATAGGCTCCACTGTAACCTTTCCTGATTGGATGATACAAAAAAGTAGGTCATTAGTGCCGTTTTCAGACACTTGTTTTTGTGGCGGGGTACACCTCCCCTTACCCATTTTAACGGCCAGTTTTTTTGATCGGTTATCCGCACCTTTTCATGCATACCCTGGCCCTGCTGTTTTTTTCGGTGGTGCAATGCTTTTGTCCCGGCGGGGATTCACAGCATACACCTCAATTTCAAAAGCAACCTGCGTGAAACCCCGACGCAGAAAAGTGCTCCAATTGGCTTCCACCCACACAGCGTTTGGGCGGATAATACTGGTCGGCATTTTACGCCAATACATTACCTGGATTTATAAGATCGAAACAGGGATGCCCGAACGTAATGACGTATTCAACGTAGGGGTTTCGCAGTTGTATCATTATAACGGAACGGTCTTTTAGTGCGAAAACCCCGCCGGGACTGAAGTTGGTTTATTACGAATGAATAGACATAATGCCACCCTATTGCCGTGGTGTTTAACAATCCGTAAGAGTGTTTTACATTCACAACAGTTCGATTCTTCATTCAAAATTATTTATGGAATTTAAAAACCTTCGCTATACCAAAGCAAGGTAACACAAACACTAAAAAATAATTATCATGTACAGTACTTATCATTGAGCGTCAGCGCAGGATTTTACCAACGATATGATAAATGCTATCAAAGCAAATTTTAAGTCAAAACCTATTGTTATTGCAGTTGCAGAAGAATTGGATGCTACTGCTTACCTAATGAGTAGCCCAGCCAATAAAGCTATTCTGGACAAATCTTTGCTACCGTGGTAGGTACACCAAAACTCCAAGGTCGATTTCCCCACCAACCTGCTCGAATGGTAAGGTTGTAAAAAAAAAAGTGGAGAATACCCTGCGTAAAACTGAAGTGAACTTGCCCAATCATATACACCTGATGTGGCAAGTTGATTATACATTTTCGGGAGGTATTCTAACGCAAGCAATGTTCGTTGAGGACAGCGACCACGGAGGCAAGATGGTGTTGTGTTAAAGACTTTAGAAATTACCAGGCAAATTTAGCGCTAATAGTTAACTGGCAACTTTTGTTAGATTTAAAGTTAATAAAATGATAGTAATAAATAGTTTACAATGGCTCGCACAAAATAATCTGGCAACCATTAATGATTACTTAACAAGGCCGAATCACATTCACCTTTTCTTCCGACAGTCTTTTGACCGCATACACTAAAAAAATAAAAGAACTATCTGTGAAACCCCGAACTAAAAAAATGCTGGAACCAATTTACAATCATACATCGTATTTTTATCTTTATCATATCTGATAATGCCCCAGCATCCAAATGCATTTTTGTGCATGCACTTAATTGCATTGCCCAGGTAAATTATTGCGGCCGATAAAATGCAGGGGTTTAATCTCGTAGGAACAGGCTGCGGCCCGATGTTATTTTTTTAAGGCCCCCGTAAGAGCAATAGGTGGGTAGCACGAGTATCTGTCATTTTGAATTTCCGTTCCGTTAGGAACATTATGTGGATTGAGTTTGATAAAATATAGCTTTCCTACGGAACGCCTGTTCAAATGGTCTGAATTTTCTACCCATTTATTCCGATGCAACAAAAATTACCTTACTAAACGACATTGCCCCGCTGCCGCCGCCAGATGTTGTATTGAACATAGCAGGAGTATCAACACAGGCAATGCTACCTAAATCTGGACTGCAAAAGCGATATCGCCCCACTAAATGAGCCAGCCAAAATACAAACCGATCAAGAGATAAGCCGTTGGTGAGATTTTTCAAACAGACTAAATACGAAAATCATACGTTAAAAAAAAAAGAATCCAAAATGAAGAACAAATTTGCGCTTACCGTACTATCAATTGCACTGTTATTTTCAATAATCAGTCTTACATCTTCTGCACAGCTACCCGGTTTTATAAACAGGCAGGCTACAAATCCAGCCGGCAGGTTAGTGTTGGACCCCAATAGTGATGGGTACACATCGGCAACTATAGCCGGGTTTGGCAATGATGATGTTGCCAATTCTGAAATTATATATGAAGGCATCCGGGCTTATTCAATTGAGCCATTTGGTGATTTACGAAGAGGCCCCGATCATAAATTTTCTGACTTTGTACCTGATGCTTCTGGAAATGGTGTGTACCATCATTTTTCCGCAGGAAACAATGTCATATTCCGGATGCGTATGGGTTCAATAATGCCGGGCTCAAAAGGATACAGTATGATGCTGGATACGGACGGCAGGTTTGGCGCAACCGGTGCCAATGCCGATCCAAATTACCAGGCCACTACAACCGGCACAAACGGTAATCCGGGTTTTGAAATAGAGATTGTACTGGAGACCAATTTCCGCATTGCCATATACAATGTAGATGGCACCTCATCGCCCGTGCTGGTTAAACAATATACCAACTGGCAGGAAATGTCGCAGGTATCTGTAGCATCAACCAATGATAATGGAGATCCGGATTTCTTAATTGATTTCTATATTCCTTTTGCCGATCTGCAGGCTGCGCCATTTAACCTTAACGCAAGTTCGCCAATCCGGCTTTCGGCTACGACCGTTATGGCCCCTAAGGCAGCCATTGGTGGCCCACGTTCCGATATATACGGTACGGCGGGTGATAGTTATGAAGACTTTATACTTGGGCAACCAGTCTGCAATATTTTTAATTCCTCAGCTAACTGCACAACAGCTATGTGTACAGCAGCACCTGCTGTCAATTCTCCCATCAATGCAGGCACAATTAACATAAGCGGCACATGGATAAAATCGCTACTTCCCGGAGCGGCCGGTACGGCAAATATTACAATTTATAAAAATGGTTTATCAATTGGCACCGTCGCCAACATAGCGTCAGGTGCTACCTGGACATTAAATAATATTACCCTTATCAATGGAGATATCATTACAGCAAAGGCGCTTGCTACAGGAGAGACGATGTGCCTGATAAGTAATGCCGTCGTTGCTTCCACCTGTAATGCAACAAACCGACCACCTACACCAGTATTAACCTGTACCAGTGGCAGCAAAGGATTGGAAGGAACCAACTTAAGTACTGGTTGGACAGTACATGTTAATAATATGACCAGGAATGTTTTAAATAATAGTTTAACCAATGGTACAGGTTTATTTGGAACTAATACAGGAAGCAGTCCTAATATTACCTGGCAATATTCCGGAGGCTGTAGCTCAGGTGCTCCATTATCTTCGGGTTCGTACAAAGTATATTATGTAAATAATGTAACAGGATGTAACTCTTTACCAGCTTATTTTTGCGCTGCGGGTAATGGTGGCAATGCACTCGCAGGATCATTGCTGGCCCCGGTAATTACAACACCTTCAAATACTGCTTTTACAACAGCTACAACTTCAATTATAGGTGCAACAGATGCAAACGCCACACTCTTCTTGTATATCAATGGAACCAATGTACAAACGACAACAGCCAGTGTCGGCGGAGCTTTTACATTCGCAGGCCTCAATCTGTTAACTGGCCAACAACTGTATGTTGTTACTGAGTTGAACACAGGTACAGTTAGCAGCAGTAAATGCGCCAATCAAACGCCGGTTTATACAGTATCCTGTTTCACACAGCCTGCATTGATTAATAGCGATGGTAACAACCAGCTTACAGCTACTGCAGCCATTACCGGAACATCAGTTGAGCCGGCAAGTACTACTATCAGAATCTACACATCAACCAATACTTTGGTAGCTACTACTACCGTTCAGGCAAATGGTACATGGAGCACTGGAAATGCAGGTACCCTCCCTGCCACTTATAATGCCGTTGCTGCAACATCTTATTATGCAAATGCACAAAACGGCAGTTGTGGTGTAAGTGTAAATTCAGCTACCTATGCTGCAACTGCGCCAACTTCAGCAGCACGATGTGGCAGCATAACCGGTCCAATAGGTTCAGGAGCTGCAAACATTTCCGGCACACTTGCGGGTTCATTTACAACTACAACCGTTAATCTTTATTTAGACGACGAATTAATAGGAACAACTTCAACAGCCAACACAGCCTGGGGACCAATCAGCGTTAATACAACCCCAACAAATACTTTATACTCAAACGGCATTTTAAAAATAGGCATTCAGGAAGGTGGCAAACAGGAAGTTGCCTGCCCGGTATCTGCATTGACAATTGTATGTACACCGTCACCAACTGTGCCGGTCTATACACTAAGCAGTGCTTCTGTAAATCAATTTCAAACAGTTACTTGTACTATTTCAAATGCTGTTACAGGAACGTTTTATGCATTGTCCGATTCAGCTACCGGCCAATCTTATGGGCAGGGCAAATGGGCAACATCAAACGGCAATTTGGTTTTAATTTCTGATCCATTTATTGATGCCACTACCTATAAAGTAAAAGTTAATGGAACTTCCCTTTCGGGGCTTACGCTGTGTTCTGCAGTTTCAGCTACGGGTACTATTATTGTAAATCCGGCGGTAGTGTTGCCTGTATCTTTAATTGAATTTAAAGGAAAGAAACAAAGTGCAGGCATATTATTGGAATGGACAACTGAAAATGAAATACAGTCTGATCGTTTTGAAATTGAACGTAGTAAAAACGGAGCTTCTTTTTATAAAATTGGAACTACAAATGCTATCGGTATTGCGGGTGAAAAAACTTTTTATAGCTATATGGATCTTAATCCAACTGACGCTAAAAATTATTACCGGTTAAAAATGATTGATATTAATGGTAAATCTTCTTATACTAAGGTGGTTGCTTTTAATGGCCAGGGAACGAAGGGTTTTTTCATCAGTAATGTATCACCCAATCCATTCTCCGGCAAAATAGATCTTACGATAACTTTGGAAAAATCTGCTCAGCTACAACTGCAAATCGTTGATCTTACCGGTAGGGTAATGATTACTAAAACGGTTAATGGAATCGCAGGCAATAATAATATACAATGGAACGGTCTAAGCAAATTAACGGAAGGCATTTATTATATCAATATAAACAGGGCCGACACATCGTTACAACAAAAAATATTGAAAGTAAATTGATTTGAAATGTAGACTGGTGCAGTATTAAGTACTGCTCCAGTTTATATTAAATTTTGATTGAAGCAGTATCATAGGCATTGTCCAAGCCGAATTCTCTACTCATACGCTCTAAAAAAAATAAAAGTCTTTTGTGAAACCCCCACGTAGAAAAACACCTGAATCAACGTACAACCAAACAGCGTTTTTTCAACATCCTAAAACCTGCTAAAGCCGCAACATTTCAATACATATTTCTGCCACCTTCAATACTCAGCCAGAAGCAAATTATTCTGGCTCACAAAATACAGTACTGTGAGTACAACGGCGGCCCTGTAATACCTTTTAGGAAGAGGCCACGTCCAGTCCCTACAAGGTATTTCCATTTTTACACGCTGGGTTTTCACCGCATACACTACAAAAAATGAAAGAACCCTCTATGAAACTCAAGAGTAAAAAATGCCTGAATCAACATACAACCAAACATCGTTTTTCAACAGTATCAAACATAATAAATCTGTATCATATCACCATATTTTTATAGCGCACTGAACGGCTCCGCTTAGCAAATGTTACTGGTCCAAATAAAAAGCTTGCATTACCTGTGTCCATAAATTCAAAGCGGAAAATCCTGAACGATATCGGGTACTAAACGTTGGGGTTTAGCGGCTGCAGTATCATGATTTAAAAGTTTTTTCGTACCTCCCTGGACAGTAAGCTGTTAACGGTAGCTTAGCCCGAATCCAATATTCTGAATTTTTAAACAACTAGTACATTTGATTGTTATATAAAATAAAAAAATATGGTAAAGCCAACTTTTGCAGATTTAAAACCAGGTACAATTGTCTTACACATGCTGATGACATTTATCTTTTCAATATTGCTATTTGCATGTTCAAAAGAAAAGGATCCTGTTGCCGTAACACCGACTATTCCTCCTGTTGTTCAGCCACCCACTTTATTTGAAGACAGGATTTTGATCGATAATATTGCTGCTCCGTGGGGCTTTACATTTATCAACAACAACGAAGTGCTGTTTACTGAAAAGCAGGGAAAAGTTTTCCGGTATGTTATCTCTACCAATACCCGTTCTGAAATAACAGGCTTACCCGCTATTTCACAAAATGGACAAGGAGGATTACTTGACATTGCCTTACATCCTAATTTTAGCACCAACAGTTTTGTTTATCTTACCTATGCAGTAGCTGCCACAGGAGGGCAAACAACTGCGTTAGGCAGAGGAACGCTAGCAGGCAATCAACTTCAAAATTTCACAGAATTATTCAGGGCATTACCAATACGTAATGATGGCTCTCATTTTGGCAGTCGTATAGTTTTTGATAGAAATAATCTGCTCTATATGTCTGTAGGCGATCGTGGTTTACCAGACAATGCACAGAACAGGAACAACCATTTGGGAAAAGTATTACGATTCAATGATGACGGAACTGTGCCGGCTAGCAATCCACTAGTTGGGCTTGCCAATACCCAGCCTCAAATTTTTTGTTGGGGTAACAGAAATATTCAAGGTATGGCAATGAACCCCGCCACAGGCGAAATTTACGCACATGAACATGGCCCAAGAGGTGGCGATGAACTTAATTTGATTAAACCAAACACCAATTATGGTTGGCCTGCTGTTACATTTGGTATCAACTACAATGGAACCCCTATTACTCCGGATACCACACTTCCGGGAATGCAACTTCCGCTTACCTATTGGGTACCCTCTATTGCACCAAGTGGATTAACTTTTATCACAAATGGACAACCAAATAATGAAGCTGATATTTTAATTGGAGCTTTAGCTGGCACTCATATTCACTGGCTAAGGATGAGAGACAATAAAAGAATAGCCTCTACAAGAAGTATGAATGGTTATGCACGTTTTCGTGATGTGAGACAAGCACCTGATAGGAAAATTTATGCAATGACCGAATCTCCAAACAGATTTATTTTATTGCGTTAAAGGGTACTAATTTTTAAAACGAAAAATAAGCGCATTGAACTTTAAAAAAATACCAGATTTAATTATTACTTAAAAAAAATAGCATGAGAAAACCTAATTTTTCAAATTTAAAATCAGGTAAAATAGGTTTGTAGTCACTTGCAGCGTTGATATTTTCAATGCTACTATCGGCAGTGAAAACGCTGCACGCACAACCGGTTGAGGTACTAAAAGACATCAATACGAAAACGTTTTCCCCGGTTACTGAAAGATTTACCACTGTGGGCGGCCAGGTATTTTTTATAGCCGTTGATCCAGTGCCTGGCAGGTGCCTGTATGAAATAGACGGCACCATCAATGGCACTATTTTGGTGAAAGGCTTTAATTCTTCCATAAATTCCTTGCCAGCACTTTCAAACCTTGTCGAGGGTAAAACTGTAGCCCTAAGCACCTAATACCATACCTTTTGCTTCACTAAATATACCTGAATTCAGGTATATTATTTTAATACGTATACTATAATTTTATGTACGAAAACAGGCGTCAAAATTGCTTTAATTTTTGGCTGCTTTGTAAATGACAGACTTAAGAGACACATATATTAAATTTTATTTTTCTATATATATAACAATAAATTTATGAAACCAAAATTACTCCTCGCTATAACATCAGTGTTCTTAACAGTTTTGCAGCTACAAGCACAATTGAATTACAGTTTTACCAATGTGGTTAGCAGTACCGAAGCCTATACCGATATTGCCGGCACAGGTACACCCATAGCCATGACAAGTACTACGGCTGGTACCAGCGTGACACCACAAAATATCGGTTTCAATTTTGAATTTAACGGTGCCCCCTTTACACAATTTACCATGCATGCGGATGGTATTATACGCATGGGTACTGCTAATCCAGGGGCTGCTACTGGTATTAGCAGCAGTAATAACTCTACTTATTTTGGTGCCTTTACCACCACTTCTGCTAGCTACCAAAATATTGTAATGCCATTTTTTACGGATTTAATGGCGGGTGTAAGTACTCCTGAGTTTCACGTACTTACTACAGGTACTGCGCCAAACCGTAAGTGCATTATTCAGTATAAGAATTTAAAAGATAGTACTGTTGCGAATGGTGTTGTAACACCACATTTTAATAATCTGGAATTTCAGGTACACTTGTTTGAAACTACCAACGATATTACATTCAGCTATGGTAATTTTGCCCCTACCGCCGCAAGCCTTGATGGCCGTTTTGCTTGTGTGGGTGTAAAGGCCAGTAGCACTGCTTTTGTAAATCTTCAAAAAAGATCGTTTCATACCTGGGAAAAAGCCATTCCTTTTGGTACCAATATTACCGCTGAAATAACCGGATTTGCTTTTAGGAATAATGTGCCAATAGGCAATGGATTCAGTTATAATATTTACAGTAAGCGAAACACAGATATAAGCGTAGCTGGCTTTTTCGTTGATGCCGAAATTCCCCAAGGTACACCTGTTGGAAATCAGCTACAAGCCATTATTAAAAATGAAGGCGTTAATGCGGTGGCTGCCATTCCGGTTACGCTTACGGTTACCGGGGCCAACAGTTTTACCGAAACTATTAATGTGGTATCATTAGCAGCAGGTACCCAACAAACGGTGGTTTTTACGCCTTTTGTTGCAGCTAATAGCGGGCAACAAAATATTACTGTAAGTATTGCCCCCGCAGGTGATGAAAACCTGGCTAATAATTCCCAAAGCATACAGCAGCTTGTAAACAATAACACCTACCGTTCGGCAGATACCGCTTTCTACACAGGTGGAGGGTTTGGCTTTAACAACAGCAGTGGTTTCCAGGCACAAAAGGTTTTTTCTACAGGTACCAAACTAATTACACAAATACGGGTTGGCTTTATAAGTGCCTTATCGCAGGGCAGGGTATATTTATTTTCTGATAACGGCCCCGGTAATGCACCTGGTACGCAATTGTTTCAATCACCCGCTTTTATATCCGATGATGGAAATGATATTATTATACCTGTAAATCCGCCCATTAGCGTTACGGGGAATTACTATCTGGCAGTGCAGCAAATTACAGCGAATGTAAATATAGGTTTGAAAGTACGGCTGAGAAATATACTGCAACCCGGTCGTCAATATACATCGGCCAATGGTACCAGTTGGTCTGAGGTAACGGCTCACACTGCCTACTACATTTTGGAAGCAAAAGAGCAAATTGCAGGGGTAGATGTAGGTATTGAACAAATTGTACAACCCGGCTGTGGTTACCGGTCCGATGATTCGGTAAAAGTAGCCGTACGTAATTTCTCTAATAGCGTACACGATTACAGCGCTAACCCGGTTACGATTAATGCGTTTTCTGTTGATGCCAATAATACCCAATTTAATTTTCCGGCAATTATAAAAAGTAGCGGTACCATACCTGCCAATGGGTACGATACCGTGGTGGTGGCCACCAATTATAATACATTGAAAAGAGGCCGCTATTTTTTTAGTGCTAAAACAGTTTGTGCTGCCGATGCGGCTATTAGCAACGATAGTATTGGGTACAGCATTGTTACCAGTATTCCAATAACCCGTAGCCTGCCAGATTCTACCTGCCCGTTTACCAGCGTTACCCTTTCTGGCAATACAAGATATGTTAGTGCTTTTCAGTGGAAAACCCCTGGTGGTGTAATATTATCGTTTGCGGCGGCCATTGCGGTTGCTCCTGTAACTACCACCACCTATTTTTTTGAGGGTACCGATTTTAGGGGCTGCCGGCTGAGCGATAGCGTGGTGGTAGGCGTACGTACATTGGGTATACCCGAGAAGCCGCTGATTGTTTCGGCCGACCCGGTTCTTAGTTATCGTAATAATTTTAGAAGTATTGCTACTATTGCAAACGTAGCGCCATTGCATACCTATACCTGGTTTGTGAATGGGGTATCCACGGCAAATGTTAACAATAATCGTTCGTTTGATTTGTTTAATACCCCAATTGATTCTTCAAGAATATTGTTAAGAACTGTTCGTAATTCGGATGGATGTGCCAACCAAAGCGATACTTTTTTAGTAACCTATGGCAAAGGAATATTACATAACAACAACCTGGCAGAAATAGTAAGTGATACCAACTACTACGATATGGGGGGCGTAAACAATAACTATGGCAACCCTGCCAATTTTACCAAAACATTTACCCCGGCCGACCCTGCTAAAAAAATGCGGTTGGTAATGTATAACCAAACATTTAATTTTAGCGGTAACGCTGCCCTTACTGTGTACGACGGCAATAGCGACGCCGCACCAATTATAGAGGCAAGAACCAGTAATCAAAATGGAGCTGGTGGAAGTGCGGATGGCGTAAGCTATATGGCCAGTAACCCAACGGGTGCACTCACCATTAAATTTACCAATACCAGTGCCAATGTTAGTTCAGGTTTTGTGGCCGCACTTCGTAGCGAATCCCCATTGGTTTTTCGTAGTATCAATACGTTTGTGTTTACCAATTTTGCATCTGTGGATACCTGGCAAAGCAAACCAATTGGTAGCAGCACCTACACGCAGGCTACCCGCATACCCACTACAGGCGATGATACCATTTACATCAACAGCAATGTAGAAGTGCGGAATGTAAATATTACAGCCAACCAACTCGTAATAAGTGCCAACAACAATTTAACGGTAGGAGGAAGTACCACCTTGCGACTTTATAATCCATCAGCAGCCTACGATATTGTAAACGATGGAACCATAACCGTAGAGGGTTTTGGTAACTTAATTACTGCTGCTGGCAGTAATAATAGTAAGATATTGAACCGGTCGGGAATTTGGCTCAATCCTGGTAGCACTTTTGCCTGCGATTCGCTTATTATGGGTGCCGGTAATTCCGTTAGAATTTTTAACATCAGTGCGTTTAACCCGGTGCCTGTAATCAATGCAAGGGTGCAGGTAAATGGCACGTTGGCAACACTAACCGGTAATTTAATTATAGCTAATGGTTCCAAACCAGCCATGCTGCATTTGGTAAATGGCGTACTTAAAACGGATGCTAATAGGCCATTGGTAATAGGGGCTACTTCAGACATTGTGGGTGGATCCAATTTGAGTTATATAGACGGCCCCATACGCCGCCGCAGTTTATGCAACGAAAGTTTCTTCAGGTTCCCGTTAGGAAAAGATGGTGTGTACAGACCGCTACAATTACGTGTGCCCACCTTCCCCGATTGTACCACTACCAACGAAGTAGAAGCACAGCTAATAAGTGGTGCACCACCTACCCGTACATTGCCAGCATCGCTAACCCGTGTAAGTAATGTGCGGTACTACAACGTAAAAAAGATAAGCGGCAACTTTACCACAGCCAATATAGAACTGAGCTATGGCCCCGATGATGGCGTACAAAATGCCGCCGAACTCCGCATTGCAAAAGATGATGGAACTACCAACTGGTTAAACCTTGGCGGAACAGGAACGGCAAACGGTACTGGCACCATTACCAGCACCACAGGGTTTACTAGCTTCAGCGATTTTGTGCTGGCCAATACGGGAGTTGTATTGCCACTCACTCTATTAAAGTTTACTGGTAGTATACAAAATAATGCGGCTTTATTAAACTGGCACACTACCAACGAAAACAACAGCAGCCATTTTGAAATTGAAAGCAGTGCGGACGCCAGATTGTTTGCTAAATCAGGTGTAGTAAATGCGAAAGGCCCAGGAAACAATGCATACTCATTTACACATACCAATCATTTGCCCACAACCTTTTATCGTTTAAAAATGGTAGATATAGACGGGCGGTTTACTTTTAGTCCGACTGTAAAATTAAGTCAGTTAAAAAATCAATCCGTTACGGTATTTCCCATTCCTGTTGCCGACATGGTTACAGTAAGTGGCTTGCAACAAAATGGTTTCGTAAAACTTTTTGCCGGCGATGGTAAACTGCTGCAACAGCAAGTGGTGACTGCCCAAAGCATCACGCTTAAAATGGGTCATTTACCAACAGGCACTTATTTGCTGCAATACATGGCT
>Ga0209181_10009817_pt1 | contig 12531 bp, 9 predicted proteins | sample MAT05_FD_187208 | JGI IMG/M metagenome (GOLD analysis project Ga0209181, IMG submission 187208) | Freshwater microbial communities from Lake Fryxell liftoff mats and glacier meltwater in Antarctica - MAT-05 (SPAdes) (version 2) | ecosystem: Environmental > Aquatic > Freshwater > Ice > Liftoff... | reverse complement strand
TACCGCGTAACCGCTAGTGAGTTGCTGTCGCAGTCCTTCGGTAACGCCTTTGGAATTGCCTTCCAGCAGCTCTGCGGCCGCCCTCAGGCGCAAAAACTGATGCAACTGAAGTTTGCCGGCCATGGTTGGAGCCCAGAACATGAAATTGCAGCGGACTTCCAATTGCCGCGCTGCGTCTGCTGCCAGCAGGCAGCCCGCACGGAGGCCCCAAAGCCACAGTGGCGCCTGGCTGTGGTCGCTTAGCCAGCGCCAGCCGGACACGACGTCGTTGATCCAATCCTGCCACGTGGCATCGCCAAAGTCGCCGGAGCTGTCACCACATCCCAGTAGGTCTATCTGCAAAACCGCATAACCGGCCTGCGCCAGAGAGCGCGCCTGCAGCGCGGCCATCCTGCGTGACTTGTTCATCTCTTCCGCGAAAGGGTGGATGTACAGGATACAGCCCACCGAATGGGAGCCCTGCGCCGGGTGAAAAATGCAGAATCTTTGCCCAGCCCGCCCCAGGCTTGCTGGCAAAAAGAAGGCTTCTGGCGTGGGCATTAATAGGTCTTAGCGGCCAATGGGCAGATATTCGATACCCTGCTCGCGCGCAAACTTCGGGTCATACAGATTTCGCCCATCGAACAACGACATCTTGAGTTTCTGCTTGATGCCATCCAGGTCTGCACTGCGAAACTCCTTCCACTCCGCCACGATGATCAGTGCGTCCGCGCCATCGAGTGCCTGCATCGCATTGACCGCATAAAGCAGTCGGGCCGCGTCGCCAAATTGAGCTGGACTGTGCTGTGCTGGACGGCTGTCTCTTCGCTGACGGTGAAGTGCAATCTGCCCGCTGCTACCTTGCGGCTCACCATTTCCGGCAACCTGCGCTCGTGGATCGGGGGGCCGCCCTCCAGCAGACTGTTGATCTTGGCCGCGTCCAGGTCTAAGCGCAACACGTCGTTGCCGACTTCGGCCATGCACACCCCACTGACCAGGCCAACGTACCCAGTGCCGACAACGGTGATTTTCATGGATGTCTTGTGGTTACAGGGTTCAGTCAGCCGCCAGCTTACCGCTGACAAAGTCCACCAGCGACCCAACAGTGGCAAACGTGGCGCCATCAATGTCGTCGTCATCCACCACGATGCCCAGTTGCTCTTCCAGCGTGGTGATCAGCGTCACGACGGCCATCGAATCGAGTTCGGGGATGGAACCCAGCAAGGGGGTGTCGGCACTGAAGGCCGCACTGCGCCCCCCCAGGCTCAGGACTTCATCCAATATGCGAAGCACTTCTTGTGAAATATTCAACGGGGTCTCCGGCAAGGTTGATGCGAAAATCTGTTGTCATTCTAGGTGCCATCGGCCCCCCCACCCTGTGAGATACTTTTCAAAATTCGCATGTATTTGCGGGCCTGTCGGCCCTGTCGCCGTACCAGCCCTCTATGCCTGAATCCATCCTGCTGCCGGAACTCGTCGCCCTGTCGGCCCATCGTGATCCTTCAGCACCAGCACTGGGTGGTGGGGGTCATGGCCCGGTTGCCTATGCCGAGCTCGATCAATCCCTGCGCCATTTCTCCTCTGGCCTCATGGCCTTGGGCGTTGCCCGGGGCGACCGCGTTGGCATCTACCTCGACAAACGGCTAGAGACCGTCGTCGCCAGCTTCGGCGCCCCAGCCGCCGGCTGCGTCTTTGTGCCCATCAACCCGCTGCTCAAGCCCGAACAGGTCGCCTTCATCCTGCAGGACTGCAACGTTCGCGTGCTGGTTACGTCACCAGAGCGGCTGGCTTTGCTGGGCGAGGTCTTGCCCGGCTGCCCCGATCTGCGCCATGTCGTGGTCACCGCCGCGGCGCCCGGCCAGTCCCCTGCGGCACAAGAGCGCATCGGCCATATCGAGCCGCTGGGCTGGGCCGATTTGCTTGCCAGCCCCCTCCGCCCAGGCCACCGCGTCATCGACGTCGACCTGGCCGCCATCCTCTACACCTCCGGCAGCACCGGCAAACCCAAGGGTGTGGTGCTCTCCCACCGCAACATGGTCGCTGGCGCCAAGAGCGTGGCCAGCTACCTCGACAACACCGCCCAGGACACGTTATTGGCGGCCCTGCCCCTGTCCTTCGACGCCGGTTTCAGCCAACTGACCACTGCTTTCCATGTGGGTGCCCGCGTGGTGTTGCTCAATTACCTGATGCCCCGCGACGTGCTCAAGGCACTGGAGCGGGAGAAGGTGACGGGGCTCACAGCCGTCCCCCCCCTCTATATTCAGCTGACTCAGATGGAATGGCCCACTGCCATCAACGAGCACCTGCGCTACTTCGCCAATACCGGCGGCCGCATGCCGCGCGAGACTCTGACCTTGCTGCGCAAGCGCGTGCCCCGGGCCAAGCCCTTCCTGATGTACGGCCTGACCGAAGCCTTTCGTTCCACCTACCTGCCGCCCGAAGAGGTCGATCGCCGGCCCGACTCGATCGGCAAGGCGATCCCCAACGCCGAGATCCTGGTTTTGCGAGAAGACGGCACCCCCTGCGGCCCCGATGAACCCGGCGAGCTGGTCCACCGTGGCGCCTTGGTGGGCCAGGGTTACTGGAACGATGCCGAAAAAACTGCCGAGCGCTACAAGCTGCTGGCCCCCGACGCCCCCGGCCGCTCGCCCGCCTTGCAGTTGCCCGAGTACGCAGTGTTCTCGGGCGACAACGTGCGCATGGACGCCGAAGGTTTCCTGTATTTCATCGGCCGGCGCGACGAGATGATGAAAACCTCGGGCTACCGGGTCAGCCCGACCGAGGTGGAAGAAATCGTCTACGCGACCCAGCTCGTGGGCGAGTGCGCCGCCTTTGGCGTCGAGCACCCCACGCTGGGGCAGGCCATCCACGTCGTCGCCACCCCGGCCACCACCGATGGCGCACCAGGTGTGCAGGTAGACATGGCCGCCCTGGCGCCCGCGCTGCTGGCCCAGTGCCGCGTGCACATGCCCGCTTATATGGTGCCGGCCGGCATCGAATTCGTCGCCGGTCCGCTGCCGCGCAACCCCAACGGCAAGATCGACCGCAAGTTGCTCGCCGCCGATTGGGTGGCGCGTGGCGCGCACTGACTCCTTTTTTCTCCACCACCACCCGCATTACCCATGTCCGCTGTTCCCCGCCTGCTCCCGGTTCATGCCCCGATGGACCAGTTCCAGGTCGACCAGGGGGAACTCCTGCTGGGCGGCGAGCGCCTGAGCCTGCTGGCCGCACGCGTCGGGCAGACGCCGTTTTATGCCTACGACCGCGGCTTGCTGCGGGCCCGCGTCGAGGTCTTGCGCGCCATTCTGCCGCGCAGTGTCAAGCTGCACTATGCGATGAAGGCCAACCCGATGCCGGCCGTGGTGGCGTTCATGGCCGGTCTGGTGGATGGCGTAGACGTCGCTTCGGCCGGCGAGCTCAAGGTGGCGCTGGATGCCGGTGCCGACCCGGCCGAGATCAGTTTTGCGGGGCCGGGAAAGCGCGACGCCGAATTACGCCAGGCGGTAGCCTCGCGGGTGCTGGTCAACCTCGAGTCCCCGCGCGAGATCGCGGTCTTGCAGGCCGCGTCGGCCGAGCTGGGCCTGCCGGCCCGGGTGGCGGTGCGCGTCAACCCGGATTTCGAGCTCAAGGGCTCCGGCATGAAAATGGGCGGCGGCCCCAAGCAGTTTGGTGTGGATGTAGAGCAAATGCCCGCCCTGCTGGCGGCCATCGGCCGCGCGGGCCTGGCCTTTGAAGGCTTTCACCTGTATGCCGGTTCGCAGAACCTGCGCTCTGAATCCATCTGCGAAGCGCAGCAAAAATCGTTCGATCTGGCGCTGCGCCTGGCGCAGGACGCACCCGCGCCGGTCCAGTTCCTGAATCTGGGCGGCGGTTTCGGCATTCCCTATTTCCCGGGCGAGCAGCGGCTCGATCTGGTACCCATCGGCGCCAACCTGCACCAGCTCGTCGAGCGCGCCAAGCAGGAGTTGCCGCAGGCTTCCCTGGTGATCGAGCTGGGCCGTTACTTGGTAGCCGAGGCGGGCATTTACGTCACGCGGGTGGTGGACCGCAAGCTGTCACGGGGCCAGGTGTACCTGGTTACCGACGGCGGGCTCAACCACCATCTGGCCGCGTCCGGCAACTTCGGACAGGTGGTGCGCAAAAATTACCCGGTCACCATCGGCAACCGACTGGGCGGCAACGAGACCGAGACCGCGTCGGTCGTCGGCCCCTTGTGCACCCCGCTGGATCTGCTGGCCGACCGCATGGCGCTGCCGGTCGCCGGCGTAGGCGACCTGGCGGTGGTGTTTCAGTCGGGTGCGTACGGCGCCAGCGCCAGCCCGCAGGCGTTCCTGGGCCACGCCCCCTGCACCGAAGTTCTGGTGTAGCGGCGGCGTGTAGTATCCGGGGCACCTATACATGATCAAGCTATTCAACCACTATATCCACCGACGCACACTGGCGCAGCTCCTGCTGGATCTGTGCTTGGTGCTCGGGGCGGTGCTGGCTTCGGTCATCTGGCGCTCTGCGGACCCTTTACCTGCGGTGCCCGCGGCATTGCCGTCGGCGGTGCTGCTGGCGGTTCTGGCGCTGGTCATCAACGGCGCGCTGGGTTTTTACCAGCGGGTGCATAACCGGTCCGTTGCGCAATCCTGGGCGCGTGGTGCGTTGTTTTTGGTGCTGATGTTGCCGGTTGCCTACGTGTTGCTGCATTTTGTGTCGTTGGTGGGCAACGACCGCCGGCTGGTGGCGTTGATTGTCATTGGCGGTTTGCTGGCGATGCTGGCGCACCGGGTCCATGTGGGGCACGCCGGCGCCACCACGCTGATGCGCCAGCGGGTGCTGATCTTCGGCACCGGCACCCGCGCCAAGCTGGTCGGCCGCACGCTGCAGAAGTCAGACCCTCATATCGACCTGGTAGGGTATTACGCTAGCCCCAACGAGGCGGTGGCAGAGGTGTCTGCATGGGGCATTTTGTCGCAGAACATGTCATTGACCGACATCGTCATGGAGCAACAGGTCGACGAGATCGTGGTCGCACTGGCCGAGCGCAGGGGGGGCAGCATGCCGCTGCGCGAGTTGCTCGACTGCAAGCTGCAGGGCGTACGGGTGGTCGACATGGCCACCCATTTCGAGCAAACGCTGGGGCAGATCCGCCTGGACTCCGTCTCCGCCGGCTGGTTGATCTTCGGCGATGGCTTCAGCCAGGGCCTTTTGCGCACCATGGTCAAGCGCCTGTTCGACATTGTGTGCGCCCTGATTTTGCTGGTACTGGCCTCGCCGGTCATTCTTGTGACCGGTTTGCTGATTCTGCTGGAAAGCGGCGGCCCCATCTTGTACCTGCAAGAACGGGTCGGCCTGAACGGCCGCCTCTTCAACGTCGTCAAGTTCCGCAGCATGCGTACCGATGCCGAGCAAGATGGCCAGCCACGCTGGGCCACCGCCCAGGACGACCGGGTCACGCGCGTCGGCCGCATCCTCCGCAAGTTGCGCATCGACGAGTTACCGCAGCTCTTCAGTGTGCTCAACGGCGACATGAGCCTGGTCGGCCCACGGCCAGAGCGGCCGTATTTTGTGGACAAGCTGACCCAGGAGATTCCGTACTTCGCCGTCCGCCAGAGTGTCAAACCCGGCGTGACCGGTTGGGCGCAAGTGCGATACCACTACGGTGCCTCGGTCGAAGACGCAGCCGAGAAGCTGCAGTACGACCTGTACTACGTCAAGAACCACACCTTGTTTCTCGATCTGGTGATCTTGTTCGAAACGGTGGGTGTGGTCCTGACCGCCAAGGGTGCGCAGTAGCCGCCGGCGCTGCCCGTCATGGCCGCCGACTCGGGATGTGACCCCGCATGGATTCTGAAACTGCCATGCTGACCTTGTGGAGTTATGGCCTGGCAGGGCTGCTCTACACGGTGTTCCCCGTGAGTCTTTTGGCGCGCGGTTACCTGCGTGCGCCGCGCGAGCGACTGCGTCTGGTGCTGTTGCTGGCCCTGGCAACCAGCGCACTGTGGGCCTGGTTGCTGGTGGCTGCGGCCTGGACATCGCTGTCCGGTTTCTTGCGGCTCGCCAATTTGGCCGATGCGTTGCGCTATGGGGCCTGGTTCTGGTTCTTGCTGGCCATGCTGCGCCAGCGCACAGAGAACCAGCCCGACAGTGGCGTTCGATTCCTGCAGTGGGGCAGCCTGTTGGTGCTGTTGGTGGCGGTTTCGCTGCAGTTTGTGGCGGCCAGCGGGGATGGAGCGGCTGAATTGCTGCGAAAGATGCGCCTGTTCAGCGCCCTGTCCTTGCCGGTGATGGCCATGGTGTTGCTGGAGCAGTTCTTTCGCAACGCCTCCGAGGACTCGCGCTGGAACATCAAGCCGCTGTGCCTGGGCCTGGGTGGCGCCTTTCTGTTCGATATCTATCTCTTTTCGCAGTCGGTATTGTTCAACCAACTCGATGCCGATGGGTTTGGCATTCGTGGCGCCGTGCATGCGCTGGTCGTCCCGTTCCTGATCCTGTCGACCGCGCGGCGCAGCGACTGGCTGTCCAGGATCCAGATTTCCCGCAAGGCGGCCTTCCATTCCGCCACGCTGATGATGGCCGGCCTGTATCTGCTGTTTATCTCGGGTGTCGGGTATTACGTCCGGTTCTTTGGCGGCGACTGGGGCCGCGCTTTGCAGTTGGGCCTGGTGTTCCTGGGGCTGGTGGGCATGGCGGTACTGGCGCTTTCGGGGTCGGTGCGCGCACGCGTGCGCGTGTTCCTGGGCAAGCACTTCTTCCGCTACCGCTACGACTACCGCGAGGAATGGCTGCGCTTCACCCAGACGCTGTCGGCCAAGAATTCTCCCCAGGAGATGGGCGAACAGGTGATCCGCGGCCTGGCCGACATGCTCGACAGCCCGGGTGGTGCCTTATGGCTGAAGAGCCGCGGCGATGCCGGCTACCTGCAGACGGCGCGCTGGAATATGCAGCAAAGCGCGCAAGCCGAAGATCCCGGCACGCCACTCAGCCAGTTCCTGCGCACGAGCGGCTGGGTGGTGAACCTGCAAGAGTACCGGTCTTTTCCCCGGCGTTATGGCCAACTGGTCCTGCCGGCCTGGTTGCAGGAAACCCCCCACGCCTGGTTGATCGTGCCGCTCACGGTGGCCGACGACTTGATCGGTTTCGTGGTGCTGGCGCAGGCGCGCGCGCACGTGGATGTCAACTGGGAGGTCAACGACCTGCTCAAGACCGCAGGCCGCCAGGCCGCCAGCTTCCTGGCGCTGATGCAGGCCACCGAAGCCCTGCTGGATGTGCGCAAGTTCGACGCCTTCAACCGCATGTCGGCATTTGTCGTGCACGACCTCAAGAACATCGTCACCCAGCTGTCGCTCATGATGAAAAATGCCAAGCGGCTGCATAGCAACCCCGAGTTCCAGCAGGACATGCTGCTGACCGTGGAAAATTCCCTGGATCGCATGCGCCAACTCATGCTTCAATTGCGCGAAGGGGCCACACCACCTGGAACGGCAGTCGGTGTCGACCTGGAGGCCATTGCACGGCGCATTGCCAAGGCCTGTGCCGACCGCGGCCGCGTGCTCGAAGTCGACGTGGCCGAGCCGGTCGTCACCCGCGGCCATGAGGAGCGCATCGAGCGCATCGTGGGCCACATCGTGCAAAACGCCTTCGACGCCACCGAGGCCGATGGCCGGGTCTGGCTCAAGCTCGACCGTTCGCGCGGTCAGGCCATGATCGAGGTGGGCGATACGGGCCATGGCATGTCACCGGAGTTTGTGCGCGAGCGTCTGTTCAAGCCGTTCCAGACCACCAAGAAAGCCGGCATGGGCATCGGCGCTTATGAGAGTTTTCAGTACGTGCAAGAATTGGGAGGAAAAATCACAGTCGACAGCGAACTCGAGCGCGGGACCATCGTCACCGTGCTGCTGCCGCTGTTCGAAATCCAGCGGCACTCGGACCTGCAACCTCTCGGAGCGTCATGAGCACTGAAAAATCGCGCGCGTTGCTGATCGTCGAAGACGATCTGGCGCTTCAAAAGCAGATCAAATGGTCGCTCGACCGTTTCGAGTCCTTCACTGCGCACGACCGCGAATCGGCGCTGGTGCAGATGCGCCGGTGCAACCCAGCCGTTGTCACGATGGATCTGGGTTTGCCGCCCGATGCGGATGCTGTCTCCGAGGGCTTCCGGCTGCTCGAGCAAATGCTTGCCGCCGACCCGGACGTCAAGGTGATCGTGCTGACCGGCCAGAACGACCAGGCCAATGCCCTGCGCGCGGTCGCGGTGGGCGCCTATGACTTCTTTGCCAAACCCTTCGAGCCCGAGTTGCTCAACCTCACCGTCGAGCGCGCCTTCCGCATGGCGGAGTTGCAGGCCGAGAACAAGCGTCTGCAATCGATGCAGCCACCCGATTCGCTCTCCGGGCTCATGACGCGCGACCCGGGCATGCTCAAAGTCTGCCGCACGGTGGAAAAGGTGGCCTCCAGCAATGCCACGGTGATGCTGCTCGGTGAAAGCGGCACCGGCAAGGAAGTGCTGGCCCGGGGCCTGCATGCGGCATCGCCGCGCAAGTCGGGCAAGTTCGTGGCCATCAACTGCGCCGCCATCCCCGAGAACCTGCTCGAGAGCGAGCTTTTCGGCTACGAGAAGGGCGCTTTCACGGGCGCAGCCAAGCAGACGCTTGGCAAGATCGAGACAGCCAATGGAGGCACCCTGATGCTCGACGAAATCGGCGACCTGCCGTTTTCGCTGCAAGCCAAATTGCTGCGCTTCCTGCAAGAGCGCACCATCGAGCGCCTGGGTGGCCGGCAAGAGATCCCGGTCGATGTCCGCATCGTCTGCGCCACCCACCAGGACCTGAAGGCGCTCACCAAGGAAAGCCGCTTTCGCGAAGACCTGTATTACCGCCTGGCCGAGATCGTCATTCACATTCCGCCGCTGCGGGATCGCGTGGGCGACCCGGCACTGCTCGGGCATGCCTTCGTGCGGCGCTTTGCGCATGAGCAAAACCGCAGCAGTATGCACCTGAGCGACGATGCGGTGCGCGCTGTCGAGGCCCACGCCTGGCCTGGCAACATCCGGGAACTGGAAAACTGCATCAAGCGCGCCGTCATCATGGCCGAAGGCAACCAGATCACCCTGGACGAAATCGGCCTGGCGCCACCTTCCGCAGCCGATGACTCCAGCTCGCTCGATCTGCGCGCCATCCGTGACGAAGCCGAGAGACGCGCCATCATTGCGGCGCTGGGGCGTGTCAATGGCAACATCGTCAAGGCGGCCGAACTGCTGGGTGTCAGCCGCCCCACTTTGTACGATCTGATGCATCGGCTGGGGCTCAAGTAACGCACTCGATCGGCTCCAAGCCATCGCAATCAAGGAAGTCACCATGAAGCTTTTCTCACCATTTACCAACGCCCGGGCGCTATTGGCGGCTCTGGCCACGGCCCTTGTGCTGGCAGGGTGTGGCGGCAACAAGCCGGAGGCAATGGTCGCGTCTGCCAAGGAGTATCTGGCCAAGAACGACCCCAAGGCCGCCATCATCCAGCTCAAGAACGCGCTGCAGGAAAAGCCCGAGATGGCCGAGGCGCGATTTCTTCTTGGCCAGGCCCTGCTGCTCGGTGGCGACGTGGTCGGCGCAGAAACAGAATTGCGCAAGTCGCTGGCGCTCAAGCATCCGCAGGATGCGGTGGTGCCGCTGCTCGCGCGGGCCATGGCAGGGCAGGGCCAGTTCAAGAAGCTGACCGACGAATTCGGTGCCACCACGCTGGGCGATGCGGCCACCCAGGCCGAACTCAAGACGACCCTGGTGCGGGCTTATGCGGCCCAAGGCAAGGCCAATGAGGCGCAAGCAGCGCTCACGGCCGCATTGGCGGCCGACCCGAACAACATCGCCGCCCAATTGATCCGGGCGCGTGAAAAGGCCTCTCAACGTGACTTCGATGGGGCCCTGGCCATGGTCGATGCCATTTTGGCGCGTGCCGCCAACAACGAAGAAGCACACCGGCTCAGGGGCGACCTGCTCGCCTACGGCAAGCAGGATTTCGTGGGTGCCTTGGCGTCTTACCGCAAGTCGGTGGAGGTCAAGCCCACCTATGTCGAAGGCCACACGTCCATCCTCACGCAGTTGCTGCGCGAGCGCAAACTCGACGAGGCGGCCAAGCAGATCGAAGACCTGCGCAAAGTGGCACCGAACAATCTGGCGACGATTTATTTCGACACCATGCTGGCCTACCAGAAGCGGGATCTCAAGGTGGCCAAGGAGCGCGCCCAGCAGCTCTTGAAGATGGCGACTGGCAACCCGCTTGCCTTGCAACTGGCGGGTGCCGTTGAGTTGGAGTCCAACTCTCTGGTGCAGGCGGAGTCTTATCTTTCCAAGAGCCTGCAAGCGGCGCCGGAGGCCGCCCTGACGCGGCGATTGCTCACATCCACCTACTTGCGCTCGGGCCAGGCCGCCAAGGCGCTCGCAACGGCCCAGCCGTTCATCAAGGAATCCGACAAGCTCGACGCGACCCTGAATGCCCTGGTGGCCGAGGTGTACCTGCAAAACGGAGATGCCAAGCGGGCCGAAGAGTACTTCACCCGCGCCAACCGGCAGGACCCCAAGAACGACAGGACGCGCACCGCACTGGCCCTGACCCAGATGGCAGGGGGGCGCGCAGAGGCGGGCCTGGCCGAGCTGCAGGATATCTCGTCCACCGAGGCGGGAACGACGGCCACCATGGCGCTGGTCAGCACCCATCTGCGCCGTGGCGAGCTCGACAAGGCGCTTACTGCCATCGATGCCCTCGAGAAAAAGCAGCCTGGCAAGCCCATGCCGCACAACCTGCGCGGCCGTGTCCTGCTGGCCAAGAAAGACGTCGCCGGCGCTCGCAAGAGCTTCGAGCGTTCGCTGGAACTCGACCCCGCCTACTTCTTGTCAGTCGCCAGCCTGGCGGCCATGGATCTGGCCGACAAGAAGCCGGACGACGCCCGCAAGCGTTTTGAGGCCGTGCTGACCAAGGACCCGAAGAATGGCCCAGCCCTGCTGGCCATAGCCGAGCTGGCAGCGCGCTCTGGCAAACCGAAAGAAGAAGTGGCCGAATTGGTAGCCCGGGCCGTTACGGCCAATCCCACCGAAAAAGGCCCGCGTCTGCTGTTGATCGACTTTCATCTGCGCAACAAGGATTTCAAGCAGGCGTTGTCCGTGGCGCAAAATGCCGTGGCGGCCGTGCCTGACAGCGCCGAGTTGCAGGAAGCACTGGGGCGCGCCTTGATGGCCACCGGCGACTCCAACCAGGCGCTCGCTGCCTTCAACAAGGTCGCCAGCCTGCAGCCCGGACTATCCTTGCCCTACATTCGCATGGCAGAAGCCCACGTTGCGGCCAACAACAACAAGGCGGCCATAGACAGTCTGCGCCGTGGCCTGGCCCTCAAGCCCGACGACCTGGAGTTGCAGACCCGGCTGATCGGCCTGTCGATCAGCGAAAAGAACATTCCCGACGCTGTCCGGATCGCTCGCGACGTGCAAAAGCAGCTACCCAAGGCCGCGACCGGTTACCTGATGGAGGGCGATATTGCCGCCACCCAGAAAAACTGGACCGGTGCGGCCGATGCCTACCGTGCAGGCCTGAAGGTGGTGCCCGCGCCAATTCTGGCGGTCAAGGCGCATGGCGCCTTGCTGCAAGGCGGCAAGGGCGACGAGGCTGGCAAGTTCGCAGCTGGCTGGCTCAAGGAGAAACCAGCCGATGCGGTTTTCCGGATGCACCTGGGCGATATGGCGACGGTACGCAAAGAGTACGCAGAAGCAGAAAAGCAGTACGGAGTCGTCTTGCGTGAGCAACCCAAAAACGCGGTGGTCATGAACAACCTGGCCTGGACGCTGGGCAAGCTTCGGAAGGATGGCATTCCGCTGGCACAAAAAGCCCTGGAGATCGCCCCTGACCAGCCGGCTTTCATGGACACACTGGCAGGCCTTTACTCCGACAAGGGCGATTACGCCAAAGCATTGGAGTGGCAGAACAAGGCTCTCGGCAAATCACCAGAGCAGCCGCTGTACAAGTTGAATCTGGCCAAGATCCATATCCAGGGCGGCAAGAAAGACCTGGCACGCAAAGAACTCGACGACCTCGCCAAATTGGGCGACAAGTTCGGCGGGCAGGGCGAGGTGGCTGCCTTGCTCAAGACGCTGTGAGCGCATCGGGCCGATTGCAGACACCGTGCTGATCCGACGCCGCGCGCTGCTGCAGACCGGGCTGCTGGGCGGGCTGACGGTCTTTGCGGGCCGCGCAGCAGCGGCCCTGCCCGACACCGTGGCCCGCATCAAGCCCTCGATTGCGATCGTCGGCAGTTTTCGTGCCACCGACGCGCCGCAGTTTCGCCTGCGCGGTACCGGGTTTGTCGTGGCGCCAGGCAACAGGCTGGTGACCAACCTGCACGTGCTGCCCGCGCCCACTGAAAATCAGCTCGACATGTCGCTCGTGGTCCAGGTGCGCAGTGGCAATGGCGCTGAGCTCAGCCTGCGCCAGGCCACCGTGCTGGAGACCGACCGCGTCCACGACCTGGCCCTGCTGCGCATCGAAGGCCAGCCGGTTCCAGCCTTGGCGATCGGCAATTCCGAC
>Ga0209181_10009814_pt1 | contig 12535 bp, 11 predicted proteins | sample MAT05_FD_187208 | JGI IMG/M metagenome (GOLD analysis project Ga0209181, IMG submission 187208) | Freshwater microbial communities from Lake Fryxell liftoff mats and glacier meltwater in Antarctica - MAT-05 (SPAdes) (version 2) | ecosystem: Environmental > Aquatic > Freshwater > Ice > Liftoff... | reverse complement strand
GCGCGGCGTTCATCGTGGAGGGGAGGAGCGTGGCGAGGGCGGACGCGCCGAGTGGGGCGGAAGTGACCTCGAGGAAAGTGCGTCGGTCCATTGGGGGCTCGCGTCGCGTGCGGGGGTGGACGCTCAGGTCGCGCAGCAGCGCGTCCTCAGGCGGTATGTCGCTTCCGCTCGGGAGTATAGTGCCACCACCGGTGCGGAGGCGCACCCTCCGTGAACCGGACCGCGGAGATGAAGCCGTCGATCAGGCTCGCACACGCTGCGCGAACCGACTCTCGCTACCGGCTCTTCATTGACGAGGCCTCAGCGACGAGTTTTGCAGGCTACACCGCCAGCAGCGCCTCGATCTCCGCGCGGATCGACTCGACGCCCGGCACCACGGCTTCCAGCAGCACGGGCTGGTAGGGGACCGGGATATCCATCGGCGCCAGACGACGGACCGGCGCGTCGAGATGCCAGAACGCGTCTTGCGCCAACACGCTGGCGATCTCGGCGCCGAACCCGGCCGTCATGTTGTCTTCGTGTACGATCAGGCAGCGACCGGTCTTCCGCACCGACGCCAGCACGGCGTTTCGGTCCCACGGCGAGATGGTACGAAGGTCGATCAATTCCACGCGATCACCGAACTCTGCCGCCGCTTCATCGCAGCGATGCACCATCGCGCTCCAGGATACCACGGTGATGTCCGATCCCTCCCGAACCACACGCGCCTTGCCGAACGGGAGCACGTAGTCGTCACCAGGGTAGCGGGCGCTGCCGTCGCCGGTCATGAGCAGCGAGCGATGTTCGAAGAAGATCGTCGGGTTCGGGCTGCGCATGGCGGCGCGCAACAGTCCCACGGCATCAGCCGCATTCGACGGTATCGCCACCTGCCAGCCGTATGCGTGCGCAAAGCGCACCTCGTCGCAGAGGCTGTGCCACGGATCACCGACATCCTTGCCGAATCCGCCCGGCATGCGCACCACGATCGGCGCGGCAAATCGGTTGGCCGTGCGCCAGCGCATCGTGCCCGTGTTATTCAGCTGTTCAGTGGCCGGGTCGGCGTACTTGCGAAATTGGATCTCCGCCACCGGCATCAGTCCGCTGATCGCCATCGCGACCGCGCGGCCGATGATGCCTTCTTCCGAGAGGCTCGTATCGAACACGCGCGTGTTACCGAACTGCTTTTGCAGGCCTTCGGTCACGAGGTGCACGCCCCCCTTACGACCCACGTCTTCGCCGAACACCACAACCTTCGGGTTGATAGCGAGTTCGTGGCGTAACGTGCGGCGGATCGCCTCCGCGTAGCGCAGCAATTCGCCGTTGTCGTTCGGCGTGTCGGTGCTTGGCAACGCCGCGCGCTCCGCACGCGATAAGCCACCCATCGCCTCGGCGACATCAGGAGACTCGTCGGCCATCACATGCTGCGCGATCGTGGCTGGATTGGGGATCGCCCGCGCTCGCGCTTCATGAAGACCAGCAGCTATGTCACGCGACACCTCCGCTTCGAGCGCCGTCCATTCGTCGGCCGACATCAACGTGGGCACGAGATAGTCATGCAGCTTCGGCAGCGGATCGCGGGCGAGATCAAAGGCAATTTCCGCGTCGGTGCGATAGCCCTTCTGATTGTCGGGCCCCGAGTGACTGCTGAGACGCGGCACGGTGAGACGCACCAGCGCGGGGCCTTCGCCGCTGCGGACGTGCGCTACCGCTTGCTGCAGTAGGCCAGCCGCTTCGTGTGGATCGGTACCGCTGCCGTTGCGAATAAAGAGATTCGTGAACGACGCGAGATTGCGCGCGATGTCACCACCGGGTGTCTGCATGTCGCCACGGACACTGATGCCGAGATCGTTGTCTTCGATGTAGAACAACATCGGCAGCTTGAGCGTCGTGGCCATCGTGAGCGAGGCCCAGAATCCGCTCGTGGCCACCGACGCGTCACCGCCCAACGCGACGCCTATGCAACCGGCGTAACTCGCATCACCGAGACTGTCGCGATGATACGTGATCGACTGCGCCCAGCCGGCGGCGGGCGTGTATTGTGAGCCGACGTCGCCCGACATCGGGAGTACGGTGCAGCCCGCGCGATTCGGCAGGTTGCACACCACACCGATATCGCGGCCGTCGCTGAATCCACCGGCGCGACCGAGTGGACTGCCGAACGCATCAGGGATCGAGAGACCGAGGGAAAGCAGGAACGGTCGCGACCGGTAGTAGGCGCCAGCGCCGTCGTGCACGCCATTGATGAGAGATCCCAGAATCACCTGCGCCATGTCATGGCCGCGCGCTGAAAACTGGTAGAGCACGACGTGCTCGCGTGGCACTGAATTACGCAGGCGATTGGTCGTCTCTTCGACATCGTCGATCGCACGCGAGACAAGCGTGTGGTAGGCGATGCGGCGCCAGTCGAACCCCGACCGGAGAGTCGTCAGCGAGGCAGAAGAGGCGCGGGGAATTGGCCGGACAGCGGACTTGGCAGGCATAAGCCTGTAATCTGCCGAACAGGCTTCAAGATCGGGAGCGGATACCCATCATTGAACGGAAACCGCGATATCGGGGACCACGCTGCGAATCCCAAGAATTGCCAGTCGCGCCGCAGAAGTCACCATCGGCACGCCCAGTCCGATGGCGACGAGCACAATGTTTGCCGCCACGATCGGGCCGGTCCACGCGTTGACCAGTGATTTCTCTCGCTTCCAGAGCAGGGCGCATATCGCCACCGCGTTCACCAACAGCACGCCGGTTAGGGCCCAGGTAAACGCACTCCATCCGAGGCGCTGCAGCCAGCTCAATGCGGTGATGTCCATGCGGAAACTCCATGACCGATGATGGTCCCGAATGTGTCGCCTTAGGGATGGTACGGCGTATCGAGGGATTCGGCGAGGGTTTGGGGGGTTTGAATCTGAGGACGAGGCTGTGGGCGCTCGAGTTGGGCTGTGGGCTGTGGGCTCTCGGCTGCCAGGTCTGAAGGCTGTGGGCTATAAGCTGTCTGCCATGGGCCATGAGCCATGGGCCATGGGGTTCGGCCCCGCACTGTATTCACCCACGGCCCACTACCCATGGCCCATGGCTCACAGCCGTCAGCCCCCAGCCCACAGACCCGGGAGCCGAGAGCCCACCGCCGCCCATAGCCCACGGCCCAAAGCCCAACGAACCCAGAGTATTTTTATGGATATGCCTTCTCCCACTCCCTCCCTCCTGACCGATCAGCGTGAAGGTGTCCTCACCCTCACCCTGAATCGTCCCGACGTACTCAACAGCTTCAATCGCGAGATGGCGGCCGCACTGCAAGCCGCGTTGAGCGATGCGGCCAGCGACGGTGCCGTGCGCGCGATTGTGCTGACCGGTGCCGGTCGCGGCTTCTGCGCGGGCCAGGATCTGGCCGAGGCGTTGCCGCAGGGCGACGGCCCGATGCCGGATATCGGCGAGATCGTCAAGAGCTGCTATAACCCGATTATCCGTGCGATTCGCACCATCGAGAAGCCGGTGTTGTGCGCGGTGAACGGCATCGCGGCCGGTGCCGGCGCGAATCTGGCGTTCGCGTGCGATCTCACCATCGCCGCCGACGATATCAGCTTCGTGGAGAGCTTCGCCAAGCTCGGGTTGATTCCCGACACCAGCGGCACGTTCTTCGTGCCGCGTCTGGTCGGCACGCAGCGCGCCACCGGCATGTTCTTTCTCGCCGAAAAGATTCCGGCGTTGAAGGCGAAGGAGTGGGGACTCATTTGGGACGTGGCACCGAAAGCCGAACTGATGGCCACCGTACACGCCATGGCCGCGTCACTGGCCACGCAGGCCACGCGCGGCTTCGGACTCACGAAGCGCGCGATGAACGCGAGCTTCGTGAATTCGCTCGATGCGCAACTCGACGTTGAGGCGCAGGCGATGCACGAAGCAGGACGGACGGCCGACTACGAAGAAGGGGTGCGCGCGTTTCTCGAGAAGCGCGCGCCTGTGTATCGCGGCGCATGAGCGGTGAATCGAGTGACCTCATGAACACCGTGGTCGGCGTGGTCGGTGCCGGTGCGATGGGCGCGGGTATCGCGCAGGTTGCAGCGGTGCACGGCCATACCGTGGTCCTCGCCGATGCGCAGTCGGCGTCGATTACGCGGGCGCGGTCGGGGCACGCGAAAGCGCTGGCGCGCGACGTGGAGAAGGGGCGTGTCACGCGGGAGCAGGCCGACGCCGTGCTGGAGCGCATTACGTACGTGGATGGGGTGACCCCCGAACAGTTGGCCGCGTTCGCTCCCTGCGCCTTCGTGATCGAAGCGATCATCGAGCAGCTGGCCGCCAAGCAACAGCTGTTGCGCGCGCTTGAAGCGATCGTGGCGCCAACCGCGATTCTCGCGTCGAACACGTCGTCGCTTTCCATCGCCGCGTTGGCCGGTTCGTGCACCATCACCGAGCGGGTCGTGGGCGTGCACTTCTTCAATCCCGCGCCGGTCATGCCGCTGGTGGAGATCATTCCCGCGATCAGCACATCAATCAGCGTAATCGCCGCGGCGCGTGCGCTCGTGATTGCCTGGGGCAAGACCACGGTGCTCGCCGCCGACACGCCGGGGTTTCTCGTGAACCGCGTGGCGCGCTCTTTTTACGGCGAGTCGTTGCGCATTCGCGAGGAGGGGATCGCCGATTGCGCCACCATCGACTGGGCCATGCGCACCGTCGGTGGATTTCGCATGGGACCGTTCGAGCTGATGGACTTCATCGGCCTCGACGTGAATTTTGCCGTCACGCGATCGGTGTTCGAAGGGATGTTTCTCGATCCGCGGTATCGGCCGTCGCACGCGCAGCAGCGCCTGGTGGAAGCCGGCTGGCTTGGCCGGAAAACGCAGCGTGGCTTCTACGACTACCGCGACGGCGCAGTCGCGACCGTCCCGCACGAGGATCCCGCGCTCGGTCAGCGCATCGTGAATCGCGTGCTGGCGATGCTCGTGAACGAAGCGGTCGATGCCGTGCATCTGCAGCTCGCCTCGGTACAGGACATCGAACTCGCCATGACGACGGGCGTGAACTATCCGCGTGGCCTGCTGCAGTGGGGCGACGAGATCGGCGCGCCAAATGTACTGGCCCAATTGCAGGTGCTGCAGTCGGAAACCGGAGACGATCGCTATCGCCCCAGCATCCGCCTCCGTCGCGCCGTGCAGGCCGGAACGTCGCTGCTCGACCCTCGGCGCTACTCGTGATCACGTTGTGACCCACACATCATGAATGACGCATATATCATCGAAGGTCTTCGTACGCCGATCGGTAACATCGGTGGCGCGCTGAGGCATGTGCGCGCCGATGATCTGGCAGCGCATGCGATTTCGTCACTGCTCGCGCGCGTGAGTGCTACGTCGGCCAGCTTCGATCCCGCGCAGATTGCCGACGTGATTCTCGGTTGCGCGAATCAGGCTGGCGAGGACAACCGTAACGTGGCCCGCATGGCCGCGCTGCTGGCCGGATTGCCGGTCACGGTTCCCGGCGAGACGGTGAACCGCTTGTGTGCGTCGGGGCTGAACGCGGTCGCCAGCGCGGCGCGCGCCATCAAGGCCGGTGAAGGGGATCTGTACATCGCCGGTGGCGTGGAGAGCATGACGCGCGCGCCGTACGTGATGTCCAAGGGCGCCACCCCGTTCGCCCGCGATGTGCAGCTGTTCGACACCAGCCTTGGCTGGCGCTTCGTGAATTCGAGAATGAAGGAGCAGCATGGTACGGACTCGATGGGTGAGACGGCCGAGAATGTCGCGGCGCAGTATGGTGTGTCGCGCGACGATCAGGATGCCTTCGCCGTGCGTTCGCAGCAGAAGGCCGCGGCTGCGCAGCGTGAGGGTCGGCTGGCCGAAGAAATTGTGCCGGTGTCGATTCCGCAGCGGAAGGGCGATGCGGTGGTGGTGTCGCAGGATGAGTTCCTGCGCCCCGACACCTCGAGGCAAACGCTCGCCAAGCTCAAACCGGCGTTCCGGCATGACGGGCAGGGCTCGGTAACGGCGGGCAACGCGAGTGGGCTGAACGACGGCGCCGCCGCGCTGCTGATTGCCTCGGGCGCTGCAGCGTCGCAGTATGGCCTGACGCCGATGGCGCGGATCGTGACAAGTGCCGCGGCCGGCGTCGAGCCGCGCATCATGGGCATGGGCCCAGTGCCGTCTACACGTTTGGCGCTGTCGCGGGCCGGACTCACGTTGGATCAGATGGACGTGATCGAACTGAACGAAGCGTTCGCCGCGCAGGGCTTGGCGTGTCTCCGTGAGCTGGGCGTAGCCGACGACGACGCGCGCGTGAACCCGAACGGCGGCGCCATCGCACTCGGCCACCCGTTGGGCATGAGCGGAGCCCGGCTCGCGCTCACGGCCGCGCGTGAACTGCGTCGTCGCAATGGTCGCTATGCGCTGTGTACCATGTGCATCGGCGTAGGACAGGGCTTCGCCATGATCATCGAACGGGTCTGACCGCCGTGATCTACGCGTTTGACGGATTCATCCCGGTCGTGCATGAGTCGGCGTTCGTACATCCGCAGGCATCGGTGACCGGCAACGTGATCATCGGTCGCGACGTGTATGTGGGACCCGGTGCCGCCATTCGTGGCGACTGGGGCGGCATTGTGATCGAAGACGGTTGCAACGTGCAGGAGAACTGCACGATTCACATGTTCCCGGGCGTCGTCGTTCGCTTGGAGGCGAGTGCGCACATCGGCCATGGTGCGATCGTGCACGGCGCGCACATAGGAGCCAATGCGCTGATCGGCATGAATGCCGTGATCATGGACAACGCGGTGGTTGGCGCGGAGTGTGTGATCGGTGCGCTGTGTTTCGTACCCACCGGTATGGAGATTCCTCCGCGCAAAGTGGTCGTCGGGAATCCTGCCCGGATCGTGAAAGACGTGACCGATGACATGCTGGACTGGAAGTCGTCGGGCACGCAATTGTATCAGCAGCTGCCCGCTGCCATGCGCGCGAGTTGGCGCGCCGTGGAGCCGCTGCGTGAAGTCCCCGTTGATCGCCCCACGCAATCGAGCGTGTTGAAAAACTGGAAGGACACCCGCGAGGGAGGAACCACGTGATGTACATGCTTAAGAATTATGCGCTGGGCCAGTGGGTCGAAGGCACCGGCCGCAAGGCCGATCTGTTCGATGCCGTAACGGGTGAGAAGATCGGCGAGTCGTCCAGCGAGGGACTCGATTTCAAGGCGATGATGCACTACGCCCGCTCGGTGGGCGGCCCAAGAATGCGAGCGCTCACGTTCCACCAGCGCGCGGCGATGCTCAAGGCTATCGCCAAGGTGCTGATGGAGCGCAAGGATGACTTCTACGTGCTGTCCTATCTCACTGGCGCCACGAAGACCGACTCGTGGGTCGACATCGACGGCGGTATCGGCACCTTCTTCGCCTATTCGAGTCGTGGACGTCGCGAATTTCCCAACGAGTGTTTCCATGTGGAAGGTCCCACCGAACCGTTGTCGAAAAACGGCACGTTTGTGGGCCGGCACATCCTGGTGCCTATTGAAGGCGTGGCCGTGCACATCAACGCTTTCAACTTCCCCGTGTGGGGCATGCTCGAAAAGTTGGCCCCTGCGCTGCTGGCCGGTGTGCCGTGCATCGTGAAGCCGGCCACGGCGGGCAGTCATCTGGCCGAAGCCGTGTTCCGCACGATCGTGGACACGGGCATTCTTCCTGCTGGCGCTATTCAGCTCGTGTGCGGCAGTGCCGGTGACATGCTCGATCATCTCGAAGAGCAGGATGTCGTGGCCTTCACAGGATCGGCGGCCACCGGGCAGAAGCTCAAGAGCGGTGCAGCGGTGCTCAAGAATTCCGTGCGTTTCAACATGGAAGCCGACTCGCTCAACTGCTCCATTCTCGGCCCCGATGCGGTGCCGGGCACCGAAGAGTTCGACCTGTTCATCAAGGAAGTCACGCGCGAGATGACCACGAAGGCGGGGCAGAAGTGCACCGCGATCCGTCGCTCGATCGTACCCGCCGGAGTCGAAGACGACGTGATCAAGGCCCTCTCGAAGCGTCTTGCTTCCACGACCATCGGGGCACCCACGGCGGAAGGCGTTCGCATGGGACCGTTGGCCAGTCGCGCGCAGGTGAACGCCGTGCGGTCGGCCGCCGAGATGATCCGTCATGGTGCCGAGCTGGTGTACGGTGGCGGCGATTACGATGTGGTGGGCGCCGATCGCGACAAGGGTGCGTTCTTCGCCCCGATGCTGATGGTGTGCGATAATCCGCTCACGCGGCTCGAGGCGCACGACATCGAGGCGTTCGGCCCCGTGAACACGGTCATGCCGTATCACTCGATTGACGAAGCGATACAACTGGCGCGCATGGGTAAGGGCTCGCTGGTAGGGTCATTGGTCACCGCCGATCCGAAGGTGGCGCGCGACGTGATACTGGGCACGGCGGCATTTCACGGTCGCATGCTGGTGCTCGATCGCACCAGTGCGAAGGAGAGTACGGGGCACGGATCGCCGCTGCCGCAGCTCGTGCATGGAGGTCCGGGACGCGCTGGCGGTGGTGAGGAAATGGGTGGCGCGCGCGGCGTCACGCATTACATGCAGCGTGTCGCGTTGCAGGGCAGCCCCAGCATGATCACGGCGATCACGCGCGAGTGGACCAAGGGCGCCGACGAGTATTCGGATACCGTGCATCCGTTCCGCAAAACGTTCGACGAGCTCGAGATCGGCGACACGCTGATCACCAAGTCGCGCACGATCACGCTGGGCGATATCGAAGCCTTCGCCGATCTCAGTGGCGACACGTTCTATGCGCACATGAACGACGACGACGCGCGCAGTAATGGCGTGTTCGAAGGGCGCGTGGCGCACGGCTACTTCATCGTGTCGGCGGCAGCCGGACTATTCGTGGAGCCGTCGTTGGGGCCGGTGCTGGCGAACTACGGTATGGAGAAGCTGCGCTTCACTAAGCCGGTGTATCCGGGCGATACCATTCACGTGCGCCTCACGGTGAAGCAGAAAACGGCGAAGGACGCGCCCGAGGGTACGATTCCGCAGGGCGTCGTGGAGTGGGACGTGGAGGTGATCAATCAGGACAACGAGGCGGTGGCCGTGTACTCCATCCTCACGCTCGTGCGCCGCAGTGAGCCGGCGCTCGTTGGCTAGTTCTCCCGCGACCGCACGAAAGTTGGATCGGTCCATCATCGATGGGCCGATCGGCCCGGCGATGTGGCGTATGGCGTGGCCGACCGTATTGCAGAACATGATCGGCGGGCTGCAGGGTATGATCGACCACGCCATGGTCGGTCACCTCGTCGGCTTCGCCGGCAACGCCGGTATCGGTGTCGGTTTGCAGATCTTCCTGGTCGTGATGGTGTTTCTGGCGTCGTTGTTCAGCGGCATGGGCGTGCTGATCGCGCGCTTCGCCGGCGCCGGTGACGAAGCGGGCGTGCAGCGCGCAGCGTCGCAGGCGTTTCTGCTGGCCGTCGTCTTGTCCGTCGGTGTGTTGGCCCCCATCGGCTACTTTGCTGCGCCGTGGTTACTCGGTCTCGTGAATGCCACGCCTGCGGTGCTTGAAGAGTCGCTGCCGTTTTTGCGTATCATGTTCGTGTTCGGTTTCGGCATGATGCTCTTCTTCATGCTGGGCGGCGCGCTTCGCTCGGCTGGCGATTCCAAGACACCGCTCAAGCTTGGACTCGCGGTCACGGTCGGCAATATCCTGTTCAACGTGTTGTTCATACGCGGCTTCGGTCCCGTGCCGGCTTTCGGCACGCGTGGTGCCGCCATGGGTACGGTGTTGTCGAGTGGCCTCGTGGGGGCGTACGCGATTTGGAAGCTGTTCAGTGGCGCGTGGGTGATCGACTTCCGCGGCGTGAGTTGGAAGCCCGATTGGGAGATCATCCGTGCGCTCTTCCGGTTCGGATTGCCCACGGGGTTGCAGGGTATCGCGATGAACGTCGCCGGTGTGATGTTGCTGCGCTTCATCGGCGCCACCAGCATGAGCGCCGAGGCGCAGGCGGCGTACGCGGTGGGATACTCGCAGCTGTTTTCGCTGGTCACGTGGACCTCGGTGGGTCTCATGGGTGCCGCCGCCGCGATCGCCGGGCAGAACCTCGGTGCCAACCAACCGGAGCGCAGCACACAGGCGGTGTGGCAGGCAGCGCGCATGGGACTCGTGATTGCGGTCGTGGTGGGCACGCTGTTTCTCACCATTCCGGGTGCGCTGCTTGGATTGTTCGGCCTCACGCAGCCGGACACCGTGCGGATCGGCACCGAGCTGCTGGCGTATCTGAGCGTGTCGGGCTTGTTCATCACGGTAGCGCTCACCTTCACGGGTGGGCTTCAGGGTACCGGCGACACACGTAGCCCACTGTTCATCACGCTCGTCTCGCAGTTTGCGCTGCCGATCGGCATGCTTGCCGCGCTCCAGACGACGAGACAACTCGTGCCGAGTGACATCTGGCTGGCGATCGTGCTCGGCCACGCGCTCCGATGTGCGTTGAGCGTGTGGCGGTTTGAGCAGGGCAAATGGAAGACCATCGAGGTGAAGTTGGGCTGACGAAGGTGCGCGCGATGCCTGGGGAACGGTATCGCTGGTGATAGGTATCACGCTGTATGCGTCCCGATCCGTTCATTTCCCTTCAGCTTCGACAGGCTGCAATGGTGTACATCGCCGTACGGATCGCGGCCACGATTCCCCTGTCGTTCGCCGCGAAGTCGGCGGCGGATCTGGCGGGACTGTTGATCGGCATCGGCCTCGTTGGATTCACGGTGCTGCTCGTGACGATCGACCAGCGTCGGAACGGCGCGCCCGATCTCTTCCCGAACCTCGGCGTTTCACGCACCCGGCTCGCTGCCGTTGCCGCTGCGCCCGCGCTGCTCGGCGAGATCGTGCTCGCTTTTTCGTTGGGATCGTCGCGTGTCTGATGCGCCCGCGCTGGGCCCACCCACTCTCGAAGCCGATTGTGTGGCGAAGCGCTATGGTGAGCGTCTCGTGCTGAAATCCGGCTCGGTACGTGCGATCCCCGGCCTCGTGATCGGACTGCTCGGGCGCAACGGCGCAGGGAAGTCCACATTGCTTCGTATCATGGCGGGCAGTCTCGCGCCTGATTCCGGTGTGGTGCGCGTGGATGGCGCGGGCAGGCTCGCGGTGTCGCTGCCGTGGCTCGCCGATCGCGGCGTGTTCTTCCTCCCCGACCGAGACCTTTTGCATCCACGCGTGTCGGTTGGGATGCAGCTGTCGTGGATCGGTGACCGTTTCCATCGCACTGCCGCTGTGCGTGACGTGTGCGAGCTGATGGGGATCACCGCGGTGCTGGCATCGAAGCCGCGCCAACTTTCTGGCGGTGAGCGTCGACGTGCCGAAGTGGCGTGCGCCCTGATCCGTGCGCCGCGCGTGCTGATTCTCGACGAACCGTTACGCGGCATCGCGCCGCTCGACGCCGAGCGAATCCTTTCGGCGTTGCGCGCCTTCGCGCGGGCCGGTGGCGCGGTGGTGCTGACGGGACACGAACTCCCATTGTTGCTCCCGGCCGTGGATCGTGTCACGTGGTGCACAGCCGGAACGACGCGCGAGTTTACCAGTGTGGCGCAGGCGATGGGAGACTTCGCGTTCCGTCGTGATTTTTTGCCGTTGCGGTGAGGGTTTTGGGGCGGGGTACTGGGTACTGGTTAGGGAATAAGGGGTAGGGGGTAGGGCGAACCTCGTGCGCCCCGTTGTTATGCGTCGTGGCGGTGTCTCCGCGCTGCGCGTTAGATCGGTCGAGCTAGCGCCGCGGTGCCTACTTCTGGTGGGGACGAAGCGCTGGGATTGCGCGCTTCGGACGACTTGCGCAGTGGCGAGCCTAGTGGGGAAATGGGAGGCGTCCCGGAAATAGATTACTTTTCCGGCGATACATCGGTCGAGTGAACAGGCGTTAGCGAGCCAGACAGACTGGATTGCATGGCCGCATGATGGCATTCGTTTCCGTGGTGGCCCGACGGAGAATTGCGGTCGGTTAGTGCCGTTCCCAACACTTGCCCACGGCGGCATCCGGTCAGTTGGCACGTTTGGCCGTTGGTGATATGCTTCATGCAACCCGGAGGTCAGATGAGATACAAGATCGCGCTTACTCGTTCCGACGAAGGCATCTCGGTCTCGGTGCCAGGCTTACCCGGCTGCTGGTCGCAGGGTGCGAATGAAACGGAGGCCCTCGCGAACATTCGAGACGCCATCGTCGATTATCTCGCGGTGCGCGACGCACTGCTGAGCGATGCCGATGTGCGTGAAGTCGAGGTCGCGTAACCTGTGCCGAAGCTCGCCGGCGTCAACCATTTGATGCTGTGCGGGTGTTGGAGAAGGTCGGCTTTCGGATTGCACGCCAAGGGAAGCATATCGTGCTCACGGACGGGCAGCGTATTCTCACCGTTCCGCGGCACAACCCCGTCAATGCCTTTACGATGGGTGGGATTGTCCGCGACGCAGGGCTGACCATCGATCAGTTTCGCGACTTGCTGTAGCGTCCACGGCATCGAAGCGATGCTCGCTAACAAACCGTTGCAGACTGACAGCCGCGCTGTTGTTGGCGCGCGTCGCGCGCTTCTATTGGATGCGGCTGCAGCTGAACAATAGGCGTTACACGTCACA